>Ga0208990_1000079_pt1 | contig 15517 bp, 12 predicted proteins | sample MedBloCARef_M3_FD_187854 | JGI IMG/M metagenome (GOLD analysis project Ga0208990, IMG submission 187854) | Forest soil microbial communities from El Dorado National Forest, California, USA - Mediterranean Blodgett CA Ref_M3 (SPAdes) (version 2) | ecosystem: Environmental > Terrestrial > Soil >...
GGTGTTTTCGTTAGTGGCATGCTGTCAGGGACTATGAGGATTCCAGAAGTAGACTTTCTCATCCTGGCTACCGTGAACGTCTTGTGCGACAGTGGCGTTTCCAAGCCAACGGCAACTCACGAATGCGGATCTATTTTCTTCCAAGAAACTTCTTCTCCAGATCTGGCCCGAATTCATCAATCAAGTGGTCAATCATACTAAAGGGGATTCCCGTCGCAACCCGCTTAAACGTCGGCTCGATGCCGCGGTCGGCCGCCGGGTAATAGACATTCGACAGACTACTGGAAGCGGTGGCGCCTAAGAGGCCCGACCAGTCGAACGTGCGCCCTCCTGAGTCCTTGCGCGTCACGATGGGTCGGATGATTGCATTCATCAAGCGTTCCTTGAGGGGACCGGAGCCTTTGCGAAAATAGCGCGGATCCTGATGGAGAACGGACGGAAATAGGTAGGCGCGGAAGAAGCCCACCGATGTTTCATCAGCCAACCCGGCCGCCAGTCGCTTGCCGTATCCGGCAGCCCCTTGTCCATATTCCGACAGGCTGTTACTTGCTTGCTGAATTCCCGCGCCGAAAGCGGTCTAGGTCACCGTAAACGGATCGGTTGTATTCCTAAAAAGAGACGAAACTTTTCAGCCGCGATCAGCGAAACTGGCGAGCTGCTGTTGGAAACGGTGAAGGTGGGTATGATCCAGAATAGTCGTGGATGGTTTTCCCGGGCCGGCACTTTTGCCGCCGCCTGCTGGACAGGATGTGGGTGTTCTGCGAGCGTTGCCTTCTGCGCCCGCTCCAGGCAAATGGAGACGGCTTCTTGGGCACGCACATCGCTGGGAAGCAATATCGGCCAAGCGAGAAGATAGAACGTCATTCGAATGGGATCAGCGGACGTTTCCAAGAAATGAAACATGATTTCTTTCCGGGCATTTTTCGGGTGGACACGGGCCCGGCCTCGCGATGGACTTCGTCAGTACGGTGGGCGTATGCGCATTTTCTGAGAGAACGGAGGAGGCGGCTGGCCCAATCTTCAGAAGATACCCCAGACGGGAAGTGGGGCCGCCTCCTCCGCCCTCAGCGAAAGGCTAGTTCCACGTGCACTTTGTTGGACCTGTCAAACCAAACTGGCAGGAGCCGTACCCATTCTTTCTGGAAAAATGAAGGAGGCAGCCAGTTCTTGTCGAGTATTCCCTGGGGGGAGGCCGCCTCCTGTGTGTCGAACGTGTGACAAGGTTAGTCGCCTAACATATTGGTTGGAACTGTCAAAACCAACAGCGATCAGCCAACGAAGGAAAACCTGTATCTGCGTACCTGCACGTTCTGGGGCGAATTGCATCAAGCGCGTCGCACAGGTTATCTGACGCGCTGGATGTGATGAAACGACCGCCACAGGCTGTGGACAGGCCGATCTTGACTAACGGCAAGCCGGTTAGCGATGCGCTGTCATTTTTACCAGCTTGTGCATCCGATTCGTTCCGGAGTTAAATCACCGAGGTGCAGACGGGTCTTTTGCACGTGTGCACATGGAGGAAACTATGCCGATAAAAACCCCGAAAGAGCTTTTTGTGATGCTCCTTACCGATGTACGACAGGGCGCTGAAAAAGCTGAAAAGATCTACGAGGAAATTGGAGAGCTGGTCCAGGATCCTCAGATCAAAGAAGCTTTGCAGGCGCGAGCGTTCGTTTCAGGCAAGGTTGCTGCCACACTGGACGAGTGCTTCAGGCTTCTTGGCGAGCAACCCGCAAAACTCACTGGGAGGTTACAGGAGATGCTGCTTGAGGACTTCCGCAGAGAGTTAGCTGAGATCCAGGGTCCCCTCGCCAGGCGCATTTTTGCATTGGTGAAACTCAATCATCTTGCACAGTTTAGGGCAAGCGAGTATCGCGCCTTGATCGCAGCCGCAGAAGCCGTGGGGCATTATGGAGTCAGCCTGCTATTGGAAACTTGCCTTGCGGACAGGCTGACGTTCGTGGAACGGACACAACGTTTCCTCAGAGAATTGGTTGAGGCAAGGGTAGCTGAACGCGCATCAGTAGCATTGGCGTAGGCGTAGAACGTTAGCAAAAGTACCGTTAACACCGGTCCGCTTGAAAACCGCGGCGGACCGGTGCAGCAGCCGAATGTTCGTCGGCTCGTGGGGGATGTAGGATTGGCAATCACGAGCTGGCTTATCAAAGGGATCGATCTTTGGCCACAGGGTAATAGGAGAACGTTATTAGATTTTTTCGGAGTTTTCATGGTGATTTGAATCGCGCGCTGCTGGTGTGTTTGTGACAAGAGTTGTTGCGACGGGGATGGCGCCAAAAGTTGTGGGCACGAAGCGAGGGGAGCACAACAGCGGCGGCGCCGTGTTTGTTCTGGGGCGCGAGTGAATCGGACATTGAAGTGCGTGCCGAATGGTGAATACAATTGGTTCATTTCAACATTGGAAAAGGTTGCCCCACAGGCTGGACCGACAACCAGTTCCTCTACAATCCGTTCAAGGCAATCATCGCGCTGGAGGATCTGGAAGGGCGGCCTCTTTTCGTTAATCCGGCCCTTTGTTCGATGGTCAGACCCAGCGAAGAGGAAACGCGTGGCAAATACTGTGTCGACTTTTCTCCTCGAGGGGGCGCCGAGCTAGTCGGCGGTGACCTTTCGATTGACTCCCGCTTGCAGCAAGGGACCACCATACGCGCCCGCGTGCCGCTGAGTCCTAGAACAAAGTCTGCGCGAGCAGGCGAATAGTCGCAAATCCAGATTCTTCTTGTCGCAAGACTCCCTAACTTCCACCCCGTTTATCAGATGGGATGAGTTCTACAGCGGGTTACCCCTTTTATCGAATTGGGATTGGTCCATGCCCCTGAGCAACGACAGCGTCCGCCAAGAGGGGCAACCTTAGTATTCGATGTGGAGAATGCAACTACAGTAATGGAGACGGAATATGTCGAAGAGGCGCGGGAACGGGCTCATCAAGTTGCCATTGCCAGCGGCACTGGACATGTGCAAGACAACGGTGGGAAGATCTTGGCAGTTTTTCCGCAGAGTCTTTCGGTCAATTACGGCTCGTGCCCGACATGATCACCTGAAAGTTGATCTAATAACGGATGTCAGTCATTCGCTACTGACAGATTCTTCTTGCCGGCAAAACATGGAGTTCGAGGAAGTCGTGAAGGTACTCAATATTGGCGATCGCATTCGCGTGCTTTGCGATGACGGGGTTGTTGTGGCCGAGAAAATCTCTCAAACGCAATTCGAGCTAATCCACTACCAAATGATTTCTGGCTTGATCCACTAATCATCCCCCGTCTTCCCCAATCCGGTAAGAATGACGCTCTTGAAAGCAGAGCGAGCTTTAACACCCTGGCTGGATGCAGCCTTTGGGGGGAGAACGCCAGTGCTCATATAGGAGCGAGCGAAAGCTATCAACCCTACAAGAACAGAGGCAGCTAATCTGCTCGTGGTATTTCTGGCCAGGGAAAAGTAAAAGTCGCTGCGTGTTAGATCACGCCAAATTCTTTAGAGCTCTGGGCCAGCGAGTCAAGGACCTCCGCAAAAGGCGCGGCTACAGCCAGGAAGATATGATTGCGTTCGGATTTTCCGCTCGCCATTGGCAACAGATCGAAGCGGGTCGACCAATCACAATGACCACTCTTCTGAGGATTTGCGATGCGTTCAAAGTTCGAATTGCCATAGTTGTCCGTGGCACAGACAGAACGATATACCGCGATTAAGGAATATGAATAGCCTCATTGCTCCAAGGCAGCGACAGAAAGAGGTCGGGGGCATAGCGTACAAGAGCAGGTTGGTCAAAGAAATGCGCAATTCATTTTGCGCTGCGTAGGCACCACCGCACGTATGCCTTGACGGACCATGGCCTGTGCAGAGTGTACGAATATCTTTTGAAGGAACGAAGCATGATCGGCAAAGTGAAATGGTTCAATAACGGCAAGGGATATGGCTTTATCGGTCGGGAGGATGGTCCCGACGTTTTTGTTCATTATTCCGCAATTCAAGGTCTCGGATATCGCACTTTATCAGAAGGAGATTCCGTCGAATTTGAGATCGTGGGGGGTCCCAAAGGCCCCCAAGCCGCCAATGTCGAAAGAAAACCTGAGCGAGCATTCCTGCAGAAAGAATGAAAACTAGTCATTCGCTGCCGAAATCCGATTGATTCTATGGCTAGCGAAAGTCAAGTTCTGGACTTCCGTTCATTCCCGAACCCCTGATACAAAAACCTTTCGCTGGAGAGCGGACTTGGCGGCAAGAACGAGTTCTTTCTGAATCCGCGCCGTGAAAACATAAGCGATCGCTCCTGCTTATAGCGCGGCCTCTACAATTCCCGATCGGTCTCTACTGAACAAATCGCCGTCAGCGATACGGCCATGTCATAAACGAAATTGGACGTCTTAACTGGTTTGCTCTCTGGACGTTGATAGTGCCGCCATAAGAAGACGGTTGGTCGAGTCTTCATCCTATAACGCATAAGGACAGTCGGGCCTTGTGCTTCACCGCCTGCCTGGCAGATGTCTTTTTCCACGTGACGCACTGCTCAGAATGAGAGTCCCTAGTCGTTTTGACAGGTGTCCGCATGCCCCGGTGTGGCCTAGAAAAATTGGGTGTGGGAGTTAGTGCAAGTTGGAGTAGCACTCGCAAAAGGTTTGGGCCCGCTAAATCTAGCGTGTGCGAAAGAAGAGGCGTATCGAGTGTCTGATGCCTTAAAGGAGGAAATTGTTCCAGTCGGCGATGTGGGTGCGCCAGGCAAAAAATACTCTGCCGCATGTAAAGTGGCTATGATCCTCCGAACTGCGAAATATATTGCATCCCTTGCACTCTTCTTCTCCACAGTGTCTTTCTCTAGTGCGGTGTTCGCACAGCGTCCCTCGTCGAACCAAGTAGCCCTCGCCCCGAAAATCCAGAGAGAGTTGGGCAGGGCCCTGGAAGCATTGCGCAACGCCAAACCTGAGCAAGCGCTGAGTCATCTAGAAGCGGCCTATCGTGCGGCACCCAATCATCCAGCTGTGAATTATCTCTTTGGCGTTTATTGCCAGAAAATAATGGATCACCAAGGGGCTATCTCGCACTGGACAAAGACCATTGAATTCGACCCTAAGCATGTACTCGCGTTGCTTTCCTTGAGCGAGGCATTGACGTACGAAGACAGACTCCCCGAGGCAGGAATGTACGCGACACGCGCCGCAGAGGCTGACCCCTCGTCCTGGCGTGGGCACGCAATTCTGGCTGAAGTTCTCTTGAAAGAGCATTTTATTGAGGATGCAATTAAGGAAGCTGATCACGCGCTGGCGCTAGGACACGAACAGGCAGAGATCGTGCAGCCGCTGCGCGCACTAGCAATGGCAGAAGGCGGGAACAAAGAACTCGCTGCAAGAGTTCTCATAGAATACATTCAGGGTCATCCGAAGGACACTGCAGCCCGCAAGCAGCTCGAGCGCTTCCAGGCACCCGAGGCGCCGGTTACTGCCGGTAGCGATGCATCTGCGGACAGGGTCAAGCCAGCTCAGAGGATAGCAACAGCCATCGCACTGCCCCTGCCGTCGAACTGGTTGCCGCCCGACGTAGACGAAAGGGTACCTCCCGTGGAACCGAAGACTGTGTGCTTACTGGAGGAAGTGGTTCAGAAGGCAGGAAAGCGAATCGAGGAATTCGTCACAAATGTGGACCGCTATACGGCCACTGAATTCCTGGAACACGAATCTATCAATAAGTGGGGAATTGCAAAGTTTCCGGAAACTCGCAGGTTCGATTATGCCGTGAGCATCAAGCAATACAGGCCGGGTTACTTCGACGTGCTGGAATATCGAGGCAACAAAGATTCGCCTGTAGAATTTCCGGCTGGCGTTCAGACACTTGGGCTGCCGTTATTGTCGCTAATCTTTCACCCGAGTAGTGCCGGAGACTTTGCGATGAATTGCGAGGGACTAGGCCAATCGAATGGAATCCCGACATGGCAAGTTCACTTCCGCCAACGGCCGGACAAGCCGAATACGACTCGCGCGTACAGAATTGGCGAGAACGGTGTTTCTTATCCAGTGGCGTTGCGAGGTCGCGCGTGGATCACCGTGGATAGCTATCAGATTGTGCGCATGGAAACAGATCTCGTGAACACGCTGCCGGAAATCCGCCTCTTTGCCGATCGCACAGTGGTGGAATATGGCCCAGTGCGATTCAAAAACCGAGATGTGGAAATGTGGTTGCCCCAAAGCGCCGAACTGTACTCCGACTGGAGAGGTAAGCGCATGCACCGGCGCCACAGCTTCAGCAACTACATCCTCTGTTCCGTCGATGAGAAGCAAAGCATCTCAGAGCCCAACCCGGAAACAAAAAGTCGAACAGCGAACTGAACGTTGAGCCGGCCGTCATTGGGTGACTGAGCGCCACCTACCTCGACGACATTTAAGCAGACTCCTCCCGCTCGTTGCTATGTTTTTTCTCACACGTGCCGCCCCAGATGACCTAAACCAATGAAAAAGATCTGTCAGATTTGACAGTTCCTCACTTGGGAGTAAGAGCAGAGTATGCACGTGTTGGGGCAAAGGTAGGCACAAACTCCACATGTAAGAAGGGTTGTGATAAATGGGAAGGTTTTCAAACGGAAGAAGCCATCGAATGGCAAAACTGAGCCTGTTTGTGATCGGATTCTTAGTCACGGCTTTTGTTATTCCCGTCCACGCTGACGAGGGTCAGGCGACCCAGGAGAAGTTGAGTCCAATTAATTTGCATATAGGTGGAGGGATAGGAGTTCCGCTGAACCCCACAGGCAAGTTCGCTGGGGTTGGCGGCACTTTCCAGGCTGGGGCCGGGCCAAATCTCGGAAAACATCATTCGATCGTAGGAGAATTCATGTGGCACGGGTTGCCGCCGAATCGTAATTCTTTGTTGCCCATTTTAAATGCTCTTTGTTTGCTGAATCCCCCGGCGAACCCGAATCTCCCTTGTTCATTGGCTTCCATCAACGCAACGGACAATCTTTACGCTCTGACAGCAAACTATATGTACCACAGAGAAGGAAGACTCTTCGGCTACTACGCCACTGGAGGGGGAGGGTGGTACTATCGGCGGGCCGAACTGAAGAACTTTACTGCGCCTTCAAGCACAGCATGCGTCCCAGCATGGACCTGGTGGGGATACGTGTGCCAGGGAGGATCTGTCGTACTGGGCAGCTCAGGCATAAGTTCTGGAGGGGTGAATGGGGGTCTTGGCATTACAGTCGGCCAGGCGTCAGGTTTCAAATTCTATATCGAGGCCAGATACCATTATTCACCTCAAGGCGGTCGAATTTCCACGCAAGTGCTTCCGGTTACGCTAGGGGTTAGATGGTGAAGCGGAATACAAGAGTCTGACAGAAGGCCAGAGAGCTTCTTTCCCGCCTGCGCGCAGCGGCTGGTCATACAGGATGATAGCTTCTGCTTCTGCATAATGTTCCCCTCCTGCCCTCATCACTGATCTACCTGTACCAGCTCAACGCTTTCAAAATGATCATGGCGAGCAACCAGAAACATCCTGCCACTATCGCCACTAGAACCCAGAGGAAAGTGAAGGAATTTGAAGGTGGAACTTTTTTTGACGCCTTTCCTCGGCACTCGTTGCCTGATCGCTCCGACATATGCTCGCGCCCTTGCGAAAATTCATATTCGATAGATTTTAGGTAAGCGTCGACATCTTGCTTGGTTGCCGATCCGTTGTCTGACTCCATCTTGATGCAACCCAGCCAGAAGGTCCGCTTTCGGGTTTGCCACCGCAGGGCCGCAAAAGCGGCGAGCTCACCACTTATCTGAGCGGCTATGGGCCTCCGCCTGTTAAGATCGCTGACTTTAATGACAGCGCATTTACAAATTCCGCAAGCCATTAGACCCTCCTTAAGTTCCCCGGCGTTGCCTAGGCGACGTACGCAACCACGCACAACCCACTGGGTACCAATCAAATACCGATGCCTGTCCCGGCAAAGAGGCCAGCAGGTAGGTGCTAACTGTCCGCTGCTCTTCAGCTAATCTCAAGTCAACGCATCCCTTTTGCAGAACTGTTAGCGATTTCAGCTAACACAGACCGGTTTAAATCTTGCGGGATTTCCTTCTGGGAGTACCGCCAAGGAGCTTTCGCAACCGAAGATGAGCTTTGTGCAATTGGGACTTTGACGTTTCAATCGAGCGACCGAACATCTTGGCGATTTCGCTGTGACGGTAACCTTGAACGTCGTGCAAAACGAACGCTATTTTGTAGCCGTGCGGCAACACACTAACCGCGGATTGGAGGTCGATCCGATCCAACAAGCCGCTCAAATTTACGTCTGGCGCGCTGATCTCGATACAAGAGTCGCTGTCGTCTCCTCTGCACTCCTCTAAAGGAATCCACCTATGCTTGTTCCTGCGGAAGCGCATAAGAACGATGTTCGTTGCCAAGCGGTAGAGCCACGATGAAAACGCTGATTCGCCTCGAAAGGTATTGATTTTGCAGAATACGCAGACGAATACGTCCTGAGCGGCGTCTTCGGCTTCGATCGGATCCCGTAGCATGCGCAGGCAGATACGATGGACGAACTCGCGGTAGCTTCGATGGATAAACTCGAATGCTTTGGCATCGCCCTGATTGGATAACCGAATCGCCTTATCTACGGATAGGATTACACCTGTCCTCGATTTCAGATCTCGCATGGTTTACCTGCTGCCCACACGGTATGTGCTGGGCAAAGTAGAGAACACTGCCAAAAATGACAGGGGATTGACTCGGTTCCCAATTGGGCATCGAGTCGGCGTTCGACAGGAGTAGGTCGAAGGCCGATTCAATTAACTCATTTTATTAGAACATGCCACCCAGTCGATTCTTGCGATTGGCTATAAATATCGGAGTAGTTGTGATGTAGTGCTTTCTTGTTTAGGAAACGGGGACCGGAGTTGTAATTGCTCATGGTCATTGACAGAGTCGGAGTTGAACGGTATACGTGACGTCAAGGTGCAAGGTTCGGAGGCGCTAGATGGCAGTAGACCGCAGAGCAGTCCTTTCTCTCGCTTTTTTCGTGTCTGCATGGGTTGCGTACGTCCCTGCTGTGCGTGCGCAAGTGCGCTCGGATACAACTATCGTTGCAAACGTCGAGCTGGTGCAGATCCCCGTAACCATCTTCGACGATAAAGGCACTGTGGCCACCAGCCTTAAGAAGAGTGACTTTCGGCTGTTCGATGACGGAATTGAACAAAACATACTTTACTTTGAACGAGAGCGTGTACCGGTTTCATTCGTAGTTCTCGCGGACTTGAGTTCCAGTATGACGAGAAAGATTCCATTTGTTCAGGACGCGGCCCTTTCGTTGCTGGACTCATTGGAAGAACAGGACCAATACCGTGATGAATACTCAATCTTGAGCATTGGGAAGCGCTCCAAACTGCTTATGCCGTTCACCAGTGATGAGCGCGATGTCGAGCGTAGATTACCGCTGTTGCTGACGCCTACCAATGAAAGTACCGCTCTCTTTGATGGAATTTACTTGGGAGTAAGTACCGCGCACCAAGATGCGGCTAATCGACATCGCGCGATGATCATCATCACGGACGGAGGCGATAACCACAGTAGGTACAACTTCAGAGAGACCAGGGAGCTTCTGGAGGAGGCTGACGTGCCCGTTTTTGCCGTGATGGCAGGGCCTTCGTTTGAACTCCCCGAAATTCTTCTCCCGCAGCAAAAGCAGAAGCGGCACCCATTCCCTTCGGGTGGACCTAAGACGACATTTCCGAACCTACCGATCGCAGTTTCGGGCGAGGACTACATAGGTCCCGCAGAACGGCGCGGACCACGGAACATGAAGACTTTAACAGAGGTGACAGGCGGTGGCGTGTTTACCGCCCATGATGAAGAAGACTTGCCGCGCATCGTTCGGACAATTGGGCTGGCCGTGCGATACCGGTATGTTCTCACCTACAGGCCTGCACACGCCGCCGGCGACTCCAAGCAACATAAGGTCGTAATCCAACTTTGCCCGAAGGAGAAATTCCGAGGATATAGCCTTCCGTATTACAAGCGAACCTACCATAGCATCAACTGAAGCTAGTTCGTATTGTAGTCTGACCTCGGACGACTGGTGTTAGCCTTCCTGGGGGAGCCGCTCTGATTGCACTTTTGTGCCTATGCTTAGCCTCTAGGATGTGGGTCCCGCCCAGTCTGCATCCTTCAGATTCCAACCGCCGCCCAGGGCTTTGTAAAGCTGCACAATGACTGTTCGACGATTAAGCTCTGTAGCGGCAAGAGCATTCTCCGCGGGGTATAGCTGGAGTTGAGCATCTAGCACTTCAAAATAGCTCGCTTTTCCTGCCACGTACCGCTGGAACGAGACTTTCACTGACTCTTGGTAGGCTTGTACTGCTTGCGCCTGTTCACCGCGAATCGCTTCGAATTTCTGACGCGAAACCAAGGCGTTCGATACATCCTGAAACGCAATCTGAGCGGTTTGCTCGTACTGAAGTTTGGTTTGTTCCCAGAACGCCACGCTTTGGCGCTTTTGGGCTCTGAGGGCTCCACCCTGGTAGATGGGGCCTGTAACATTGCCGGCAACACTCCAGACCGTAGCTTGCCCTGACGATAACGAACTGAGCGGAGAACTGGCGCGGCCAAGCAGAGAAGTAAGGCCAATGCGTGGGAAGAAATTGGCCGTTGCGACTCCTACCTGAGCGTTGGCGAATCGCAATTGTTGCTCAGCAGTCAAAATGTCCGGACGACGCTCAAGTAATGCCGAAGGCAAGCCGACAGGAATATCCGGGGGAACAACTTGCTCGAGAAGTTTGGCTTTGTGTGGTATGGAGCTGGGGTTGTTGCCCAGCAGCACGCTAATTTGATTCTCCTTAATCGCGATCTGGCGCTCAAGCTCCGGGATGCTTGCGGCCGCCGTAGCCAGGGCTGCAGCAGCCCGAGATGTATCCAACTTCGAAGCTACTCCCCCCTCGAGCCGCTGGGTGAACAACTTTAGGGTTTGCGTGAATGAATCCGTTGTGTCTCTTGCGATCTGAAGCTGGAGATCTAATTCGAGAAGCTCGAAGTAGGCTTGTGCGACGTCGCTTACAAGAGAAAGGAGCACACCGCGGCGAGCTTCTTCCGTGGCGAGGTACTGGGCACGAGCGGCCTCATTCTCACGCCGGAGACGGCCCCAGACGTCAGCTTCCCAAGCAGCGGTTGCCACAGCCGCGAAAGCTCCGCGTTCCTGGCCTCCGTTGGGAGCAACAGTGCCGACAAATTCATTTTTACCATCGCTGCCGCTCACGAAGTAATTGAGGAAAGGAAAGTACTGAGCCCGAGCCTGCGCGGCGACTTGGCGCGATTGTTCGATACGCGTCACGGCAATCTGCAGGTCATAATTGTTGGCGAGTGCTGTTTGGACGAGGTTCTTCAGCCGCTCGTCCTTAAAGACTTCCCACCAAGGCAGGTCAGCGATAGATGCTTGCTGAGCTAACTTTTCTGCATCGCGATACTCGGTCGGAACGTTTACTTTGGGGCGCTGATAATTTGGGCCAACTGCGCAGCCAGACAGCAGAAACAGAAGACAGCTAAGCGGAAACAAGAGAGACAGAAGGCCGACGCGCTGGCGGCTGTTTTGGGCTTGAGTTGCCATTCGTCGGCTCGAAGGTTTCGGGTATTGCCTCGCACCCTTGCTGGTCGGAATTGTGTTTATCATCGCAGTTCGCTTTACTTCCCCCAATTACGTGCTTAGTCATCTCCAGCGGTGGCAGCACCCGCTTCCGGAGCGGGGGGCAAAGACACCTTAGCTACTTCGTGTTTTGCACCACCGATTCTTTCAACAACGTAGAACAGCGCCGGGATAATAAAAATTGCGATAGCGCTGGCAGAAGCTATTCCCCCGATGACTGCCGTGCCCATCACCTGGCGAGACACAGCGCCAGAACCAGATGCTGTCCAAAGTGGCACGCAGCCCAGGAGGAACGCCAAGGAGGTCATCAAAATCGGGCGCAGGCGCAACTTGGCGCCTTCCAAAGCGGCTTCGACGAGCGGCTTGCCCTTTTTCTCGTGCTCCAATTTGGCGAACTCCACGATCAAGATGGCGTTCTTAGCGGCGAGTCCGATGAGCATGATCAAGCCAATCTGTGCGTAAACATTGTTCTCAAAGGAGAAGCTTGTAAGTCGACGAAGATACAGGGCGAAGAAAGCTCCAAAGACGGCTATTGGAACGCTAATGAGCACACTGAACGGCAGAGTCCAGCTCTCGTAAAGCGCCGCAAGAATCAGAAAACAGAAAAGCGTTGAGAAACCAAAAATTACGGAAGGCGGCACGCCTTGCCGAGCCTTTTGTTCTTGATAAGACATACCCAGGTAGTCGAACCCCATGTCAGGAGGCATGGTTTGACCAAAAACCTGCTCAAGCGCTTCCATGGCCTGGGCGGAACTATAACCGGTGGCCGCGCTGGCGTTGATTTGTGCACAGCGATACAGGTTATAGCGCATCGTGAATTCAGGACCTGCACGGTGCTGAATGGAAGTAATCGCCGATAGCGGCACCATATTGCCGGAGCTATTGCGTACATAAAACTGGCCCAGGTTTTCAGCCCGCGTTCGGTAATCGCCCTCCGCTTGAATGTAGACCTGCCATTGGCGGCCGAAACGGTTGAAATAATTAATAAGCGCACCGCCCATGAAAGACTGAAGAGTTTTGTACACGTCACTCAGATTGACACCTTGGGCCAGGACTTTATCTCGCTCAACGTGGACATAGACTTGCGGGACAGTCGCCAACATGGTAGTAAACACCGAGGCCAGCTCCGGGCGTTTACGGGCGGCTTCCATGAACGCATTGGTATTGTCAGCCAAGAACCGAACATCATGACCACCGCGGTCCTCCAAAATAAAGGTGACGCCGCCAGAAGTTCCCACTCCGGGAATTGCCGGAGGAGAAAAAGCAATCGAAACGCCCGCGGGGAGTTGACGCAGTTCTCCGTTGATGTGAGCTCTGATCGCATCGTAGGTTTCTTCCGGTGTTTTGCGTTCACCCCATTCCTTGAGGGTGACCCAAAAAAAGGAACTAAAGGTATTCTGAACGCCACTGATCATGTTGTAGCCGACAACGCTGGTCACATGATCGACGCCCGCTGTTTTCATCAGAATGTCTTCCACAGTCCTAGCCGTCAGGCTTGTACGTTGCAACGATGAGGCATCGGGCAATTGCAGGGCCACGAATACATAGCCTTGGTCCTCGTCGGGCAGGAAGCTGCTAGGCAGCCTGGTACCGATTAGTCCGGCCAAGACAGTAAACCCAACTAGGATGAGCCCTGTGAACGCCAACTTGCGTATCAGCAGGCCGCACCAATTGACGTAACCATCGGTGATGCGGCCGAACCATTTGTTGAACCATGCGAAAAATCTCCCGAGTGGCCCGCGCGCTTCCTTCTTAGGGCGAAGTAAAAGCGCAGCAAGGGCGGGACTCAGGGTCAGGGCATTGAACGCAGAGAGAAGCATGGACACCGCGATCGTCACGGCGAATTGCTGATACAAGCGGCCAGTAATGCCCGGAATGAACGCCGTGGGAACGAACACCGCAGCGAGAATCAGGGCGATGCCGATCACGGGGCCGGAGACCTCTTCCATTGCTTTTAAGGAAGCATCCTTGGGTGAAAGTCCGTGTTCGATGTTGTGCTCAACCGCTTCCACTACAACGATGGCATCGTCCACAACCAAGCCGATAGCAAGCACCAAGCCAAACAGGGAAAGCGTGTTAATTGAAAAACCGAGCACAGGGAATATGGCAAAAGTGCCGATCAGCGACACCGGCACAGCCAACAGAGGAATCAAAGTAGCCCGCCATCCTTGAAGAAAGATAAACACCACGAGAATGACGAGAATGACGGCTTCAATGATGGTGTGATTAATTTCGACAATGCCTTCAGTCACCGGAAGAGTCGTATCGAGAGCCACAGCGTAGTCAAGCCCAGGTGGAAAGCGCTTTTTCGCCTCAGCCATTAAGGCTTTTGCGCCTTTGGCGGCGGCGATGGCGTTCGATCCCGGAAGTTGGTAAATAGCAACGACCGCTGCCGGCTTGCCATCGAGCCGACCTCGCAAATTGTAGACCTGGGCGCCCAGTTGCACGCGAGCCACATCCTTCAGACGCACGATGGAAGCGTCGGACTTGGCACGAACTACGATTTGGCCGAACTCCTCTTCCGTCGCAAGGCGGCCCTGGGAGCGAACTGTGTAGGTGTACTCCTGGCCTGGTGGCGCAGGCTCACTGCCAATTTGACCCGCGGGATTGACATTGTTCTGCGTCTGAATCGCGTTGATGATTTCCGGGACGGTGATTTGAAGTTTCGCTAGCTGATCAGGCTTGACCCAAAAGCGCATGGCGTACTGGCCAGCACCGAAAACCGAGACGCTGGCAATTCCAGGAACACGCGTGAGCTGGTCGTTTAGGTTGATATAGGCATAATTCGCCAGGAATTCTGAGTCATAAGTGCCGTTCGGAGAGTAGAGGTCGAACAACATCAGGGGGGCAGCAGTAGATTTTTGTACCGTTACACCGTAGCTGTTTACTTCGGAAGGCAACTGGGATGCCGCCTGTCCCTGACGCATCTGAGCAAGAATCTGATCCGTATTCGGGTCCGTTTTTACATCGAAATTGACAGTGAGGGTCATTTGACCATTGTTGGCGTTGTTGGAGTACATGTAGTTCATGTTGTCCACACCGCTCATCTGCTGCTCAATGGGAGTAGCTACAGACTGTTCCACTGTCAAAGCGTCGGCACCGATATACGTGGTCTTAACTTGGACTTCTGGTGGCGTGATGTTAGGAAATTGCGCGGTAGGCAGGCCCAGCATAGCGACTATGCCGACAATGACCATAACGATGGAAATCACCATGGACACGATAGGACGATTTATGAAGAACTTGTACACGATTGACCCTATTGAGAGCTTCTTGCAGTGTCCGCCTTTTCTGTTATAGAGGACTCTGGCTGAAATGGCTTGGCGTGAACTTCCATTCCCTCGCGCACCTTTTGCACTCCTTCCGCCACGATTCGGTCACCAGGCTTCAGGCCTTCGTTGACAATCCACATGGTGTCAACCTTAGGCCCCACTTTGATCGGACGAATGCTCACCTTGTTGTCGGCGCCGATTACCGCAACAAGGTACCCGCCTTGCATTTCATTGACAGCACGTTGGGGAACAAGCAGGGCGTTCTTCTGAATTCTCACTACTGTGCTGATGTTGCCAAATCCACCAGGACGTAGCACGTTTCCTGGGTTCGGGAACTCCACCTTGACGAGAATTGTTCCCGTCCTCACGTCCACTTGGCGATCGAGTGCATAAAAGCGGCCTTTGTGTGGATAGACAGATCCATCCGAAAGGCGCAATTGCCATTCGAGTTTATTCAATATTGCATGCTCGTCATTGCCCAGAGCTGCGGCCTGTTTCATTGCGTTCAGGTACTCTTGTTCGCTTGCCGTGAAATTCACCAGAATCGGATTGATCGTTGACACTGTCGTCAGGGGCTCGCCGGGTGGGTTAACGAAGTCACCGATCTGGGCTGTGGCGATTGCGGCAACAC
>Ga0208990_1000080_pt1 | contig 15496 bp, 13 predicted proteins | sample MedBloCARef_M3_FD_187854 | JGI IMG/M metagenome (GOLD analysis project Ga0208990, IMG submission 187854) | Forest soil microbial communities from El Dorado National Forest, California, USA - Mediterranean Blodgett CA Ref_M3 (SPAdes) (version 2) | ecosystem: Environmental > Terrestrial > Soil >...
AAGATTTCGGCGAAACAAGCAGCATCGGCAGCACTTGCCCGGCTTGACGCGGTCAACCCGTCAATCAACGCCGTCGTCGACCATCGGCCGGAAGATGTGCTGGCGCAGGCCGGGGCCGTCGATGCGGCGCTCGCGCGAAACGAAGACGTGGGCCCGCTGGCGGGCGTGCCGGTCACCGTCAAGGTCAATATCGATCAGGAAGGGTTCGCCACCACCAACGGCCTTAAACTGCAGCGCGACGTCATTGCGCGCGCCAATAGTCCCGTAGTGGACAATCTGCGCAAGGCCGGCGCCGTCATTCTCGGGCGCACTAACTGCCCGGCGTTTTCCTATCGCTGGTTCACCACCAACCTGATCCATGGCGACACCAGGAATCCGCGCGATCCCGCTATCACGCCGGGAGGCTCATCCGGAGGCGCGGGAGCGGCGGTGGCAGCGGGCATCGGGCATATCGCGCACGGCACCGATATTGCCGGATCGATCCGCTATCCCGCCTATGCCTGCGGCGTTCATGGCCTGCGGCCGACCGTGGGGCGTATCGCGGCCTTCAATGCCTCGTTGCCCGAACGCGCCATCGGGCCCCAGATCAGCGCGGTATCCGGTCCGCTCGGGCGCACCGTCGGCGATCTCAGGATTGCGCTGGCGGCGATGTCCGGAAAAGACGTGCGCGATCCCTGGTGGGTGCCGGCGCCGCTCGAAGGACCTGTCATGCCGAAGCGGGCTGCGCTGTGTCTCCATCCCGACGGTCTTGAGACGGTAGCCGAAGTGAAGGCGGCGGTTGCGGATGCGGCTAAGCGTCTGGAGCGCGCCGGATGGGTGGTCGAAGAGATCGAGACAACGCCGCCGCTGCGTGAGGCTGCGGACCTTCAGACCAAGTTGTGGCTCGGCGACGGCTATGAAGCGCAACTGGACGCCGCCGAGCGCGAGGGCGATCCCGGCGCGCTTGCCTGCCTGCGCGGCAACAAGGCCAAGGTTCATCCATTCGACGCGGCCGCGTTCTCGAAGGCCTTGACGCGGCGGGCGACATTGACGCGCGAATGGCTTCAGTTCTTTGAGACCTATTCGGTTTTGTTGATGCCGGTATCCGCCGAACTGCCGTTCCCCAACGGCCTCGATCTGCGCGATGATGCCTCATTTTCAAGGGTATGGCGCGCGCAGCTGCCGCAAATTGCCATTCCCTTTATGGGGCTGCCTGCGCTAACCGTCTCCACGGGATTGGTGGGACGGGTGCCCGTCGGCGTTCAGGTGGTTTCCGGTCGCTATCGCGAGGATCTGTGCTTGCTCGCGGGCGAGGCGATCGAAGCTGGGGGAACGCCATCGATGCCGGTCGATCCCATCAGCTAAACGAATTTCCGTTTCCGGGTAGAAAGAACACGATGGCTGGCGTTTATGATTTCACGGCAAAATCGCTTGCCGGCGAGGACATTCCACTGAAGCGGTTCGAGGGCCAGGTTTTGCTGATCGTCAACACCGCGAGCGCCTGCGGGTTCACTCCGCAGTACAAGGGACTTCAAGCGCTGCACGAGGAATTTGCACCGCGCGGCTTCTCGGTTCTCGGATTTCCGTGCAACCAGTTCGGAAGCCAGGAGCCCGGTGACGCCGCGCAGATCGAGCAGTTCTGCGCCACCAACTATGCCATCACCTTTCCGATGTTTGCCAAGATCGACCTCAACGGCAGCAACGCGCATCCGCTGTATCAATATTTGAAGAATGAGAAATCCGGGTTATTGGGCGCGTCGATCAAATGGAATTTCACCAAATTCCTGGTCGATCGCTCGGGCAAGGTGGTGGCGCGGCATGCGCCGACCGCGAAGCCGGAAGGACTGACAAAAGAAATCGAGGCACTGCTGTGAACGAGAAAAATGACGCCAAAACCGACCAATCGGCCGACCAACTGCCCGACCGTCTCTCGACCGATCCGAAGAGCCCTTACTACAACGCCGATGTGCTGGCGCGCGATGTCGGCATTCGCTTCAAGGGCGTCGAGAAGACCAACGTCGAAGAGTATTGCGTCAGCGAGGGGTGGGTGCGGGTGACGGCGGGCGCCGCCAAGGATCGCTACGGTAACCCGCTCACCATCAAGGTCCATGGCCCGGTCGAGCCGTATTTTCGCGACAAGAGCCCGTCCTGAGGCCTTTCGTCGTTGCGAGGAGCACTTGCGACGAAGCAATCCAATCCTCGCTTTGTGACTGAGTGTTGGATTGCTTCGCTTCGCTCGCAATGACGGTGAATTGAATCCAACCATCCGAAAGCCAAACGCCATGTCCGTCCGTATCGTCGACGTCCGTGAAGTTACAAAACCGATCTCGTCGCCCATCCGCAACGCCTATATCGATTTCTCGAAGATGACGACAAGCCTCGTCGCCGTCGTCACCGATGCCGTGCGCGATGGCAGGCCGGTGGTCGGCTATGGTTTCAACTCGAATGGCCGTTACGGGCAGGGCGGCCTGATCCGCGAGCGCTTCGCGCCGCGTCTCATCGAGGCCGATCCGATGAAATTGCTCGATGACACCGGCGACAATCTCGATCCCGACAAAATCTGGGCGACGCTGATGTCGAACGAAAAGCCGGGCGGTCATGGCGAGCGCTCAGTCGCGGTCGGCACCATCGACATGGCGGTGTGGGATGCGGTGGCGAAGATCGCGGGCAAGCCGCTGTTTCGCTTGCTCGCCGAGCGTCACGGGCGCACCGCTGACCCGCGCGTGTTCGTCTATGCCGCCGGCGGTTACTATTATCCCGGCAAGGGTCTGTCGATGCTGCGCGGCGAGATGCGCGGCTATCTCGACCGCGGCTATAATGTCGTGAAGATGAAGATCGGCGGCGCGCCGATCGCTGAAGATCGCAAGCGCATCGAGGCCGTTCTCGAGGAGATCGGCGGCCAGGCCCAACTCGCCGTCGACGCCAATGGCCGGTTCGATCTTGAGACGGCGATCGCCTACGCCAAGATGCTGCGCGAATATCCGCTGTTCTGGTACGAGGAGGCCGGCGATCCCCTTGATTTCCAGTTGCAGGCGGCGCTGGCGGAATTCTATCCCGGGTCGATGGCGACCGGCGAAAACCTGTTCAGCCATCAGGACGCGCGCAACCTCATCCGCTACGGCGCGATGCGGCCCGACCGCGACTGGCTGCAATTCGATTGCGCGCTGTCATACGGGTTATGCGAATATCAGCGCACGCTTAGCGTGCTGCAAACCCACGGCTGGTCGGCGAGCCGGTGCATTCCGCATGGCGGACATCAGATGTCGCTGAACATCGCGGCCGGCCTCGGCCTCGGCGGCAATGAGAGCTATCCCGATCTGTTCCAGCCCTATGGCGGTTTTCCCGATGGCGTTCGGGTCGAGAACGGCACCATCACCATGCCGGATTTGCCGGGCATCGGGTTCGAGGGAAAATCCGATCTTTATGCGGAGATGCGGGCGCTGGCGTCATAGCTCGTCATGGCCGGGACGAAGCCCAGCCATGACGGAAAGAAAGGGTTGGGTGCTTCTCGCTCAGGCTCTTACGACAGCCGCATATCCAATAGTCGCCGGCCTTCGTTCTTGAGCAATTTCTTCACCGCGCTTGATGCGGCGATCTCGCCCTGGTTGGCATAGGCTTCGTGGTTCTTTTCGATGTCCTCGAGACGGTAGAGATAGTTGACCATGATGCCTGCGGATTCGCGCAGCCCTTTCGGCGACAGATCGCCAAGCCAGTCGATCTGCTCCAGCCGCGCGCCGTTGCCGAGATGGAATCTCGCCACCGAATCGATCAGCCGGCCTTTCGGCGTGCGCGCTTTCAAAAAATAATATGCCGCAAGAGGTTCAATAACCGAACGCAATTGCGCCGCCAGTTCGGCACTCTCGGGCCAGTCCGGACTGTCGAGATGATCGAGCAGCGCTCGGTCTTCGTCCGACAGCGGAACATCGGGCGCCTGCTTCAGCCATTGCATGAAGCCCGGTACCGGCGACAGCGTCACGAAATTCTCCAGCTTCGGCAATTCGCGCCGCAATTCCTCGACCACCTGCTTGATCAGGAAGCTGCCGAAGGAAATTCCGCCGAGGCCGCGTTGCGTGTTGGAAATCGAATAGAACACCGCGGTTCGGGCGCGCTCGATCGCCACCGGCCGCCGGTCTTCGGCGAGCAGCGGCGCGATCGCGCCGGGGATCGATTCCGTCAGCGCTACCTCGACGAAAATTAAGGGTTCGTCGACCAAAGCGGGATGGAAGAATGCATAACAGCGCCGATCCGCCGGATCAATTCGCCGGCGCAGATCGTCCCAGTCGCGGATCTCGTGCACCGCCTCATAGCGAATGATTTTTTCCAGAATGTTCGCGGGCGTCGACCAGTCTATCCTGCGCAGCACGAGAAACCCCCTGTTAAACCATGAGGCCAGCAAATGCACGACGTCGCGGTCGAGCTGGGCAAGGTCCTTCTGGCCATTCATGGCGCCAAGCAAATCGGCGCGCATCGCCACCAGTTCACTGGTGCCGCCCGGCGCGCGGTTCAATCGGCGGAACAGTTCCTGCCGCCGCGGTTCGGAAGCAAAATGCAGATCGCTGGCGTCATCGTCCGTCGGCTGCGCACGCCAGGTCTCGATCGCCTCGGCAATCTTTTCCCGGTCCGGTCCGAAGTTGCGGACCAGCGTTTCGAAGAACGAAAGCCGGCTCGCCTCGTCGAGGTGATGATAGCGGTCGAGCACCTCGCGCGCCATTGCAGTGCCGGAGGCTTCGCCCCGGCCAGACAACAACGCCTCGCATAATTCGATCAGGCCGGACGCGTCCTGTTTTCCGTTGGATGATCCGGCGCGGCGGAGCAGAGTGCGGCCGCGCTCGGAAATCGAGGCCAGCAGGTCCGAGAAAAAGGCGTTGTTCATGGCGGGCAAATCGAATCCAAGCCGGGCGGAATTATTACATGGATTTAAGGCGGAACGGATCAGAATCAAGCGCGCCTGAGGGATTAGCCGGACGTCGCGGGGATTCTTTCCCGGCATTCGCACCCAGCAACGTCAGAATTGATCAATGCCATGAACCCTTTCAACGAATTATGCTAACATCGGTATCCGGTCATCGTGAGGGCGCGCGAGATGCACCTTGCAAGAGTGCCCATCGGCCTGCTGACTGCGGGCGCCATCGCAATTGGAACAACCGCGGCAACTCTGGCGCAGCCTGCCGCAAGCGGGCCCCCGGCGGTGGGGGTCGTCGAAGCGATCAAACGACCGATTACCGAAACCAGCGAATTTCTCGGAAGGATCGAGGCGGTCAATCGGGTCAACGTGGTCGCGCGCGTCACCGCGTTTCTGGAAAACCGACTGTTCAACGAAGGCGCCGAGATCAAGAAGGGAGATGAACTCTATCGTCTCGAGCGCGGCCCGTTCGAGGCCGATCTCGCCACGAAAAAAGCGCAAGTCGCGCAGTTGCAGGCGACGCTGGAAAACGCAAAATTGACGACCGAACGGGCGCGTACGCTGCTCGGCGGGCCAGCCGGTCAACAATCGACCTTTGACGCCGCGCTCGCCAACCAGCGCAGCCTGGAGGCCCAGGTGCTGGCCGCGCAGGCCCAGGTGCAATTTTCCCAGATCAACCTCGACTATACCGATATCCGCTCGCCGATCGACGGCAAGATCGGCCGCACCGTGGTGACCGAGGGCAACGTTGTCAGCCCGGCGTCGGGAGTGCTGACGACCATCGTCAGCCAGGACCCGATGTACGTCATCTTCCCGGTCTCGGTACGCCAGCGGCTGGAGCTGCGCGAGCGCTATGCGACGCGGGGCGGCTTCAATGCCGTGGTGATCAAGGTCCGCCTGCCGGATGGTCGCCTCTATGACCAGACCGGGAAGTTGGACTTCATCAACAACACCGTCGCGCAAAATACCGACACCGTCACGGTACGTGGCGTCATTCCCAATCCGACGCTGCATGATCCTTCCACCACCGGCGGTCCGGTGCGCGAACTTACCGACGGCGAATTCGTTACCGTGTTGCTGGAGGGCGTGCAGCCGGTCGAGGTGCTTGCGATCCCGCGCTCCGCCGTCCTGTCCGACCAACAGGGCGATTACGTCTTCACGGTCGGCCCGGACAACAAGGCCGAGCAGCGCCGAATCCAGCTCGGACAGTCAACCTCCACAATAGCCGCCGTCATCAGCGGGCTCAACCCGGGCGACAAGGTGATCGTCGAGGGCCTGCAGCGGGTGCGTCCTGGCCAGCCGGTCTCGCCTGGGCCGGCGAGCCCGCTGATCCAGTCCAGCTTGAAGGCCGCCGCAAGTGACGGCCGCACGCAAATCGATAGCAGCGTTGCCGGGACGAAACCGGCGGGTAGCGCCCCATGATTTCCGCCGTTTTCGTCGAGCGTCCCCGTCTCGCGATCGTGATTGCGTTCGTCATCACCCTCGCCGGCGCGCTCGCGCTGCTGCAGATTCCCGTGGCGCAATTTCCCGATATCGTGCCGCCGCAGGTCACGGTCTCCGGCGTGTTCCCCGGTGCCTCCGCGGAGGTGGTCGAGACCAGTGTCGCCCAGCCGCTCGAGGCGCAGGTGGTCGGCGTCGACCGCGCGCTGTATATGAAATCGACCAGCGGCAACGACGGCAGCTACACACTCACTGTTTCGTTTGCGCTCGGCACAAATCCCGACATCAACACCGTCAATGTCAACAACCGCGTTCAGACCGCGCTGTCGCAACTGCCACCGGAAGTGCAGCAGCAGGGCCTGACGGTGCAGAAGAAGTCCTCGGCGATCCTGGAGTTCATCGTGCTGTACAGCGCGAATGGCGAGCAGGACCCGTTGTTCATCACCAACTACGCCATCATCAACGTGCTCGACGCGATTTCCCGCACCCCGGGGGTAGGCCAGGCCAGCCTGTTCGCGAAGTTGAATTACTCGATGCGGATCTGGTTCGATACGGAGCGGCTCACCAGCCTCAACCTCGCACCATCAGATGTTATCGCGGCAATTCGTTCCCAAAGCGTGCAGGCGCCGGTCGGGCGCATCGGCGCGCGGCCGATCAGCGACCAGCAACAGTTCCAGTTGAACGTGCAGACCCAGGGCAGGCTGACCACCCCGGAGCAATTCGGCAACATCGTGCTGCGGGCGAACCCGGACGGCTCGGTGCTGCGGATCAGCGACGTCGCCCGCGTCGAGATCGGCGCGCAAAATCTCGACAGCGAGTCGCGGATCGACGGCCGCGCCGGGGTGCCGATCGGCATTTATCTTTCACCCGGCGCCAATGCCGTGACGACGGCGAAGGCGGTGCAGGCAACGCTGCAGAAGCTGTCGGAGCGGTTTCCGGCGGGCCTGACCTATCTGGTGCAATACGACTCCACCACTTTTGTGCGCGACACCATCACCGAGGTGCTGAAGACGCTCGGCGAAGCCTTCATCCTCGTGGTGATCGTGGTGTTTCTGTTCCTCGGCAATCTCCGCGCCACCGTAATCCCCGCGGTTGCAGTTCCGGTCAGCCTGATCGGCGCCTTCGCCGTGCTACTGGTGCTCGGCTATTCGGCCAACACGGTGTCGCTGCTGGCGATGGTGCTCGCCATCGGCATCGTGGTCGACGACGCCATCGTCGTGGTCGAGAACGTCGAGCGCGTGATGGAGGAGGAACCGGATCTTTCGCCCGCCGAAGCCACCAAGAAGGCCATGACACAGATTACCGCACCGATCATCGCGATCACGCTGGTGCTGCTGTCGGTATTCGTGCCGATCGCCTTCATTCCCGGAATTTCCGGAACGCTGTTCCGCCAGTTCGCGGTGACGATCAGCGCGGCGATGGTCATCTCGGCTTTGAACGCATTGACGTTGTCGCCTGCGCTGTGCGCGGTGTTTCTGCGTCACACCGGGCCGCGCCGCGGCATCATGGGGCGCGTGCTCGGCGGCATCGACTGGGTTCGCGACCGCTACGCCGCCGGCGTGCGCCGGCTGGCGCGGGTGGCGGCGCTGTCACTCGTGCTTGTGCTGGTATTCGCGGGCGGCATATTCGGCGTGGCGTTTGTGACGCCGACCGGGTTCCTCCCGGAAGAAGATCAGGGCGCCTTCTTCATCGCAGTGCAATTGCCGGACGGCGCGTCGGTGGCGCGTACCAGCGAGGTAACGAAGCAGGTTGAAGACCTGCTGAAGCAGATGCCGGCCGTCGAGCACACGCTCTCGATCATCGGCTTTTCGCTGCTCGACGGAGCATCCGAACCGAACAACGCCTTCATGGTAGCGCGGCTCAAGCCGTTCGCGGACCGCAAGGCGGCGGCCGATTCGGCGCAGGCGCTGATCGGGCGGACCTTCGGCGCGGCCTCGCAGATCCGGCAGGCCAACGTGCTGCCGTTCAATCTGCCGCCGATCATCGGGCTTTCGACCAGCGGCGGCTTCGAGTACCAGCTCGAAGCGCTGGAGGGCCAGGATCCGGCCGCGATGGGCAGCGTCGCCGGCGGTTTGATCGGCGCCGCCAATCGCGACCCGCGGCTCGCGCGGGTGTTCACGACCTTCACGGCGACCAATCCGTCGATCTATCTCGACATCGACCGCGCCAAGGCGCAGGCGCTCGGCCTCAACATCAGCGACGTGTTCATCGCGCTGCAGGCGACGCTCGGCGGCGTCTACGTCAACAACTTCAATCTCTACGGCCGCACCTGGCAGGTCAACGTTCAGGGCGAGGCATCCGACCGCGCCGACATTTCGGACATCTGGCGGATTTACGTACGCAACAGCGTCGGCCAGATGGTGCCGATCCGCTCCATCGCCGGCCTCAAGGTCGTGACGGGACCACAGGTCATCACCCGCTACAACAACTACCGCTCGGTTACGGTGAACGGCAGCCCGGCACCGGGCGTCTCTTCGGGGACGGCGCTCGCCGCCATGACCGAGATTTCCAATAAAACACTGGGGGCGGGCTACGCTTTCGAATGGACCGGCACCGCCTATCAGGAGCAGCAGGCGTCCGGCCAGACCGGCATCATTCTCGGGCTTGCGGTGTTATTCGCCTATTTGTTCCTGGTCGCGCTTTATGAAAGTTGGATGATCCCGATTCCCGTGCTGCTGTCGGTCGTCGTCGGCGTCTTCGGGTCTTACCTCGGTATCAAGATTGCCGGGCTGAACCTCGATCTCTACGGCCAGATCGGGCTCGTGGTGCTGATTGCGCTGGCCGCCAAGAACGGCATCTTGATTGTCGAGTTCGCCAAGGAGCAGCGCGAGAGCGGGGTCGCGATCGAGGACGCGGCGATCCTTGGTGCGCAAATGCGGTTCCGAGCTGTGATGATGACCTCGATCGCGTTCATTCTCGGTCTGCTGCCGCTGGTAATTGCCACAGGCGCCGCAGAGATCAGCCGCAGGGCGGTCGGTACCGCCGTGTTCGGCGGCATGCTCGCCGCAAGCTCAATCGGGATCTTTCTGGTGCCGATGCTCTACGTAACGTTCCAGCAGTTGCGCGAACGCGTGAAGGAGCGCGTCGGCGGCTCTGGTAAAGAGCCGCATCCGCCAAGGGTTACCAGTCAAATTTAAGTACACGCCTCAACGAATTTATCGGTTGGCCGATAATTTGGGTTTCAATGCTTCCACCAATCGACCACAATGGCGGGAAGGCTCAACGACCAATAACGAGCCGATGAGAAAGTATCCGATGTCCAATCAATCTTTGCCGCGCATCGCCGGCCTCGTTCTGGGTGTCTCGATGATGATGGCTGGTCCTGCGAGCGCCGATGCCCTGAAGGACGAGATCGCGCCGATCGGCAAGCTGCGGGTGGCGATCGGCATCAGCCCGGCTGGCGGCGCTTACTGGTCCACCAAGAACGAAGCCGGAGTTTATGCCGGGGTGCCGGTCGATCTCGGCAAGGAGATGGCGGCGCAGCTCGGTGTGCCAGTCGAATTTGTCGCGTACCAGAACTCCGGTCAGATCGTCGACGCCGTGTCGAGAGGCGCCTGGGACGTCAGCTTCCTGCCAAAAGACCCGGAGCGTGAGGCAAAAATGTCGTTCGGGCCGATCTATGAGGTTGCGGACGCGACCTACATCGTGAAAGCGGGTTCATCGGCGACGAATTTTCAAACGCTCGATCAGCCCGGCGTTAAGGTTGCGGCGGTCAACAACACCACCACCATGCGCGGCGCCATCGCGCATCTGAAGAACGCGAAGGTCACGGGTTATCAAACCTACGACGAAATCTTCGGTCTGCTCAGGAGCGGCGAGGTCGATGCGTTCGCGCTGTCGCGCGACCAGCTCAACGCCATGGCGAAGAAGATTCCGGGGTCGCGGGTGCTGGATGAAACCTTCAAGCAGACCGTGACCGCGGTCGCGGTACCGCTCAATCACCCGCTGGCGCTGGCGTTCGTCACCAAATTCATGACGGACGCCACAACAAATGGAACGCTGCGGAAGGCCTACGACGATAATGGGCTGAAGGACTCGCCGATCCGCACCAGGTAGCGCCAGAGTTGGCATTTCGATAGTTGGTCGCGCCAGCGCGATTACCGCTGGCGCGACGGCGGTCGACCGAATATCCGATCGCCCGCCGCGTGCTTTTTTGTACCATCAAGAGTAATGGACGCTTACTGCTGCTTGTAATTTCTCCCGTCGTTATTTCCCCCGCCGCCCCGCTTGACCTTTCCGCCCGTGAAAGGCGTGGGCGGCTTTGCCTTGTTAGTCTGGCAATCATCCGAGCAAGGACGCGGACCCTTGGCAAAGCTGGTGTCGGCCGTAGCGACGAGCATCAATCCGGCGGTAGCGGCGACAATGGCAAAGGTGAGCGGTGTTTTGACGGCTGACATGAATTCTCCTGTCGAGGTTGTTGGCGATTGACTATTTTCGCGAAAACAAGATGGCGCATGGTCCATACTTGTATGCTTCATGGTTACGTACCTTTGAATGAACCAGACCTGAATGTGAACATCCTCCGATCGGAGGATGTCCGACGCGCATGTGAGGCTCCATTTCTGCTTCAATTTCATCCAATGCAGAAAATTGTCATGCCTGATCTGTTCGTGACTACCGATCAAGTTACCGCTGCCCTGCTTGCTCTTTTGGCGCCTTTGTTAATCAGGAATCCGTTCAAATGTGCCGCACAAAATCGATGCCGAACCTGTACCTCACGTCGGCCGCGTTGAAAGACCGCGACGTCAAGCGCTCAGAGTTCCGTGTTGGTGAAATTTAGCGAGACGCTTCTTTGAGTCGCGTAATGGATAGCGTCCTGAACGAATTCGACTCGTCGTCCTGTCACGCGATCAGCGCAAGGCCGCCGCTCCAGAGCAGATACGATCTATTTCGCTGCGCTAGTTCGTCGCGCCGGCCGCGATCGGCTCCATGCCGCTCTTGACGATCGTGTCGCGGGCCGCAGGCGACGCGAGGAATTTGATCAGCGCCTTGCCCGCCTCCGGTTCTTTCGAGACCGTGGCGATCCCGGCGGAAAACACCGTGATGTTCTGCAAGTCCGCCGGCAATGGCCCGACGATATCGACGCCTGGAACGGGGAGCAGTTCGGCGATCTGCTGGAAGCCGATCTCAGCGTCGCCGCGCGCCACGATTTCTCCTACTGGCGTGGCAGGAATCTTCCTGGCCTTGTCCTTCATCTCATCGGCGATACCGAGCTTCGCAAACATCTCGGTCGAGACATAGACGCCGCTGGCGCTGTCGGAATAGGCGATCGATTTTGCCGCCAGCAGCGCGCGCTTCACCGCTTCCGCCGAGCTGATGTCGGGTTTCGGCGCGCCCGACTTCACCGCGATGCCGATCGGCGACTTCGTGAGATCGATGCGGCTGTCGGCAATGACCTTGCCTTGCTTGACGAGGTCGCCAAGCGCGTAACCCACCATGATCAGGACATCGGCGCCTTCGCCGCGTTCCAGCCGGATCGGGATCGCATTGACCGTGGTGCCCATCGAAGGCCCGTAAGCCGTCAGCACCTTGTTGCCGGTCAAGCGCTCGAACTCCGGCACCAGCACGTTATAAGCAGCGGTCAGCCCGCCCGAGATCATCACCTGGACCTCGGCGGCGCTTGCCGCACCGGCCAGCAACAGAGCGCCGGCAAGGCCGATAGCCAACGCGCGGAATTTTGCGGATATGAATCTCATGAGCATTCCTCCCGGGACGACTCTTGACGGGTGTCCTTGATTACGCGGGGAAGATCGTATCCTGCAAACGGGGGCTAACCTAGGCCGAACGATGCAAACCGTCATTGCGCACAGCACAATGAAGCTGTGAGCGCGCAATCCCGCGCTGCGGAGGCTTCGGATGAATCAGCACGCGGTCGTCAGCAAATTTTCCCACGTCAGTCGGCCCGGCAAAATTCAAGACCGACGACATGCCGCCGGCGACCGACAAGGTGTCGCCGGTGACGCCCTGGAAGTAGCGCTACCTGCGGTAACCGGGAGAATTAACGTTTGTCGTCGCCGTTTGCTGCGGTCGGTCGCAGTAGTGCTGGATGTGGTGCGCCGTATGGGATTGAGGCCGATATCTAGCCGTGAACACGGGAGTACGGGCCTCGACCGCTGATTCGGGCGCGGTTCGTTCCGTGCGCGTTCTGAACCTTAAGATACGGTCGATCTCCGTCGCATTTTGGCACAGCGCCGCGAAGGCTGCATTTGAATCAGGGGCGGTGCAGGCGCCAGCCCACCACCGTCGCCTCGACGATCCCGCCGGACTCGTGATTGCGCCATTCGCCGTCGACCCAACGGCAGGCGAACGGAAGCTGATAAGTGCCGCTGTGGTCCTCGCATAACACTTGGACCGGCAGATCCGGCGGCGGTTCTCCTGCGCCGTTGAATTCAGCCAGACGTCGTTCGCGCGTTGCCATTCTTTTGATTCTCCTGAGAACGGCGCGCAAGTGCCCGCGTTCCGTGCCCTTATGCCCCATCCGTTGCTTTAGTTGGGGTGTTCTTCGCAAAATCTCAACGCGCGAATGAGGTTTCAGTGTGTTATCTTTGACGCCTAGCACTTCGCTCGCAACAAATTGACTGTGGCGAGAATTATTAGAATTATTTAATGAGGATTTTGATGACTGGCCGGATCGCTCTTCTCGCATCGGTGGCGTTGCTGACCTGCATGCTGACTTCAGCTGAGACGCGAGCCCAGGATGTTCCCGGCATCGAAATCTGCACCGTCGAAAAGACCATGGAGCGGCGGACCAGTTGCCTGCAGAGCAATGTCGATTTCCTGCAAAGGACGATCACAAAACTCGGCGCCGACCATCAGCAGAAGCTTGATGCGGCGAACCGGCAGATCGAGGGTTTGAAAAGCAGCGTCGCCGGCCTGCAGAAGATCGTGGAAGACCTGCAGGCGGCGCAAAAGAAAGCGGCTGAGGATCAGAAGAAAAGCGGCCAAGGCGGCAAAGTGGCGAACCCGTAGTCTTTCTACGTGGCAGGCAGCGAATGATGTTCGTGCATGACGCGCCACCTGCCATCAATTTTGCGCAGACCCATCGTCAGTCGAAATCTGAGGGGTTCACGTTTGCCGTTCGTATCGATGTTGACGCACCGCCCAACTGCGGTAGCGAAGGCGACATCCTCACCGCAAGTGACTTCCACATCGTGGAAAGCAAACGAAACGGGTTTTCAGCCGACGCGAAGAACGTTTCCCAAGAAGTAAACGCGGCCTCATTCGCCCGGTTCCGGTTTCGCAAAAGCGAACGAGAGCAAGGACTGTCAAATGAAGCGCGCGCAAAGCGATCATGATGGAAGCGCTTCGTAATGAAGGCCACGGTCCATGAATCCTGCCCAGAAGGCGCTCTGGTATATCGAAAGCCATCTTGCCGGCGAGTTGACCCTCGATGACATCGCGGCGATCGCTGGAATCTCGCGCTTTCACATGGTGCGGGCGTTCGCCGCTGCGACGGGGCTGTCGGTCATGCGCTACGTGCGTGCCCGGCGCCTCAGCAAAGCGGCGCGCGCGCTCGCCAACGGCGCACCCGATATCCTCAACCTGGCGCTGGATGCGGACTACGGCTCTCACGAAGCATTCACCCGCGCGTTCCGCGACCATTTCGGGGTTACGCCCGAAGCGGTCCGCGCCGCAACGCGTCTCGACAACCTCAGGCTTCAGGAGCCGATCGTCATGGATTCAACCGTTATCGATAATCTTCAAGCGCCGCGTTTCCAGACCGGCAAGCCGCTTCTCATCGCAGGTCTCGGTGAGCGGTACACTTGCGAGAGCAGCGCCGGCATCCCCGGCCAATGGCAGCGCTTTCATCAATCTGTCCAAAACATTCCCGGCCGGATCGGGCCGGTGGCTTACGGCGTCTGCTGCAACGGCGACGACGCCGGCAATTTCGACTACATCGCCGGTGTCGAGGTGTCGGATTTCTCCGACTTGCCGCGCGAGTTCAGCCGCGTTCGCATCCCCGAACAGAGATACGCGGTCTTCACCCACCGCGACCACATCTCGACCATTCGCCGGACCGTCAACACGATCTGGAATCACTGGTTGCCGGCTTCAGGACTGAAAGCGGCCGACGCGCCCAATTTCGAACGTTACGACGAGAATTTCGACCCGCTCACCGGCAATGGCGGCCTCGAAATATGGATACCGGTTAGACAATAGCCGGCATCGCTGGGCTGCCTTGCGCGGTCTCATATCGGTGATTGCTTGGCAACCGATATCGACTTTGCCATAACATCGCGCAACGAAGATTGTTGCGCGCGCGGAATGAGCTTGGAATCCGCCTTGCGCCTAAGAAAAGCCGGGGGATTCCGATGCCCAATGTTCGCGTTCTCGCCACCGATCTCGAATTTCCGGAAGGGCCGGTGGTGATGCCGGACGGCTCGGTGGTGCTGGTCGAAATCCGCGGCCGGCGGCTGACCCGGATTTGGCCGGACGGACGCAAGGAAGTGGTCGCGGAGATTCCGGGCGGCCCCAATGGCGCGGCGATAGGGCCCGACGGCAAATGCTATATCTGCAACAACGGCGGCTTCGGCTGGATTCCGTCGCGCGGCACCATGATGCCGGGCCCGCCATCGTCTGCGGAATATATCGGCGGCTCGATCCAGCGCGTCGATCTCGCAACCGGCAAGGTCGAAACCCTGTTCGACAAATGCGGCGAGCATCCGCTGAAGGGCCCGAACGATCTGGTGTTCGACAGGCATGGCGGGCTGTGGTTCACCGATCTCGGCAAGCGCCGCGCCCGCGACATGGATGTCGGCGCGTTCTATTACATCAAGCCGGGGATGAAGGAGATCGTCGAGGGCGTGCACGGCATGATGCCGGCCAACGGCATCGGGCTGTCGCCGGACGAGAACACCGTCTATGTCGCGGAAACGCCGACGGCGCGGCTGTGGGCGTTCGACCTGTCCGCGCCCGGCGAGGTCAGGCCGCGCGATGTGATCTATCGCGGCGAACGCGGCAAGCCGGTCGCGGGCCTCGGCGGTTACCAGATGTTCGACTCGCTGGCGGTGGAAGCTTCCGGCAATGTCTGCGTGGCGACACTGATCTCGGGCTGCATTTCGGTGATCGCGCCTGACGGCACCATCGTCGAGCAGGTGCCGACCGGCGACCGCGTCACCACCAACATCGCCTTTGGCGGTCCCGAGCTGAAGACAGCGTACATCACGCTGTCCG
>Ga0208990_1000081_pt1 | contig 15482 bp, 15 predicted proteins | sample MedBloCARef_M3_FD_187854 | JGI IMG/M metagenome (GOLD analysis project Ga0208990, IMG submission 187854) | Forest soil microbial communities from El Dorado National Forest, California, USA - Mediterranean Blodgett CA Ref_M3 (SPAdes) (version 2) | ecosystem: Environmental > Terrestrial > Soil >...
TGGGTGCCGCACGCCCGGGTGGAGCGCATTCCGGGGGCGTCGCACTGGGTACAAGCGGACGCTCCCGAGCGCGTCAACGAGCTCCTCCGTTCCTTCCTCCAGTAATGTGGATCGGGAAATGCGACGAGCGGGTAGAGGTCGAGCTGGACTACCCACCGCGCTGAGCCATGGCGACCGTACGCACATGCCGCGAGCGCGCAGTCCGTCCGGCAAGCGCACCGCCGCCCGGCCGCGAGGCGCCGCCTTGAAGCGGAAGCTGCCGGAGTACGAGGCGAAGCGGGACTTCGCCGTCACCCCCGAGCCGGCGCCGGGGAAGGTGGAGCAGCACGCCAAGCCCACCTTCGTGGTGCACAAGCACGACGCCTCGCGCCTGCACTACGACGTCCGGCTGGAGATGGACGGAGCGCTCGCCTCCTGGTCCGTCCCCAAGGGCCCGAGCTACGATCCGTCGGTCAAGCGGCTGGCCATCCAGACGGAGGATCATCCGCTCGAGTACGGCAGCTTCGAAGGCCGGATCCCGGACGGCGAATACGGGGCTGGCGACTCGCTGATCTGGGACAACGGCACGGCCGATTCCGTTCCTCCCGGCCAGCTCTCCGAGCAGCGGAAGAAGGGCCACATCCTGGTCGACTTCCAGGGGAAGAAGCTTCGCGGACAGTGGCACCTGGTCCGCACGCAGGGCGGCCCGCCCGGCAAGTCGCAGTGGCTGATGTTCAAGGCGAAGGACGGCACGGAGCGGCCCGGGTACGACGTGGTCGCCGAGCGGCCCGAGTCCGTGGTGAGCGGGCGGGTGGTGACGCGGGGTCCGGAGCGGAGCGGGAAGCTGCGCGCGCCGCGGCCGGCGCCCGAGGCCATCCTGCCCGACTACCTCCCTCCCATGCTCGCCACGCTGGTGGACGAGGCTCCGCCGGGAGAGTGGCACAAGGAGGTCAAGTATGACGGCTACCGCGCGCTCTCCGCGCTCTCCAACGGCCGCCTCGCGATGTGGACGCGGAACGGCCTCGACCTGTCGGAGCGGTTTCCGCGGGTCGCGCGCGCTCTCTCCCGGCTGGTGGTCGGGGACGCGGTGATCGACGGCGAGGTGTGCGTCCTCGACGGACAGGGAGTGCCGCGCTTCGAGCTCATCCAGCAGGGCCGCACCGACGAGGCAGTGCTGTTCGCGTTCGACCTCCTGCGCCTCGACGGCGAGGACCTGCGCCGGCGTCCCATCGAAGAGCGCCGCGACCTCCTGCACAGCGTGCTCTCCAATCCTCCTCCGGAGCTGCGGCCGGCGGAGGAGGTGCCCGGCGATGTCCCCTCCGCGCTGGAGCGGATGCGCGAGCGCGGCCTCGAGGGCCTGATCCTCAAGGCCCGCGGATCCCCCTACGAGAACGGCCGCTCGCGGCTCTGGCTGAAGCTCAAGGTGCAAGCCACGCAGGAGCTGGCGATCATCGGCTGGACGCCGGGGAAGGGCAATGCCTCGGGCTCCTTGGGCGCCCTGCTGCTCGCGGTGGCGGATGGGAAGGGCGGCTACGAGTATGCCGGCAAGGTGGGGACCGGGTTCTCCTCGAAGCAGCGCGCCGCGCTGAAGAAGCTGCTCTCCAAGGACGAGCGCGAAACGCCGCCCGCGCGAGGGGCGCCGCGGCTTCGGGACGCGCACTGGGTCGAGCCGCGCCACGTCGCGCAGGTGCGCTTCACCGAGTGGACGCACGACGGCAAGCTGCGACACCCTTCCTTCCAGGGGCTGCGCGTCGACAAGAAGCCGGAGGAGGCCGTGCGCGAGAAGCCTGTCGAGGTGACGCGGAAAGCCGCGAAGCGCGACGCCGGGCCCCAGGCGCAGAGCGCGAAGGCGGGGCCGGAGCCGGAGCAGAAGCTGACGAACCCGGACCGCCTGCTCTATCCCAAGGATGGAATCACCAAGGCGGACGTAGCCGCGTACTACGACGCGGTTGCCCCGGCGCTGCTGAACGCCATCCGCGATCGGCCGCTGACGCTGGTCCATTGGAACCAGGGCATCGACAAGCCGAGTTGGTTCCAGCAGGACTTGGGAAAGATGGAAGAGGACTGGATGCGCGTGGTTTCGACGCCTGCCCGCACCAAGAAGGGCGTGGTGCGGCACCTGGTGGTGGACAGCCCGCGGGGCCTGCGCTGGTTGGCCCAGAACTCGGTGCTGGAGATCCACATCTGGCACTCGCGAGTCCAGAGCCTGACCCAGCCCGACTGGGTGGTCTTCGATCTGGATCCGGCCGAGGGCGAGACGATCGAGCAGGCCGTGGGGGTGGCGGAGGTGTTGCACGGCATGTTCGAGCGGCTGGGCCTGCCCAGCGTGCCCAAGACCACCGGCAAGCGCGGGCTGCATGTCTTCGTGCCGCTCGCCCCGGGGCATACCTACGAGGACGCCCAGTCGTTCGCGCTGCAAGTCGGGGAGACGGTGGCGAAGCAGCTGAAGAACGTCACCCTGGAGCGATCGCGCGCCGCGCGCCGCGGGCGGCTGTACTTCGACTGCATGCAGAACGCCTACGGCAAGACGGTGATCGCGCCGTACTCGCTGCGCGGAGTGCCCGGCGCACCCGTCTCGGCCCCGCTGCGCTGGAGCGAGGTGCAGCCGGGTCTCGACCCGAGGCAGTTCAGCCTGCGCACGATGCCGCAGCGATTGCGCGAGGTGGGCGATCTCTTCGCGCCCGCGCTCACGCAAGGAGTGCGCCTGCCGCGCTACAAGCGGTGATAGTGTCGCTAGGTGCGGCTCTTCCCGCTCCTCTTTCTGCTCTCGGCCTGTAGCGCGCCCTGCCCCTTCCTCTGCCAGGACGACGGCGGGTGCCCGCCGGGCTGGTACTGCCTGAACCAGTCCGCCTGCATGCCGGATTGTCAGCGCTGCGGCGGAGGCTGTGTCGAGACCGTGCAGAACTGCGGTGCCTGCGGAAACGCATGTGCCGCGGGCAAGAAGTGCTCGGCAGGCACGTGCCAGGACGCCTGCGCCGCCGGCCTGACCGATTGCGCCGGGTCCTGCTACGACCTGAACAAGGACCGCGTCCATTGCGGCGCGTGCGGCACCACCTGCAACCGGGACGAGACCTGCGTCAGCGGCGTTTGCACCAAAGTCGATGTCTGCCAGTGACGTGTTACGCTCGGTGACGTGAGCGACGAGGTCACCATTCCCGCCTTCCGGTCCGTCCCGCGGACCGGCGTCATCTACGTCACCTCGGAAGCGCACAAGCTCGGCTACCGCAGCTCGGATCCGGCCTGGTGCAACCTGGGACAGGGCCAGCCCGAAACGGGACCGCTCCCGGGCGCTCCCCCGCGCGTGCAGGAAGTCAGCGTCCGCGTCGACGATCAGGAGTACGCCCCCGTCCCGGGGCTCTGGGAGCTGCGCGAGGCCGTCGCGTCGCTGTACAACCGCCTCTTCCGCAAGGGAATGCCCTCGCAGTACAGCGCGGAGAACGTGAGCATCTGCGGGGGCGGACGGGCCGCGCTGACTCGGGCGGCCGCCTCGCTCGGGCACGTCAACCTCGGGCACTTCCTCCCCGACTACACCGCCTACGAGGAGCTGCTCGACGTCTTCAAGGCGTTCACGGCCATCCCCATCCTCCTCGAAGGAGAGCGTGGATACGCCTTCACTCCGGACGACCTGCGCAAGGAGATCCAGGGACGCGGGCTCTCGGCGCTGCTGCTGAGCAATCCCTGCAACCCGACCGGCAAGCTGGTGCAGGGCGAGGAGCTCTCGCGCTGGGTGAGCACCGCCCGCGAGCTGGAGTGCTCGCTCTTGATCGACGAGTTCTACTCGCACTATGTGTGGACGGCGCGGCCCGGCCAGCTCCCCATCGAGAGCGCGGCCCGTTACGTCGAGGACGTGAACCGCGACCCGGTGGTGATCTTCGACGGGCTCACCAAGAACTGGCGCTACCCGGGGTGGCGCGTCACCTGGACGGTGGCGCCGGCGAAGGTGATCGAGGCCGTCGCCAGCGCCGGTTCGTTCCTGGACGGCGGCGGCTCGCGGCCGCTGCAGCGGGCGGCCATCCCCCTCCTGAGCGACGAGGTCGTGCAGAAGGAGACGCTGGCGATCAATGCCGCCTTCCGCGACAAGCGCGACCGCATGATCCAGCGGCTGGAGCGGATGGGCATCCGCGCCGATCGCGCGCCGGACGGCACCTTCTACGTCTGGGGCAACCTGGCGGGCCTGCCGCGGCCGCTCAACGAGGGTATGGGGTTCTTCCGCGCGGCGCTGGAGCGGAAGGTGATCACGGTCCCGGGCGAGTTCTTCGACGTGAACCCGGGCAAGCGCCGCAGCCGCAGGGCGTCGAGGTTCCGGAGCTACACCCGGTTCTCGTTCGGGGCGCCGCTGGCGCAGCTCGAGGAAGCCCTGACGCGAATCGAGCAGCTCGTGCTCTCGTCGGCCGGCTGACCGATGATGCTCAGCGGCGGGCCAGCTCGTTGACGGCCGTGGTCGGGCGCTCGCCGCGCAGCACCCGTTCGACCTGCTCCAGGGCGATCCGGGCCATCTTTTCCCGCGTCTCCCGCGTCGCGCTGCCGAGGTGGGGCAGCAGCACGACGTCCTCGCGGCCGATCAGCCCCGGGTGCACCGCCGGCTCGTTCTCGAATACGTCCAGCGCCGCTCCGCCCAGGTGCCCGGACTCCAGCGCGGCCACCAGCGCGGCCTCGTCGACGATCGGCCCGCGGGAAGTGTTCACCAGGAAAGAGCCGCGCTTCATGCGCAGCAGCTCGGCCGGGCCGATCAAGTGCCGCGTCTGCGGATTGAGCGGGCAATGGATGGAAAGCACGTCGGACTGCTCCAGGAGCTCCTCGAGCGCCACCCCGCCGCCGCGGGCGGTGAAGAGCACGCGCATCCCGAACCCCTCCGCGCGCCGGGCGACCGCGCGGCCGATGCGCCCGTAACCGAGGATCCCCAGCGTGCGTCCGCGCAGCTCGCGGCCGAGCAGCATGGTGGGCGCCCAGCCGCGGAACTCTCCGGCCCGGAGCATGCGCTCCCCCTCGCGCAGGCGGCGGGCCAGCGCGAGGATCAGCGCCCAGGCGAGATCCGCGGTGGCGTCGGTGAGCACGTCCGGCGTGTTGGTCACCCAGACGCCGCGCGCGGTGCACGCCGGCACGTCCACGTTGTCGTATCCCACCGCATGGTTGGCCACGACGCGCAGGCGAGGAGCGGCCTCGAGCAGCTCCTTGTCGACGCGATCGCCGAGGATGGGCAGCAGCGCCGAAGCGTGGTGGACGCGCCGCAGAAGCTCGTCGCGCGGCAGGCCCAGCTCGGAGTCGTACTGATCGATCTCGATTCCGGCCCCGAGCACGCTGTCGGGAGCGAGCGCGAGCCGGCGGGTGATGAAGACGCGCGGTTTCTCCACGCCGGATCTCTACCACGCTGGCCCTTGACGGCGTGGCGCCGTGGAGCAAAGTGCGCGCATGCTGACCATCCGTTCTCCCGCGTTCGCGCAAGGCGGCGAGATCCCCCGCATCCATACTTGCGAGGGGGACGACGTCTCCCCCGCGCTCGAGTTCGCCGGCGTTCCCCAAGGCGCCAAGAGCCTGGCGCTGGTCGTGCACGATCCCGATGCTCCGGATCCGGCCTCCCCGCGCATGGACTACGTGCATTGGGTGCTCTACAACCTGCCGCCGGACACCAAGGGGCTGCCGCAAGGAGTGTCCGAGAAGGCGCTGCCCAAGGGCACGCTGCCGGGCCTGAACGACTGGAAGAAGACCGGCTACGGCGGCCCCTGTCCTCCCATCGGCCGGCACCGATACTTCTTCGTCCTGTACGCCTTGGACACCGCGCTCGACGACCTGGGCAAGCCCACCCGCCAGCAGCTCGAGCGCGCCTTCGCCGGGCACTTGTTGTCCAAGGCGGAGACGATGGGGACCTACCAGAAGGCGGAAAAGTAGCCCACGCCGGTCAAGGCTTCGTTCTCAGCTCGATCAGGCGGGCGGCCGACTCGTTCGCGGCCCTTCGGGCCTCCTCCGCCTTCGACCTCGCCTTCTCGGCGGCATCCCTCGTCCTTTCAGCCAGCTTCTCCAGCTGTCCGGCGCGGCCCGCCAGCCGCTGCGCCACGAGCTGAGCACGCTGGATCTCGCGTTGCCGCAGCATGCCCTCGCGCCTTTCTTGAGCCAGCCGCTTCTGCTCCCGGACGCGGGCTTCGAATACCTGCTTCCGGGTCGCCGCCCTCGACGCCACCGCGGCAACGCCCACCTTGGGTTCGATGGCGGCGGGCCTCGCTTTCGGCGCGATCGCCTCCGGCCCCGAGAGCAGCGCGTCGAACCCGGCGGGCATCAGCTCGCGCTGCAGGCCGCCTTCGCGCAGCGCGTCCGGGTCCGTCGAAGCCGCCGTCTCCAGCGTGTCCTGGATGCGCCGCTGCTGCTCGAGGGTGAGCGCGAGCCCGGCGCCCGCCGCCACCTGGTCCGCTTCGCCGAGCAGGCGGTGCATCGCGTCGCGCTGCGAGCGCATCGCCTCGCGCAGCTCGTCGCCCGCGCGTCCCTCCACCTGGGCCCGCCGCGCCTGCTGGGTCGAGCCGATCAGCTGGTCCACCCGTTCGCGGGCGCGGCGTCCGAGCTGGTTCACGATCCACAGGGCGGCCGAGGGGCGCCGCCGGGCGGCGATGCGCCGCGCCCCCTCCTTGTCGCCGGCGGCGCGCAGCTGGTTCGCGAGCGCGTCACGCGCCTTCACGAACTCGTCCGGTGGGACGTTGGAGAGCGGGTCGCCGTCCGCCATCCTCGCGAGCCTACACGGTTCCGCCCAGATTGAGCGTCTCGCCGATGGCGGGAATGTTCAAGCGGTCGGGGGGCAGGGCGCGCCGCGCCCACTCGGCGCGGAGCCGTTCCGGGGGCTCGAGGAGCGGCTCGTCGGTGAGCTTGAACGTGCCCCAGTGCATGGCGACGAAACGGCGGGCGCCCAGGTCGACGAAGGCCTGCACGGCCTGCTCGGGGTTCATGTGCTGCTTCTCCATGAACCAGGCGGGGTCATAGGCCCCGATGGGAAGCAGTGCCGCGTCGAGATCCGGAAACCGTTCCCCGATCCGCGCGAAGCCGTCGAAATAGGCGGTGTCTCCCGCGTGGTAGATGCGCGAGCCGGAGCCTTCGATCACGAATCCGCCCCAGAGCGTCTTGTTCACGTCGAAGAGGCCGCGCCGGCTCCAGTGCTGCGAGGGGACGAAGGTCACCCGCACCCTCTCGGTGATCCACTCCGCGTCCCACCAGCCGAGCCCGCGCACCGGCATGGGCAGTCCCTTGCCGAGCCCCGTTCCGGCGAACACGGGAGCGCCCACCGCGAGCACCGAAGGGCGGTCGAAATGATCGTAGTGGCTGTGGGAGACCAGCGTCGCGTCGATGCGCGGGAGCTGGGCGGGCCGCAGCGGCGCCGGAACGTTGCGGGGGATGAGGTAGGAGATGCGCTCGCCGAACACGGGATCGATCAGCAGCGAGGCGCCGTCGAGCTGCACCAGCCAGCTCGCATGCCCGAGCCAGGTGATCCGCGCAGGCTCGCCGGGTGCCGGCGCGGTCGCCAGCAGGGCCGGGTCAGGCGCGACCGCGGGCACCGCCGCGCTGGGTGGGGTCCGGCGTCGCCGGCCGTTCAGGCGATCGAGCACCGCCCAGCGGAAGACCATCCTGCCGGCATTGGGACCGCTACCGTCGAGGTTCGCGAAGCGGGGCATGGTTCATTGTAGCTCCCAGGCTCACTCGAAGCGGAGGGCCTCGATCGGGTCGAGGCGCGATGCGCGCAGGGCGGGATAGAAGCCCGCCACCACGCCCGCGAGGCCGGCGGCGAGCAAGGTGCCGAGCATCACCGCCGGCGAGAGCAGGGTGGGCCAGTCGCCCTTCGCGGCCATCCACTTGGACACTCCGATGCCCAGGGAGAGGCCGATTCCTCCGCCGACGCTCGCGAGCAGCACCGCCTCGGTCAGGAACTGGAAGAGGATGTCGCGGCTGCGGCCTCCCACGGCCATGCGGATTCCGATCTCGCGGGTCCGTTCGGTCACCGAGACCAGCATCACGTTGGCGATCCCGATCCCGCCCACGATCAGCGAGATTGCGGCCACCGCCTCCAGCAGCGTGGCGATGGTCTCGGTGCTCGCCTTCGCCGCGTTCTGCATCTCGGCCAGGTTGCGGATCTGGAAGTCCGGCTCCGCCTGATCGGAGAGCCGATGCCGCTGTCGGAGCAGCGCCGTGATCTCGCGCTCCGCGTCGCTTACGGATGACGAGGAGCGCGCGGAGATCATCATCTGTCCCACCGCGTCGGCCTGCGACCCGATCAGCCGGCGCACCACCGTCGACCAGGGCATCAGGATGACGTCGTCCTGATCACTCCCGCCGAAGCTCTGGCCCTTGGTGGCGAGGATGCCTACCACCTTGCAGGGCACATGCTTGACCCGGATCTGCTCGCCCAGGACCGGCGCGCCCGGGATGAAGAGCTTCTTCACCACCGTCTGCCCGAGGACGCAGACCTTGGCAGCCGAGGCGTCCTCTTCGCGCCCGAAGGCCTCGCCTTCGGCCAGCTGCCAGGCGCGGACTTGAAGGAATGCCGCCGTAGAACCCTGGACCTGCGTGAACCAGTTCTGATCGCCGTAGACGACCTGCGCCCCCGTGCGGTTGATGGGGGCCACCGCGGCCACGGAGCTTCCCAGCTCCCTCTCGATCGCGGTGGCGTCGTCCCGGGTGAGGTTCTGCGTCGCTCCGGACCCGGTGGAGACGCCGTGCATGGCGATGGACCCGGGGAGCACCATCAAGAGATTGGAGCCGAGGCTCTCCATCTGCTGCGCGACCTTCGCCTGCGCGCCCTGTCCGATGGAGACGGTGGCCATCACAGCGGCAACCGCGATCACGATGCCCAGCATCGCGAGCAAGGAGCGGAGCTTGTTCTTCCGCAGGGCCCGGACGGCGGTGCGCAGCGAAGCCGCGGCGTTCATGCCGTCTGCTCCCGCAGCTCTTCACGGGCGAGCCGGCGTCTCGAGAGCGATACGTCGCTCAAAAGGACGCCGTCCTTGAACGTCACGATGCGCCGGGCGTGCTGGGCGATGTCGGGCTCATGGGTGACCAGCAGCACCGTGAGACCCTGCTCGTTCAGCTCCTGGAAGATCGCCATCACCTCCACGCTGGTGCGCGAGTCGAGGTTGCCGGTGGGCTCGTCCGCCAGGAGCAGGGTGGGGCGGTTCACCAGCGCCCGCGCGATGGCGACCCGCTGCTGCTGGCCACCCGAGAGCTGGGCCGGGGTGTGGTCGAGCCGGTCCGAGAGACCTACGCGCTCCAGCGCCTCCGCCGCCCGCCGGTGCCGCTCGCGCGAGGAGACGCCCTGGTAGAGCAGGGGCAGCTCCACGTTCTCCAGCGCGCTGGTCCGGGGTAGCAGGTTGAAGCCCTGGAAGACGAATCCGATCTGCTCGCCCCGGACGCGCGCGAGCTGATCGCGAGAGAGCTTGCCCACGTCGCGGCCGGTCATCCGGTACAGGCCGCGCGTCGGACGGTCCAGGCAGCCGATCAGGTTCATGAACGTGCTCTTGCCGGAGCCCGAGGCGCCCATCACGGCGACGAATTCGCCGGGACCGATGCTGAGCGACACGCCGCGCAGCGCCCGCACCTCCACGTCGCCCATCCGGTAGATCTTCTCCAGGTCGCGCGTCTCGACGACCGCGCCGTCAGAAGGGGCCACGGCGCCTCTGCTGCGGCCCGCTCGCGCCTGCTTCCCCGCCGCCGACGATGACCCGGTCGCCCTCGGCGACACCGTCGAGCACCTCGGTCCGCTGCCCGTCGGAAAGGCCGACGCGGATGCTCACCGGGACCGGCTGTCCGTCCTGCAGCTTGTACACGCGGGCGGCGCGGCCGGGCGCCTGCTGCCCGGCGGTTTCGCGCGCTCCACGCGAGGCGGCGGACGCGGTGCGCGCCTGCGGGCCCGGCCCCTGTCGCTGCTGCGCCGGCTCCTGCGCCGCGCTGGCATCGTCGGCCTTCCAGCGCAGCGCGGCGTTGGCCACCCTCAGCGCTTCGTCCTTGCGCGCCGCGGTGATCGTCACCGAGGCGGTCATGCCCTGCCGGAGCTTGCGATCGGGGTTCGGCGCGTCGATCACGGCGGGGTACGTGACCACGTTCTGGATGGTGTTGGGCGCCTGCCGCACGTCGCGGATCCGGCCCGCGAACATCTCTCCCGGGTACGCGTCGACGGTGAACTTCGCCTCCAGGCCCTCGCTCACCTTCCCCACGTCCGCCTCGTCGATGTTGGCGAGGATCTGCATCTTGGTGAGGTCGTTCGCGATCAGGAACAAGGTCGGCGCCTGGAAGGCGGCGGCCACGGTCTGCCCGACGTCGACGTTGCGGGAGACCACGATGCCGTCGATGGGGCTGGTGATCCGGGTGAACGCGAGATTGGTCGCGGCCATGTCCCGATCCGCCTTCGCTTGCAGCACCGAAGCGTTCGCGGCGGAGAGCCCGGCCCTGTTCTGGTCGCGCGTGGCAAGGGCCGTGTCCAGGTCGGCCTGGGAGACGAGGCCTTGCTTCAAGAGATCCTTCCAACGCGCGGCGATCCGCGCCGAGTCGTCGAAAGCGGCCTGCGCCTTTTCGACGTTCGCCTTCGCCGAGGCCAGCGAGGCCTGCGCTTTCTCCAGCTGCGCCTGGAAGAGGCGGGGATCGAGGGTGGCGAGGAGCTGGTCCTTCTTCACGGCGCTGTTGAAGTCCACCAGCAGCTTGTCGATGATGCCCGAGACCTGCGAGCCCACGTTCACGGTCACGATGGCGGAGACGTCGCCGGTCGCGTTCACGATCTCGCTCACCGGACCGCGCGTCACCGGCTCCGTGCGATAGGAGACGGCCGGCTTGCGCGCGCAGGCGGCGAGCAGGACGGTGATCAGGGCAAGCTTCCGCAAGGCGCTCATCAGGGGTGCCCAAGACCGTAACGGCGCCGCGGGAAGGCCGTCAATCGCGCGGGCGCCGCGAAACACGCCAGCAACACTCCCGGGCCAGGGGTGCGCGGACCTCCTCCACCGCGGCCCACCAGCGGGCTCCAGCTTTGCGTTTGCAAGCACGCTCGCGATAGAAGGCGCGCCGTGCGCGACTGCCTGGCCTCCGGGTCCATGTTCCTGCTCGAGCTGGCCGCGCTGGTCGTGGCCGCGGCGTCCGCCTTCGCGGCGCCGCCGGCCCCACCGATGGAGCGGCTGACGTTGGATGAAGCCGTGCGCCGCGCGATCGCGCGCAACCCGACCTCCCTGATCGCCGAGGAGGAGATCCGTCGCGCGGAGGGAATCGTCAAGGAGGTCCGCGCCGGCTCGCTGCCGACCTTGACCGCCAACGCCTCCGCCACCCGTCTCGACGACGCCCGGAGGCTCGACAACCGTGTGGTCACCCCGCTCAACTACCGCAACGCGAACGTGAACCTCACCATCCCGCTGTTCGCGCCCCAGCGCTGGCTGGCCTGGAAGAACTCCGCAGCGCAGGTGGAGATCGCGCGGCTGTCCTCGGAAGACGCCCGCCGCGCAGTGGCGGTCGCGACCGCGCGCGCCTACATCTCGGTGATGGCGCAGCACCGGCTGGTGCAGATCACCGTCCAGGCGCGCGATGGAGCCCGGGCGCACCTGGAGGATGCGCACGCGCGCTTCGAGGTGGGCAGCGGCAACCGCCTCGACGAGGTGCGGGCAGCGCAGGAAGTCGCGTCCGACGAAGCCCAGTTGGCGCAGGCGGAGGCGGGCCTCTCCAGGGCGCGGGAGGCGCTCGGCGTGCTGGTGGGGGCGAGTGGACCGATCGAGGTCGGTGAGCAGCTGGCGCTGCCCGCCCTGCCGGCGCCGGAAGACGCCCTGCGTGATGCGGAGGAGAATCGCCCCGACGTGCTGGCCTCGAAGCAGCGCACCGAGTCGGCGCAGAGCATCCTGCGCGATTCCTGGGCCGACTACATGCCCCTGCTGAGCGCGGTGGCGCAGCCGTTCTACAACTCGCCTTCGACGTCCACGGTGCCCGAGACCGGCTGGCAGGCGCAGCTCGTGCTCACCATTCCCCTCTTCGACGGGGGATTCCGCTACGGCGTTCGGCGGGAGCGCAGCGCGATCTTCGAGGAGTCGAAGGCCCAGCTCGAAGGCCTCCTGCGACAGGCACGGTCCGAGGTGCGCGCCGCCTTCGAAGCGGTGCGGGGAGCCGACGACAGCCTGCGGTCGGCGCGTCAGGCCGCCAGACTCGCGCACCAGGCGCTGGACATGAGCATGCTCGCGTATCGCGAGGGCGCCACCAACGATCTGGAGGTGGTCGACGCCGAGCGGCGGGCGCGCGACGCGGACGTGGTGGCGCTGGTGGCGGAGGACACCGCCCGCCAGGCGCGCATCGATCTGCTCGCGGCCAGCGGCCGCTTCCCCTGAATCAGGGAGAGAGGTCCCGGACCCAGACCACGAACGCCGCCTGCTCGCCGGCGGTGCCGACCGGGCGGCCGCAGGCGATCGCTTCGCCGTCCGTGAGCGCGGCGACGGCGAACCCCCCCGGGACGTGCGCGATCCCGGTCCCCCGGACGGAGGCGCGCTCGCCCGCCCAGGTGCGCGTTCCCAGCGGCTCCCCGTCGCGTGGAGAGTAAGCCCGCGCGCGCAACGTTTTCCCGGCGTGTTCCAGGACCCAGAGCCGCGCGGCGTCGTCGAACGCCGCCCCCCGCGCGCTGGCGCATTCCTCCTCCAGCACCTGGACCCATTCAGCCTTGCGCACCACCAGGACCTGCCCGCCGCACTGCGCGCCCTTGCGTTCGCGGCGCGCATTGGCGGCCGCGTAGACTCCGCCCTCGCGCACCGCCACCGCGACCACTTCGTCGTCACCGGATTCGCCCAATACCGATAGCCATCGCGTCCCGCCCTCCGGCGCGAGCGCGAGCAGATAGCCGTCGCCTTCTCCGGCGCCGCGGACGACGCCGCGCCCGAAGTTCACCTCCGCGATGGATGCGTCCACGTCGGCGCCGAAGGCGCCGGCCACGATCGCGTCCCCCATCGGCGACACGGTGACAGCGCTGGCCGTGTCCGCTCCCTTGCCGCCGAAGGTGCGGACCAGCCGCATCTCGCCGGTCGCACCCGAGATCTTCAGCACGAAGGCGTCGGTCATCCCGGCGGACCGGGCGGGACCCAGCGACCCCGTGAACTCGCCCACCGCCCAGAGATCGCCGCTCTTCGGGTCCAGCGCGATGGCGCGGCAAGCAGATTCCCCATCCCCTGCCAGGCGCGAGGTCCAGATCTCCTTGCCGTCGCCCGCGGCCAACCGGGCCGCGAAGCACTGCTTCCGCGCCTGCCCGACCACGAAGACGCTGCCGTCCGGAGCGATCGCCTCTCCCAGAGGCCGCACGGCTCCGAGCCCCCGGATCCAGCTCACGCGCCCGGCAGCGTCGGCGCGCAACACGAAGGCGCCAGCGCTCTCCAGCAGGGCGGACCCGGCGCGCAGCTGCGTGCCCGACGCCATACCCGCCAAGGCGATTCCGCCGGTCTCGTCCGCCGCGAGCGCGCTCGGCACCGCCCGTCCCACCAGCGGCAGGACGTCGCAGGCCGGGAACGCGGCGCCCGTAAGCGAAGGGCGGGACGATGAGCAGGCACACAGCGCTGCGGCGGCGAGAACGGAGAGAACGCGCATCTGGCCGCAGTCTGCCGGAGGCAAAGCCGATCCGCACTTTCCCGGCCGCTCGAGCGGGGTCACCTCCGGGCCAGCAGCTGCAACACCGCCTCGCGCATGGGAAGCGAAGCCTGCGCGCCCAGATGGGTCGTGGCGAGCGCCGCCGCGGCGCTGGCGAAGGGGCCGGCTTCTTCGAGGGGCTTTCCTTGCGCGAGGCAAACGGCCAGGGCGCTGGCAAAGGCGTCTCCGGCTCCTGTCGCGTCGACCCGCTTCACTTCGAACCTGGGCAACCAGAGCTCGCGATCGCGCGAGAGCGCCATGTCGCCGTCGTCGCCCGCCTGCACCACCGCCGTCTTGACTCCCCGGCGGAGCAGGTCGCGAGCGGCTTCCCGAGCGCCGTTCCGGTCCCGGACGCGGATCCCGGTCAGGATCTGCGCCTCCGACGCGTTGGGACGGATGACGTCGAGCTGGGCGAGCAGGCCGTTCGGGAGAGGCGCGGGCGGGCCGGGATCGAGCATCACCAGGACCCGGACGCTGCGCGCGATCCGCACCGCCTCCTCGACGGCCTCGAGGGGCACGCCGAGCTGGCAGAGGACGACCCGCGCCGAAGTCAGCACCGGCGCGGCTTCCCGTACCCAGGCCGCGGTCAAACGGGCGTTCGCCCCGCTCGCGGAGAGGATCTGCTTCTCCCCGGAAGCCCCGACCTGGCAAAGGGCCACTCCGGTGGGTTCGTCGGGATCCCGGGTAACGAAGCGGGTGTCCACGTTTTCGTCGTGCAGCCTGGCCAGGACCACATCGCCGCGCGAATCGCGGCCGACGCGCGCCACCAGGGCCACGCGCGCGCCCAGTCGCGCTGCGGCCACGGCCTGGTTCGCTCCCTTTCCCCCGACCGCCTCCTGGAAGGCATCGCCGTTGACGGACTGCCCCGGCCCCGGCAGGCGCGGACCGCGCACCAGGTAATCGATGTTGGCTTTGCCGACGACCACTACGTCATACATGGCGTAACTCTACGACGACCGAGCGCGGAGCGGTACGCCCGTAGCGGTCCGGCTGTCCGAACTCGTTCTAGAGGAGCGCCAGCACGTCGGCGGCAAAGGTCGAGGTGTTCGCCTTGGCGAAGACGTTCCTCACCTTGCCGTCCGGGCCGATGATGTATGCAACCCGTTTCGCGTTGCCGCCCTGCGTGGTCTCCGCCGCCCCGTACTGCACGCCCATGGCGCGGGTCGGGTCCGACAGGAGCGGATAGGGGAATTTGAACTTCTCCGCGAAGTGCTTGTTCTCCTGCACGGTGTCGAAGCTCACCCCCAGGATGGCGGCGTTCTTCGCCTTCAAGTCACGGGCTCGGTCACGGAGCCCGCATCCCTGCAGGGTTCAACCAGGGGTATCTGCCTTCGGGTAGAACCAGAGGATGACGTTCTGTCCGCGCAGCTCGCTCAGCTTCACCGGCTTCCCCTCGTTCGAGGAGAGGGTGAAGTCAGGCGCCACGTCCCCGACGTTCAGCATGGGCATGCCGACCGGCGTAGCAGATGAAGCCGGAGTTGGCCAGCGATGATCGTGCTCGACGGCGCCACCGGAACCGAGCTCGCCCGGCGCGGGGTCGATACCCGGAAACCGCTGTTCTCGGCGGAGGCGCTGCTCTCTCCCGCCGGGCTCGAGGCGCTGCGCGACGTGCACGATGCCTACGCGAGGGCGGGGGCGCAGGTGATCACCGCCAATACCTTCCGGACCAACCCGCGCAAGGCGGGCGCACACTGGCGCCAATGGACCGAGCTAGCCGTCGGCGTCGCCCGGCGGAGCGGCGCAGCGGTCGCCGGGTCGATGGCGCCCGTCGAGGACTGTTACCGCCCCGACTTGCGGCCTCCACCGGAAGTCGCCCTGGACGAGCACCGCGCGCTCGCAGGCGCGCTCGCCGATGCGGGCTGCGATCTCCTGCTGGTGGAGACCGTCGCGGCCGCGGAGGAGGGGCT
>Ga0208990_1000083_pt1 | contig 15327 bp, 9 predicted proteins | sample MedBloCARef_M3_FD_187854 | JGI IMG/M metagenome (GOLD analysis project Ga0208990, IMG submission 187854) | Forest soil microbial communities from El Dorado National Forest, California, USA - Mediterranean Blodgett CA Ref_M3 (SPAdes) (version 2) | ecosystem: Environmental > Terrestrial > Soil >...
TCCGTTTCGCGGCTTCCTTCTGCAAATCCGGGGCGTTGATGGTGGGGATCGCGACGCGGCCCGGGCCGGTGAGCGAAAGGGCTGCTGCGGCCTTGTCGTTTTCCATGATCTTCGCCATCACCGCCTGCCCGGCGCGCTCGAATACCGCGCGATTCTCGATCACGAATTTCTGCGACTTGCGCAGGCCGTCGATATATCCGTTGATTTCCGGCACCACATAGCGCGCCACCATATCCCAGCTGCGGCGGGTGTTTTCCGGATTGGCCCAGTCGTGCACGAACCCGACGATGGTGCCGACGCCGCCAGACACTTCCATCAGGCTCTTGATGGTTTTGACCAGGTCGTCCGGGGTGCCGATGGTGGAAGCGGCGCCTTCGCCGCCGGCGGTCTTCTCCACGGCGTCCTCGGGCGAGGTGAACGGCTGCAGGCCCGGCCGCTGCAGGGTACCGACATTATATTCGTTGTGCCAGCGCATCAGTCCGGCGCCAGCCTCGCGCCGCGCCTGTTCGCGGGTTTCGGCGATGTGCCAGCTCAACAGCACGCGCCAGTCGGAGCGGCTCACGGTGGTGCCGTGCTTCTTGGCGGCGTCCTCGGCAAAGCCCCATTGCGTCGGCAGCGCCATCAGGCCTTGCGTCGACATCGAGCCGAGCGAAATGATGCCGATGCCGTATTTGCCGGCCAGCGTCATGCCCGACGGCGAGATCTGCGACGCCACCACGAACGGCATCTCTTCCTGCAGCGGTAGAATCTGCAGCGCGGCGTCGTTCATGGTGAACCAGTCGCTTTTCGCCGTCACGCGCTCGCCCTTGAACAGCCGGCGAATGATCGCGATCGCCTCGTCCTGACGGTCGCGTTGCGTCATCGGATCGATGCCGAGCGTGTGCGCATCGGAGGCGAGCGCCCCCGGTCCGGAGCCGAAGATGGCGCGGCCGCCTGTCATGTGGTCGAGCTGCACCATGCGCTGCGCGACGTTGAAGGGATGGTGATAGGGCAGCGAGACCACGCCGGTGCCGAGCCTGATGCGTTTGGTGCGCTCGCCGGCGGCGGCCAAAAACATCTCCGGCGATGCGATGGTCTCCCAGCCCGAGGAATGATGCTCGCCGCACCAGAATTCATCGTAGCCGAGTGCATCGAGCTGCTCGACCAGATCGAGGTCGCGGCGAAATTGCAGCATCGGATGCTCGCCAATGGGGTGATGCGGGGCGAGAAAGGCTCCGAATTTCAGGCGCGCCATGGGTTTTTCTCTCCGGACTTTATTGTTCTTGGTTTGCTCGGCCCCAAACTACGGGCTGGGGAAGGCCAAGGCAATCGCGGAAAGCTGCCGCCGAAGCATGGTTGTCGCGCAGACCCGGTTGACATAGCGTCGCCCGGAATTCTCGCACAGCTTTTACCTCTCACAGCGATGGAAACCCATGAACCGCGTTCTCGCCCATACCGGCGCCAGATACCCAATCGTGCAGGCCCCGATGGGCTGGATCGCGCGCAGCCAGCTTGCCTCCGCGGTCTCGCGCGCCGGCGGCCTCGGCATCATCGAGACTTCGTCGGGCGAAACCGAAGCCTGTCAGGCCGAAGTCAACAAGATGAAAGCATTGAACCTGCCATTCGGCGTCAACCTGCCGATCCGGTTCCTGCGCGACGATGCGATGCTGAAATTTGTTTGCAACTCCGGCGTCAAGTTCGTCACCACCTCCGCAGGCAGTCCTGCGAAATTCATCGCGGCGCTAAAGGGGGCGGGCATCACCGTCTATCACGCGGTGCCGACGGTGGAGACCGCGATGAAATGCGTCGAGGCCGGCGTCGACGGCCTCGTGGTGGAGGGCGCCGAGGGCGGCGGCTTCAAGAATCCCGAAGAAGTCTCGACGCTGGTGCTGCTGCAAGGGATCCGCGCGCGCACCGACGTGCCGATGATCGCCGCCGGCGGCATCTGCGACGGGCGCGGCATGGCGGCGGCGTTTGCGCTCGGCGCCGAGGGCATCCAGATGGGCACGCGCTTCGTGAGCTGCACCGAGAGTCCGGTGCATGCCAACTACAAGAATGCGATCGTTGACGCCAACGAAACCGGCACGCTGGTGCTCAACAAGAAATCGACGCCGTGCATCCGCGCGCTGAAATCGGAACGCAGCAAGGCGATCCATGACGAGGGCCTGATGGCGCCGGATGCGCTGAAGGGAATCCGCGACGTCTATTTCCACGGCGACATGGAAGCCGCCCCCGCGCTCGCGGGACAATCGGCGGGCCTGATCGACGCGGTCAAGCCGGCACAGCAAATTATCGAGGAAACCGTGGCGCAGTTTTTCGCCATTACCGGCAGGCTTGGCGGGTTGGCATCCGGGCAATCGTTTGGCTGAACTGCGGCGTTGGCTGCCGGGCAGGCTGACCTTCCACGTCTCCTTCGCGGGAGACAGCGCGATCAGCGTTTCCGTGCGCTCGTGTCCAGCACTGTGCTTTCCACCGTGAAGCCTATGAGCGCCCGTTCGGGCGCGGAAATGTATGGCACGACGGCGCGAATCGCCAGCGCCGCCGGAGTCGCGGCGATCGGCGCAGCGTTTTTGCGATGGAAGCCGCCTTTTCGGCGCGGCTGGCGCTATTTGCGTCGTTGGCGCTGTTTGAGCTGTCGATTGTGGCCTGTGCCGCGTTTTTGTCGTGGATGCGGCGCGCGGCTAGGTGAAGTCAATTAAGATTGACGGTCGCAATTCTGGGGACTGACAGCACACAGTCTTTTTATTTTGCAGTGCAGCAACTATCTGTGCTCGGTAGGGTTAGACAAAGTCTCTCGCCAAGGAGCTGCCGGTGTCCCTTGCCAAAAATGTCGAATTCCTGCGATTTCTACCAAAGCTAAACGGAATCAATGGCTTTGGGGATTATGGGCGAAATCTGAGCCCAAGCCTCCGCAGCCCCCTTATTGAGACCACCGGATTTGGGTCCAATCCGGGTGGACTCGGGATGTTCTCGTTTGTACCTGGCAACCTTCAGCCGGCGCCCGCCCTGGTCGTCGTTCTGCACGGATGCGGTCAGACCGCCGCCGGCTACGATTTGGGCGCCGGCTGGTCTACGCTAGCGAAACGCTATGGTTTCGCGTTGTTGATGCCCCAGCAGCAGCGGTGCAATAACGCCAATGGGTGCTTCAACTGGTTCAATCCGGAAGACACCGCGCGCGACAGCGGCGAAGCTTGCTCGATCAGGCAGATGATCGCGCGGATGGTTGGCGATTTCGGCATCGATCCGCATCGCATATTCGTCACCGGGCTTTCCGCTGGCGGGGCCATGACGTCGGTCATGCTTGCGACCTATCCCGAAGTGTTCGCGGGCGGCGCGATCATCGCTGGCTTGCCGTTCGGCGTGGCGACCAATGTGCGGGAAGCGTTGAACGGGATGTTCCAGTCGCCATCCCGCCCGGCCGGCGAATTGGGAGATCTGGTGCGCAACGCTTCAAATCATACAGGCCCTTGGCCGAAACTCTCGGTGTGGCATGGCAGCGCCGATCGCACGGTCAATCCCGCGAACGCCAATGAGATCGTCAAGCAGTGGCTCGACGTGCATCATCTGCCTTCGGCACCGATGTCGGGAGCGATAGTCGACGGCTATCCCCGCCAGATTTGGTGGAATGCGGATGGCGAAACCATCGTCGAATCCTACACCATCACCGATATGGCCCACGGAACCCCGCTGGGTACTGCTGACAACGACGAGCGATATGGCGCGCAAGGCGCGTTCCTGATCGAGGCGGGAATCTCGTCCTCGTATCACATTGCGAATTTCTTCGGGCTGACGGAATGGATTCGTCCGCCCAAGGTGGCTGCAACAAAACCTTCCAAGAAGGTCGCGAAGATAGTTCCGGTGATCTCTCCGGCGCCCGCGCCGGCGCCGGATCTCGCCGCGGTGCTCTGGCCGCGCACGACACTCAATCGCCGTCCCGCGCCGCTCCGTCAATCGGGGCGTCGCGCGACCGACGTCGGTAGTGTCATCACGCGCGCGCTCACCGCCGCGGGCCTCATGAAATAGCAGTGCGTACTGCGGCGCGATGGTTAACGGCGGCTAGCACCCACCATGTCGTTCCGCCCCGCGAAAATATATTGGAACCAAGTGGCCGGGCCGCGAGTTTGAACGGATTGTGACAGGCGGTTAAGTTCCGGCTGCTAATCTTGGGCTGACTTGCCACCGATCATTCCCCTGATGTTGAAGATCAACAGACCGACTTCTGCGGATTTTCTCGCCGGCGGCGGGGAGATGGGCGCGTTGATGCGAGCCTATGACTGGTCGGCAAGTCCGCTGGGCCCACCGGAGACCTGGCCGCAAAGTTTGCGGACCGCGGTGCGCATCTTGCTGAACACCAACCACCCGATGTTCATCTGGTGGGGCGAGGGGCTCATTCAATTCTATAACGACGCCTATCGCCAGACTATGGGACCCGAGCGCCACCCGAGCGCGCTTGGACAGGGCGGACGGGAGTGCTGGGCTGAAATCTGGGACATCGTCGGTCCTCAGATCGAGCAGGTGATGAGCGGCGGAGGCGCGACCTGGCATGAGAACCAGCTCATTCCGGTCACGCGTCACGGCAGGCTGGAGCAGGTCTACTGGACCTATGGCTACAGCCCGATTGACGAAGACAACGGCGTCGGCGGCGTGCTTGTGGTTTGCCGCGATGTGACCAAGGACTATCTTGCTGCCGTCGCGTTACGGGAACGCGAGGCCGAACTCGCGCGCGTGCAACAAATCGGCCGGATCGGCGGCCTCGAGGTCGATCTGAGAACCGGTTTCCGCAATCGCCGGTCGCCGGAGTATTTGCTGATTCACGGGCTGTCGCCGGATGCGGCCAACGAGTCTCACGAGGACTGGGTCCGGCGCATCCACCCCGAGGATAGCGAAGCCACCGAAAAAAAATTTCGCGACGCCGTCGCGGGCAAGGTGCACGACTACATCGCGCAATACCGGATTATTCGCCCGAGCGACGGCGAGACGCGCTGGATTTCGGTCAAATCCACGATCGAGCGCGATGAGCAGGGGCGAGCCGTACGTCTGGTCGGCGCCCACACGGATGTCACCGAGCAGGTCGTGGCGGACTTGGCGCTCCGGCAAAGCGAAGAGCGGTTCCGCAAGCTTGCGGACCAGCTCGCTGAACTGAATGCGACGCTGGCGCAGCGCGTCGAGGAAAAGACCCGGGAGCGCGACCGGATCTGGAACGTGTCACAGGATCTTCTAGTAGTCGCGGATCGCAACGGCATCTGGCGAACGGTCAACCCGGCCTGGACCAAAACGCTCGGCTGGAGCGAGGCTGAGTTGCTGAACCGGACTTCGGAATGGCTTGAGCATCCCGGCGACGGCGGACTGACCCGCGCGGATGTGAACAATCTGATCCAGGGCAACCTGACCGTCAGGTTCGAAGGCCGTTTTCGGCACAAGGACGGGTCGTACCGCTGGCTGTCGTGGACCGGCGTACCGGACCAGGATCATATTTATGCGGTTGCGCGCGACGTGACCGCGGAGAAGGCCGCGGCTGAACGGCTGAAAGCCGCCGAGGAAGCGTTGCTTCACTCCCAGAAGATGGAAGCGGTGGGGCAATTGACCGGCGGCATCGCGCACGACTTCAACAATCTGCTGACCGGAATTGTGGGATCGCTGGATCTGTTGCAGGCCCGCCTTAACAAGGGACGAACCGATAACATCGCGCGCTATATCAGCGCGGCGATGACATCGGCGAACCGCGCCGCGGCGCTCACCCATCGCTTGCTGGCCTTTGCGCGGCGACAGCCGCTGATCCCGAAAAGCGTCGATGCCAATCAGCTCGTGGTGTCGCTGGAGGATCTCCTGCGCAGGACGATCGGCGAGATCATCGATCTTGAAATCGTCGCGCCAGACGATCTGTGGTGCACGCTCTGCGACCCCAATCAATTGGAAAGCGCGCTGCTCAATCTCGCCATCAACGCGCGTGACGCCATGCCGGATGGCGGCAAGCTCACCATCGCCACCGCGAACGCGCGCTTCGACAGCGTGACCGCGGACACCCCGGCGCTGTTGCCCGGCGATTATATTTGCATCGGTGTCACCGACACCGGCGTGGGCATGAGCGCGGAGGTGGCGGCGCGCGCCTTCGATCCGTTCTTTACCACCAAGCCGATCGGGCAAGGCACCGGACTTGGGCTTTCGATGATCTATGGATTTGCGCGGCAGTCGAACGGCCACGCGACGATCGACAGCAAGATAGGGCGGGGGACATCGGTCAAGCTTTATTTGCCGCGTCATCATGGCGACATCACAGCTCCGCATCCGTCAGCCGCCAAGGCGGACGAACATACCGCCACCGGTGAGACCGTGCTGGTGGTCGAGGATGAGCCGGTGGTGCGCGGGATCATCCTGGAGATGCTGCACGAGGAGGGTTACCGGACACTCGAAGCCGTCGATGGACCGTCTGGTCTGCAAATCCTGCGTGCGAATGAGCGGGTGGATTTGCTGATCACCGACGTCGGACTGCCCGGCATGAACGGCCGTCAACTCGCCGATCAGGCGCGGGAAACCAGGCCCGGCCTGAAGATTCTTTTCATCACCGGCTACGCCGAGAGCGCCGCGATCGCCGACGGCTTTCTGCAGCCCGGCATGGAAATGATCACCAAGCCGTTCGACCTCAACAATCTCTCGCGCCAGATTCGCGCGATGGTTCCAGGGTAGTGCGGTGATGATTGCCGCGTTCCGGGGCGCGAATGAAACGAGCGAACCTGGAATCGACCGCCCTGGGAGTATGGATTCCGGGCCTGCGCCAAGAAGCGCATCCTCAGATGTGCAACTGCACATCGGGGAATGACGTTCAAATTAATTGACGGATTTAGCGCTCGCTCACGGCCGCGCCGTTTCTGCGATCAGTTCAATGGACGGGTGAATGGTCGCAGCGGAATAGCGTGCCGCCAATCAAAGACGCCGCCGCAAATTGCTGAGGCCGATGCCGGCGATCGCCAACCCGATCGTCACATCGCGCCGGTGAGAAACGGATTGGTCATCCGCTCCTGGCCGATGCTCGAGCCCGGACCGTGGCCGCAGATGAAACCGACATCGTCGCCGAGCGGCAGCAGCTTGTCCTTAATCGACTTGATCAGCGTGGCGTGATTGCCGCCGGGGATGTCGCTGCGCCCGACCGAGCCGTTGAACAGCACGTCGCCGACATGGGCAAAACGCATTTCCTTGTTGAAAAACACCACGCTGCCCGGCGAATGGCCGGGGCAATGCAGGATGTCGAAGGTCAACTCGCCGATAGAGACCTGTTCGCCCTCATCGAGCCAGCGGTCCGGCGCGAAATCGCGCACCCCTGACATGCCGAACCGCGCACCGCTCGTCACCACATTGTCGAGCAGGAATTTGTCTGACATGTGCGGGCCCTCGATCGGCACTTTCAGCGCGTCGCGCAGCTCGGCGGCGCCGCCGACATGGTCAATGTGGCCGTGAGTCAGCCATATTTTTTCGACTCTGACGTTGGACTGCTTGATCGCCGCTTGAATTTTCGGGACGTCCCCGCCGGGGTCGATCACAACAGCCTTTTTGGTGGCTTCGCACCATATCAACGTGCAGTTCTGCTCGAACGGCGTCACCGGGATGATGACAGCGCCGGCTTTTGCCTTGGTTTCGGTTTCATTTGCCATGTCCGCACAATGCCGATTTTTTGCGGCGCGCCAAGGGCAAGATTCGAGCATTTTTTGCAGAGTAAGGCCGGTCACCGACCGCGGCGATGTCTCGGACGGCCGGTCCTCGGCATTCTTGCGCCGGAACCTGGTCCAAGTGTCTGCGGTCATTCAATCTTGATTTTCCGCTCTGCCTGTCATGCCGCCGTCGCCTTTCCCGTAAGAGGATGCGCTTTGGGTTTGTCGGCCTGAACCTGTCGGCGGTATCGGCGTTACTCCTTGCGCAACGCGGTTTTAGAGAACGATTTCCAAAAATGAATAAGGGCGACGAATTCTGGTGGCGGCACGGCATTTTCTATCAAATCTATCCGCGCTCGTTTCAGGATTCCAATGCCGACGGCGTTGGCGATATCCAGGGGATCATCGACCGGCTGCCCTATTTGCAAGCGCTTGGCGTTGACGCGATCTGGCTGTCGCCGATCTTTCCGTCCCCGATGGCTGATTTCGGCTACGACATCGCCGATTACACGGGCGTCGATCCACTGTTCGGCACAATGGAAGATTTCGACGCGCTGGTAAAAGCCGCGCACGCCGCCGGCCTCAAGCTCATTCTCGACCTCGTGCCTAATCATACGTCCGACCGGCACCCCTGGTTCATCGAGAGCCGGCGTTCGCGCGATGATCCAAAGCGCGACTGGTACATCTGGCGCGAGCCGGCCGCGGATGGCGGGCCGCCAAACAACTGGTTGTCGGAGTTCGGCGGCAGCGCCTGGGAATACGACGCCGCGACCCGGCAGTATTATTATCACGCCTTCCTCGCCCAGCAGCCGGACCTGAACTGGCGTAACCCGGAAGTGCGCCAGGCCGTCTATGACGTCATGCGTTTCTGGCTTCGGAAAGGTGTCGACGGCTTCCGGGTCGATGTGATCTGGCATCTGATCAAGGACGCGCAGTTTCGCGACAATCCGCCCAATCCGAATTTTCGCGAGGGCCAACCTCCGCATCAGAGGGTCCTGCCGCTGCACTCCACCGATCAGGCCGAAGTCCATGGGGTGATCGCGGAGATGCGGCGCGTGGTCGATGAATTCGATTCCCGTGTGCTGATCGGGGAAATCTATCTTCCGCTTGAGCGTCTCGTTGCCTATTACGGCAGGGATCTCGCGGGCGCGCACCTGCCGTTCAACTTTGCGCTGTTGTCGGCGCCATGGAATGCGCGAGGAATCGAGAAAATCATCTTTGAGTACGAGTCGGTGCTGCCTGGGGGCGCGTGGCCGAACTGGGTGCTGGGCAATCATGATCGTCCGCGGGTGGCGAGCCGGGTAGGGCAAGCGCAGGCGCGCGTCGCCGCGATGCTGTTATTGACCCTGCGGGGAACGCCGACGCTGTATTACGGCGACGAGATCGGCATGCTTCAAGTCGCGATTGCGCCCGATCGGGTGCGCGATCCCTTTGAGAGAAACGTTCCGGGAATCGGCGTCGGCCGCGATGGCTGCCGGACTCCGATGCAATGGAACGCGACGCCTTACGCCGGCTTCTCGACGTCGACACCTTGGCTGCCGCTATCAGACGATTTCCTGCACGAAAACGTGGTCAATTTGGACGCGGACGCCGGATCGATCCTCAGCCTCTACAGGGCGCTGATCGGCTTGAGAAAGAAACTGCCGCAACTCGCGTCCGGCGCCTATGTGCCGATTGCGGCCGAGGGTGATTTGTTGCTTTACCGCAGGGAGAGCGACGGACGGGCAGTAGTGGTCGCGCTGAACTTGGGAGCGGAGCCGGTTTCGCTCGCGTCGGATGCTTCTCGCCTCCGCGGCGAAATTCTGCTTTCAACATTCCTGGATCGACAAGGTGAAAAAATACGCGACTCCTTGGATTTACGCGGCAATGAAGGCGTGATCATCGGCGCATCCGGTGCTCAGGCCGGATGACTGGTCTTGCCCGTGGCGTCGGTGTCGATGTCGCTGCGCTTCAGCAGATAGTCGAGGCCTCCCACGCGGTACCAGCGATATCCGTAGGCTTCGAGCAGGAGCATGTGCTTGCCGTGCTCATTGGCCCGACTGTGATCTTCCGTGAGCAGGTTGACCAGAAGCTTTGCCGCATCTCCGGGAAGCCCGACCGCGAACGAGATCTCCCGCGGCTTCTCGTCGAGATTGTGCACGAACAACACGGAATTGTTGCGCCAGTCATAACGGATCACCAGCACGGCCGGGTCGCGCGTCGCGATCACCTTGAAGTCGCCCCAGCCGATCTCCGGAACTTCCTTGCGCATCCGAATCATGCGTTCGGTCCAGTTCAGCATGGAGTTGGGATCGCGGCGCTGCTTGGCAACGTTGACGTGCTCGTATCCGTAAGGCCCTTTGTCGATCACCGGCAAGAACGGCCTGTCGCTTTCCGTGAATCCGGCATGGGGTTCGGTCGACCACTGCATCGGCGTGCGGGCGCAATTGCGCTCGGGCAATTCGAGATTGTCGCCCATCCCGATTTCATCGCCATAGCGGATCACGGGCGTCCCCGGCAGCGTGCACAGCAGGCTGTAGGCGAGTTCGAGGCGCCGCCGGTCGCCTCCCAGCATCGGTGCGAGCCGGCGCCGGATTCCCCGATCGTAGAGCTGCATGCTCTTGTCCGGGGCGAATTTTTTGAACACCAGGTCGCGCTGCGCCTTGGTCAGGCGGCCGAGATCGAGTTCGTCGTGGTTGCGCAGGAAATGCCCCCATTGCGCGGTGGCGGGCCGGGGCTTCGTCGCCACCAGCGCCTTGGCCAGCGGGCGGGTGTCGGCGGAGGCCAGCGCGTAGAACAGATGCTGGTTGACGTGAAAATTGAACATCATGTGCATGCGGTCGCCGTCATCACCGAAATATTCCATGTCGGTTTTGGGCAGTACATTGGCTTCGCCGAGAATGATGGCGTTGCCTTGCCGCCATTGCAGAAATTCCCGGAACGACCGCAGCATGTCGTATTGCTCGACCGGGCTCCGCAGCTTGGGTCCCTTGGCGGCGATCACGAACGGGACTGCATCCATCCGGAAGCCGGACACGCCGAGCTGAATCCAGAAGCCCATGATCTTGAGGATCTCGGCCTGCACATAGGGGTTCGACGTATTGAGGTCGGGCTGGAAGTCATAGAAGCGATGGAAGTACCAGGCCCTGGCTTCCTTGTCGTACGTCCATGTGGATTTTTGCACGCCCGGAAACACCATGCCTTTGTCGGCATTGGCGGGCTTCTTGTCGGCCCAGACATACCAGTCGCGGTATGGCGAATCCTTCGAGCTTCGCGCTTCGCGAAACCACTTGTGCGCATCGGAGGTGTGATTGACCACAAGATCGATGATGACGCGAATGCCGCGTTGCCGGCAGCCATGGGTGAACTCGACAAAATCGCCGAGCGTGCCGTATCGCGGATCGACGCCATAATAGTCGGAGATATCGTAGCCGTCGTCCTTGCCGGGTGACGGCTGGAACGGCATCAGCCAGATCGTGGTGATGCCGAGGCCGTGCAAATAATCCAGCCGACGCAACAGTCCTTTGAAGTCGCCGATACCGTCGCCATTGGCGTCCATATAGGTGCCGACGGAAAGACAATAGAAGACGCCGTTCTTGTACCAGAGGTCGTCGATCATGCTGAGGCAGCCCTCTTCGGTCCGCCTCCGTCTTCAGCGGCAACGTAATAAGCGGTTAGCGTTCCGAGGGTTCCCGGCTACCCCGTCCGGACGCAAAACTCGTTTCCACTTTTGCCGGTCGCGCTCTATGTTTGTCGCAATGGAATCGCCCGCCCGCCAGGTAAGTCTCGTGCCCGCGCCGGACCGCCGTCAGTCCGAGACGGCGCTGGCGATCGCGCGCGGCACCGCGCGGCTATTACGGTCGCTGGGATTTTCCTGCATCAGCGAATTGCCGCTGCCCTCGGGACGGCGCGCCGATCTGGTGGCGTTGAACGAGCGCGGCGAGATCTGGATCGTCGAGATCAAATCTTCAATCGAGGATTTGCGCGCCGACCAGAAATGGCAGGACTACCGGGCGCATTGCGACCGGCTGTTCTTCGCCTTCACCCAGGACCTGCCGTGCGAGATTTTCCCCGACGAGACCGGTCTGATCGTTGCGGACGCCTACGGTGCGCACATGCATTGCGAGGCGCCGGAGCATCGTCTGCCGGCGCCGACCCGCAAGCTGATGACGGTGCGATTTGCGATCGCCGCGGCGCAGCGGATCAATCGGCTGGTCGATCCGCAAGGCCACGCGGAGTTTTAGGAGACGTCGAGTCGAATCGCGCGGTCCAGGCTTTTCTTTTACGATCTCGCAACGGCTGACCGCGGTCGAAAATTCAACGCCGTGTGGTCAGTCGAGAACTTCATTACGCCGCGCGCACGGTGTCGAGGAAGCGTGCGACATCCGCCTTCAGCCGCTCGGATTGCTTCGACAGCCCACTGGCTGAATTCAGCACCTGCGTCGCCGCCGCGCCGACTTCGCCCGACGCTTGCGTGACACCCGCGATATTCGACGACACTTCATCGGTCCCCGCGGCCGCCCCGCTCACGTTTTTCGCGATCTCTTTGGTCGCAGCGGCTTGCTGCTCGACCGCACACGCGATCGTGGAAGCGATCTCGTTGATCTGCTGGATCGTTCCGCCAATGTTCTGGATCGCCGTGACCGCTTCACCTGTGGCGCTCTGGATCGAGGCTATCTGATTCGCGATCTCCTCGGTCGCCTTGGCCGTCCGGTTGGCGAGGCTCTTCACCTCGGACGCGACCACGGCGAAGCCCTTGCCCGCCTCGCCCGCGCGCGCCGCCTCGATCGTGGCGTTCAGCGCGAGCAGGTTGGTTTGGCCGGCGATCTCCTGGATCAGGCCTACCACCTCTCCGATGGTCTGCGCGCTCTGGGCTAGGCTATGCACTCTGCCGTTCGTTTGCTGCGCCTGATCGACCGCCGTCACCGCGATCGCCGAGGACCGCGCCACCTGGCGCCCAATCTCGCTGATCGAAGCGGAGAGCTCTTCGGCCGCCGCAGCAACGGTCTGGACGTTGCTGGTTGCCTGCATCGCCGCGGCCGCGGCGGCGGTTGCCTGGCGGTTCGCCTCCTCCGCGGTCGTGCTCAGCGACTGCGCGGAGCCCTGCATCTCGGTCGCGGTGGAGGCGACGGTATCGATGATCCCGCCGACGCTCGCGTTGAAGTCGCCTGCCATCCGGATGAGCGCCGCCCTCTGCTCGGCCGCCGCAAACGCCTTCTGCTGCTCCTGGTCTTCGCGTAGGCGGTCGGCCTCGATCATGCTGTCTTTGAAAATGCCGACCGCGCGGGCCATCTCGCCGACCTCGTCCGTCCGGCCAGTCGCCGGGACCTGCGCCGTAGTATCACCTCCCGCCAGCCTGGTCATCGCGCCGGTGAGCGCGCGGACGGGCCGGACCAAGCCACGCGCGAGCCACCATGAGCACACGCCGAGCAGCGCGAGGATTGCCCCGACCATCATCAGCACATTGAAAACGCGGGCCCGGAAGAGCGTGTCGACGTCGTCGATGTAGACGCCACTACCGACTGCCCATTTCCATTCGCCGACCGGCGCTGCATAGGCGAGCTTTGGAGAAGGCGTGTCGCTGCCGGCGCGTGGGAACATGAATTCGGTGAACCCGCCTCCAGCTTGTGCGGCTGCGATCACATTGGCGTTGAGCCGCACGCCGTTCGAGTCGACCTGGTCGATGAAGTTCTTGCCCTCGCGCTCGGGCTTGAGGCCATGGACGACGTTCACGCCGTCATAGCGGTAAACGAAGAAATAGTCGCCTTCGCCGAAACGCATCGAACGCAGCGTCATGCGCGCGCGTTCCTGGGCCTCGGCCTCTGAGAGCCGTCCGGCGGCGGCCTCCGCGGCGAACGCACGGGCGATCGAGATAGCGGTCTGAACCTCGTTGCGGATGGCGACGCGCCGTTCAAAGAGCAGCGTGTCGCGAATGGTTGAAAGTTGAACGGCAAAACCGCACAGCATGAGAAGGGCGGCGGCACCCACCAGCAACGCTAGCCTACGGGAGATCGTGAGCCGGAATGAGATGAAACGCAGGCGGGGGGCGGAAGTCATCGTTTTTCCCTAATCGCAGCACGGCGACACAAAAAAGGACCACACGAGGGTACGTGTCTATCCTGCATTTCTTTCGAAGACGTTCACGATGGGCTTTGCCGCCCTGGAATGAATGCCGTCGGCGCTGAGCGTTGCGCGGACGCGATGCATAGGCTGGTGAGGAGACGCTCGAGCCCCGCAGCGGCTGGAGGTTCAGAGATATTGCGGTGTCGTGGAGATCTCGCAAACACGCAACCATCATAGCTGCGAGACCTGCGGGGCCAAGCCAGTCTGCCACGGCTGGCTCGTCCGTCAGCCGGTGGCGGTGATGTTCGCCCCCGAATTTTGCCCGAACGCCCACATCCTGTTTAAATTGGAGATCGATCAGCCGGTGACCAGGCATCGGCAGTGGCTGTTGCGGCGTCGCGCCGCACGTCCGCATTCCGGCCGGTTCGAACCGGTGGTCGGGCAGAGACGACCTATCGGAGGAGATCTAATTTGTGTTCGTCGGGGGGGCCCAAGGCACATGCAATTCCGTCATCTGTTGTCGTCGCTCGCTCTCGCGCTGATCGTTGCCGGCCCGCTTCCGGCGCGGGCGGACGCTCCGGCGGCAAAGGATGTCGGCACGATCGGCGACTGCCTGCGCAAGCAGGACAAGAAGAGGGGATCGCAGGAAGCCGACGAGGCGGCCTGCCTCATGACCGTGGCGAAGCCATGCATGGGCGGCGATGAAACGAGCGTGAGCTCGCGGCGCCAGATCGAATGCCTGGACCGCGAGCGGCTGGTCTGGGACAAGATCATCAACGATTCCTACAAGACCATGATGAACGCGCTTGAGCCCGACCAGCAGGCCAAGCTGCGCGAGATGCAGCGATCATGGATTCAAACGCGCGATCTGACCTGCGCGTTCTGGTACGATTATTTCCAGGGCACGATGGCCAATCCGATGACCGCGTATTGCAACAACCGCGAGACCGCCCGGCGCGCGATCTTCCTGCGGATTTTTGCCGCGGATATCGCGGACCGAAAATAACGTGTTCGATCGAGGCCGCTGACACGACGCCGATTGGCGCTCCCTTTGGCCTTGTGTCATCGGGATTTATGTACGCCGTTACCGGAGGTGAAAGAACAGGCTCACCAGGTGGAAAATGGACCCGCGAAAGGCGAGCGCCAAAAAGGCAGGCGATCGCGTGGGCGCGCATAACCGAATTCGGCTCCCGGGCTGCGCCGTCGGCTCTTGATGCCTCCTTGCGGCTCGCCGCTCAACAGCACCACGAAATCCGTGCCCTTGCCGGTCTCCGAGCTCAACGCCTCGTCCGTGACGATCAGGGAAGATCGCGGCGCCATCCCGGCGATACGATCCAATGCGTCCTGCGGAATGACGATGCGATCGAGCGCGGCCTTCGCGCTGTTCGGGTCCGTCCGCATCGGCTCACCGTCACCACCAACGCCCGCGCGGCCCCGGCCATGTAGCTCAACCGTGCCGCCATGCGGACGTCCGCCGTCCAACGAGACGACGCTCCATCGCATATTGGTGTCGCTGTTGGTCCGCTCCATGGCGGTGAAGACGTGCGTGCCGATCGGACTGTCGCCATCCAGGATCGTGACCGGACTCTCCAGGATGGACTCAAAGGCTTGCCGGACATAAAGCCGTTGGGTCTTGCGGCTAATCAACACCGATACCGGCTCC
>Ga0208990_1000084_pt1 | contig 15319 bp, 7 predicted proteins | sample MedBloCARef_M3_FD_187854 | JGI IMG/M metagenome (GOLD analysis project Ga0208990, IMG submission 187854) | Forest soil microbial communities from El Dorado National Forest, California, USA - Mediterranean Blodgett CA Ref_M3 (SPAdes) (version 2) | ecosystem: Environmental > Terrestrial > Soil >...
GAATTGGCTCGAACTTTGGTTCGATTGCATTTAATAACTCGCTGCCCGCCGGTCGTATCAGCGAGCTGCGGTTTTCAGCTCAAAACTCGCGCATCGGTTTGAGAACGCATGCCAAGTTTGGCGAGGCCGACGTAACCGGATACCTCGAAGCCGATTTCCTGGGCTTCCTGCCTCTCAACGGCAACGATACGAGCAACAGCGATTCCCTCCGCATGCGCCTCTATTGGGTGGATTACAAACGTGGCAAATTTGAGATGCTCGCTGGACAATCATGGAGTTTCCTTACTCCCAACCGCACGGGTCTGGGCGCCATGCCCGGCGACCTTTTCTACTCCCAGGACGTGGACACGAATTACCAACTTGGCTTGACCTGGGCGCGCCAGTCAGGGATCCGGTTCATCCTGCATCCCACAAGCAACTGGGCGATCGGCCTTGCCCTTGAGAACCCGGAACAAACACTCCCCGGCTCCGTGGTTTTGCCTCCCTTCTCAAGTACGGGAAAGGCATTGAACTTGGCGGGAGGATACGGCGGTCAATTCGACACAAATAGCGGGAATACCAGCAATGCTACTGCTGCCAACAACGGGAACACCCCCAACCTTCACCCCGATGTCATCCTGAAGACTGCGTTTGACGCCAAGCCAGGCGGACACGCGGTCCATCTTGATGTGGCAGGTCTCTTGCGAAGCTTCAGGGCCGTTAACTTGATTGACCCGACTTCTACAGCGGCAAGCACGAAGATATCCACGATCCAGGGAGGAGGGATCGCTGCAACATTGAACCTCGAACTGGTCAAGAACTTCCGGCTCATTACAACAGGATTCTATAGCTATGCTGGTGGCCGGTACATTGCCAGCACGGCTGGCCCGGATGTCATTGTTCGGCCGGACGGAACCCTTTCCGGAATTCACTCGGGATCGGGGATTGGCGGCATCGAGTATCAGCCAAATCCAAAAACAGTGATTTATGCTTACTACAGCGGCGCATACTTTGGCCGGAATACCGACGCTATAGTAACAACTGTGAATACACCTGCCACGGGCACTGTTACAGGCACTTGCACTGTCACTACGCCTTCCGGGTACGGCTTTTATCCGGGCAGCGCAGTACTCACATCCGGGATGGGCACTTGCACTGCCCCGGCTGGATCACCTAACTCCGCCAACCGTTACATCTATGAACCCACGTTTGGGCTTCACTACATGTTGTGGCGGAACCCGAACTATGGCGATATCCGGCTCATGACTCAATACTCGTACGTGTCGCGCACGCCGTGGTTTGTCGCGTCCGGCCAGCCGCACACCGCCCATACGAGCATGGTATACATCAACCTCCGCTACGATATCCCGTAGGCCGGATCACACAGACCATTCGCCGATGGATGAACAACCCCAAGGCATAGCCCAGAATTCCGGGCGCGGCCTTGGGGTTTTCATTTAGTTCTGAGGCACTCTCACTGGAAGCCAGCGAGTCACCCGATGCCTCGAAAGGCCGCGCCTTTGTTTTTGAGTGCGTTTGGGTCGTTATCAGAACATCAGCTTCACGGCGAACTGAAGTTCGCGCGGGTCCTGCGCGCTCTGAATCACATCGAAGTTGGAGCTGCCAAATATGCGGCCAGGAAGATTGAAGTTCGGATGATTCAGTACATTGAAGACGTCGAACCGGAATTGCAGTTTTAGATTCTCGTGCAAGGTCCCCTCTTTTTGAAGGGAAAGGTCAAGGTCCGTCAACCCTGGCCCGATGACATTATTTCGAGGAGTATTTCCGAACACGTAGGGTGCGGCCGGCGTTCCCGCCGGGAGCGTGAAGGCGGATTTGTTGAACCATTGCGCCGTTGTCTTCGGGCCGTTGTTTGGGTCACCGGCGACGTTTGGACGCTCTATATTATTCCCATTCACTGTGCCGATATTCGCCACGTCCATGCCGGTGGCTGTGCCCAGGTTGATCGTAAAAGGAGCGCCACTCTGAATCGTGAAGTTTCCACTGGCCCGCCAACCTCCCGCCGTGCGATGCAGCCAGCCATTTGATTTGCCTGCGAAGGGAAGATCGTAGACCACGTTGGCGGTGACCCGGTGACGGTGGTCGAAGCTGGAGTCCGCCTTCTCCACAGCCAGATTATTCAGATAAATATTTTGCGGGAGGTTGTACTCCGCGTTCGTGGTTCCGGCATCGGAAGCATCGTCGATCGAGTGGGACCACGTATAGCTGCCGTCAAATGACAGGCCACGCGTAAAATGGCGCGTCGCCTTAACCGTCAGTGCGTTGAAAAATGCCCAGCCGTCCCAGCGAATTGTGGCAAATGAGTTCAAGTTGGGGTAGGGGCGGCGTGCCTGGACGCCCCCCGCTCCCGGCTGCGGGAGATTCTCGGCGGTCGAACTGTCCGCATGGACGGTTCTTGATCCCACGTATTCCAATTCCACGGAAGTCGTTTTTGATACCGGCTTCTGGACGGCCAGGTTCCACACTTCGTTGTACTCGACTGAAAAATTATGGTTGACGGCGTTGGCGCCGATGGCGCCGTTGGGATTTAAGCTCAAAATATTGTTTATCGTGCACGGGGACGCGCCGCACGTCGCTGCATTGTTGCTCACGGTCTTGTTCAGGAAGAACGGGATGTTTTCAGCCAGATTCTGGAGCACGCTGTAAGCGGCTTGGTTGGTATAAATCCCGTAGCCCGCTCGAACGACGGTCTCTCCGGAATGCGGAATGGTCCAGGCCAACCCGAGCCGGGGAGAGAATCGCAGGGGTCTCGTTCTCAGCAGGCTATCGTTCCAGCCGACCGTTGAAGCGGAAACAACAGGGATCGACGGATTCTGTGCGGTGGCGATGGCCGCGAGCGCGCTCTGTGTGGCAGTCAGATTCGCAGGGTTCCCGGCAACCACAAACGCGGGGCCGCCAGGCGCCGTGAGATCAATGTTTGATGTCTGGTTCGCGGCGGCGACCAGGTTGCTGTTGTATTCGTAACGCAGCCCAACCTCCAATTTGAGATTGGGTGTCAACTGCCAGCCATCCTGGATGTAAAAATGAGCCCAATTCGTATGGGCACTCTCCGCGCCCTCGCCGATGCCAACCTGCGCCTGACTCGGAACTCCAAACAAGAAGTCGGCGAAGGCATTTCCTTTATAGAAGCCATTGAAGGTAAAAGTCCCGCGCGCGTCGTTCGGAAAGGACGGGTTGAAACTGAGATGAAAGAAATAGCCTCCAAACTGGACGGTATGCTTGCCGCGATGGATCAGAACATTGTCGTAAAATTCAAAATTGCGATCGACCCGGGTGTTGAAGCCAGTTGCAGTCCCAATCGTGCTGAAGACTCCGCTCAAATTGACTTGCGGGTAGCCCATATCCGCCTGATTCGTGGTTGTGCCCAGCACGCCATTCTGTGCAGCAAAGGTGTTTCCGGCGTTGGGATCCCCTTGCCCTCCGGAGACACTGAGCCAGCCGAACCGAAATTCGTTGAGGACATTCGGTGTGAACGTGTGCATTTCACCCACGGACAGATTGACGGAATGCGTCCGCAGGGTCCGGCCAAAACCCGGCAGCAGCGCCTCGTTCAGGACGCTAGAACCAAACGGATCAAACTCATTGGCATCGAAAACCGAGGCACGGGCAAACGCGCTGTCCTTGATTGAGAGCTGATGATCCACTCGCGCATTGTACTGATTTGTGTCGATGCTTTGTTCCCCGATCGCCAGCAAATTGAGGGGCCCGGCAAGGCCCGGCGTCGGGAGAGGCACTTTATTGAGCAGAGCTTGGGCGGCTGCATTGATGCGAAAATTCGGATCATTGCTGAAATTGGAGGAACCGAGGCCCGTGAGGTCGCCGGTGCGTTCCGCAACCGTTGGTACATTGTATTTCTGGGGCAACGAATTGCGAGTTCGCTGTCCATCATAATTGACAAAGAAGAACGTCTTGTCCCTGACGATGGGCCCACCCACGGCTGCGCCGAACTGGTTTTCCCGGAACGGCGGAGAGACACCGGCAGGAGCGAAGAGATTCTGGGCGTCGAAGATGTTGTTGCGCAGAAATTCGTAAATGCTTCCATGGAAATTATTGGTCCCCGATTTCGTAATGACGTTGATTACGCCGCCGGATTTTCCGCCGAATTCCGCATTGTAATTCGTTTTTGCAATGTTGAATTCGCTGACGGCGTCCACCGACGGACTTAGAACCACATTGTTGAAATACTCGTCCGTGACATTCACGCCGTCCACAAGAAATAGATTGTGTCCGGTCCGGTTCCCCATGACGTTGATCAACTTGCCCGTCTGCTGCAGGGAATCTCCGCGCGTGCCCCCCGGAGGATTCACGACGCCTTCGCTCAGCAGAGCCAGTTCCAGAAATTGACGGCCTTTCAATGGAAGGTCAACGACTTGTTCGTTTTGAATCACGTCCTTGATTTCCGCGGATTGGAGTTGTAGCAGCCCGGCAGTTCCTTCGACAGTGACCGATTGAGATTGTTCCCCAAGCTCAAGCTGGAAATCCTGCCGGACGTGGTCGCCTACATGGAGTGCGACTTTCTCCTGGACGGCCTGCTTGAAACCCGGCGCGGTGACCGTAACAGTGTATTCGCCCAGGGGAAGCTGTGGGAGCAAGAACAGGCCCGCCTCATTGGTGACAGCGTTGTACTTTTGTTGGGTCGCCGACTGCGTGGCAAGGACTGCCGCACCGGCAATCGACGCCCCGGAAGGGTCCTTCACCTGGCCGGCGATTTCGGCGGTGTTCATTTGTCCGAACGCGGGGGGCATGCACAGGATCAAGGCGCCGAAGTGGAGGATCGCAATGCAAGCGTGCTTCACTATTCGGCCCAGCATGATCCCGCGCTTCGCAGATGGAAGTATTGCGGCATTCTTTGCACACAAGACAGCACACATGTTCAACACAACTGCGAGACCTCTTTGATTGTGGTGCTATGAGGCTACAACGAGTCGGCGACCGGCTGCTGTAAGGATGTTGTAAAAAGGCTGGAATTGCGCAGAGAGGAACGTGCCGCATCCGGGTGAATTCCCCCGGGGTGGGGGCATAACTCACGGGTTCACTGTGCTTTAGCTCTGGCGAGGCATCAAGAAGAAACTGCTTCGCTGACTGCGGGATTGGCTCCCCGAACAGGCTGGCCCGAGCAAGGTAAATGCAGCGTAAATGTACTTCCGCGTCCCGGCACGCTCCTGACGGTGAGATGGCCTTCCATGGCTTCCGCAATGCTTTTTGCCAGTGGCAGGCCCAGGCCCGTGCCATGAATTTGCGCGGCCGCCACCAGGGGACTGCGATAGAACGGCTCGAAAATATGAGGCAAATCCGCGGAATGGATGCCCATGCCACGGTCCGTGACGCTGATTTGGATTTCCTTGCCGCTCAATCCATGCTCGGTGAATCGTGCTTGAACGCCGATCCAGCGCTGTTCACGGCCGTACTTCAACGCGTTGGTGATCAGATTCTGCAAGCATTGCGAAAGGGCCGAGAGATCGCCAGACACTTTTGGCAAATCCTGTTCGATATCCTGGTCGACCTTGAAACGAGCCTCTTGAATCAGCCCGGCCGTGTTGGAAAGCGCCGAATCGATTATTTCCGGGACAGTCAGCGGCCGCAGACTATACCGCTGGTGGCCCTCCCGGATCGCCGCGAAAAGTAGTATCTGCTCCACCATATCAAAGAGTTTTCTGGCTTGGTTCCCGATGACAATTCCGTACTGCGCTAACTGCTGTTTCCCCTCGACCACTCCATGAGCGATATTTTCCGCCGCGGAACTGATGACCGTCAGCGGCGTGCGCAGCTCGTGGGAGACCGCGGTGACGAAATCCATTTGCAGCTTGGCAAGCCTTTGGGCCCGTGTGCTGGTGAACATCAGAATCGCCATACTTATCACCAGCAAGAAAAGGACGCCAAAACTGATCGCCAGATCGCGGCGGTGCGAGTCCGCGACGAATGCCCCCAACGCTCCGCCCCTGCGATGCCGCACGACCAATCGCCAGTCCTGGTCTTCCGCAACATCGCGAACTAGAGGAAACCACGTGATTCCAACCGACGCCGCAGGCCCTTTATTCTGCGAAGGAGTGTGGAAAATATGAATCGGCGATCCGAGCGCCTGATCTTGCAGGCGCCCAAAAATATTCATCGTTCCGTCCGCATCAACGACCTCCTGCTCGCCGAAACCCTGGTCCGAGGAATAGATCGGATGTACCGGTTTGTTACCGGCCACGACCGCAACCTGATAATCGAGTCCTTCTGTTCCGCGAAAATATCGCTGAGCTAGGTCTGGAAGGATATGTTCCTCAACATCCTTGCGACTTAACGCGATTACGATCCAATTCACGGCGCGGCGATTCGCAACTTGGTGATCGGCTGAAGCGGCCACGCTGCGCGCGATCGGACGCACCAGGGCCGGGATGCCCGGTTCAAACTGCCAACCCGCTAGCCCGCCGCCTGCATAAAAACGATCGGTGAATTCCCTGTACGGGGTCTGCGAAGGCGTGTCCTGGAATTCATTGGCCCGGCCAAGAGTGCCGGCTGGAAGCGATTTGGAAAATGCCTCTTGCAGCTCTCCGCGCAATTCCGCGAAATTCGCCGGCCAGTCGCCCGGTTCAAAGCGGTGGTCGGATGGATCAAGGCGCAGCGTCTTAGTGCCGGGGGCCTCGTCGAATCTCAAAACGTAGAGGCCGGAAACCAGATCCGGATGCGCCGTCGTTTTTTTCCATTCATCGAATCGCCGTGCATATTGGTTCCAGTCGCCCTGCGCGCCGGCTTCTGGTTCGACCCGCAACGCGATGCAGATTTCAGAAAAATCCCGGAATAAATCGAGATGCCAATTAATCATGGACATCTGCAAACTATCCGCGAGCCGGATGCTCGTGGCCTCGCTGACTTGGTTGCTCCAGCGATACTGGAGCACCCCCAACACGATCACCACAACCACGGCGAGAATGATCATGCCGGTCGTAAAAGCACGCTCTTTGATCAGTAATTTCATGGTGCGCCCGAGCGTTCCGATCGCTGAAGTCTAGTTAGAATCCGAAAGTGCGCTTTCCAGTTTATACGCCAACAGCCGATTCGCCGCAAATCCAAGCCGCCGGAGTGCAATGCCAATCGCCGCTGAATCGGGACACGGAAATCCCACGAGTTCGCTCCCGCGGCGCGTCATTCCGGATAGGGATTCCTCGCTTCAGCGAGAGCGCTTGGAATGACGAAATCAGACTCTCTTTTCAATAAATTTCCGCGCCACCCGTAGGAGGCACTCGAAATGTTTATGCTTTGAACTTATATCCAAGCCCCTGCACGGTGAGAATAAATTTCGGCTGTTTCGGATCTTCTTCCAATTTTTGGCGCAGGCTGGCGACATGCACGTCCACCGTGCGGGTGTACATGTCGGCACTGTATCCCCAAACCTGCTTCAACAATTCCTCGCGCGAAAGCGTTGCGCCGCGATGTTCGATGAAATATCGAAGAAGTTGAAATTCGCGGGCGGACAAATTCGCAACCTGTCCATCCCGGGTCACTTCGGTTCCAACAAGGTCCACATGAATGGATCCGAAATCAAACCCGCCGGTCTGCATCACGGGCCGGCTGGGCGCACGCCTGAGGAGCGCTTCCACGCGGGCCATAAGCTCCAGCATATTGAATGGTTTCGTGACGTAATCATCGGCGCCGATTTTCAGGCCGTTGACCTTGTCGCTCGTTTGCCCGCGAGCCGTCAGCATCAGAATCGGAGTAATTAGGCCGGCCTGGCGGATATCGCGGCACACCACGAACCCGCTCTTGTGCGGCAGCATTACATCCAGAATAATTAGATCAAACGGAATCTGAGTGGCCTTCTCGAATCCTTCATCTCCATCGGCTGCGCATTCCACCGCGTATCCCTCGTTCCGCAGGCGGTCGCCCACCGTCATCCGCAAGGCCTCTTCGTCTTCCACAAACAGCACGTTAGCGCGCATGGTGTGTAAACGTATACATAACCGTCTCTTAGCGCTCTTTCTAGCATGATGCTAGCTTGAAGACATTACCATAGCCCTTTGTAATGCGGGGGGCGGCAGATGAATCCGGGCCATGCAACGGCTCGTCAGCTGGTAACCTGCCCTCTTTTATCGGGAGTGTTGATTTTAGGCATGGTTCAACGCAGTCTCCTCCCTGTATTCATTCAGGACTCTTCGTTCTCGAACCGAACTGCTGTGGAAGCGTCGCCCGGCCATTCATCGAAATTTGCAGCCACCTTCAAAAGTTTGATCGGAAATTTCGGCTCCCTGCAAAGCTGTTTGGGGAAATCAAGCTACGCCGTCCCGCGGCCCCTCGTTTTTTAGCCTAAGTGAGAAGTTTCGACCGGCACTCCCTTGACAGCCGGAATTGGCGCGCCCTATCCTTGCGCCCGTGAAGATCGCCATCGGTTCCGACCATGCCGGCTTCGAGTACAAGGAAAAAATCAAAATTCTGCTGACTGGACTCGGCCACGACGTCCGGGACTTCGGCACGTTCAGCGCGCAGCCTGTCGATTATCCCTTGTTCATTCGCCCCACGGCCGAAGCGGTAGCGCGCGGTGAATGCGAGCGCGGTATTGTGCTGGGAGGTTCGGGCAACGGCGAAGCAATCGTCGCGAATAAAGTCCACGGCATTCGCTGCGCGCTGTGCTGGAATCTCGACACCGCGCGGCTGGCGCGCGAACACAACGACAGCAACGTGCTTTCACTGGGCCAGCGAATGATGCCAGAAGAACTAGCTATCTCAATAGTAAACATATGGCTGGTCACGCCGTTTGCAGGTGGACGCCACGCCAGACGCATTGCCCTGATCGAGTAAGTGAAGCAAGGGGGCACAGAAGCAACAAGCTGCGACGAGCCAATCCTGCTTCCTTGCTTCGTGCGTCCTTTCTCGATCCCATTCTGCTGAATCTAGTCGACAGGGGAAAGTTTGGAAACATCCCAGCCGCCACCCAGAGCTTTCACCAGGAGAACGCTGGACGTCATGCGGCGCGTGAGAAGATTTACGGCGGTTCTTTGGTTTTCCAGCGCCAGGCTTTGCGCCGTGATGACGGTCAGATAGCTATCGAGTCCGCCCTTGTAGCGATTGACGGATTGATCGAGCGAGCGCTGTGCAGCCGCGACCGCAGCATCTTGCGTCTTGGCTTCCTGGTCCAAAACACGAAGGTCGGAGAGGGAGTCTTCCACTTCCTGGAAAGCCATCAGGACGGTCTGCTGGTAGGACGCAACTGTACCGTCGTACGCGGCCTTGGCCCGATCGGAAATCGCTCGCCGGCGTCCCGCGTCGAACACGGTCTCCAAGGCGGATGCGCCCACCGACCAAAGCGCGCTCGGTCCCGCCAGCCACGAAGTGAATTGACCGCTTTCGAATCCATCGACCGCATTGAGTGTGATCAAGGGGAAGTATGCAATCTTGGCCAAGCCGATTTGAGCGTTGGCTTCTTCGACGCGCCTTTCCGTGGCGGCGATATCGGGACGCCGCTCGATAAGTTCAGAAGGCTGGCCGGGTGGGATCGCGGGGGGAAGTACCCCCAACGGGGCGGGAGGCAATGAGAATGTGGAGGCAGGTTCCCCGATCAAGACCGCGACAGCATGTTCGAATTGGTCGCGTGCCGCGGTAATATCGATGTCCTGCGCGCGCGTCTGCTCGAGGAGTGTCGTCGCCTGCTCGACGTCTTCCTTCGAGGCAAGCCCGCCTTGAAACCGGGTTTGAGTCAGTTCCAGGGCCCTTTCGAATGCTGCGACAGTCGAATCAAACAAATCCTTCTGTGCATCCAAGCCGCGAAGCGTGAAGTAATCCAGCGCGAGTTCAGCATGGAGACTCAAGCGAACGGTTTCCAAGTCAGCGGCGCTGGCCTGGGCCTCGGCGCGGCTCGATTCGACGGTCTTGCGGACCCGGCCCCATACATCGGCCTCGTACGAAATGTCCCCTGAAAGAACAAAGTCGGAATAATTACTCGGGGAGGTCGGGCCGCGTAGCGGGCGGTTTGAAGATGAGCGCTGGCGGGAAGCGAGGCCGCCCGCGGTGACTTGCGGAAATTCGCCGGCGCGCGAAAATTTCAACGCTGCGCGGGCTTCCAGAAAACGGTCCTGGGCGGCACGGAGCGTCTGATTTGAAACTGTCAATTTGTCTTCCAGTACGTTGAGTTCCGGGTCCCTGAAGACTTCCCACCACTTGTCCTTGCGAGCCGCGTCGCTCGGCTCCGCGGTCTTCCAGTTTCCCATTTCTTTATACGAAGCCGGAATTTGCGCCACGGGTTTCGCATACTTCGGGCCGACCGAGCATCCTTCGGCCAGGACGAGTCCAATGCAGAGGGTAGCGAAGATGTTCCAGGAAACCGATTTTTGACCTGCATCGGCTGGCTTCCAGATGCGAACGGCAGGAGTCAACGATTTCCTCCCGCGGCAGGCTGAGTCTGGGCAACCCTGACAGATTCACCATTCGTAAGCGAGTCGGCAGGGTTGATGACAACGGACTCGTCTCCTCGGAGTCCTGCAAGGACTTCGATCTCCGTCCCAAAGTCACGGCCGGGCGTAATGGCGACCAAATCGATGGTTTTTCCGTCCTTCACCGTGGCGACCTGCATGCCCGCCGATTTGAAGATGATGGTATTGACCGGCAGCGTGAATGTTGTGACAGCCGAGGGCAGTTGGAGATGCACCTCCACATATCCGCCCGGTTTGAGTTCGCCCGACGGATTGTTGACGTCGATTTCCGTGAGCAAGGTGCGAGTGGCGTTGTCGATTGCTCCGGAGTCCCGGACGATCATCCCATTGAAGTGGCGGCCTGGAAATTCGGCGAGCGACAGCTCCGCGCGCAATCCGGGCTTTATATGCGGCGAATACACCTGCGGAACATTCACGTAAACGCGCAGCCGGTTGACGGCGGCGATATGAAACAATTCGTGAGCGGCGCCGCCGCTGCTGCCGGAATCGATCAATGCTCCAATATCCGTGTTGCGCGCCGTGATCAAACCGTCGAAAGGAGCGTAAATCTTCTTGAAAGATTGCAGGTCTTCCAAACGTTTCACGTTAGACTTTGCCGATTCGACGGCCGTTCTGCGCGCTTCGAAGTTCCCGGTGGCGTTGTCCACTTCCTGCTGCGCGACCGAATCGCTCTTCATTAAATCCTTATAACGAGTGGCCGTGATCCCGGCCAGGTGCAGATTGGCCTCCGCAGTTTCCAGGTCGGAGCGCGCTTGCTGAAGCTGCTGGTCCACCTCGGGAGTATCAATCTCCGCCAGTAATTGGCCGGCCTTCACACGAGCGCCAATATCCGCATTCCAGCTCTTCAGGTACCCAGTGGTGCGCGCGTAGATCGGCGCGTCCGTGTAGGGCTGCATGTCACCGGGAAGAACGATCTCCTGTTGCGGCGCTCCACGCTTGGGATGAATTACTGTCACGGTGGGAATCGCGAGTTCGCGAGTCTCCTGGGAAAGTTGGGCGTTCGCTTTGTGCCGGCTGGAAATCCCCAAAATCACAATGAGGGCGACGACCACCACGGTCAAAAGGAATAGGATCGCCCGCGTGGCCGCGCTGCCTGAGGAAGCAATGCGAACATGTTCTGCGTGCCTCCTGATGGAGGGCTCTGATCTGCCCTTCCGAATTGAAATTCCTACCATCAAACCCCTCCGAGAAAATCGGACGAAACTCAATCGCCCGGAAGCTCCATAACAACGGACTTACCAGGATTCTTGCGGGAACCGTGTATCAGGCTATATACCGCCGGAACGAAGAAAAGCGTAGCGACCGTCGCAAGAAATAATCCACCGATGACGGCGCGTCCGAGAGGCGCATTCTGCTCGCCGCCTTCACCGAGGCCGAGAGCCAACGGCACCATGCCAATAATCATGGCCATGGCCGTCATGATCACAGGACGAAAACGGGTAAATCCAGCTTCTTCCGCCGCACGAGCCGGATCCAGCCCTTCCGCCATCCGCTCTTTCGCGAAGCTCACCACAAGAATGCTATTCGCCGTGGCCACGCCCATGCACATGATGGAGCCTGTTAAAGCAGGCACGCTTATTGTGGTATGCGTGACGAACAGGATCCAAACAATGCCGGCCAACGCCGCAGGCAGCGCCGAGATGATAATTAATGGATCGAGCCACGACTGAAAATTCACCACAATCAGCAGATAGATCAGAAAAATAGCAAACGCCAGGCCGGCCAATAGGCCCACGAACGACGACTGCATTGTGGCGATCTGGCCGCGCACGATGATTTGCGATCCCCTGGGGAGATGGCTCCGATTCCGATCCACAATGGCCTGGAGGTCGCGGGCTACTCCGCCCAAGTCACGTCCCTGCGTGGACCCAAAAATGTCGAGCACCGTCTGAGCGTTGTAGTGAGACACGGTCGCCATTCCCACACCCCTCGTGATATTGCCCAGGTTCGCAAGCATCTGCCACGGCGCGCGGCTGGTGCCATTGACAGGGATTTTTTCAATGTCTTGCAGGGATTCGAAGTTGTATTGAGGGGATTGCGTCGCGACGATGTAACTGACCCCCGACTCCGGGTCCAGCCAGAAAGAGGGCGATGTCTGAAAGCTTCCGCTCAAGGAAACCAGGAGATTCCCGGCCACCTCGCGTTGTGTGAAGCCCGCCTGCAGTGCCTTGGTGCGGTCCACATCGATGCGCAGTTTGGGTTGGTTGAAGGGCTGTTGGATGCGCAAATCGGCAATCCCTGTGACGGAACTCAGCTGTTGCATCAGTGTGTTGGCAAACTGGTGATTCGCGTCGACATCGCGCCCTACAATCTGGATGTCGATCGGGGCGGGCAGGCCGAAGTTCAGGATCTGGCTGACGATGTCAGCCGGCGGAAAGTAAAACAGCACGCCGGGAAATTCCTTCGCCAGATTCAAACGCAAGTCGTGAATGTACTCATCCGTGGGCCGGTGTTTCTCCGCCAGGGAAATCATGATGTCGGCATCTTCCGGGCCGATCGGCGCGGAAGTGCTGTACGTATAATTGTAGGCGCTGTAGGGCAGCCCGATGTTATCAATCAAGCTTGCAATTTCCTGCGCGGGAATTTGCGAGCGGATTGAGCGCTCGACCTCATCGCACAGCGCGGCGGTCTCTTCAATCCGTGTCGCCGTCGGCGCGCGCAGGTGCAACTTAATTTGTCCGGCGTCGGCCGCGGGAAAAAAGTCTTCGCCGAGCCAGGGAAGCAGCGCGAAGGAACCAACGCAAAGAGCCAGAAAGGCGAGTGGGAAAAGCACCCGCTGCGCAAGGCATTTTTGAAGAACCTCCCGATACCCGGCCCGGAGGTTTTCGAACCATTGTTCGAAATTCCCCTGCAACCGCACCAGAGGATTTCGGCTTGCAAGGGATTTCTGCGTCGACTCTTCCTCGTGAGCTTGCAGCAGGAACCGAGCCATGGTGGGCACTAGAGTCCGTGACAGCAAGTACGATGCCAGCATGGCAAAAATCACCGCCTCAGCGAGCGGCACGAATAGATAGCGCGCCACGCCAGTGAGCAAGAACATCGGCACAAAGACGATACAAATCGAGAGGGTGGACACAAAAGCCGGGACGGCAATCTCCTGCGAGCCATCCAAAATCGCCTGGATGGTTTCCTTGCCCATGGCGAGGTTGCGGTTGATATTCTCGACCGCTACGGTCGCGTCATCCACCAGAATACCTACAGCGAGCGCGAGACCGCCGAGTGTCATGATGTTAATGGTTTCGCCGATCGCGCTCAACACGATCAGTGAAGTCAGGATCGACAAAGGAATCGAAACCGCAATGATCAATGTGCTGCGCCAGCTTCCCAGGAAAATGAGGATCAACAGCCCCGTCAGGCATGCGGCGATGACGGCTTCCCGGGCCACGCCATTGACGGCGGCCCGCACAAACAGAGACTGGTCCGCGATGGGCCGGACTTGCAGTTCCGGGGGAAGACTGGCAAGCGCCCGGGGCATGGCTTCCTTGATTTTCGCGATGACGTCGAGCGTCGACGCATTGCCCGATTTCAGAACAGTCATCAGGGCAGCGCGTTGTCCATCCACGTGAACTATATTTGTTTGCGGTGGATTCCCGTCGCGGACATGCGCAACGTCCCGGATGTAGATCGTATTGGTGCCGACGGTCTTAATCGGCAAATCGTTCAATTCCTTGATCGTCCTTGGACTACTGTTGAGCTCCACGTCATTTTCAAAAGCGCCAATTTTTACCGTCCCTGAAGGCAGAATCAGGTTCTGGGAACCGATCGCACTCACGACGTCATTCGGGGAGAGACCTTTCGCCTGGAGAGCCGCGATATCGAGGTCCACTTGAACCTGGCGTTGCTTGCCTCCATAGGGATTTGGAAGGACAGCACCCTGCACGGTTGCCAGTTGCGACCGGATAAAGTTTGCTCCCAGGTCATTCAACTGCTGCTCGGAGAGATTTTTCCCAGACAGCGCCAATTGGAGGATGGGCACCGAGGACGCGTCGTAGGTGATGATGAATGGGGGAGTGGTTCCCGGCGGGTCGGTTCGGACCGCAGCTTGCGAGATGGCCGTGACTTGCGCCAGCGCCATCTCCAGGCGCACGTTTGGATGAAAATAAATCTTCACCACACCGAGTCCATTGAGGGACTGCGACTCGATGTGCTCGATATCGTTTACCGTTGCCGTCAGCCCGCGTTCGTAACTCACCACGATTCGGGAAGCCATCTCATCCGCGGAGAGGCCGGTGTAGGACCAGACGACGCTGATGACGGGAATATTGATGTCCGGAAAAACGTCAGTGGGCGTGTTGTAGATGACCAGCGGCCCGAGAATCAGGATCAGCAGGGCCATCACCACAAAGGTGTAAGGCCTCCTCAGGGCTAGCCGGACGATCCACATGGGTTACTCCTGGCGCCTCCCGACGCCGGCCAATTCGTCAACACCAATCCGCAAGCGACTCGTGAAATCCGCCCACGCTAGCTTATTTCGGATGAAGCTCGTGAAAATGAAAGCCCGCGCTTTGGCGACGCCGCGTAGAGCCCGCACCCGGTTCCTAGGTTGAGGAAATCTGAACGGATACCGATTCTTGTCAGTCCTGCAGAATTGTGCCCTGGCTTCATATGCATGTCGGTTGGATGCCACGGCCCACGATTTCGTTACAAATCCTCTCGAATCTGCGCGGATTACGTTGAATTTCCTCTGAAAATAGAATCGAAAAAGACGCCCAGCATGTGGCGAACGTCCTCTTCCGAAAGCGTTTTTGGGTCAACCAATTGTTCGAGCAGCAATCCCTGGGCAAGAGCGAGGCAGCAGGCTGAGGCAGCGGGATTCGAAATGGGGAGCGTACGGCCAAGCGCCTGCAGCAATTCAGCGAAAAGTTTTCCCCAGGTTGCGCGCATGCGCCGGTGCCGGTCTCGCAACCTGGCAT
>Ga0208990_1000085_pt1 | contig 15294 bp, 14 predicted proteins | sample MedBloCARef_M3_FD_187854 | JGI IMG/M metagenome (GOLD analysis project Ga0208990, IMG submission 187854) | Forest soil microbial communities from El Dorado National Forest, California, USA - Mediterranean Blodgett CA Ref_M3 (SPAdes) (version 2) | ecosystem: Environmental > Terrestrial > Soil >...
GACTGAACCTGGGACAGTATCCCCGAATTAAAAAGTCTCGCCCTTACTAACCACTTTGTACTGACCCGGTCTGAGAACAAAGCAAGGCAGTATCAAATCAGGTTTGAGCACACCAGTGGGCGCGCCATCGAGAACTTTCAATACGTAGGGCGCGGGTAGTGGCTTTCCTGAATCTGAGACGTTCGCTTCAAAAGAGAGGCTTTTCACGCTTTCATCGCATTTTGTATCTCGAACCACGGTCAGCTTATAGCTGCTGGAGAAATCGAAGAACTTCTCTGGCAGATTCGGTTCGTCGCGGTAAAACTCGTATACAACTTTCACGGGAGAGACGGACTTCACATATCTTTCCCATTTGTCGATGCCAAAAATAAACACTTCATATCGTTGACCGCCCAGGAGGTTTATGCGGTACGCCAAACCCTCGATTCTGGCAAGAACGTGTCCCATCATACGGAGTTGCTTCTCGGCGACAGTCTTGCCACTCTGGGGGACTTTTGCTGGCAAGTCTTGCTCAGAGGTAGAGCCGGGCGCAAGTAGCATGGAGAGCGTCAGAACCAGTGAGGCAAGTAAAATTCCTCGACTCATTTGCGTTTCCATGTAGCCGAATCTATCACGGTTTTGTGCTAAGTCCCGATTAGTCGGATAATCGGAAACTGACCCACCAGCGAATGAACGGTTCGCTGGACATGGGCGCAAAACACGGGGGACCAGCGTAGTGCTAGTGGCGATGAATTATGGGTTCTGCTTTTTGAGGCGCCAGGCGACAAGATTGCTGGTGTAGAGGGCGATGCAAAGGAGATTGGCGGGAACGAAGCCGAATTGGGCGGTGCGAATTCCGATGACGCAGACTACGGCGCTGTTAAGTCCGGCAACGACCCAGCCTTGCCAGAGTTTCTTACCAATGAGCACGGTGGCGAGCACCGTCAAAACGCAGGATAGATAGTCGAGGCGAATCATGTGGAGCATCTTTAGCATGTCAAGTCAGTGAACCAGAGCAAAACTGGTGGAACGATTTGCCAGCACGCTCTTGATTCCACGAATCTCTTTTTCTAGCTGGCCAGGCCGCTTACCCCGACGATCGCAACGCTCGCGGGACTTTTCTAGTGACGCCCACGCGATGGATGTGAACGATCGTATCAGTGCCATAAAATTGGGAGCAATTGTGCGGCCAATCGCGCGACGGCATGGAACAGACGCGCGTATCCAACATGCCAGTAAGTCTTTGCGTGCGCAGCGGTTAGGGCAGCGGTAGCGAGCGGTCGAAGGAAGGGGGCAGAATGCGCAAGCAAAAATTGCTCACTCTGAGACAGACTGTGTCACCTTGAAACGCTTCCGAGCGGGGATGCGACGGAAGTAGTCTGGCGCGGATGACCCCTTGCCCCTGCGGCTCTTCTTTCCCAAACTAAGCCAGTGCCAGATGGTTCTCCTAGGGGAGAAGGGATATAGGTTCGTGTTAGAGTGCGGGGCTACAGGAGAAAACGGTGGCGTACGCTGATTTGCGGGAGTTTGTGCGGAAGCTGGAGAAGGAAGGGGAGCTGAAGCGGATTCGCGCTGAGGTTGATCCCGTCCTGGAAATAGCGGAAGTTACGCAGCGCGTTGCGCGGGCGGCCGGGCGGCAACCGAACAGCGTTGGACCGGCACTACTGTTCGAAAAGCCGAAGGGGTCGCGGCATCCCTTGCTGATCAATGCGTTTGGAAGCGTGCGGCGGATGGCGCTGGCGTTTGAAGTGGAGGATCTGGATGAAGTAGCGGCGCGGATCCGCGGATTCCTGGCAATGGAGACTCCGCAAGGGCTCTTCGACAAGATCAAGATGCTGCCGAAGCTGGCGGAGCTCGGGTCGTTCTTTCCAAAGAGCGTGAAGTCCGGCGCCTGCAAGGAAGTTATTCAGAAGGGAACTGACGTCAACTTATTCGACTTCCCCATCCTGAAGTGCTGGCCGCAGGATGGGGGACGGTTCATCACATTTCCTTTGGTGTTTACGAGGAATCCGGAGACCGGAAAACGAAATGTCGGGATGTACCGCATGCAGGTTTACGACGAGCGGACGACGGGAATGCACTGGCAGACGCAGAAGCACGGGGCGGAACATTTCCGGCGAGCGAGAGCGAAGAATCCCGAAGGCAGGATTCCCGTGAGCGTGGTGATTGGGGCCGACCCTGCGACGGCGCTAGCGGGGATGCTGCCGATTCCACCGGACCTCGACGAGATGATGTTTGCCGGGTTCTTGCGGCGCGAGCCCGTGGAAATGGTGCCCTGCGAGACTAACGATCTGGAGGTACCTGCGAACGCGGAGATTGTGCTGGAGGGCTACGTCAATCTGAATGAGTTGCGCACGGAGGGGCCCTTCGGCGACCACACTGGCTTTTACTCGCTGGAGGGGGAGGACCCGGTTTTTCACGTGGAATGCGTTACGCGCCGCAAAGAACCGATCTACTTGACGACGGTTGTGGGCCCGCCGCCGCAGGAAGATTTTTATATGGGGTATGCGGTAGAGCGCGTGTTCTTGCCGGTGATGAAGATGCAGTATCCGGAAATTGTGGATGTGGCGATGCCTGCCGAGGGAATATTCCACAACCTGATGATCGTGGCCATTCGAAAGTCCTATCCGGGGCATGCACGGAAGATCATGAACGCGATTTGGTCGCTGGGGCAGGCGATGTTCACGAAGGTGATCGTGGTGGTGGACCACGACGTGAATATCCATAATTACAGTGAGGTGGTTTGGAAGACGCTCTGTGCGCTTGATCCTGAGCGAGATGTGCAGTTTGTGCTGGGTCCCGTGGATACGCTGGATCATGCAGCGCGAATGCAGGACTTCGGGTCGAAGATGGGGATCGACGCAACGCGCAAGTGGCCATCGGAAGGATTTATGCGGCCGTGGCCGGATGAGATTTTGATGGACGAGGCCACGAGTAAGAAGGTCGATGCGCTGTGGAAATCGCTGGCGCTGGATAAGACGTGATAAGAGATTTAAAGTGGAGCGCTGCATCGCTTGCATTGGTTATGCGGTACGAAGCCTCCGGCCGGCACGAAGGAACAGAAGAAAGCGAATCTGCAAGCGGAAATGGCGAGTAGTACTTATCCGTGACTGGGGGGTGAATGCAAAGAATAACCGTCCCTGCGTACAGGGGGTCGTGGGCGCAAAAATACAAGTAATTGCGGTATGCAAACTAGTCCACCACAATATGATAGGGTACTACCGGACAATACCCCCGAACTGCCTAGAACTACCCGTATTGATAGGACAACAGACCTATAGATTCCCTTGACGCTCTGAGTAGTAGAATGTCATAAAGCTCTCACGGGCTGCTTCCCCGAGAGTCCGCAGCGCAGGCGGGGAACAGCGAACGGTCGTGATACGAGAAGTGTTCGGATGCCGGGGTGGCGTTCCTCGTGAGCGAATCGCGCGAAGTGATGAATGTACGGCAGGCGTCGCAATATCTGGGCATCTCCCCGGATACCCTGTACCGTTACATCACCGAAGGCGAAATTCCCGCGTTTAAACTCGGCAACCGTTGGAAACTGCGTAAAACGATCCTGGACCGCTGGATGGAACGCAAGATGAGCCAGGCGACCGCGAAGCGCCGGTAGTCTGGCGCGGGGAACAGGGAAAGAGGCCGCGACATGTTGGGAATGGGGAAAAAGAGCCGGCAACTGGTGGGACTGGACATCGGGTCCAGTTCGATCAAGGCCGTGGAATTGAAAGCGACGAAAGCAGGCTATGAGCTCGTGAGCTTCGGAATGGAAGCGCTGGCACCGGACACGGTGGTAGACGGCGCCATCATGGACGCGCCGCAGGTGGCGAATGCCATCAGTAAGATTTTCGACGCGCAGCGGATCAAGACAAAGAACGTGGCGACATCGGTTTCCGGGCATTCAGTGATCGTCAAGCGCGTGCCGCTACCGTTGATGACCGAAGACGAGCTTTACGACCGCATTCCGTCCGAGGCCAGCCAGCACATTCCCTTCGACATCGCGGACGTGAACCTGAGCTATCAACTGCTGGAGTCGATGGACTCGCAGATGGACGTTCTGCTGGTGGCGGTCAAGAAAGACAAGATTCTGAATCACACCAACGTATTGGCGCAAGCGGGCAAGACGCCAGTGGTGGTGGACATCGACGCCTTCGGTTTGCAGAACTGCTTCGAAGTTAATTATGAGCCGGACGCGGGGCAGACGGTGGCGCTGTTGAACATTGGCGCGAGCGTAATGAACATTAATATCGTGCGCGGAGGCGTGCCGTTGTTCACGCGCGACGTGAGCGTGGGCGGCAACCAGTATACCGACGCGCTGCAGAAGGAACTGGACCTCAGCTTTGAAGATGCGGAGCGCTTGAAGAGGGGCGATTCGCTGCCGAGCGTCACCGATGAACAGAAGCAACAGATACTGCGCAGCGTGTCCGACATTCTGACGCTGGAAATTCAAAAGACGTTTGACTTCTTCCGGGCAACCGCGAGCGGCGAGAATATACAGCGAATCGTAGTGGCGGGCGGCACGGCGCGTGTTCCGGGCCTGGTGGACTTGCTGCGAGAAGAATTCGCGATGCCGGTGGAAGAATTAAATCCCTTCCGCAGGGTGCTGATCGATCCCGGGAAGCACAGTGATGACCAGATTCGCGAAATGGCGCCGCGGCTGGCCATTGCCGTAGGTCTGGCGCTGAGGAGCTTCGACTAGCCATGATCCGCATAAACCTTCTTGGACAAATTCGACCGAAGGCCGCACGGCGTCCTGTAGACACGGGAGCAGCGCTGCCGGTGGTATTCATCGGGGCGGGACTGGTTCTCGGCGCCGTGGTTCTCGGATTTTTCTATTACACGTGGCAGAACCAGCTGAACAAGGAAAACGCGGAAATCAAGAGATTGACGGCGCAAAAGACGGATTTGGAACAGACCAAGCTGCAAGTCGAATCGTTCGAAAAGCAAAAGGTAATCTTGCAGCAGAGGGTTTCGACGATCGAGCAGTTGCAGCGCGACCGCACCGGCGGGCAGGAACTGCTCGAAATGGTCGCCAACACGGTATCGCGGACCGAAAATCTTTGGCTCACCGAAATGGTCCGCAAGGGCAACACGCTTTCGATGGAAGGCTCCTCCGCGTCGATCAACGCGGTGGCAAACTTTATCACCGCGCTGAAGCGCTCCGGGTATTTCCAGAAGGTCGAAATCAAGGAATCGAAACAAGACGAGAAGAACATGGCAATACAGTCCTACATTTTCCAGATTTCAGCTGAAATCACTCCGCCCCCCGCAGTGCAGACACGGCCGGCCAACACGCCGGCTCCCGCTGCGGCTGCCAAGGCGCCGGCGAAGAAAGGATAAGGGGGCGCCATGGCCAATCCATTTCGAGACATGTCCGTGATCATGCAGGCCCTGGTGGCTGCGGCGGTTGCTGTTGTGCTGGTTCTGGTGGGCGTTTACGTGCCGGGTTCTCCGATCGCTCGAGAACGGGACGAGGTGGACAGCGCCGTCCAGAAGCGCACCAAGCTAAACCAGGAAGTCACGCAACTGCAGGTTTACAAGCAGCGCTACGGAGAATTGAAACAGCAGATGGATGCTCTGTCGAAGCAACTCGACACGCTGAAAACCATCGTCCCGGAAGAAAAAGAGACGGACGAGTTTATCCGGCTGTTGCAGGGAGCGGCCAGCGCATCCAGCGTGCAGATTCGGCGTTTGACGGCGCAGGCCATCGTTCCCAAGGAGTACCACTACGAAATGCCGTTCGAGGTGCAGGCCGATGGCCCGTACTTCAATCTCCTGGATTTCTTCGGGAGGCTGGGCCGCTTGTCGCGAATCATCAATGTGGGCGACCTGACGTTTGACGATCCGGAGAGGCCAAAGGGCACGAAGTACCCGACGCGTCCCGGAACAACGGTTTCTGGAATTTTCACGGCAACAACATTCTTCACCAAGCCCGCCGACACGGGTGCGGCTCCGTTAACTGGAGCCAGGCCTCAAGCCGGCGCGGCTGGGAAACCCTGAGCGGGAATGAGCGAACTATGCGTTCAGCGATAACTCTCGGACTAGGGATTTTGATCGCGGCAGCGGCGCCCGGATTGCGGGCGCAGGTGAACCCGTCAACGCCCAACAGTGTGAAGTCCGCACTGAAGGACGCGGGCAAGCCCGCACAGCAAGCGGCCAAGCCAGCACCAGCTGCGACCAAGCCCGCACAGCAAGCAGCCAAGCCAGTAGCACCAGCTGCCACCAAGCCCGCGCAGCAATCGGCCAAACCAGCACCACCAGTTGCGAGCAAGCCCGCACCACAAGCTGCTAAACCGGCCGGCAAACCAGCAGGAATGCCTGCGGCAAAGCCTGCCGTGAATCCTGCCGCGAAGGCAGCAGCCAAGTCGCCCGCGAAACCGGCTGTCAAAGCGGTGGAAAAGCGCGCGACTCCGGGCTCCGCGCCAGCGGCCGCGGAAAGCGAAGTGAAACTGGCTCGCCGTGATCCCTTTGAATCCCTGCTGGGCCGGCAGTTGAACAAGTCTCCTGCGAATCTGCCCCCGGGCAAACTCGGTTTGCAGGTCAGTACGCTACGTCTTGACGGCATCGTGCGTGCGCCGAATGGGATGATCGCGGTGGTTTCGAATCCGCAATTGCGCACGTATTTCCTGCGAGAAGGCGACCGGTTGTATGACGGCAGCGTGGAAAAGATTTCGATGGATGGCGTTTCCTTCCATGAAGAAGGAAAAGATGCTTTCGGAAAGCCCGTCGAACGCCAAGTGAACAAACGAATTTACTCCAGTCCAGGAGAACAGCAATGAAGACGAATTGGCCGGCCCTTCGGCATGGCTACCTGATCCTTGCAAGCATGGCACTGGCGAACAGCCCTGTGCTTGCGCAGTCGCCCGCTGGCACGACGGTGACCGCAGCGGTCATCTCCAGCGTTGCCATAACCCAAGCGCCGGAACGGGCGGCGGTGCGCGTGGAAGGCGAGGGGCGCCTCGACGTTCACGCCGGCCGCATGCAGAACCCGGATCGCCTGGTGCTGGATTTTGCTGGAGCGCGGCTAGCCGTGCAGAAGACGGTCATCCCCGGGATATCCGATCCCGTGCGCGGAGTGCGCGTTGGACAGTACCGGCCGGATGTCGCGCGCGTGGTCGTAGATCTTACGGCGGCGACCCCTTACCAGGTTTCACGTGACGGCGAGGCTGTGGTCATCTACTTCGAGACTCCGTCAACGACTCCCGTGGAGTCGCTGCCAAGCACGACAATTTTGACGTCACGACAGAATGAGAAGACGCGGCCGGAATTCCATTACAGCGCAGCACCGCCCCGCCTAGTTGCGGGCCACTCGGTGAAGGATTTGAAGATTTCAGCTCCTCGGTTTGCTTTGCCAGGCGAACTGACCCAGCCCTCAATCACACTGGCATCGTTCAGCGAGAAGAAGGGACCTGTTCGTCCGGATTCCACGACTCAAAAGGCGGCCCAGCAAGCAGTACAACAGGCAAACACGGCGGCAACGATGGTGACATCGTCGCAGGCCCAGGCGGCAGCGGCTCCGTCTCCGGCAGCGGGAAAATATACCGGCGAGCCGATCTCCGTAAACCTGAAGGACGTTGACCTCAAGGACTTCTTCCGCCTAATTCACGAGATCAGCGGACTGAACGTCGTGCTGGATCCCGCGGTCAAGGGGAGCCTCACCATCGTTTTGGATGAAGTGCCTTGGGATCAGGCGCTCGACATCGTGTTGCAGAACAACAGCCTGGACAAGCAACTTAGCGGCAACGTTCTGCGCATCGCGTCGCGCGCTACTCTTAAGAATGAGGCCGAAACACAGCGCGATCTGGAAAAGGCACAAGCCGAAGCGATCGCTCCAGTGACCGTGCCCCGCGTACTGAGCTATGCAAAGGCGTCTGCGCTGGCGCCAATACTAAAGAAATTCCTTAGTTCGCGCGGCGATATTTTGTTCGATGACCGCTCGAACCAGCTCATCATTCGGGACATTCCGTCGACCATTCCAACTATTGATAACCTGATTCGCAATCTAGATCGCAAGTCGCAACAGGTGGAGATCGAAGCGCGGGTGGTTTCCGCGTCGCGTTCCTTTGCACTGGATATTGGCACGCAGTTAGGCTTCGCTGGAAGGACCACGAGCGGCCGGTCCATCATAGGCGGAGATACAGTAGTCGGCACCAGCACCGTCACGAGTGCCACGCCACCCTTTCTTACGGCCGTCGGGTCGGGCAACAGTCTGCCGCTGAACACCAACCTCGGAGCCGGTGCTCCGACGAGCGGAGTGTTCCTTGGCCACCGTTCACCTAACTTTGCCGTCGACTTCTTCATTACGGCAGCGGAAGCCAAGGGCGTCGGTAAGCTTCTTTCAAAGCCTAAGGTCATCACGCAGAACAACGAGAAGGCAACGGTCAAGCAGGGTACTAAGATCCCGATTCAGACGACGATCAATAACACGATCTCGGTGCAGTTCATTGACGCCGTACTGAAACTGGAAGTCACCCCGCAAATCACCGCCGAAGGCACAGTGTTCATGGACGTGCTCGTGGAGAATACGCAGATCGACAACGGTATCCCACGCGTTCAGGGAATTCCGGCTCTGAATACCCAGTCGGCGGAAACCAAGGTGACCGTGGCCGATGGCGGTACCGTGGTAATTGGCGGGGTCATCATCTCTTCTCAACGCACGGATATCCAACAGGTTCCGCTCGTGGGCAGCTTGCCGCTAATCGGGCACCTCTTCAAGCGGACCAGCGTTACGACCACGGCGCAGGAACTGATATTCTTCCTGACTCCGCGGATTATCCCGGGGTAAGTCAAGAACTACTCTTTCAACTGAGAGCTGAAACGAGGAGACTATGGTCTCCTCGTTTCATTTATGAAGACACTATTGCATCGACGCCGCCATAGCCTAATCTCAAACTTCTCTGAGAGGAAAATCGACGCGCTGCTAGTAACCAGACCGGCCAACTGGTATTACTTGGCCGGATTCACGGGGGAGTCCGGAGCCCTAGTCGTCTCACAGAAGGGCACTAGCCTGATTACGGACAGCCGGTTCATGCTGCAGGGCCGCGCAGAGATATCCGGAATTCGCATCCTCCAGCAGAAAGGCTCGCTGTTTGAATCCGTCGGCCAGTTCTTGAAGGATTCTAGATTCCGCCGGGTGGGATTCGACCCCTCCCAGGTTACGGTGGGGCAACTGCAGAGTCTTCGCAAGGCGGCTGGGGCGAGGGTGCGATGGATCCCGGCTGTGGGCAGGGTGGAGGGCCTCCGGATGTGCAAGGATGCGTCAGAGCTCGCGCAAATGCGACGGGCCGCCATCCTGGCGAGTGAGGTGGTGCAACAGGCAATCGGTCTGCTGAAACCCGGGATTCGAGAACACGAGGTGGGAGCCGAGATCGAATATCAGATGAGAAAGAAGGGCGCGTCGGGACCGGCATTTGAAACGATCGTCGCATTTGGAGAGAGAGCCGCCCTGCCGCATGCGCGCCCCACCGCCAAACGACTGAGGAAAAATGAGTTGGTCGTGCTGGACCTGGGTGTTATACTCGGCCACTATTGCAGCGACATCACCCGCACAGTGTACGTGGGGCGGGCCCCAAAACGCATTCGGACCTGGTACCAGGCGGTTTTGGAGGCTCAGACGGCAGCGATCGCGGCGGCAAAGAGGGGCGCGGCCTGCGGGGACGTCGATTGGGCGGCGAGGCAAGTCCTGGCAGGGTACCACCTCGACCATCTCTTCGTTCACAGCACGGGCCACGGGCTTGGACTCGAAGTGCACGAGGATCCCAGGGTGGCGCGGGGGCAGAAGTGGCGCCTAGAGCCGGGAAACGTAATCACAATTGAACCCGGCGTGTATTTGGCAGGCATCGGGGGGATTCGGATTGAAGATGATGTCGCCGTTCACGCCGACCGAACGGAAGTACTGACCCGCGCACCGCGGGATCTCATTGAGATTTAGAGCAGGCATGAAACGCAAAAAGCCCAGCAAATCCAGTGCGTCGTTTGCCAATCCGGAAATTCAGCAGATCGAACAGCTCCTTCAGTTCATGACGGAGCACAATCTAGAGGAGTTTGAATACTCGAGGGGCGATCTTCGGATACGGCTGCGCAAGCCCTCATCTGGGGTGGTGGTTTCCGTTCCAAGGACGATGGCCCCGCCAGAGATTATCGTTCCCGGGTCGGTGGAAGCTCCCCCTACGTCATCGGGTGGAGCTCCCGGCCCTGAGGCGCGGCCCACGGAAGAGCTACACCTTGTCAAGTCCCCCATCGTCGGGACGTATTATGAGTCTCCCAGCCCCGGGACGGAGGCCTTTGTAAAAGTAGGCAGTTACGTGGAGACCGGGAAAATACTCTGCATCGTCGAAGCGATGAAGCTGATGAACGAGATTGAATCCGACGTGTCCGGCGAGGTCATTCGGATCTTCGTGGAAAACGGACAGCCGGTGGAATACGGGCAGCCTCTCTTCGGCATCCGTCCGAGCCGGAAGAAATAGCCGGCACGCCAGACCATGTTCCAGAAAATCCTAGTCGCCAATCGCGGGGAAATCGCCCTGCGGGTCATTTGTGCCTGCAAGGAATTGGGGATATCCACGGTCGCGGTTTATTCCGAGGCGGACCGTAATTCGCTGCATGTGCGGTTTGCGGATGAGGCGGTATGCATCGGGCCGCCCCGGAGCAGCGAGAGTTATCTGAACATCCCGCAGGTGATCAGCGCGGCCGAAATCACAAACGTAGATGCCATCCATCCCGGGTACGGATTCCTCTCCGAGAATGCCAACTTCGCCAAGGTCTGCGAAGCATCGGAAATCACGTTTATTGGCCCGAAGCCTGAAATCATAGAAATGATGGGCGAAAAGGACCGCGCGCGCCGGGAAATAAAGACCGCCGGGCTGCCCACGATTCCTGGCAGCGAGGGCATCGTCGAGGGGGAAGTGCAGCTCGCGAAGGAGGCAGCGCACATCGGGTATCCGCTGATTCTTAAGGCCTCCGCGGGCGGGGGTGGCCGCGGCATGCGTGTGGTGCGCAAGCAGGATGAGCTTCTGTCCGCTTACCAGACGGCCCGTAGCGAGGCACAGCAAGCTTTTGGCACGCCGGACGTGTACGCGGAGAAATTTCTCGAGCATCCTCGCCACATCGAGTTTCAGGTGCTGGGCGACCAGCATGGGAAGGTAATCCACCTTGGTGAACGCGAATGCAGCATCCAGCGGCGGCACCAGAAGTTAGTGGAGGAATCGCCTTCGCCGGTGCTGGACGCGAAGCGGCGGAAGGATCTTGGCGCGAAAGTGGTAAAGGCTCTGGAGAAGATCGGGTATACCAACGCGGGGACGGTCGAGTTCCTGATGGATGAAGACGGCTCGATGTACTTCATTGAGATGAATACCCGCATTCAGGTCGAGCATCCGGTGACGGAACTCGTCACCGGAGTGGACTTGATCAAGGCCCAGATCCGGATTGCCGCCGGGGAACGGATGGAGGATGCCACGGGGGAGATTCACCACTCCGGGCATGCCATTGAATGCCGAATCAATGCCGAGGATCCGGTGACGTTTGTGCCCTCAGCCGGACGCATTACGACGTTTCAAGCGCCGGGAGGAACGGGCGTGCGCGTGGATTCCGCCGCTTATGCCGACGCCGTCATCCCTCCGTACTACGATTCGATGATTGCAAAGCTGATCGTCAAGGGACGCGACCGCAGCGAAGCGATCGGCCGCATGAAGCGGGCGCTCGAGATGTTCGTCATCGAAGGCATTAAGACGTCGATCCCGCTGCACCGCCGGATTCTGGCGGATCCGGACTTTGCCGAGGGGAAGTTCGATACCCACTTCATCGAAAGATTGCTCGGAACGAACGGAAAATAAACGTTGAAGCGCCTTGTTCTACCGCGGTTGTATGTGATATTAGACGCAGCATTGGTTACCGTTCCCGAAACAGAGTGTGCTCAGGAGCTTGTCGATGCCGGTGTCCGATTGCTCCAATATCGGAACAAGGGGGCGTCTGCGCGCGAATTGTTCGAATGCTCGAAGCGGCTTTCGTCTTTGTTAGTGCCCCAGGGTGTCACCTTTATCGTGAATGACCGTGCCGATGTCGCGCGGGCCGCGGAAGCGAGCGGCGTTCACGTTGGACAAGAGGATTTGCAAGCGGAAGGTGCGCGTTCGGTGATAGGGACAGGGAAGCTGCTGGGCGTTTCGACGCACAACCTGGATCAGTTCAAGGACGCCGCCGCCACGTCCGCAGACTATGTCGCAGTAGGACCGGTCTTTTCCACCTCCACGAAAGCCAACCCGGATCCAGTGGTTGGAATCGAATTTATTCGCCGGGTTCGCCTTCTGACGGACAAGCCGATCGTCGCCATCGGTGGGATCACGCTAGACCGCGCGGCTGAAGTGATACGAGCCGGTGCCGATTCCGTGGCAGTCGTCAGTGATATCCTCCTCGCGCCCGATCCGGGGCAGCGTGCGCGGCAATATATCGAACTTTTAGAAGTCGCGAACGATGCGGCTGCCGTCTGAGGCGCCTCCGAATGGCCGACACAACACCCGCCATCCCACAAAGTAAAACGAAGAACGAGCCTGGCTTTGTGCGCGCCATTGGATTGTTCGATGGCACGATGATCGTCGTGGGCTCGATGATTGGATCGGGTATCTTTATTGTGGCTGCGGATATTTCACGGCAGACAGGATCTGCCGGTGGCCTGCTTCTCACCTGGATTCTCACTGGACTACTCACGATTTCCGCCGCGCTTTCTTACGGCGAGCTGGCCGCTCTGTTTCCGCACGCGGGCGGTCAATACGTTTATTTGCGCGAGGCTTACTCGCCGCTCTGGGGATTTCTTTACGGCTGGACGCTATTCCTGGTGATCCAGACGGGGACGATCGCGGCGGTGGCGGTGGGATTCGCGCGCTATCTTGGCGTTTTGCTGCCAGCGATTTCTCCGAACGTATGGGTCGTCCACCCCATCGCCCTCGGGTCGAAGTACGCGATCAGCCTTTCGGTGCAGCAGTTGGTGGGCGTGCTGATGATCGTGTTCCTGACGTTCATCAATACGCTGGGCGTGCGGCTTGGGAAGCTGATCCAGAATGTTTTTACGAGCGCGAAAACGCTGTCCCTTCTGGGATTGATTTTCTTGGGTATTTTTGTGGGGAGAAATGCCGGGGCAATAACCGAGAATTTCAGCCACTTTTGGACGATTCGCAACGCGCAGCCCATCGAGCCTGGCGCGAATTTCCTGAGAAGCTTTGTGCCGGCCATCACTGCTGCAAGCGGCGCGTTTGGCTTGTTTGTGGCCTTTGGAGTGGCGCAGGTCGGTTCGCTGTTTTCCGCGGACGCTTGGAACAATATCGGGTTTACCGCCGCGGAAGTGAAGAACCCGAAGCGCGACGTGGCACTCTCCATGGCTTTCGGCACGATCATTGTGATCACTCTGTATTGCCTGGCGAATCTGGCCTATCTTTGCACCCTGCCGCTGGTGCAAATTCAGAGCGCTCCCGATGATCGTGTGGCTAGCGCGGCCTTGAACGCCATCTTCGGCCCCCCGGGTGCAATGATCATGGCGGTGGCGATCATCATTTCTACCTTTGGTTGCAACAATGGATTGATTCTTGCCGGTGCGCGAGTCTCTTACGCGATGGCCAGGGATGGACTCTTCTTCCGGTCGACGGGCAGATTGAACAAGAAGGGCGTTCCCGGCACCGCGCTGGTGTACCAGGGGATTTGGATTGCTGTCTTGATTTTGCTGCGCACGCGACATGTGGACGCGGCTGGCATGGTCACGTATGGCAATCTCTACAGCGACCTGCTCGACTACGTGGTTTTTTCCGTGTTGATCTTCTACGTGCTTACAATTGCGGGAATTTTTGTCCTGCGCGCGAAGCGGCCCGACGCCGAACGTCCGTACCGCGCGTTCGGGTATCCCATCGTTCCTTTGCTCTACATCGTGTCGGCGCTGGCAATCATGTTTGTTCTCCTGCTCTACAGGACGCAGACCGCCTGGCCGGGACTGGTGATCGTGCTTCTGGGCGTTCCGGTTTACCTGTTGTGGTCACGGCGGGCAACGCAAGTCGCACGCACGGAATAAATAGATATTCTTGTAGGGGCGCAGCATGCTGCGCCCCTACAATGCTTAAGGCCAAATTGGACGCACCCTGGAAAAACGGGGAAACCGGGAAAAAACCCTAAAGGAGGAGTTGCATGGGCAACCCCTTGTTTGCAAGAAAACCGATGAGCATGTTGCTCGCGGAAGCTCAGGAGGAAGGCGGGCATAGCCTGAAGCGCACGCTCGGTCCCTTTCAACTGACGGCATTGGGAGTCGGCGCGATCATTGGCGCGGGCATCTTTGTGCTTTCCGGTCTGGGTGCGCATTATGCCGGACCGGGCCTGATGCTTTCCTTTGTGCTTTCGGGGCTAGGGTGCGCGTTTGCGGGGCTTTGCTACGCCGAGTTTGCTGCGATGATCCCGCTGGCTGGCAGCGCGTATACATATGCCTACGCCACGCTGGGTGAACTTTTCGCCTGGATCATCGGCTGGGACCTCACGCTGGAGTACGCCATGGGCGCCAGCACAGTTTCGTCGGGTTGGTCCAACCACTTCATCGAGCTGCTCAATATTTTCAAGATCAAGATGCCTTTGTGGCTGGCCTACGATCACTGGACGGGCCTGAGCACCGCTACGAAGATCATCGCACGCCAGATGGCGCAGGCCTCAGACGCTATGTTGCAGCCGGGCACGCAAGCATTCCTCGACAAAGTCGATGCCATCATCAAAGCGCAGTCGCCGGAATTGGTTCAGCAAGCCCACGCTCTACTCAATGCGCCAACGATTTTCGGGTCGGAAATCGGCTTCAACCTCCCCGCATTTCTGATAGCACTGGTCATCACCGCGATTCTGGTTATCGGCATTAAAGAGAGTGCGAGATTCAATGCCACGATCGTGACGATCAAGGTCGCCGTGGTCCTCTTCGTTATCGGTCTGGGCATCCACTACGTCGACTTTTCGAACTGGGGCCACGACTGGTCCACATTTGCGCCCATGGGTTTCTCTGGAATCGGGGCCGGAGCGGCTTACATCTTTTTCGCGTATATCGGCTTTGACGCCGTCTCAACCACCGCGCAGGAAGCCAAGAACCCGCAGCGCGATCTGCCCATCGGCATCATCGTTTCCTTGCTGATCTGCACGATTCTTTACATCGCCGTGGCGGGCATACTGACGGGCATGGTTCATTGGCAGGACGTTAACATCGAAGCGCCCATCGCACGCGCCTTTCTGGATCGCGGTCTTACCACGGCGTCGCACGTCATCACGCTGGGGGCGCTTGCGGGCCTCACCAGCGTCATGCTGGTCATGCTCCTC
>Ga0208990_1000086_pt1 | contig 15159 bp, 10 predicted proteins | sample MedBloCARef_M3_FD_187854 | JGI IMG/M metagenome (GOLD analysis project Ga0208990, IMG submission 187854) | Forest soil microbial communities from El Dorado National Forest, California, USA - Mediterranean Blodgett CA Ref_M3 (SPAdes) (version 2) | ecosystem: Environmental > Terrestrial > Soil >...
GTTCACCGTGCCTTTCATCGATTGGGGCCTCAAGAATCCGAGCAACTTCTTCCTCAAGGTGAACCACGTTGTAGAGATCGAACTTGAATTGAGGGGCAGTCTACAAAACTCCACAGCGCCGTAATCCAAAGCTACTCTTCAGATTCTTGCGTGACAATATGAACGTCCACGGCCGGCGATTCGCGCAAGAAGCGGTGAACTGCCGATAGGTATAAATACTTGCGCCAATCGTGAATCGCAGCGCGGCCAAAAATCACCTGGGTGATATGTTTCGAGCGGACAAATTCGGCCACACTATCGGCAACGCTCCGGCCTTTTAGACGGACCACCTGAGCGCCGAGGCTTTCCGCGAAGCGCAGATTGGCATTGAGGGCGTCCTGATTTGGTTCTTTCACGCCGAATTCGCGGTCCACGTGAACCACGTAGAGTTCGGCATCCATGCGGCGCGCCATGCGAGCCCCTCGAGCGATCAAGTACTGCCCCGAAGGATTCGATGAAATACACACGGCCATGCGCTCTCGCACCGCCCAGTTTTTCCGGATGTCCTCTGCTTCCATGTAGGATTCGAGGCTGCGGTCAACCTGTTCGGCGACCTGTCGCAGAGCGAGCTCGCGGAGGGCAATGAGATTTCCGCGGCGGAAGAAATTCTTGAGAGAGCGTTCCACCTTTTCGGAACTATAAACGTCGCCCCGCTTCATGCGGTTTTGCAGGGCTTCCGGAGTGAGGTCCACCATTACTGTTTCGGCGGCAGTGAGGGGGACCCAGTCCGGAACGGTCTCGCGCACGGTAATACCGGTGATCGACCGCACGATGGGCGCAATGCTCTCGATGTGCTGAATGTTGAGTGTGGACACAACGTCGATTTTTGCGGCCAGGAGTTCTTGCACGTCTTCGTAACGCTTGCGGTGCTTGCTCCCCGGGATATTCGTATGGGCAAGCTCGTCGACCAGAACCACTTGAGGGCGGCGTGCGAGAATGGCATCGACGTCCATCTCCTCGAAGATCGTTCCTTTGTATTCGATTTTTTTCCGCGGAACGGACTCAATATTTGTGAGGAGTTCTTCGATGCCTTTGCGGCCGTGGGTTTCCACGACACCGATCACGACGTCCTCGCCGCGGCTTCTGCGCCGGAGCGCCTCGCTCAACATGCTAAAGGTTTTGCCGACACCCGGAGCGTAGCCGAGGAAAAGCTTGAAAATGCCGCGTGCCTTTTGCGGGGGAGAGGCAATTTCTAACCAGTCTTCCGGCTTCTTTGGCAAAGGCTTATCTTCTCCCCGGCAAAACGAAGGCCTACGCTAGAATAGAGAAATGCAGAGATATCTCGCCGGCCGGGCCGTTGGTTTCGCACTCTCCATTATCATCGTCGCCGGCATCGCGTTTCTCTACCGCCATGTCCTTCTTGTGAATCAGACCACGGTTGCGCTGACGCTCCTTCTCGCAATTCTAGCAGTTTCGGCGGTCTGGGGAATGGTGGTGTCCGTCTTTATGTCCGTGGTGGCGATGCTGGTCTTCAACTATGAGTTCTTGCCCCCAGTTGGGAATTTAAGCATCGCCGACCCCCAGAATTGGGTGGCACTCGCTTCATTCCTGGTTACATCCATCGTGGGCAGCCAGCTGTCGGCCCGTATCCGGAAGGAGGCAGACGAAGCACATAGCCGCCGCCGCGAGATGGAGCGGCTCTACAAATTCAGCCAAAAGTTGCTTGGCGAAGGCAACGTCATCCAGTTGATGAATGCAATACCGAATTACGTTGTGGAAACTTTCGAGGCAGGGGCCGCTGAGCTATTTCTTCCCCAGAAAGAAAAATTCTATCGATCGGGGTATGGCGCGTCTCATCTCGATGAAGAGAAAATGAAGACGGCGTTCCTTCGCGATGAAATGACCATCGAATCGCAACAAAGTCTTTACTTTGTTCCAGTGCGCCTTGGCGTGAGGGCCATCGGGAGCCTCGGTATTTCGGGAGCAAGGCTCTCGCGCCAGACGCTTGATGCGGTGGGCAGCCTGGTGGCCATCGCAATCGAACGGGCACGAGCCGTGGAACAACTCGGCCTGACGGAAGCCGAGAGGCAAGGAGAACGGTTGAAGTCTGCATTGCTGGATTCTGTCGCGCACGATTTCCGCACGCCGCTGACCTCCATGAAAGCGGCGGTGACCAGCCTGCTCGCCAGCGGGAAGATGGTCGTTCCGCAAGCTCACGAATTGCTCACCATCATCAATGAAGAGTGTGATCGGCTGAACCATCTCGTCGAAGAAGCCGCGGAGATGGCGCGGCTGGAAGCCGGAGAAATCGACCTGCATATTGCGCCGGCATCGATCGAGGTGATTATTCACGGTGCGCTTGCGCTCTCCAAGTCTTCCGTGGGAGCGCGGGAGATTCAGGTTAAAGTAGCCCCGGATCTTCCGCCCGTAGAGGCAGATATTGGGCGTGCCCAAGACATTTTGGTGAAGCTCATCGACAATGCCAATCTGTATTCGTCAAAGGAGCAGCCGATCATTATTACCGCAGAACTTAGTGGGGACTACGTAACGACGAGTGTGGCCGACCGTGGCCCGGGCATCGACGATCTCGAGCAGGGAATGATTTTTGACAAATTCTATCGCGGGAAAGATCAGCGCTATCTTGTGCGCGGAACGGGAATGGGGCTGCCGATCGCCAAGGCCCTCGTCACAGCGCACAAGGGAACTCTTGGAGTGACCAGCCAACTCGGTCATGGCTCGGTCTTCTCGTTTTCCTTGCCGGTTGCACGAAAGGCGGAGCGATCAACATGAATGACGCCTCAATCCTAGTCGCGGACGATGAGCCGCAGATTCGGCGAGTGCTGCGTTCCACTCTCTCCAGCCAGGGCTACGTGATCATCGAGGCCAAATCGGGCGAGGAAGCGGTGGAAGCCGTTCGTAAGGAGAAGCCCGACCTTGTACTTCTCGATGTGAACATGCCGGGTATCGGTGGGCTCGAAGCGTGCCGGGAGATTCGGCAATCTTCCGATGCTCCCATTATTATGCTCACGGTTCGAAACGCGGAGCGGGACAAAGTGCTCGCACTCGACGCCGGAGCGGACGATTATGTGGTTAAGCCCTTTGGCATCGAAGAACTGCTGGCGCGAATTCGTGCCGCATTGAGGCGGTACGCTCCCGGTGATACGCTGCCTCCTTTTGTTTCGAAGGACTTTACGCTGGATTTCGAAAGCCGGCAGTTGACGGTGCGCGGCCAGGAAGTGCACCTGACGCCGAAGGAATTCGACGTTCTCAAGCACCTGGTTGCTAATCAGGGCAAGCCTCTGACGCATCGAAGACTCCTGCAGTCCGTTTGGGGGCCCGAATATGGGGAAGAAACGGAAAATCTGCGGGTGGTCATCAATCAGTTGCGCAAGAAGATCGAAAGCGATCCGGCACACCCGAATTACATCCGGACGGAACCATGGGTGGGATACCGCTTCCAACCACCGCGCGTGAGCCTCCCTAAGTCACCCTCTCGAAAATAATAAAATTGCCTGGGATTCGGCGGATAGCGAAATTGGCGGAGAGACGGCCGATTATTTCGAAAGCGGATGTTGTGCGTCGAGATCCAGATTCAGCTCTAGAACATTTACGCGTGGCTCTCCTAAGACGCGAAGCTGCCTTCCCACCGTGTGCTTGGCGACGAGTGAGCGGAGTTCTGGCTCGCTGACGTGACGCTCGCGTGCGATTCGAGAAATTTGGAATTCAGCGGCCGCCGGGGAAACGTCCGGATCGAGGCCTGACCCCGACGTGGTGATAAGATCGACGGGGATTGGCGAGCCCGGATTTTCCGCGTGCAACTTCTGCACTTCACCATTGACGCGGTCGAGCAAGACTTTGCTCGTGGGCCCCAGATTCGAGCCGCTGCTGGAAGTGGGATCGTATCCGTTTCCCGTTCCGGCTGCTGACGGCCGTGAATGGAAGTAGCCGGGGCCGGTGAAGGCTTGTCCGATAATCCGAGATCCAACCAGCTTGCCGTTTTTTTCGATCAGTTGTCCGTTGGCCTTGCCGGGAAACAGCAGTTGTGAGAAGCCGGTGACGGCGAGCGGATAGATCAGACCGAACATAACCGTGGTCACCAGCGTGAACCACAAGGAGATGAGAAGATTTTTTTTCATGGGTTCCTCTAGGCCAGTCCAAGGTGAGTAAGCAGTATGTCGATGAGCTTGATGCCGAAAAAGGGCGCGATGACTCCGCCGACACCGTAGATCAGAAGATTCCGGCGCAGCAAGGCCGCTGCGCCCAAGGGCCGATAGTGCACTCCGCGCAGAGCCAGCGGGATCAGTGCAATGATGATCAGGGCGTTGAAGACGACTGCCGACAAGATCGCGGATTCCGGTGTGCGCAGGTGCATCACGTTCAGCGCGTTCAGCACCGGAAATGCGCCCGCGAACATCGCCGGGATGATGGCGAAATACTTCGCCACGTCATTGGCGACCGAGAAGGTTGTGAGCGCGCCGCGCGTGATGAGCAATTGCTTGCCGATTTCGACGATCTCAATGAGCTTGGTGGGGTTGGAGTCGAGATCAACCATGTTTCCAGCTTCCTTCGCCGCTTGCGTGCCGGTGTTCATGGCGACGCCGACATCGGCTTGCGCCAGCGCTGGGGCGTCATTCGTGCCGTCACCCGTCATGGCCACGAGCTTGCCTTTGGCTTGTTCGCGCTTAATGAGCGCCATCTTGTCTTCCGGCTTGGCTTCGGCAAGAAAATCGTCGACGCCGGCCTGGCGTGCGATTGCGGCGGCGGTAAGCGGGTTATCACCAGTAATCATCATCGTGCGGATGCCCATGGCCCGCAGATGATCAAATCTTTCGCGCATGCCGCCCTTGACGACGTCCGTCAGGGCGACCGCGCCGAGCACGTGGTGGTTCTCTGCCACCAATAAAGGTGTTCCTCCGCCATTCGCAATGTCCCGAATCATCTGCTTGATTTCAGGCGGCACTACCTGGCCTCTCTCCGCCACGTATTTCTCGATAGCTTCCGGTGCACCCTTGCGGATTTCATGGCCGTCCAGGTCCACGCCGGACATGCGGGTCTGCGCTGAAAACGGTATGAAAGTCGGATTGTGCGGGGCCAGTTCACGGCCGCGCAGCCCATACTTTTCCTTGGCGAGGACCACGATGGAGCGCCCTTCCGGCGTCTCATCCGCAAACGATGCTAGCTGCGCGGCACTGGCGAGATCCGTCTCCGTCACGTTGGGACAGCATTGGAACGAAGTGGCCTGGCGGTTCCCCAGGGTGATCGTGCCCGTCTTGTCGAGCAAGAGCACGTCAACGTCACCGGATGCTTCGACCGCGCGGCCCGACATTGCGATGACATTTCGCTGAATCATTCGGTCCATTCCCGCAATCCCGATGGAGGAGAGCAGTCCGCCGATAGTTGTGGGAATCAGGCAGACCAACAGCGAGACCAGGACGAAGATGTTCTGCGGCGCTCCGGAATAAATCGCAAAAGGCTGGAGCGTCATGACCGCCAACAAGAAGATGATCGTTAGCCCTGCAAGAAGGATATTCAGAGCGATTTCGTTTGGCGTCTTTTGCCGGGAGGCGCCTTCGACCAAGCGGATCATGCGGTCGAGAAACGTTTCGCCCGGATTGGAGGTGATGCGTACTTTGATTTCGTCGGAGAGCACTCGCGTGCCGCCGGTAACTGCCGAGCGGTCGCCGCCCGACTCGCGAATCACAGGAGCAGATTCCCCGGTGATCGCTGATTCGTCGACCGACGCCACGCCTTCGATGACTTCGCCGTCGCCTGGGATGAACTCTCCGGCCGCAACGACAACCGTGTCTCCCGAGCGCAGCTTGGAGCTTGCAATAGTCTCGATCGATCCATCCCCGCATAAACGACGAGCTTCAGTCTCTGCTCGGGCTTTGCGCAGCGTGTCGGCCTGCGCCTTGCCGCGTCCTTCCGCCATGGCCTCCGCGAAGTTCGCAAAGACTACGGTGAACCACAGCCACACGGTGATTTGGAGTCCCCAGCCGAAGCTGCCTACGTGGTGCAGATGGTCGCGCACCAGTTGAATAGTGGTCAGCAGGGCGCCCACTTCCACGACGAACATCACCGGGTTCTTGATCATCGTTCGCGGATCCAATTTGCGGAATGAGTCCAGTAGGGCTCTCCGCAGAATCTTTGAATCGGCGAGCGATATTGCTTTGTGCTGTAGATGTTCGGTCATAGCGGCCTCAGAAAACCTTTCCGGCAAGCATCTGCAGGTGCTCGAGAATCGGACCCAGACTGAGCGCCGGAAAAAATGTGAGCGCGCTCACAATCAAAATGGTGGAAATGAGCAAAGCTGTGAACAGCGCGCCGGTCACGGGGAACGTCCCGGCAGACGCAGGAGCGATCTTTTTTTTCGCCAGGTTCCCGGCGATGGCAAGTATGGGGATATGCATGAAGAAGCGGCCCAGCATCATGGCTACCGCTCCACTGGTGTTGTACCACATGGTATTGCCGTTCAGGCCGCCGAAGGCGGAGCCATTGTTGCCCACCATCGAGGTATAACCGTAGAGGACCTGTGAGAGCCCGTGCGGCCCGGGATTGGAGATGCTGGAGGTGCCAAATGGCCGCACCACGGCAACCGCGGAGAAACCAAGAATCACAAACGTCATAACTAGGATCGAAAGCATCGCCATTTGCACGTCGTAGGATTCGATCTTTTTGCCCAGGTATTCGGGAGTTCGCCCGACCATCAGCCCGGCGATGAAAACCGAAAGTATCACGAAGACCACCACGCCATAGAGTCCGGAACCGGCGCCGCCAAAGACCACCTCCCCAAGCATGATGTTGATCATCGGAACCATGCCACCCAGCGGCGTAAACGAATCATGCTGGCTGTTGACCGCACCGCAACTCGTGTCCGAGGTCACCGTGGCAAACAGCGCAGAGTTCGCGATTCCGAATCGGACTTCTTTGCCTTCCATGTTGCCGCCGGGTTGCAGTGTGCTGGCCCGCTGATCCACGCCGCCTAATATCGGGTTCCCCTTAGCCTCCGACCAATAAGCCGTCGTAATACCCATCAGAAACAGCACCGCCATTGCGGCCCAGATCGCCCAACCGTGCCGGGGCGAGCCGGTCATACGGCCCAGCGTGTAAGTGAGGCCCGACGCGATCGCGAAGATCGACATAAGCTCAATAAAGTTCGACAGCGGGGTGGGATTCTCAAAAGGGTGCGCGCTGTTTGCGCCGAAAAATCCGCCGCCATTGGTGCCCAATTCCTTGATGATTTCCTGCGACGCGACTGGGCCCTGCGCAATCACCTGCTGGCTCACGACTTGGCTTGACGTTTTTCCGTCGGCCCCAGTCACCTGTACCGTCTGCGGTTCGGTAAGCTCCACCGTTGTATACGGCTTCAGGTTCTGCACCACGCCCTGAGACACGAGTACCAGCGAGCCGACCAGACAGAGCGGCAGCAAAACCCAGAGCAGGCAGCGTGTCATGTCCACCCAGAAATTGCCGAGCTTGTCGGTTTCCTTGCGCGCAAGGCCGCGAATGATCACGATTGCCAGGACGATACCGGTCGCCGCGGAGGTGAAGTTGTGATACGCCAGACCGGCCATCTGCGTGAAATAACTCATCGTCGATTCGCCGCTATAGTTCTGCCAGTTGGTATTGGTGGTAAAAGACGCGGCCGTGTTGAAGGCCAGCGCCGGCGGCACGTTGACCATCTTTTGCGGATTAAGGGGCAGCCACTGCTGGGTGCGTTCGATCAGATATAGGAGCGCCATGGAAACGCCGCTGAACAACAGCATGGCGACGGTATATTCAGTCCAGCGCATCTCATGCTGTCTGTCCACGCCGGTTAGCCGATAGACGAGTTTTTCGATCGGACGCAAGACCGGATCCAGAAACGTCTTTTCCCCATTGAATACCCGCGTCATGAAGATGCCGAGCGGCTTGGTGACCGCAAAAGTCACTCCAAGCAAAAGAAGGATTTGGAACCAGCCATTTGCTGTCATGTCAGAACTTCTCCGGCTTTAGCAGGGCCACCAGCAAGTACCCCAACAAAAGCACGCAAATAACGATAAGCAAGACATTTTCGATCATGCCGGGTCTCCGTCCTATCTCAGCCGCTCGCAGCCGCGGACATAAAGAATCGCGATGGCAAAGAATAGGATTGTCGCCGCAACGAAAATGAAGTCTTGCACCAGAGCCTCCCCTACTACGCGATGTTAATAAGCGAATGCCCACCGTCGACTTCCGCGGAATTCTGGCGAAAAGAGGGCCGAACGCGCATCATCCCACAGGGAACACATTAGCGAGCGATGGCTTAGGAAGCAATGAGATGTACCTAAGGATTTTGTGAAAGCCTGGGCATGCTAAGGGTTTGTAAATAAAGGGGTTGTGTGCCGGCCGCTAAATCGGAAGGCGCAGCCGGGCTTCGCAGCCCTGTTTGTCAGCGCGGTTTTTCAGGCTGAGTTCACCACCGTGAGCTTCGGCGATCTGGCGGCTAAGAACCAGACCAATACCGGAGCCGCCCTGCTTGGTCGTGAAGAAGGGAACGAACAGGTTCGACGTATTGGGAAGTCCAGGGCCCTCGTCGATAACCCAGACGTCGAGTTGTGCGCCTTGCCGGGACCAGCTCACTTGAACGCATCCACCTGTTTCGAGCGTCGCATCCGCCGCATTACGAACCAGGTTGATCAGCAACTGCTCCAGTTGATCGGCGTCGGCCGAAATGACCACGTCGGGCCCTTTTAAGAGGCTGACCTTTACCCGCGTCTCGAGTTTTATGGTCCGGCTGATCCATTCCGAGACGTTTACGGGCAGTAACTTCGGTTGTGGCAGCCGTGCAAGTTGTGCGTACGCCGCCATGAAGCGCCCAAGTGCCTCCGTGCGAGAGCGAATGATGCTAAGGCCCTGCCGGAGATCATCCAAAATCGAAGCGGACGCTTCGCTCTGCAATTCGGAAGACTTGGAGGCACTCTGGAGCCCGCTCTCCAGAGCTTGCGCGACGGACTGAATAGGGGCCAGCGAGTTGTTCAATTCGTGCCCAAGTACTCGAATGAGCCGCTGCCACGCTTTGCGCTCTTCGTCTCGGAGCGTGCGGCTCAGATCGCTCAGGACTACGAGATGATGAGGCAAGCCTCCCTGGCGGAACGTCCCACGACGCATCCCCCAGCGCCCGGAAGCTCCGGGAAAAGCCAGCTCCATCGTGTGCGCGGCTTCGCCTTCCAAGCAAGCTCCGAGTCCCAGCTCTTCCGCGGTAAATCCCAGCAGGCGCCCTTCAGGACGGCCCAATAGGCGTTCGCCGGCGCGATTGACCAGCCGCAGCTTCGTGCTGTTGTCGAACGTGAAGACGGCGAGGTCAATCTCCTCCATCACGGTCCGCAGGAGCGCGGTGGCTTCCAGCGCGCCTAGTCGTTGTTGCCGCAGGGTTTCACTGAGAGCGTTGACTTCAATAATCACTTCACCCATGGCATCGTCGCTGCGTGCCCCGCGAGCGCGCATCGAAAAGTCCTCTTCGCGCAGGGCCGCCAGGAGATTCGAGAGTGTTTGCAGGGAAAACACAACGCGATGCCGCAGCGAAAAAGCGAAGCCGAGCCAGAGGGAAAAGATGAGAAACGCAAGTGTCCAGACAGTGCCGGAAGAATAATTCCCATGCCACAAGAGAATCATGGCGATCAGCGAACCTGGGAAACCCGCGGCTAGCGCGAGGAGCTGGATGCGGCGCTCATAGGCCAGTGGCGTCATTCCAGTCCATGTTTTTGCAGCCGGCGATACATGGCGCTGCGGCTCAGCCCCAGAGCCTTGGCTGCCTGGCTTACATTCCCTTCGTGGCGGGAGAGAGTGCGCTGGATGAGATACCGCTCAACTTCGTCGAGGCTCATCTCCTCGAGCTTGGCCGCGCCGCCGGCGGGCTGCGCGCGCAAACCGAGGTCTGCTGCGCGGACGGCAGGGCCGGGCGAAAGGAGCACGCCGCGTTCCACCGCATGATCGAGTTCGCGAACGTTGCCCGGCCACGCATGCTCGTGAAGAGCCTTGATGGCGGCGGGGTCGAAGCCGGAAAGTTTTTTGCTGTAACGCTGCGCGTAACCGTGGAGAAAATGGTGCGCAAGGAGGTCGACGTCCTCGCGGCGGTCACGCAGCGGCGGGACGTGGATCTCGATGGTATTCAGGCGAAAGAGGAGGTCTTGACGGAACCGGCCGGCAGCGGCCTCCGCGTTCACGTCGGCGTTGGTAGCCGCGAGCACTCTCACATTGACGCGCCGAGTGGTAGACGAGCCGACACGCTCGAGATCCCCCGTTTCCAGAACGCGCAAGAGTTTCGCCTGCAGGTTGAGCGGGACGTTGGCGATTTCGTCCAGAAATAAAGTGCTGCCGTCAGCGAGTTCGAACCGCCCGACGCGATCGGCCCGCGCATCGGTAAAGGCGCCTTTTACATGTCCGAAGAGCTCGCTTTCGAAAATACCTTCGGATAGCCCGCCCGCATTCACGGTCACCATTGGCTTCGTCGCCCGTGCCGATAACGCATGAAGGGTTCGCGCAACAACCTCCTTGCCGGTGCCATGCTCTCCCGTGATCAAAACGTTTGCGTCCGAAGGTCCGATTTGTCCGATCAGCTCCAGCACCGGTGCCATCGCCGGGGATTTCGCCAGAAATGTCGGGCGCGATTCGGCGCGCAGGATGCGGTTTTCGGCTTCGAGACGAGATGCCTGCCGCAACGCCTGGCGCAAATCGATTTGCGTGCGCAGAATGGCAAGCAGGCGAGTATTTTCCCAGGGCTTCTGGACGAAGTCGCGCGCACCGCGGCGCATCGCCTCTACCGCCACTTCGATGCTGCTCCATGCCGTCATGACGACGACAGGCAACGTGCTGTCGAGCATTTGGATGCGCGTAAGCAGGTCGAGCCCCTCCTGACCCGACGTCGTGTCTCTCGCGTAATTGAGGTCCATCAGGACCGCGTCAAATTCCCGGGATTCGATGGCGCTCAATGCCTCGGCTGGAGAGGCAACGCCCTGCGTTTCATAGCCCTCACGCTTTAACAGCAAGCGCAGGGCATCGCGGATGTCCGCCTGGTCGTCAGCCAAAAGAACTCGATAAGGGTGGGGGTTAGTCGTCTTCATTCGAATGTGTTTGTGAAGTGTATCCTAGGCCCGCTTTTCAGGAACAGTGAGAAACGATCAAAGCGCCGCCTTGCAGCCCGCAAGCGCCTGCTCACGCGGGTTGTGCCGCGCCGACTTGCGCGCCGGCCGTTGCGTTGTCACTCACCACCCACCCGTCCTTCAATTGGATGATGCGGTTCCCATACGCTGCATTCCTCTCGGAGTGCGTCACTTGAATGATTGTTGTGCCGGCGTCATTCAGTCTTTTGAAGAGCTGCATGATCTCATCGCCCTGTGCGGAATGCAGATTCCCAGTCGGCTCATCAGCGAGAATCAACTTCGGACTGAGGATCACCGCGCGGGCCACTCCGACAAGTTGCTGCTGACCTCCGGAGAGCTGATTCGGAAACAGATCTTTCTTCCCGACGATGTGGAATCGGTCGAGGCTATCGCAAACCAGGCTAACGCGCTCTTTGTGCGGCACATTCTTATACGACAGCGGCACTTCCAGGTTTTCGAATACCGTCAGATTGTCAATCAGGTGATAGCTCTGGAAGACGAAACCAATATTCGCCTTGTGCAGCTCGTTCCGCTTCTTGACGTTGAGCTTGTGGACGGCTTCGCCGAGGAAGTAATAGTCCCCGCTCCACGCGCCATCAAGCATTCCGATGATGCTCAGCAGCGTAGACTTCCCGGCGCCGGAAGGGCCCATGATGGTGACGAACTCGCCCGGTTGAATATCCAAATTGATTCTGCGCAACAGGTAAAATTTATTCGGACCGGCCTCGACAACTTTTTCCAGATTTCGCAGTTGAATCAATGGTTCCACAATTTCTCCTTGCCTCATTGCAGGGAATCTGAGCACTCTAAGTCCTTGTCCGTCTCTCTGTTGTAGCGCAAGTCGTCCGTTTATTCCAAGCGCTGACGGGAGGCGCGGCGAAGGACCTTAATCGTGCCGCAAGGCCCTGAGCGGATCGAGGTTCGCTGCCCTTCGCGCGGGAAGATAGCACGCTATTCCGGCCACGGCGAGCAGCAGCAAGGGCAGCCCGATGAATGACGTTGGGTCGGCGGCCTGGACTCCGAAAAGGAGCGACGAAAGAGCCCGCGCCAGCAGGAATGCGACGGGCAGGCCAATGGCCAGCCCAAGGACGGTGAGGAGCATCCCGCTTCGAAGCACCAACGCAAGGACGTTACCCGTCTGCGCACCCATCGACATGCGGATTCCGATCTCGTGGGTCCTCTCGCTCACCGAATAGGACATGACCCCGAAGACGCCAACCGATGCCAGCACCAGCGCGATAACACCCAGCACCGCCATCATCGTGGCCACGTACGCGATGCCAACAATCGATTCCGTGATCACCTTATCCATCGGCTTGATGTTGTACAGCGGCAAATTTGCATCGACCGCTGCAATTTCCGCGCGAGCCGCGGAAACGAATTTCAGCGGATCACCTGCCGTGCGTAGCACCACGGTCGTGTAGTACGGAGGGGCCTGCCGGAACGAGCGGTAAATCGTGGGAACATCGTCCTTGACGATCCAGCTGTAGTGCACGTCGTTTACCACGCCGACCACGGTCATCCATTCACCTTCGGCTTCCGCTTTGCCGGCCTTGATATGGCGGCCCAGCGGATTCTCGCCGGGAAAATAGCGCCGTGCCAGGCTCTCGCTGATCACCGCGACCTGCGGTGATTCCGCTCCGTCCGTATCGCTCAGCAATCGGCCGTCGCGCAGCGCGATATTTAGCGTATTGAAGTAATTCGGTGTGGTGGTCTCCACGATGGCGCTGCGCACTTCGCCGCGCTGCGTCGGAGGACGTCCCTCGACCGAAAACTCTCTCTCGTTGATGGCTCCTCCATCCGCGTAGGGGACGTACGTCACCAGCGAGGCCGCTTGCACGCCGGAAACAGAGCCAAGCCGCCGCACGATTTGTTCGTTGAAGTTCAGACGCGCGGCTGGCTGCGCGTACTGTACTTCCGGCAGCGAGAAGTTGAGCGTCAGCAGCGTTTGCGGAGCGTAGCTCTCATTCACGCTCAGCAATCCTTGGAAGCCTTTCACCATCAGGCCCGCGCCTACCAGAAGCACGAGCGCGAGCGCCACTTCGGCAACGACCAGCGCTCCACGCAGACGATGCCGTGCGCGGCTGACGGAAGAACCGCGGCCCCCTTCTTTCAGCGTTTCCGCAATGCTGGCGCGGGAACCCAGCAGGGAAGGAGCGATCCCCGAGATCACCCCGCTGAACACCGCGATAACCAGCGCGAACAGAAACGCATTGGCGTCCAAACGAATCGTCTTCCACCCGGCTACGAATCGGGCTACGTCCGGCGGCATGTGCGCCAGAATCATCTGGATGTCCCATTGGGCCAGAAACAAGCCGAGTCCCGCGCCTGCCAAGGACAACATGATGCTCTCGATTAGCAATTGGCGAACGACCCTCCAGCGGCTGCCGCCCAGCGCCGTACGCACCGCGAACTCACTCGTTCGCCCCGTGATGCGCGCGAATTGCACGTTCGCAACGTCGGCGCATGCGATCAGCAGGACGAAGCCAACCGCCACCATGAGCAGCACCGTATATTGCCTGGTCAGCGTTCCGGTGATGAATTGCCCCAGCGGTTGCGGTCGCAGCCGCCAGGCTTTATTCGTATCGGGATAAGCTTCCGCTTGCCGCTCCGAGATGGCTTGCATCTCCGCGGCGCCCGCGGAAAAAGAAACGCCCGGCTTGAGCCGTCCCAGCACCCAGAGCCGCCGATTGTCGCGGCGGAGCCGTTCTTTTACGTTCAGCGCCAGCGGAATCCACGCTTCGGCGGGCATTGGAAAATCGAAGCCCTTCTTCATAACGCCGACAATATTAAAGCTCTTTCCGTCTACTTTTATGACGCGCTTCAGGACGTTCGGGTCGGAACCATAGCGCTGTTCCCACAGCCCGTAGCTCAAAATGATTTCCTGATTGTGGCCGGGCTCTTCCTCTTCCGGAAGAAATGTGCGGCCCAGAAGTGGCTGTACACCTATCATCGGGAAAAAATTGGCGGAAACCTGGAAGTCCTGGACTTTTTGAGCCTCGCGGTCGCCGGTCAGGTTTAATTCGTCCCACGCGTACGCGGCCAGCTCATCGAACGAACGCGCCTCTTTCTTCCAATCGAGGTAGGTCGCGGGCGCAACCGGATTCAGGTCTTGTGGGCCGAAACCCGCGCCGTTGTCCTGACTAGATAGGCGCGAGTCCACCAGAGCGACGATCCGGTCAGAATTCTCGAACGGCACCGGATGTAGCAGAAACGCCTCTGCCAGGCTGAACATCGCCGTGTTTGCACCGATCCCCAGACCCAGCGCTACCACGCAAACGATCGTCGCGATCCGGTGCTTGATCAACATTCGCAGCCCGAATCGGACGTCTTGCCAAATCGTTTCCATGAACTGCCTCCCGGGGTCAGGCTCCGACGCGAGCTTCCTGTGTTTCTTCCACGATGCGTCCATCGAACAGATGGATGGTGCGCTCCGCGAAATTCGCGTAGCGCTGGTCGTGCGTGACCATGCACACCGTAGCCCCGTTGCGATGCAAGTCACGCAGCAACTCCATGACCGCTTCGCCGTTCTTCGAGTCGAGGTTTCCTGTCGGCTCGTCAGCCATCAGAATCAGCGGATCGCCGACCAGCGCGCGTGCCACCGCGACACGCTGTTGCTGACCGCCGGAGAGTTGCGAGGGATAGTGGCGCAGCCGGTGAGCCATGCCCACCCGTTCCAGCGCGTGCTGTACCTTCTGCTTCCTCTCCGCCGCGCTCGTGCCGCGATACGTCAACGGCAGCTCGACGTTTTCATACACCGTCAAGTCGCCGATCAGGTTGAACGCCTGAAAAATAAATCCAATCTCGCGGTTGCGGATTCGCGTGCGCTCGCTGATGGAGAGTTTCGCGACCGGCTGCCCGTTCAGCGTATACTCGCCGCCCGTTGGTGAATCGAGAAGTCCCAGAATGGAGAGCAACGTCGACTTGCCGCAGCCCGAAGGCCCGGCAATCGAGATGTATTGCCCCTTCTTGATCTCCAGGTGAATCTCCGACAAAGCGTGCGTCTCCACCTCATCCGTATAAAACACCTTTTTCACGCCTTCCATCTTGATGAGCGTTG
>Ga0208990_1000088_pt1 | contig 15077 bp, 12 predicted proteins | sample MedBloCARef_M3_FD_187854 | JGI IMG/M metagenome (GOLD analysis project Ga0208990, IMG submission 187854) | Forest soil microbial communities from El Dorado National Forest, California, USA - Mediterranean Blodgett CA Ref_M3 (SPAdes) (version 2) | ecosystem: Environmental > Terrestrial > Soil >...
CCGCGACTTCGTGCTCGAAACCTTGTCGGCGGCGGCGATCGCGTCGGTGCACCTGTCGCGTTTCGCCGAGGAAATCGTGATCTGGACCTCGCCGCTGGTGGGACTGGTGCGATTGAGCGACAAGTTCACGTCAGGCTCTTCGATCATGCCCCAGAAGCGCAACCCCGATGCCGCCGAACTGGTCCGCGCCAAGACCGGCCGGGTGATCGGCGCGCTCACCGCATTGCTGATCGTGATGAAAGGCCTGCCGCTGGCCTATCAAAAGGACATGCAGGAGGACAAGCAGGGCGCGATGGAGGCGTTCGGCGCGCTCTCGCTGGCGATCCGGGCGATGACCGGAATGGTCGCTGACATCGTGCCGGACGAGGCGCGGATGAAAGCGGCCGCGGGCGAGGGCTACGCCACTGCCACCGATCTTGCCGACTGGCTGGTGCGAACGCTGAAGATGCCGTTCCGCGACGCCCATCATGTCACCGGACGCATCGTCGCCAAGGCGTCGAAGGAGGGCGTGCCGTTGCACCGGCTGCCCTTGAAAGACATGCAGGCGATTGAGCCCAAAATAACGGCGGAGGTATTGGGCGTACTTTCGGTGGAAGCTTCAGTGAAAAGCCGGGCCAGCTATGGCGGCACCGCGCCGAAGAACGTGCTTGCGCAGGCCAAGACCTGGCTGAAGCGGCTGGAAAAAGAGCGAAAATTGGGCTGAGCCAACAATTTCGCTGCAATTTCATGATGGTCCGGGTCTCGCCAGATCAGCGCAATCTTTGTATGGTGCCGCCGCATTGGGGATTTTGTCGTGAATCGCAACTACAGCCCAACATCTTCGGGATGGGCCATCATCCTTTTGAGCGCGGCCGTGCTCGCGCTCGGGGGCTGCGGACGCAAGGGTCCGCTCGACCTGCCGCCGACCTCATCGGCGCAGCCGGCCGCCGCGGCGCCGACCGATACCGACGCCGAACAGGCCAGCAAGCCAAGCGTGTTCAATCCGACCTACGGAGCCGATGCGCCGCCCGCCGCCACCAAAGGCAGCAAGAAAGCGTTCATTCTCGATCCGCTCCTGGACAACTGAGCCTGCCATGAATCACTTTGACTACCGCAACGGCGTGCTGCACGCCGAGGCGGTGAATCTTATCGAGCTGGCGGACGCGGTCGGCACGCCGTTCTATTGCTATTCGACCGCGACCCTGGAGCGCCATTACCGGGTGTTCAGCGACGCCTTCGCCGGCGAAAAGGCGTTGGTGTGTTACGCCATGAAGGCCAACTCCAATCAGTCGGTGCTGCGCACGCTGGCGAAGCTCGGCGCCGGAGCGGACGTGGTTTCGGGCGGCGAGTTGAAGCGTGCGCTGGCCGCAGGCATTCCGCCTGAGAAAATCTTGTTCTCAGGCATCGGCAAGACCGAAGCCGAGCTGCGTGCAGCGCTGGCAGCCAATATCCTCTGCATCAACATCGAATCCGAGCCCGAACTCGAATTGCTCTCGCGGTTGGCAAGCGAGACCGGCCGAACTGCGCGGATCTCGGTTCGGGTCAATCCCGACGTCGATTCCGGCACCCACGCCAAGATTTCCACCGGCAAATCCGAAAACAAGTTCGGCATCCCGCTTGACCGTGCGCGCGCCGTCTATGCCCACGCCGCGAAGCTGCCGGGGATCGAGGTAACCGGTGCCGATATGCATATCGGCAGCCAGATCACCGATCTTGGGCGGATGGAAACTGCGTTCAGGATTCTGGCCGAATTCGTGCAGACCCTGCGCGCCGATGGCCATAACATCTCGCATGTCGATTTCGGCGGCGGGCTCGGCATTCCCTATTACATGGACCGGGAAGCGCCGCCGGCGCCAGCGGCCTATGCCGCGATGGTCAAGCGGGTGACGCACAATCTCGGTTGCACGCTGATGTTCGAGCCGGGGCGGATGATCGTCGGCAACGCCGGCATCCTGGTCACGCGCGTGATCTATGTGAAGCATGGCGACGCCAAGAATTTTGTCATTATCGATGCGGCGATGAACGACCTGATCCGCCCCACACTGTACGAGGCGCACCACGACATCCTGCCGATTGTTGCGGCTGCAAACGGCGCGCGTACGATCGTCACCGACGTGGTCGGACCGGTTTGCGAAAGCGGGGATTACCTCGCGCTTGGACGGACCATGCCCGAGCCCAAATCCGGTGACTTGCTGGCGATCATGACCGCCGGCGCCTACGGCGCGGTGCAGTCAGGCACTTACAATACCCGCGCGCTGGTGCCGGAAGTGCTGGTCAAGGATGATCAATACGCGGTGGTGCGGCCCCGCGTCGACGTTGATGCCCTGATCGCGATGGACAAGTCAGCGCCGTGGCTGTGAGGCTTACTTACTTCCCCGCTGGGGCCTTGTGGCGTCGTCCCTTCCGGACCTGCGAAGTTGCTGGGACCGTGCTTAGGCCCTTGTACTGACTGTCTTGGGCCTCTCTGAGGCGGCATTGGGGAGATCGGCTGCTCGGCTTTCCCCGCATTCCTTCAGCATGAACCTGGCCACGGGATCGCCGGGAAAATTGTCAAGGATAGCGCGATAGGTGCGCTCTGCCGCCGCAAATTCGCCAGCCTCGATCTGTTGCGAAGCTTGCCAGGTCATCGCGCTCAACTGCTCGTCCCGATCGCGGACCCTTAACTCCGGATCGTCGCTGGCACGGAAAGCGAGCAATTCATAGATCATGAACTCAGTCTTGCGGCCCTTCACCTGAACCCGCTTCAGCGGTCGCGCGAGTATCTCCGCCCGCACTTGCTCAAAAATGCTGTCGCTGATGCAGATGGTGGTGCCAAACAGCTTGTTGATGCCTTCAAGGCGCGCGGCGACATTCACACCGTCTCCCAAGGCCGTGTAACTCAGCCGAGTCGAGGAGCCGACATTGCCGACCAGGACGGTGGCGCAATGAAGCCCGATTCGGATTCGGATTCGTGGCCGTCCTTCCCTCTCCCAGGCATCGTTCACGCGCTGCATGCGCCGTGCCGCCCGCAACGCACCGGCGCAGGCACGTAGAACATGGTCGGGCCGCTGGACCGGGGCGTTCCAGAAAGCCATGACGCCGTCGCCAATGAACTTATCGACCGTGCCGCCCTCTTCCGATATCGCGCCCGACACTTCCTCGAGATAGGTCGAAATCTGGACCAGAAGGTCGTCAGGCGCGAGTTGCTCGGCTCGGCTGGAGAAATTTTCCAGATCGGAAAAGAACACGGTGAGGAATCGCGGTTCAACGCCTGAAGCCAGCGGAATCCCCGACTTGATGAGCTGGCGGACCACGTCGAGTGGAACGAAGGAGGAGAAGGATCGCAGCGATGTCCTAAGCAGCGAAGCCGCGGACTCCAGCCTTGCAATCTCCTGGATATTCGATGGTCGACGTGCAGGTGTATCAAAATTGAGGCTTTCGATTGCCTGCAATTGGCGAGACACGTTTTCGACCGGCCGCGATAGTCGGCCGGAGGCGAAATAAATGAAGAACAACTCGACCATGGTGAGAATAATGATGACGATCATCATCAATCGATTGGTGGCCTTCAACGTCCCCACGAAATCGTCGATCGGCGTCAACGTGATCACCTGCCAGGGTTGACCGAAGCCACCCGGGAAACTGGCGAAGGCGGCCATCAAATCCGCTCCGTTCGTCGGCGATTGGAAAACGAAGTTGTCGGCACCGGTTCGAGCATGCTGGCGATGAGCCTCGCGCACCTCCGGATCGTCGATATCAGCAAGAGTTGCGATCTTAAGCACTCCGTTCTCGATGCGAACGCCCTTCTGCTTATCCGGAAAGGCGATGATCTTGCCGTTGCTGCGGTTGGCGACGAACGTGGTGCTTCCCGCGCTGGCCCGGTGCTTGTCGAGAAAGCGCGACAGCACATCCACGGTAATGTTGGCCGATGCGCAGCCAAGAAATTCAACGCCCCGGAAAAACGGAATCCGCAACGAGATAATGGGAAAGCCGGTATCCGGATTGATTGAGGGCTCGGTCACGGCCAGCGTCCGCGTCGTCTTGGCCGCCTGATAGCCGGGCAAGATGCGAATGTCGGTGTCGGTGGCGACATCGTAGTTACCGACTTCATGGGGCCATATGTCGAAGAATTTGCGATGGCGCACACGCAGCAGGGCATAGGTGATCGCATCGATGTAGCTGGAGTGCCAGTTTGCGGTCGCTGGAATACGAGGATCAGCGCGCCTGCGGTCCTCGTCGATGCGGGTGACCACCCGATGATAACCATCCTCGAAGCTAACATAGGCGGCGTCGATATGGGCGGCGGAGGTCAGCGCGCGATACAGCAGATCGCGGCTTTGCTCAGTACGGAAATAACCGGGATCGGCGGAAGCCAACTCCGCGAGAAAGCGCAGCGGGCTTTCGGTGTTCTCGATCAAATCCTGCGTGCGCTCAACGCCGGCCTGGCTGGTCTGAGCGACCGCTTCGTTCAGGATCGACACCATGCCGGCCGAATTCTTATTGTAGTTGTAGATCAGGATGAAAATGAGAATGGGAATGCTGAGGCCGATGAACAGCAACGACATAATCAGGCTTAGTTTTGGCCGGCCCATCGTGGCGAGCAACGGAAGCGCGCCCAATCGGGCCATTGTGCCCCGCAGAGTGCGGCGATTTCGGTACGCAACCAGAGCCGCGGTCATCAATCCGACCGGCGCAAGCAACAGCGGGATCAACCAGCGCCGCAGGCTGCCGTCACTTCCGTCCCAGATCAGTGCCTTGGGCAGCGTATCGTCAGTGAGCAGTCCGAGCTTGCGATAGGTCGCGGCGATGCGTTGCCAGCGCGCGGGATCCTGCTCGCCGATCCGGTCCGGGTCACGCCCGACCAATATTTCCGTGCGCTCTGCCTCGAACAGCAAGGCCTCGCGGCTCTTTTTCGCCGAATAGCTCCGCAGGATCAGATCGACGACCGCCTCTTTGTGCGCGAGGGCGTAGGCCCAGCCTTTCAAGCTGGCCGCCCTGAACGCCGCCACCCGGTCCGGATCGGCCTTCAACTCGGCCTCGGAAGTGCACAGGTTGTCGCCGTAAGAATCGATGCCGGACGCCACGGGCGAAAAGGTGCGGTAGGCCGCGCCTAGCTGTTCAAGGACGAAAGGCTCGCTGGTGCTGTAAGCAACCATCGCGTCTGCCCGACCGGCCAGGAGATCGCGTGGGTTGCCCTCGTGAGCAACGCGCGGGAGCGCCTCGTAATTGACCCCTTCGCGCTTCAGCATCGCGGCGATCTCGTCGCTCCCTGGTGCGTCCATCAGCGTACGGCCGCGCAAATCCGACACGCTGTTGATATCCGCCCGGCGCGCAACCAGAACGATAGCCGGGGAGCGCTGGAAGATGGCGGCCAGCACGACCAGGCGGCGGCCCTTCGCCCAGTCGCGAAGAACACCGGAGCCGCAGACCCCGAAATCCGCTTTGCCGCTGGCAACCGTTTCGGCGACATCGATATCGGGACCGCCCTCGCGGATGGTGACGTCGAGACCGGCGTTGCGATAGAAACCCTGCTCGAGCGCCGCGTAGTAGCCAGCGAACTGGAACTGATGCTTCCATTTGAGCTGCAGAGATACCTGATCGAGCGCAGCGGCAGGATGCGATGTTAGCAGGACCAAGCAAGCGGCCATGACTAGCCGTCTCAATATGTCCGGCTGCTGCGCACACGCGGCGAGCGGCCAGGCTGCCGCCGCTCCGCGAAAAGGCTTGATGAACTCGCGCCGTAGCATGTGACCTCGCCGAGACCCGCCTTGCGCTCCCTAAACTATAGCAGCCTGGAGCCCTCCGGCGAATGACAAATGGCGGCTACCCGACTCAGGCGCTGATCAGGTTCAACGTCAGCTTCGCGAGCACGAACTGCCATTCGGCAACTTCAATCGGATGGCGATCTTGTCTTGCAACATTCGGCCCGTCGCAAAGTGCCAGAAGCAGGCGCATCCCGATCCTCCGATTAGCTCTGCCAATGCGAGCCCTGACAACCCTGTGGTTCGCTTGTATGATCAAAGAAACAAGCCGGCGCGGCGTTGGTAGCGCTCTGTTCAGCGGGATGATCGCGGCATCGTTCCTTGGGATTTTTCTGCCCACAACTGGACGCGGCGAAACCCGGTCGTTGACCGACAGCACGGAGGGAGACTTCGATGTGCGAGATATGCCGTCTTGAAAATCTAGCTCATCGGGCTCAGCCCTCACGACGTGGCCTGCTCCGATTTTTAGGCGCAGCCACGGCCGGGCTCGCATTGGCAGGCACCGCCAGTGCAAAGGAGGTTAAGACGCAGCCGAAGCCGCAAAATGTCGTGTCTCCCGATGCTTCATTGGAGCTGTTGATGAAAGGCAACAAACGGTATGTCGAGGGAGATTCCAGGCGTCACGACTTTAAGCGTGAACGTGAAGCACTGGTTGGAGGCCAGAATCCCTATGCCGGCATCCTGAGTTGCGCCGACTCGCGCATCGCGCCCGAATATGCCTTCGATAGTGGCAGAGGCGACCTGTTCGTTTGCCGCCTGGCGGGTAACTTCGCCAACAGCGATACGATTGCCAGCATGGAATATGCAGTAGCCATGCTCGGCACGCCCCTCATCATGGTGCTTGGCCATGACGCCTGTGGCGCAGTCGACGCGACCATCAAATCGCTCAAGGACAACACCACGCTGCCCGGCCATCTGCCCTCTCTGGTCACTAGCCTTACTCCGGCCGTGAAAGCTGTTTCGGGAACACCTGGCGATGCCCTCGACAATGCGATTCGGCAAAATGTGATCGACAATGTCGCGAAGCTCAAATCCGCAGCTCCCATCCTGAGTTCCGCTGTCGAACAGCGGAAGCTCAAGGTCGTTGGTGGCATCTATCGGCTTAGAGATGGTCGAGTAGAAATGATCTCATGATAGAAGCGCCCGGGTGGCTGTAGCTATTATTACTTGAAACATGCCCACCACGCTAACTGGTGCGAGGTGTGCAGGGCGACGAATCACTCTTCCACGGGGACGGGTAAAGCGCGCAGCGCAGCATCCAGGGCGACGCCCTTTTATTTGACGGCGTGAGCGCCGTTTCCTCCCACCACCACGCCCGCCGCTTTCTCGATCGGCTTGATCGCCGAAGTGAAATCCGACTCGGGCCCCATTTCGCGGATCACCACTTCCCATAGCCGGCCGACCGCTTCTGCAACTTCCATCGATAGCCCCAGCGCCTTGGCTTCTTCGAGGCAGAGCCGCACGTCCTTCACCATCAGTCCGGTGGCGAAGCCGAAATCGAAGGTGCGCGGCAGGATCGAGCGGGGAAACTTGTCGCGGCTCGCGGTGTTCATGCCCGAGCCCGCATTGATGACATCGATCATGACGCCGGGATCGAGGCCCGATTTGACGCCCATCACCACGGCTTCGGAAGTGGCGACGACGGCGGTGGCCGACAATAGATTATTGGCGAGCTTCATGGTCTGCGCCGAGCCGGATTTCTCGCCGATGAAGAACACCTTGCCGATCACGTCGAGCGCTGACTTCACCGCCTCGAAATCCGAGCGAGGACCCGAGACCATGACGGCGAGCGTTCCCTTTTCGGCGCCGCCGACGCCTCCGCTCACCGGACTGTCGAGCTGCACGATATTGCGTTTCGTCAACAGATCGTGAATGCGTACCGCCATGTGCGATCCGACGGTAGAGAGATCGACGAAGCGCTTGACGCGCTTGCCTTCGATCACGCCGCTCTCGCCGGTCGCGACCTCGAGCGAAGCCTGCAGCGACGGCAGGCTCGCCAGCACGGTCTCGGCGCGGTCGGCGACGTCTTTCGGCGACGATGCGGCCTGCGCGCCCAGCGCAACCAGCCCGTCGACGGCCTCCTTGCGTTGGTCGAATACCACAAGCTGATGTTTGGCCTCGATCAGGCGGCGGGCCATGGGAAAGCCCATCTTCCCCAAGCCGATGAATCCGATGTCCATGGTGATGCGCCTCAGCCCTTGTCCAGTTCGGCGAATACTTCGCGCGCGATGCGGAAGCTGTCGACGCCCGCGGGCACGCCGGCATAGATCGCCACCTGCATGAAAATTTCGCGAATCTCGTCCTTGGTCACGCCGTTGACCAGCGCGCCCTTGATATGCACCCGCAATTCATGCGGCCGGTTGAGAATCGAAATCATGGCAAGATTGAGCATGCTGCGGGTCTTGCGCGGCAGCTCCTCGCGGCCCCACACCGCGCCCCAGCAATATTCGGTGACCAGTTCCTGAAACGGCTTGTTGAAATCGTCGGCGTTCTTGAGTGCGTTGGAGACATACGCCTCGCCCAACACCGCTTTGCGAATTTCCAGTCCCTTGTCGTGCGTTTTCTTGTCCATAGCGTTTCCTTAGGCTTTTCCTGATGGTTCGACGGCCGACGTTACGAGGTCACGACTGCGCAGTCACGCCTTCGTGTTATGCGTGTTTCCAGGTGGGGGTTACCCTCCCGGAACGGGTGCCTCATTGCCATCGTTGTGCTAGAGTGCTGGTTAGAACAGCCTGGAGAGTTTATTGAGCGGCGCCACCCCCGAGCCACCAGAGCCAGCACGCGACGCTGACGCGCTTTCGCGGCTTAAGCTGACGCACGCCCTGCAGCGGGCGAAATATGCGATCGCGTGGGAGCGAAGCTGGCCGCATCTGGCCCGGCTATTGACCATCATCGGGCTGTTTCTGGTGGTGTCCTGGGTTGGACTGTGGCTGGTGCTGCCGTTTGTTGCGCGCGCCGCGGGCCTCGGTTTGTTCGTGCTATCGGCGCTGTGGGCGCTGTTTCCGCTGGTCCGGTTTAGCTGGCCGAGCCGCGAAGAGGCGCTCAGCCGGCTCGACCGCGGCAGCGGCATCCGCCATCGCCCGGCGACCGCCCTCACCGATACGCTGGTCACGCAGGATCCGGTCGCGCAGGCACTGTGGCAGGCGCAGCGCGAACGCACCTTGGCATCGATCAAGCGCATCCGCGCCGGCCTGCCGTCGCCGCGGCTTGCAATCCACGATCCCTGGGCGCTGCGCGCGCTGGTCGCGGTGATGATGGTTGCGGCCTATGTTGCCGCGGGTGACGAGCGCACGCTGCGCACCGAGGCGGCGTTCGACTGGAACGGCGTGCTGTCGCCGGTCAATATCAGGGTCGATGCCTGGGTGACACCGCCGCTCTATACCGGCAAGCCACCGGTCATTTTGTCGGCGGCGAACAAGGAAGCCGCCACACCCGCCGCGGGACCATTGCCGGTTCCTGCGGGCAGCACGCTGATTGTGCGCTCAAGCGGCGGCACTCTCGATGTGGTCGCTGGTGGCGGCGTGACCGAAGCCGTACCGGCCGAGCAGGCGCCCAAGGGCACCAACGAACGGCATTTCACCATCGCCGGCGATGGCACGGCGCATGTCCGCGCGCCCTCCGGCCAGCCGCAATGGAGGTTCGGCGCCATCCCAGACCGCGCCCCGACCATCTCGCTTGCGAAAGATCCGGAACGTCAGGCCCGCGGCTCGCTGCAGATGTCCTACAAGATCGAGGATGACTACGGCGTCACCGAAGCACAGGCGCATTTTGCGGTCCGCCCCGGTGATGCGCCGAAAGGTGCGACCGGGAAAGATTCGAGCGAGCCGCGGCCGTTATTCGATCCGCCGCAATTTCCGCTGGTGCTTCCGAATGCGCGGACGCGCAATGGGGTCGGCCAGACCGTCAAGGACCTCAGCGAGGACCCCTATGCCGGCGCCGACGTCGCCTTGACCCTGACGGCGAAGGACGAGGCCGGCAATGAGGGCCGTAGCGAGCCGTTCAACATGCGGCTTCCGGAGCGGCTGTTCACCAAACCCCTGGCGCGGGCGCTAATCGAGCAGCGCCGCATCCTGGCGCTCGACGCCAATCAGAACTGGCAGGTCTATGCGGCGCTCGACGCGCTGATGATCGCGCCGGAATTGTTCACGCCCGAAGCCGGCCAGTATCTCGGCCTCTACAGCGTCGCGCGCCAGCTCGAGTCCGCCCGCACCGACGGCGCCATGCGCGAGGTGGTCGCCAGCCTGTGGGCGCTCGCCGTCAGCATCGAGGATGGCAACATCACCGATGTGGACAAGGCATTGCGCGCCGCGCAGGAGGCGCTCAAGCAGGCGCTGGAACGCGGCGCCAGCGACGAAGAGATTAAAAAGCTCACCGAGAACCTGCGCGCGGCGCTGGATAATTTCATGCGCCAGCTTGCCGAACAGTTGCGCAACAATCCGCAGCAACTGGCGCGGCCGCTCGACCCCAACACCCGGGTGATGCGCCAGCAGGACCTCAACAACATGATCGAGCGCATGGAGCGGCTGTCGCGCTCCGGCGACAAGGACGCCGCCAAGCAATTGCTCGAGCAGCTGCAGCAGATGCTGGAAAACCTGCAAATGGCGCAGCCCGGCCAATCCGGTGACAGCGACATGGAGGCGCTGAACGAACTCGGCGACATGATCCGCAAGCAGCAGCAGTTGCGCGACAAGACCTTCAAGCAGGGCCAGGATTCGCGGCGCGATCGCATGCACGGCAAGCAGGGCGATCAAAGCATGGGCGATCTGCAGCAGGATCAACAGGGCCTGCGCGACCGGCTCAAGAAATTGCAGCAAGAGCTTGCCAAGCGCGGCATGGGACAGGGCCAGCGCGGCGAGAAGGGTCAGCAAGGCCAGCAGGGCCAGCAGGGCCAACAGGGGCAACAGGGGCAACAGGGCCAGCAAGGGGATCAGGGCGACGGCGAGGATGGCCTCGGCGAAGCCGATTCCGCGATGGGCGACGCCAGCGGCAGGTTAGGGGAGGGCAACGCCGACGGCGCCGTGGATTCGCAAGGCCGCGCGCTGGAAGCGCTGCGCAAGGGCGCCCAAAACCTCGCTGAAGGGATGCAGCAGGGCGATGGCGAGGGACAGGGCGACGGCCCGGGTAATCGCGCTGGCCGGCAGCAAAGCGGCCGCAATGGTAACGATCCGCTCGGGCGGCCGCTGCACGGACGCGAATTCGGCGACGATTTGACGGTGAAGATTCCCGGCGAAATCGATGTGCAGCGGGTGCGCCGGATTCTGGAAGAACTCCGTCGCCGCCTTGGCGATCCGCAGCGTCCGCAGATCGAACTCGATTACATCGAGCGGCTGCTGAAGGATTATTAGCGACAAATGCCATCACCCGCGAAAAGCGGGTGATCCAGTATTCCAGAGCGTCGTGATAGACTCGCATGGCTGCGGCGTAGTCGATACTCCGCTTCGCGGAGTATCGCGGCGGAATGCGAGGATGCGCCGAGAACTACTTACCCCTTCCACTCCATCCGCAACACCGGCCGGCCCGATGTCGGATTGACGTCCTCGCCGGCATGCGCAAAACCGTTGCGTTCGTAAAAGCGGATGGCTCTGATGTTGTCGGTATTGACCAGGAGCGTGATGCGGTCAGGCGATAAGAGCTTCGCTTCATCGACCAGCCTGTTAGCGAGCTCCGAACCCCAGTGGTCGGGAGCGACCACCAGCTGATCGAGATAGCCGGTGGGGTCGATGGTCACGAACCCAACCAGAGCGCCGGCCTGTTCCGCGACAATGATCGCCGCATTCGGCACCAGCTCGCCTCGCCAGCGCTCGCGCCACCATGTCACGCGCGCGGTAAAATCGATTCCCGGATAGGCCTGCTGCCAGGTTTGCTGCCACAACGCGATGGCCGCGTCTTCGTCCTCAGCCCGATAGGGGCGCAGATGAAACGCTGTGGTCACTCAGCGTTCCGTGAGCTTCAGCTCGATGCGGCGATTGCGCTTGTAGGCCTCTTCGGTGGCGGCGGTGTCGAGCGGCTGGAATTCCGCAAACCCCGCCGCGACCAGCCGTTGCGCCGGCACGCCGAGCGAGATCAGATATTGCACCACCGAGATCGCGCGCGCCGACGACAATTCCCAGTTCGACTTGAACATTGGGCTGTTCAAAATCGGCCGTACGTCGGTATGGCCGTCGACCCGCAGCACCCAGGCGATTTCGCTTGGAATTTGCTTGTCGAGATCGATCAGCGCGGTCGCGAGCTTGTCGAGTTCGGCGCGGCCTTCGGGCAGCAATAGCGCCTGGCCTGTGTCGAAGAATACTTCCGACTGGAATACGAAGCGGTCGCCGACGACCCTTATATCGGGCCGGTTGCCGAGAATGGCGCGCAGCCGTCCGAAGAATTCCGAACGGTAGCGCGATAATTCCTGCACCCTTTGCGCCAGCGCCACGTTCAGGCGCTGTCCGAGATCGGCGATCCTGCCTTGCGATTCCTTGTCGCGTTTCTCCGAGGCGTCGAGCGCCTCTTCGAGCGCCGCAAGCTGCCGGCGCAACGCGCTGATCTGCTGGTTCAGCACCTCGATCTGCGCCAGCGCGCGCGAGGATACCTGCTTTTCGGAATCCAGCGCCTTGTTGAGTTCGATGGCACGGCCGGCGGCGTCATTGCCGGCGCCGGCGAGGCCTTCATAGAGGCCCTTGACGCGATCGCGCTCGGCCTCTGCCGATACCAATCCGGCCCGCATCTGCGAAAGCTGGTCGTCGAGATTGAGTTTGCCGAGCTTTTCCAGCGACAACAAATCGTTCAATTGCGCGATCTTGGCGTTGAGCTGTTCCAGCGCCTTGTCCTTGCCGGTGACTTCCTGTGACAGGAAGAACTGCACCACCAGAAACACCGACAACAGGAACACGATCGAGAGCACCAGTGTCGACAGCGCGTCGACGAAGCCCGGCCAGTAGTTGAAACCGGATTCGTTGCGGCGTGCACGGGCAAGGGCCATTGAAAGTCTCCGCTGACTAGTGTCCCGGACGCGGCGCAACCTGAAGTACGCTGCGTTGCGTCCCGGGGCACGTTCTCGTTTCCCTAACTCTTCTCCGGCTGGCGAGCGATCCGCTCGAGCAATTTCTTGATCTCGCGGTTCTGCTCGCCCTGGCCGTCGGCCCATTCGCGGATCATCTGCTGCTCGGTCCGCATATGCGCGACCAGGCCCTGAATGGCTTCGGCGAGATTGGCCATCGCCGCGGTGGTGCCGCGGTTGTCGCCGCCTTCCTGCATGGTCGAGCGCAACCGCTCAATGGCGTTCTGCAGGTCGCCGCTGGTGCCGGGGGTCGTCTCTCCGGAATATTCGCGCACCGTGGAGGCGAGCCAGTCTTCGAGGTCGGTGTAGAACCGGTTCTGCGCCTGGCTCGATTGCAGATCGAGAAAGCCGAGAATCAGCGAACCGGCGAGACCGAACAGCGACGACGAAAACGAAATGCCCATGCCGCCGAGCGGTGCGGCCAAGCCTTCCTTAAGCGTGTCGAACAATGCGCCGGCGTCGCCGCCGACCTTGAGGCCATCGATCACCTTGCCGACCGAGCCGACCGTTTCGATCAGGCCCCAGAAAGTGCCGAGCAGTCCGAGGAAGACCAAGAGGCCCGTCATATAGCGGGAAATGTCGCGGGCCTCATCGAGCCGGGTTGCAATGGAATCCAGCAAATGCCGCATGGTCTGCTGCGAGATCGACATCCGGCCGGTCCGCTCGCCGCCGAGGATCGCCGCCATCGGCGCCAGCAGCGTGGGGCGCCGGTCGATCGCGAGGCCGGGATCGGCGATGCGGAAATTGTTGACCCAGGCGACTTCCGGATAGAGCCGGATCACCTGGCGAAACGACAGGATGGTGCCGATCAAGAGCACCGCGCCGATCAGCGCGTTGAGACCGGGATTGGCGAAGAACGCGACGATGATCTGCTTGTAGAGCACCACCGTCAGCAGCCCGCAGAGCACCAGGAATACGAGCATCCGTACCAGGAAAATCCGTGGGGAGGACAGTTTGCTCAGTTCGATCTCCATCGCGGAGCGGGAAGAGGGGCCTGAAGGCATTGCCGATGTGATCCGTTGCGAGGAGCCGATTTTGGGGCACCAATATGGCACAGCGGCGCCGGGAAAAAAGGCCAGTTGCGGTCCGTTTGCGGCGAGAAGAGGGAACTTCAGCGGTGAAACCCCGCTTGGAGTAGAGCGTAATTGATTCTACCTCGGGTATCCCGGATTTTGTGACCGATTTACAGATCGAAGCAGTCGCTGCAATCGGTGTCGGTATTGATGGTCGTCGCCCTGCGGCAGCGCTCCGGCAATTCCGGCTGGATCGATAACCTCCTGATGTTTTCGGTGGAAGTGGTCGGGGCGCAGCGTCGTGGCCGGTCGTTGGATCGCACAGCATTTCTTACCGCGGCGTGTGCCGAGCCATCATCTGATCCGGCAAGAGCCGGGCTGAGCACTTGACCCGGCAGTCCATCATTCTGAAAACCGCTTTTCGTGAAGATTGATGGATGGCGTCAAGCCCGCGCATGACGGTTTCGTTTAATCAACGAAACCTACTTCCCCAGCGGCTTCAGGATCTTCACCAGCTCGGCATGAACGAATTCATTGCCGCAGATCACATTGCCGGTCTTGAGCGGGTCGTCTTCACCCCCAATGCTGCTGACGGTTCCGCCGGCTTCGCGCACGATGATCTGCCCGGCCGCCATGTCCCAAGGCTGCAGGTCGCGTTCCCAATAGCCGTCGAGGCGGCCTGACGCGACGAAAGCCATGTCGAGCGAGGCCGCGCCGAACCGGCGCAGACCCGCTACCCTGGCCTGAATTTCGGTTAGTTCGGCGCGCGACAGTGCGAGGTCGCCGCGGCCTATATGCGGCAGGCCGCAGGCGATCACGCATTCGTTGAGGTTGCGCCGGCCGGCGACGCGCAGCCGCTGATCGTTGAGGAAGGCGCCCTTGCCGCGCTCGGCGATATAGAGTTCGTCGTTGGCCGGATTGTAGATCACGCCGGCGATCATGGTGCCCTCGCGCTGCAGGCCGATCGAAATCGCGAATTGCGGGATGCCGTGCAGGAAGTTCGTGGTGCCGTCGAGCGGATCGACGATCCAGGTGTGGCTCTTGTCGTCGCCTTGGCGGGTGCCGCCTTCCTCGCCGATAAAGCCATAACCCGGCCGCGCCTTGGTGAGGTCTGCGTGCAGCATCTCCTCGGCACGCCTGTCGGCCATGGTGACGAAATTGGCGGGCCCCTTCAGCGACACCTGAAGGTTTTCGACCTCGCCGAGGTCGCGCTTGAGACTGCGGCCGGCGCGGCGCGCGGCTTTGACCATGACGTTGATAAGGGCTGAATGCAGCATGATCTCGGCTCAAGACGACCTGAGC
>Ga0208990_1000089_pt1 | contig 15070 bp, 6 predicted proteins | sample MedBloCARef_M3_FD_187854 | JGI IMG/M metagenome (GOLD analysis project Ga0208990, IMG submission 187854) | Forest soil microbial communities from El Dorado National Forest, California, USA - Mediterranean Blodgett CA Ref_M3 (SPAdes) (version 2) | ecosystem: Environmental > Terrestrial > Soil >...
GAAAGCGCCAAGCTCGCCCGGGCGCAGTTTTTGACGCTCATAGGGGTTCCTCGCCTTTGGTGGTTTCGTCGGGTCGGACGCAACGGCTCGCACGCCGTGCGACGCGGCGCAGCGTATCATTGGCCCCACGACGCCGCGACCCAAGTCATCAAATTTACCGCTGGACACCTCGTTAAACGCCGCCGGGGGATCGATCCGGTATGGAAAGATATCCGTAAACTAAAAGAGAGTGCGGGCTCCATACTGCCCTGATATGCTACCAGGGATTTGTGGCGCGGCCGGTGGCGTGAAGCGTCGTTGTGGGGAGCGTGACGGCTGATGCAGACCCTTGACGGCCGCGCCCTCGTCGAACTGTCCGGAAAGCTCGACCTTTTGCGCGCCGCGCTTCCCGCGCCGCTGCCACGCTTCGCGTCGGTTCGAATCCCACACACTCCCTTCAGGTTTCCCGTCGTCACGACGCTGATGCGGGGCACGACGACCGTCGGCTACGTGATCGCGCCTTTCGGTGCTCACGCACCGACGGCCGCCAACGTCACTATCGCCGGCGGCACCCTGTGGGTGGAGGCGACCCTGCTGGGCGCGGCGTTTGCCTCGACACCCGGCTTCGCCGGCATACCGTTCGCCAGCGCCACACTGACGGCGACCGGTTCGGTGACGTTCGGCGGCGGACATATTCTGCTCGGTCCGGCCGCGACATTGAGCTTTGCCATCGCGTCGGCAACCAGCCCCGCGACCGGACCGCCGGGCGATCCCATCGGCGCCGATTTCCTGGCCGCGAAACTGACGCCGTTTGGGCATGCCACCGTCACCCTTGCGCCGGGCGGCGCAACGATCGTGCTCGCGGGAGGCGCCAGCGCGACGCTTTACGGGCAATCGTTGTCGCTGACGCCGGCCCCCAACCCCCCGCCGGCAAGGATCGACTTTACTACCCCGCATGTCGCCATCCCGTGCAACTGCGCGGAAAAAACTTTCACGGTCGCACGGTCGGCGTCCCCGGAAGTCGTCATGGCGGGAAACGCGCCGATCGTGGGGAGCGGCGTCGTATTCCCGATTCTGACCGCCGCATCCCCCGCCGCCCTTCCGTCGCCGGGCGACGCATGGGGAATTATCGCCGTGACCGGCGCCGGCCTTTCGGCAACCATCGCTCCGTTGACCGCTGCGCTGGCTCTCGCCGGCGCTTCTTTCGCGCTGACGCCGGTGCGGCTGGTGGGGCTGGTCGCGAACGGCGCCGCACGCGCGCGCGAATCCTATCTGTTGTGGGTCTCGCCCACGCCAGCGTCGCCGGCGCCGCCGACCCAACCGCCGCTCGCTTTGCCGGGCGCGCAGATCGCTCTCGATCTCGGTCCCGGAGCGCTGATCTCATTTAGCGCGGCGCCCGATCAGGAGATCACGATCGCCAGCGGCACGCTCGACGCGCTGGTGGATTGTCCCGTCGACGCCGGCGGTCGAAGAATCCCGTTGCACGGACCGGGACTGTTTATCCGCGTCCACACCGCGGGGTCGATCATCGTCGATGTCGGGTCGGCATTGACCCCGACCGCCAAGACGTCGCTTGCGCTGATGGCAGAGAATGCGCTCATCCCGGTGGGCACGCCCAACAGCTTGCTGCTGAGCGGAACGCTCGACCAGGGACGCATCGTGGCGGGAGGCCTCGCAATCGGTTTTCCGGCGGCCGCGATCGTTCCCACCTTCCCCGATCCCTACGCCGCGTCCTATTCGGCCGGCGCGGGTCGCGAGCTGCTCACCGGCGTCGCCGCAGTGGTGACCTGGAGCCCCACTGTTCCGCGCGCTCTCACCGTCGAGGTGCTCCGCCGTTCGCCGCTCGGATCCTCGGCGATACCCGGGACTGCCGCCCCGGCTGCGCCCATGATGCTCAGCCTGCCGGTCGAGGGCGCCGCCTTTCGGCTTCTCGATGTCTCGAGCAATGCGGACCAGTGGGGCATCGCGATCACGACGAGCGGAGGGGCGCAGTTCAGCTTTGCGGGTTTGCGACTGCAGGCGCCGGCCGCCGACACCGCCGTCTTCACGGTGCCGGGGATCTCGTGGGAACCGGTGGTCGATACCACGGGCGTGCCGGCGTGGCTCGCCGCTTTCGCGCCTGACGACGGCATCCCCACCACGTTTCTGGTCGCCGTCACCGCGCCGGCGCCGATCGTCCCCGTGGCGGCGCTGGGGCAATATCAGGCTGCGGCCGGCAAGCAGGCGACGCACGCGGCCTTTACGCTTCCGTTCGGGATCAAGGCGAACCTCTCCGATCCGATGCCGAAAATTCCAGCGCCGGCCTACGCCATCCCGTCGGTGCAATTCCCCGACGAAGGGCTGACCGGCGCACGCGTCCTGTCGATCACCGGCGCGCCGGCCCCACCGCTGCCGCCGATCCTCCCCGGCAGCGCCGTCACGGGTTTCAATGCCACACCTCCGGCTTACGGCGCGCAGGTGCTCGGCACCGCCAAGCCGAGCGTGGCGGATCTGTGGGATCAGGAATTCGGCCCGGGCCGCCTGGGATACATGCCCGTCGGCCGCGTCGATCTCTCGGGCTACGGCACGACGCTGTTCTCCGACTGGCATGATCCCGACCCGACGCATCCCGGCATCATACGGGCGCTCTTCAACGTGCTGTTGGGGAGGACCGCGCACGAGATCATCACGGCGCAAATCTGGGTCCTGCCCTGGTGCATACGGCTCCAGCGCACCATCGCATTCGACCGGTCCGACGGCGGCGAGGTCGTGAAGCACGACTCGGGATGGCAGGCCGTCGGCCCGGCCCTCTTCGAATTGCTGACCGGCAGGGTACTGGCGGGACCGGTCGTGAAATTGAGCAACGTGCGCAATATCCGGTTTTCGGCGTCGGACGTCACGGTTGGCTCAAACACCTATACGCCCTGCACGTTCGACGCCGACGTCTCCTTCTCGGCGTCGATCAAGATCGCCGCGGACGGCAAGAACCCGGCCCTCACCTCGGTCGGGACCACGATCCAAGGTTATGCCCAGGACACGCTCATCGCTCCTCCGGGGGCGCTCAGCCCCGTGCCTCCCTCCGCCACCGACATTATCGCGCTCATGCAGCAACAGGGCCGCGTCAGCGGTACGACCCATTGCATCGCCCGCCTCGGCGGCACCGGCGCGCAGCAATTCACGATGAGCGTCACGTCGTTCGGCGCGGCCGTCGCTGCCGGCTCGACCGCGATGCTGCAGACCGCGCTGTTCGGAACTCCGCGCCTGCCGAAGGACGGACAGTGGAGCGTCGCGAAGCGCGCGCGCGGCGCCGGCACGCCGCAGCCCGTCGATCCAAAGACGCCGGTGCCGCTCACGCAGGGCACGTCGGCAGGCACGACCTTGCCGACGGGCGTCGGGACATTTGCCGCCACCTGCTTCCGGCTGCTCGATCCCGAGGACGCGCAGCAGGTGGACACTGCGAATACTCTTTACTCGATCATGCAGGGGACCGGGACCTCGAAGACGCTCTACGAGCATCCGCTGATCAACGATGCCGGCACCGGCATCGGCTTCAACAATCGGCCCGGGCTCGCCGATGTCGTCGCGCTGCTCGGGGTCGCCAGCATCTTTCCCGACATCGGCAGCGCCCTGCAGATCCCATCGACCGACGGGCTCCCGCTCCAGGGCGACGGTTTCACGCGAACCTACACCTGGGGGCCCGGCGCCATGCCCCCGTCAGCGGCGCCGCCCGATCGCGCGGTTCTCGACCTCGCGATCGTCCACATCGTTCTCTCCTACAGCGCCTTCAAGGGCACGTTGATGCTCGATGCCGGCTCCAATCCATCGAGCTGGTCACTCAGCCTGGAGAATCTTTCCTTCATCTGCAAAGTCGACGGCTTCGGCACGCTCCTCACCTTGAGCGGCGGCTTTCGGGCGGGCACGTCGATATCGCCCGGCTTCACCGGATTGGACGTCGCCTACGGTCCGGCGCTGGACCCGGTCAAGGCGATCCTCACCGGGCTCAGCGGCCTGGCGGCGAGCCTCGGCGGAGACGCCCAACTCGACGTCGGCTTCTCCGGCAATACACTCACGGTGCAGCAGGGATTCACGCTGCCGACAATTCCGCTCGGCTTCGGCGAGATCACCCATCTCGGCCTTCATCTGGGATTCAGCGCGACCATCCCGAGCGATCTCTCCTTCAACGTCGGGATCGGCAGCAAGCAGGATCCATTCCAATGGGTGGTGTCGCCGCTCGCCGGGACCGGCGCCATCGTGTTGGGGGTGCAGGGCGGCGGCCTCGACGTTTATCTAGAGGCTGGCCTTGGGTTGGGGCTCTCGATCAGCGTCGCCGTCGCCTCGGGAAGCGCGTCAATCATCGTCAGCTTGAGCCTGGACATCCAACCCAGCCAGGTACAGATCGCGGCGGCGCTGACCGGAAATGCCCAGGTGGATGTTCTCGGCGGCGTTGCCAGCGCATCGCTGACGCTTACCGCGGCGATCATGATCACCATCGAGACTCCGCCGGCGCCGGCATCGAAGCAAGCCGATTTGGCGGCGCAGGTCTCGGTCGGGATCCACATCAGCATCTGCTGGGTCATCAGCGTCTCGTTTGACGGGTCGTGGGGATTCAGCGAGTCGATCTCGCTGTAGGAGAAACGCGCCGATGGCCGATGCACTTCGCCTCGCGGTCACGACCTTCCCGCAGCATTGGGACGGGAAGGGCACGATCACGCTCAACGTCCTCCTCATTCCCGCCGCCGACCCGCTGCCGGGCTCGCTGATCGGACCCTCGTCACCGTCCTTCGCAAACGGTGCGCCGACCTTCACAGTGATCGTCAACAAGGGGCTCAGCACGCTGCCGGCGTCGACCGGCGCGAATGTGATCGCGCTGACCCCGACCGTTCATTCGGCGCCGGCATCTCCCGCGGCGACCTTTGCGCTGCTGCAAAGCTCGGTGACGGCGAGCGGCGCCACCTTGGGGACGGCTCCCTCCGCCGTTGTTCCTCGCATTCGCAAGGCGCTCCCGCCCTCCTATATGGCCGCCGGCGGCAGACCGCCCGACGGCAATTTCATGACAACTGATGACGAATTCGGCTGCGCGGTTCGCGCAAGCCCGCCCGTCGCGATTCCAAAGACGCTCCCGAAAACCGTCAGTTGGGGCCAGGTCATCTCCTACGCGCTCCGCCAGCCGGTTCTTGCGGTCAAGCTCGGCCTGATCTACGAGCTCTCGATCACGCTTCCGGCGAGCGACGCGGACGCCTTCGCCACCGGCGGCTACATCTTGGTCGCGCTCGCCGCGACCGACCCATGGCGTGTCGCCGCGACGACACTCCCCGGCTCGATCCGCACCCACGCGGCCCGTATCCCGCCGCTCAACGCGAGCCCGCGCGCTCTATTCGCGGCTGTCGAGTTTCCGGTTGACGGCGCGGGCGGTGCGCCGCCCGACAGCGCGTTCCAGGTCGCCGACGCCTACTCGGACGGCTTCGCGAAGCTGGTTCACAATTCGCAACCGGCGAACTCCGCGGCGGCGGTGGGTGACGGCCAGCTCGCGCCCGGAAGCGACCTCGGGATCGAGATCGGCTGGGACGACGAGCAGGTGGTCCGGTGGCACAACGATCAACTCGCGCTGCTGAACGCGCGTACCGGCGGGACGCTCGGCAGCGCCACCCAAGCGCCGCTCGGCGTTCAGGGCTATCGCGTCGACGTCGCCGACGTCACGCCGGCCACGCCCGGCGGACCATTCCCGGCGCCCGTTTGGCAATCCCTGTGCCGGGTGACGACGAAGCTGCCCTCGGGGCTCGGCACCTTCACCGGTGATCTGTGCATCGAGCCGGTCGCCGCGCAGCCGTTCTCCACCACTGCCGCCGACGCGTGGCTCCCGCGCTATTTTGCGACCTGGCGCGGCGGCTCGCTGTGCGAGCCGGACCCAATTCCGAAGGCGCTCACCACACGCTCGTTGCCCGAGGCGCCGTCGCGCACCGCCGTCGATCTGACGACGCTGCTTTCCTATGGACATATCTATTCGTTTCGCGTCCGGCTCGGCGATCTGAGCTGCGGCGGGCCGGACCTCGGCAGCTTCCCCGTCAACCCCGGTCCGGCGTCCATCGGGACGCAGGTTTTTCAACGGCTCGTCCCGCCCAAGGCGCCGGTCGTCGAGCAGCGGGACCAGGACGGCAAGCCTGTCGTGGCGCAGCCGAGCGTCCCGAGCGCGCCGGCGTCGCTGTTCGTCAGGCGTCCGAGCATCGTCTATCCGGAGGTGCTCTACACACACCTTGGCGATCAGGCGGCATGGCGCGACACCATCCGGGCGACGCTCGTCGCCAACGCGACCAGCGGAGCCAGCATTGCCGGTCTGCCCGATCCCGACGTGGCGGCGGTCTCCATCGACGTGCGGGTGCGCCATCCGCTGCACGACACCGGCACCGAGGACGGTGTCTTCGTCACGTTGTACACGACCTCGCGCGCCCTCAATCCGACGGCGGGTCCGCTGCCGCTCGCGACCGATCCCGGAACGACGATTCCGATCGTCTTCGTCGACGAGCCTTCTATCGTCAAATGGTCGCCGACCGGACAGCCGCTCACGGGACCGTTGCTGATTCCGCGCGGCCGCGACGTGCAGATCACCTTGCGCGCCCTGCTGCGGACCGACGAGCCCGGATATTTCGGCCCGCAGGCTTCGCAGACGATGGCGACGACGATCCAGGTGCGCGTCGAGCCCGCCGAAGAACCGCTGCTGTTGGGCCAGGCAGATGCGGCGGAGCCCGTCACCGGCTACCTGTTCCGGCGGCCCGCCGACGTCGCCGCGCCTTCGCTCGTTGCGCAATTGGCTGAAGAGCTCGGCGTGATGGCAAACGGCAACGCGCTGTCCACGCCGCCGGGGAGGCGCACCGTCTTCGGCGCCTCGCTTGCGTTGCGTGCCCTGGTTTCCGCCGATGGCGAGACGCTGACTTTCGGCTCGACCAGCGAACTGCTGCGCCATTGGGTTGTGGCCATCGTGCTCGACCTTGAACGGGACTGGACGTGGGACGGGCTCACCAATACGGGCTTCACGATCCTTCGCGGCGGACCCATGGATGGCGAAGCGGCCGCCATGGCGGTGGGTGCGGTGACGGTTCCGCGCGTTCTCGGAAGGATGGCGACGACGAAACCGAGCGAGCAGGCGCGCGCGCGCACGCGGCTGATCTTCTTGGATGCGATTGATCCGCATGAGCCGGTCGCGGGAGGCTTCCCGCAATCGTTGCGGCATCGCTGGTTCGTAAAGCCGAACCGTCGGCCCGCCGGGCCGCCGCTTCCGCCAACGCCGCCCCTACCGGTCTACAAGACGCCGCCCGCACCGCTCACCGGAACCGACTATGCCGACACGCCGCTCGACTTGCGTCTGCCCATCGCGATCCCGCCCAAGCAGGTTCCGGCCATCGCTTCGGTCGGTCTCGCTCTCTCGCCCTACGTGGCAGGACCGCTTTATGCGTCGACCTCGGCGCGGCAGCGATCATTGTGGATCGAGCTGACCGAGCCGGTCGCCAACTCCGGCGGCGACGCGCTCTTCGCGCGGGTGCTGGCGCATGGCGCCGATCCGCTGCTTTACAACGCCACGCCGCAGACCGTAGCGGACAGTAACGCGCCGCTTCCTCTCGACCCGGAGCTGGTCCGCGCCATCATTCCGGACGATACCGACGATCGCGCCGGGCTTACCGCCATGACGCAGCTCGAGCCTTCCCCCGGTTCGCCTGTTCACTTCCTGCTTCCGCTTCCGCCCGGCACGGACCCGGACGATCCGGAATTATTCGGCTTTTGGACCTACGAGCTGCGGATCGGCCATGCCGGTACGCCGGGCGATCTGCGCTGGTGGTCCACGGCGAACGCGAGGTTCGGTTCGCCGCTGCGCGTTGTCGGGGTGCAGCATCCGGCACCTGGCCTGGTCTGTCACGCGGGGAGACTCAACATTCCGCCGGCTTCCGCCGCCGCGGTGTTGGCCGCGATCACGGCTCCCGCATCTCCGTTCCGGGTGGAGCAGGTCATGCCGCCGCTCGTGCCGGCGGCGCCAGCTCCGAGCGGGCCCGCGAGCCTGATCGTCGCGACCGCCTCATATGCGACGCCGATGCTCAACGGAAAACGTCTCGCAGGACCGCAGGAACCGCCCCACACATCCATGTGGTTCCTGCTTTATGCGCAGGCGGTGCAGGCGGATGGCGCCACGATGCGCAACGTGCTCATTGCCACGGAACCCGGAGTCTTTGCGAACCGGACGCTCGCAACGATCGATCCCTCGCTCGAACCATACTTCGGCACGCTCGCGACGAATTCCTTCAAGTCGCTCAATCGCACGGCCGTGGCCGCCTTCCACCAGGCCCAGGTCGAGTCGATCCTCGCCTCGGTCCATCTGCCGGCGAGTTCCTCGCTGAGCGTCATCGCCGTGGAGCTGCTTCCAGGGGGCACCGCCAACAACATCGGGAACCTCGCCGGAGTAGCGATGGCGGCTGTCGTGCCCAGGGGGAATATGAGCTTTCCGTTCGGTCGCATCCTACGCGCTTCGCCGCTCGAACCGGTCGCGCCGTTCTGCTGATGTGTCGCGCCCGGCCCACGCCTTTCGGTCCTAACCGGACCAAAGCGCGGCTTGGCCGTTAAGTCTGCTCCTCCTCACAAAGCAGAAATGAACCAGAATGAAATTGTGGACCTGACCATCTCAGCTTGCAGCAAGATGGCGGAGGCACCCGAGATGCCGCCGCGCTTCTCTCTCGAGATGGGGACGGGGCCGACACAGCGGTCAACCGCGGAGAAAGACGGTGATCTCCGACCGCGCGAGCAGCGTTTTGCCTGCCCGAGCCGCCGGGGCGTTCAAGCTCGGCGTCGATGGATCCTCGTGAACATTCGTTTACCTGGTCTTATTTGCTAGCCGCAGGCGCTAGCCGTGAACCGGAAGTGACGGGTTGCGACTAATAGGCATCAAGCGGTTGAAAAAACGACCGCCCCCCCCAACCCCCCGCCGCTGGAGTTCACCATGAGCCCGAAATCTGCCCCTCGCTTGGTTTGCGCCGCATTGATCGCCACGCTGGCGTTGCCCCTCAGTGCCGCGCTGCCATCCGGATTGCCGTTCGCCGCGTCGAGCGCGCAAGCCGGAATCGTCACATCCCATGAAGCCACGCTGGCGAGCTACGGCAGCTTCTATGATCATCCCAAATACGGCAAGGTCTGGATGCCGTCGGCCGACGTCGCGCCGATGGGCTGGCATCCCTATCAGCCGTGCCATTGGGTCAACACCAAATACGGCTGGTACTTCCAGGACAACACCCCCTGGGGCGCCATTGTCCATCACTATGGCCGCTGGACGCATGAGCCGAAGCTCGGCTGGATGTGGATTCCCGGCGAGGAGTTCAGCCCCGGCTGGGTTGTCTGGCGGACGAGCGAGCAGTGGGTCGGCTGGGCACCAACGCCTCCCGACCAGGATATGAAAACCCTCGACGCGGATGACTTCAACTCCGACAAGATGTGGACCTTCATGGAGACCGCGAAGTTCGCAAAAGGCTGCACGGACGGCGCCGTGGTGGCGGCCGCGCAGGTGCCGGTGCTCCTCGCTCAAACGACGATCGTCAAGGAGTTCGTGTTCGTCGACGGCATCCTCGTTTTCGTGCTTCCTTCCTGGATCATCGGACCCTTCGTCGAGATCGATATCGTGATCGCCCCGTGGTCGCCGATCTTCATCACGACGATCATCAAGGACTGGATCTTCGTCTGGAACACGGTGAACATCAACGTCGCCTGCGCGCCGTCGGCGATCAAGCCGATCAGATCCACGCCGCCGCTGTTGCCGCTGCCGCCGCCGCCGCAGAAGAGGGCCGACAATCCGCCGACCTTCAATCCGCCGACCTTCACGCCTCCGGGACCGCAAAAGCCGTTCGTCCCGCCGCAGATCTCGCGCCCGTCCCTGCCCGGACCACAAACGTCATTCAATCCGCCGCAGATCGTGCGCCCGCTCCCACTCGGACCGCAAACGTCATTCAATCCGCCGCAGATCAAGCGGCCGGTTCCGACCTTCCCGCAAAGGACCTTCGTGCCGCATATCACACGTACCATTTCGCAACAGCCGCACTCGGTGCGCACCTTAGCGACCGTCGGCAGCGGTCAGCGAGCATCCTTTCCGTCCGCGTCCATTCGCCGGAAGTCCATCATGTGAAACGCGACTTCGAACGTGGTCCAAGGAAGGCGCGGCGCCCCTGCCGCGCCTTCGCATTTGTGCGGCAGCCCGATGGGCGCGTCAGTTCTGAAGGCGAACGCCCGTTCACCAATGTCGCCGACATCAAGCAGGAGGAACTCGAAACGCCGGAAACTACTCGAAGCAAAAGCAGCAGGATCTTCGGGCGCACGGGCGGGATGCTGTACTGCGGAACTTTGTCCCGGCCGTCTCGTTGACTATCGGCGAAACCAAGAGGGCGATCGGTGTCATCCCTTTCATTCGCGCGCCTGCAGGTGGCGGTACTGACCCATCCCGACCTGTTCGATCCGACCCGGTTCCTTCCAGGCGCGGGAGAAAATAAATCGCTACCCTATCTGCCGTTCGGCGCCGGTGCGCGCAACCCATGGCGGGGTCAAGACGAGCTAACACAATCCGTATATAGTTTTGAGGCGGTCCAGGGGACGTAGCGACCGGAGCATGATCGCCCGGATTGCGTTGGGGGGATTGCACAGATGCTGCAGAAACAGGCTCAGAAGATCGACAAGGTCATAGGTCGCAATATCCGCATTCACCGTCTTGCAAAGAAAATGTCGCAAACCGAGCTGGGGGAAAAGCTCGGAGTGAGCTTTCAGCAGGTCCAGAAATACGAAAACGGCACGAACCGGGTGGGAAGCGGACGGCTGTTTCAGATCGCCGCGATCCTCGGCCTCCACGTCAGCACGTTTTTCAAGGGCGGCGGAGGCCGCGAAGGTGTGCCCGACACCGGCCTACTCGACCTGCTGGCGGAGCCCCAATCGGTGCGCCTCATCCGTGCATTCTCGAAGATCTCCGACAATATGGTCCGCCGTTCGCTCGTCCAGCTGACGGAGAAATTCGCGAAATCGCCATGAAGCGGCGAGCAATCCGCACCGGCGATTCGCGTGATCGAAGGCGAAGGCAACGGAAAGTTGGGCTGCGAAATGACTCTGTAATTTTTTGAACTAAATTGGGGAGCGGCCATCGTCGGAACCCTCATCCTTGCGGCCGGTTTGGCCCTCGACGATGTGGCGAAGTCCGTTGCGCGCCGCACCCAGTCGGGCATATCGCGAATGTGCTGGAGCGCTCCAGACTAAGCGAAAAGGTGGATGACCTGCGTGCTCTGAGTGGTCTTTTCAGTCCAAAACCGTCGAATTTCAAGAGTAGGTCTGTACACCAGCCCGCCGCGATCCACCCCTTGCTCTCACAAAAAGTGTTTGAGGCCAGCTTCGTGAGATCGACGGAGAATCTGCGCAGCAATTCAGGAAGCTTTGTGAAAGCGATCGTCTCGACCACCCCCAGCCGGATATGACCCACGAGCGACGATCGCTTGCCGATCGTCCGCTGAATTTATCCAATGTCGCCGAGAACGCGGTGCGCATAGGCCGTGAAGCGGATGATCGTCGAGGCGATCGAGCGGTCGAGAACGAATCAGGCGTAACTCCCGAACGATCCTTAGGAAATACTCGGAAAAAGGGAGCAATGGTCGATGAAGCTGGGATCGAGATGGGGGGAAGCCTTCCGTGCACCGTGTAACATAACATCCTTAGTTACACTAATGTTTTGGCCGTTCGAAGGTCAGCAGATAGTTGACTTGAAAGTTCCGCGATAGCTGCAAGGCGGCGGTATGAAGATTAAGGGTCACGCCGCTCAAGTCGACCGTTCTAAAACCGTTCCGCGCTAATGTAGACTCAATTTCGCCCGGTCGCACAAACCGCTTCCATTGGTGGGTCCCCAGCGGTAACAGCCGCAAGACGTACTCGCCCATGACGATTGCGAATAGAAAACTCATGAAGGTCCGGTTAATGGTAGAAAGAATCGCCAAACCGCCGGGTTTCACCAGTTCCGCGCACCGTTGTATGAATATAGCGCTCTCGGCGACATGTTCGACCACTTCCATTGCAAGCACCACATCGAATTGCTCCCCGGAAGCGGCAAGCGCCTCTGCTGTCGCGCAGCGGTAATCGACTTGCACTTCCGATTGCATCGCATGGAATCGCGCCAGCTGAACCAAGTTCTCGGCAGGATCGGCGCCCACCACTGTTGCGTGGAGTTTGGCCAGCGCCTCACACAGCACGCCCGCGCCGCATCCGATGTCGAGGACGCGCAGGCCACGAAGAGCGCCAACTTGCGTGGGGTCGCGGCCATATTGCCGGCACGCCGCATCGCGAATGTAGGCGACTCTCAATGGGTTGTACCTGTGCAACCAGCCGGAGCTGCCTCGCGGGTCCCACCATGTTGTCGCTGCCGCGTCAAATTTTTCGACCTCCGCGTCGTCGACTGTGGGACAGCTTAACCGATTCCCCGCGTCTTTCTGGACGTTGTTCATACGTGATCCATCTGTCACTTATGGACGATTGAACATGGTCTTCTCTATGGACACCCTTGGCTACGTCAAGAAATTGCGCGATAAAGGCATACCACAGAAACAGGCTGGTGGCAGGCGCTACGGCCACCGTGTAGATTGATTCTCAACCTGAAGCGTCGAAGCGTTAATGCGGTGCATTGTGCACCTAAGTCTTGCTGCGTAGGGTAACAGTGGCTCTCGTTTTTCGGGGCGAAACGCGACACAAGGGATGGCCGTTGTGCCGGTAGCCGCCCGCATCTTGCGTCTGGCTTCCAGGCAAGCTGAAAAATCACTACTGTTCAGGTCAGATAAGGAGTGATCTGAGGAATCTCGGATAAAGCCGCTCACGCTGTCAGTCGCGGTCATAGCGCTGCTCGCCTGGCCCACGTCAGTCCGTTGTCCCTGTCGGAAATCGAATCCGAACATATTGATGGTGTAATCCGCCAAGAATTGGTGCCGGCAGAATGCGCCCAACGGCCTGAACTGCTCGTGGCACCGGGGCATCCTTGTTCAGCGATAGATGTGTTCTGGCCCCGTTGTAATACTGCATGTATGAGAGGAGCACGTGGCGCAGGTGTCGCTCCCCGAACACGACGACATGATCAAGGCATTCCCGTCGGATCGAGCCGATCAGCCGTTCAGTATGCCCATTCTGCCATGGTGATCGCGGCGCGGTTGGCCGGTCACGAATGCCCATCGCACGAAGCCGCCGGGTGAATACATCGCCGTAGACCCGATCCCGATCGCGGACGATGTATCTCGGTGCGGGCCCCCAGCCGCAGGCCTCGGTAAGTTGTCGGGCAATCCACTCGGCGGTCGGGTGCGCGGTGACTCCCAGCCACAATATTTGGCGCCGGCCGTGTCGTAGGATCAGCAACCCATATAGCAGCCTAAATGAGAGCGTCGGAACCACAAACAGGTCAATCGACGCGATCCCATCGGCGTGGTTGCGGAGGAATGTCTTCCAGCCTTGAGATGGAGGTCGCCTGTGTCTTGCCATGTACTTGGCGACCGAGGTTTGCCCAAGGTCGATTCCGAGCTTGAGGAGTTCTCCGTGAATCCGAGGAGCGCCCCAGAGTGGGTTGGCGAGGCTGATGTCGCGGACCAGTTGGCGAATTTCGATCGCAAGACCGCAGCCGTGACCAAATGTGCGACATCCTTGTACTTCTTCCATGTCTCCCAAAGCTTAGCAGTCCCGGTCCCGGGGCTTTTGGCATTGGCAGCAACCAAAGAAATCGCCTTACCGATGCTTGCTCCCCCGCGCCGCTGCTGGTGCCCGCCCCTAGCAACGTCGAAATGCAGATGAATGATGTCCGCGACGCGCGCCCCAGTGTTTTTGGATGCGCTTCAACGATGCCAACGTGTCTGCCGCCGATCCCGCAAGACGTTGTTCATGGATCTCAAGCCACCGAGTGCGCCCGGCGACATCGTTCGGCCACGCCATGTACCCAATCAAGCCCACGGCCTGCTGGGGCCACTTGGCCGTATCATCCACAAGGCGGCCTCGAATGAATGCCCCGAGGTCCGTGATCTCCGTTCGTGCCGCAGTGGGAAACCCAACAATCTGCATAGTGCATACGCCGTGCGATGCCATCCAATCACCAGCTCAATTCGGCTCGTCCTGCGGGAGCCTGAAGTTCAGTTTTGATCCCATAACGTTAATCAAGGCTTTCGACACTCAATCGAATCAGCGCACGGGCTCGTCGATGACCACTCCAGTTTTTGCCGGAAGTTCTCGAATCCCGCTCGGCCCTAGCGCAGGGTTGTTGTGAATGGGCGGCGCCCCCTGACCGCGGGAACAAACCGTGCGGGGCCAGCGTCGTGCCCCAAACATTGCGGGATAGAGCCAACACCCTGCTGAGATAGGCGGGTTGGGCTGAGCGTAATGGCGCGAACAGTGGCTTATCCGCTAGGAAGTTGGCCGCTCGAGATGCGCGCCGCAACAGCCGCCGCCTATTGTGACGAGCCGAGCGTCGAGTCGTTCATATCGAAGGTTGGACGGGGCATCTATTCGCAACCGGCGCGGCAGCGGGGATGCCTGCCGAAGTGGCACCGCAATAAGCTTGATCGTGATATCGCACGACGGCACAATCTTTGGGACGTCGCCGAAGTCGAAGATGTGACAGGGCTGATCTGAATGGTGCGACAACGCAAGCCTATTGGCTGGCCGAAGCTGATGGTCGCAAAGCGCCTCAAGAGGGGCGGCGTTGCCTATTACTGGGACGCACCGAGCTGGGCAAAAAAGAGGGGCTGCACTCTCAGCAGCGAGGCGCTCGGCGGCGACTACGCCGCCGCCAAGCAACGCTGCGATGAACTTCTTAATCCGCAATTTGACGCTTGGCGCAACGACGACTCAGCTTCGATCACGTTCAACCACCCGCAGGTTGGTACGTTCGATTGGCTTGTCGCAACGTACAAGGCGCTCCCGAAGTACGGGCGCCGGCCTGAAAAGACACGCAAGTCGTACGACAGCGCACTCCGCCTCGTATCGCAGTATCGGCTGAAAGACGGCCGACGGTTCGGGAGCGTCTCGATCGCCAGCATCAAGCCGGCGACCGCGGATGTGCTGTTCGACAAGCTGCGCGTCGTGGAAGAGCCCG
>Ga0208990_1000090_pt1 | contig 15043 bp, 10 predicted proteins | sample MedBloCARef_M3_FD_187854 | JGI IMG/M metagenome (GOLD analysis project Ga0208990, IMG submission 187854) | Forest soil microbial communities from El Dorado National Forest, California, USA - Mediterranean Blodgett CA Ref_M3 (SPAdes) (version 2) | ecosystem: Environmental > Terrestrial > Soil >...
GCGCCGTCTCTATGGGGTGGATACCTACGGGCAGCCTTCCCGCTTCATCAGCGAGTTGCCGGCCGAACTGGTCGAGGAAATCCGGCCGCGCCTGCAGGTGTCGAGGCCGGTGTTCGTCAAGCGCAGCCTGAGCCTGGACGAGTCGCCGCCGGCCATGCGCATGGGCAGCCGTGTCCGGCATTCGAAGTTCGGCGACGGGGTGGTGCTCAATTTCGAGGGCAATGGACCGCACGCCCGAATCCAGGTCAATTTCGAGGGGCAGGGCACGAAGTGGTTGATGCTGTCTTACGCCAATCTTGTTCGTGTAGAGTAACCTAAGCCGTGAAAATCATCATTTTGGGCGCAGGACAAGTCGGCCGCACGGCGGCATATCACCTCTCTCGCGAGGAAGCGAATGATGTGACCGTCATCGATACCGATGAGGAGATTTTGCGCGATCTGCAGGATCGCCTCGACATTCGCACCATCAACGGCAATGCCGCGAGCCCGCGAAACAGCGCGCTGCCGCCGTAAGCGGCGGGTCCGAGCACGACCGAGGGGCGCAGGATCACCCAGTCGAGATCGCGCTCGATCAGCGCGCGATCGGCTTCCAGCTTGGTGCGGGAGAAGGCGGTCGGCGCCTGGCGGTCGACGCCGATCGCGGACACCTGAACGACTCGGCGCAGCTCGATCCGCTCACAGGCGGCGAACAGCGCGCCGATGCCGTCGACATGCACGCTGCGGGTCGAATCCCGCGCGCTATCCTGCAAGACGCCGGCGCAATTGACCACCGCATCGACCCCGGCGAGGTGCGGCAGCCAGTCCTGCGCGTCGGCCATCGCGGCGATATCGAGCGCCAGCCATCGGGCAGCCGGCATGCTGCGCCTTGCGCGGCCGGTGCGGCGTGCGACCGCGACGATTTCGTGCCCGAGCCCGATCAGCCGAGCGACAACCGCCCCGCCGATCAGCCCGGTCGCTCCGGTCACCAAGACACGCATGCGCCATCTTAGCCGGAAGCCTGTTGGACAGGCGGATTGCTTGGGCTCCGAGTCGGGCTTTGCTAACGCGAGGCGGGCGGCGGGAGCAGGCGGGCGATGAAGGCGGCGAGGTTGCCGCCCGGGAACAGGTGACCGGGGATGCCGGCGGCGGCGGCGGCGGCGAGGTCGGTGTCCTTGTCGCCGATCAGAAAGCTCCGGTCGCGGTCGACCGGCCAGTGCTGCATCAGATCGAGGATCATGCCCGGCGCCGGCTTGCGCCAGTCGCTGACCCGGCAATAGGCCGCCACACTCCCGTCCGGATGATAGGGGCAGTAGCGGACATCGTCGACATGGGCGCCGGCGGCGGCGAGCTCGGCGATCATATGCGCGTGCACCGCGGTGACGTCCTCCTCGCGGTAGAGGCCGCGCGCGATGCCGGATTGGTTGGTCACGACAAAGACGAGGAAGCCGGCCTCATTGAGCAGCCTGACCGCCTCGCGCGCGCCGTCGATCCAGCGGAAGCGCTCGACCGCCCCGACGTAACCTTCGTCGTGATTGAGCACGCCGTCGCGGTCGAGAAAGGCGGCCGGCCGGCGCTCTAGGCGCGAACCGGCCGCGAAAGTGGCGTTACGTCCCGGCCGCGCAGGCCTGTTTGAGGAGAGCATCGATCCGCTGCGCCGAATATTTGGCGCTCACATAAGCCTTGCCGGCCTCGACGATACCCCGATATTCGGAGTCGTCGCGACACAGTTCCGCGACCCGGGCGGCGATCTCGTCGGGCCCGTCGACCACGAGCGGCTGCAAGGCCGTCGGCAGATCGAGGCCTTCAGCGGCGACATTCGTCATCACGCACGGGATGCCGGCGGCGAAGCTTTCGAGGACCTTGCCCTTGAGGCCGGCGCCGTAGCGCAACGGCGCGATCGTCAGCCGCACCCGGTCGAATACGTTGTCGAGCGAGGGCACATAGCCCAACGGCACGACATCCTTTTCGGCGAGGGCGGCGATCTCGGCCGGCATGTGGCTGCCGACCAGCAGCAATTCGATGCCCGGCACCGCTTTGCGCAAGGGCGGCATCAGGCTCCGCACCGCCCATTTCGCGGCGTCGATATTGGGCTCGTGACTGTAGCCGCCGATGAACGCGATCGCGGGCCGCTCCGATTCGGATTTGACGATGTCACGCGGCTCAATCGTCCACGGGATCACCTGGACGTCGATGCCGGGCGCCAGTCTCGCGAGCAGCTCCGCCTCGGCCGCGGAGTGCACGATCACGCAATCGACGAAGAACATCGCACCGAGTTCGAGCCGCCGCATCTGCTCGGCCTTCTGGCGCAGTACCGGATCGTTCTCCACCTCGGCCTGGCGCTCCAGCCGCAGGAAGTGAAGATCGGCGACACTGTAGAGGATGCGCGCCTTCGGGAAATGCTGGCGGATCATGCCGCCGTATTTCGACGCGTTCGAATAGCGGTGCAGGTACACCAGGTCGAACGGCAGCGGCCGCTTGCGGAACACGTCCTCGACCGAGAAGTAGTACGGATGATAGAGGCACTCGACGCCGCGGCGCTGCAACTCGGTCGTATAGGGATCGATCCTGGCCATGTTGTCGCCGGGGATGAACGTCACCTTATAGCCGAGGCGCTGCAGTGTCAGGATGTGCTGGAAGACGGCATTGGAGCCGGCGTCCTTGTCTGGCTCCGGCACGGAATCGTCGATCACCAGGGCGCGCTGGCGAACCGTGCGCTCGGCTTCCAGTTCGGGCATCTCGCCATTGAAGCGATGCGCGGCGAGGGTGTCCTTCCAGCGATCGAAGAATTTGCGGTGATTGACCGCCTGGAAGCGCTTCACCCCGGTGCCGGTGACGCTGGTGCCGGCGCTCGCGCCTTCGAAATGAATGACTTCCGAGGCCGGCTGCACGACGGTGCGGTAGCCGAGCTTCCGGACCTTGAAGCAGAGATCGGTGTCCTCGTAATAGAGCGGAACGTAGTATTCGTCGAACTTGCCGAGCTGCTTGAACAGGCTCGACTTGATCATCAGCGCCGCGCCGGACACGTAATCCGAATCGCGCATGTAGCAGAACCGCGGATCGTTGGGGTCCTGGTCGCGCCCCCAGTTCCAGCCGTCGCCCATCCGCCAGACGATGCCGCCGCATTCCTGCAATCGGCCGTCCGGGTATAGCAATTTCGACCCGGCGATGCCGATCTTTTCGTCGCGGCTCATCGTTTCGTAAAGCTCGTCGAGCCAGCGCGGTTTCACCTGCGTGTCGTTGTTCAGAAACACGACATACTCACCGCGCGACGCCTCGAAGCCGCGGTTGCACGTGCGCACGAAGCTCAGATTGGCGACGTTGCGCACCAGGCGCACGCCGCCGGTGAAGGCGAAACTCGCGAATAGCGTCTCGTCTCGCGAGCAGTCGTCGACAATCACGATCTCATACGGGATTTGCGCGCCATGCTGCTGGATCGATTGGACGCATTGGTACGTCAGCTCGAATTTGTTGTAGACCGGGATGATAATGGACACGACCGGCCGGTCGGTCTCGTCGATGTGGATTGGCGGGTAATTGCGCTGAAGCGATTCGACGAGATTCTGCACCTGCGGCGACAAATCGGCCGGGTTCAGCGCATCGCCCGGGGGCAGCGCCGCCTTGTCGGCGACCAGCGTGTAGTACTGCAGCAATGCCTGATCGAGGAGCTCGACCAGGTTGGTGATCATCGGCGCCAGGTCCTCGGGCTCCTGAGCGCGCTCCGTCTCGGCCGTCACATTGCCGAGCAGAAACCGCATCGCGGTGGCATCGAAGCCGACATGGTCGCGCGTCAGCACCATCGGGAAGGAGGGCAACTCGACTGTCGAGCCGACCGGCCGCAAATGCAGAACGTGCCGAGCGTAAGGCAGTAGCGTCTCGGTGAAGCCGATCGTGAAGCCGTGCCGGCCATCGCCGATCCCGGCATCGATCAAATCCGGCCGATGTTCGTTCGCCCATACCGTTGCCAGCACGCTGTCGCCGTCCAGCAGCTCAAGCGCGATTGCCGTGTCCGGATTGGTCGGGTCCCAGATCCAGCCCTTGATGCCGGTCCAATCCGCATAATCGATATTGCTGCGCAGCGAGCCCCCGATCAGGACACCCTCCGGCTCGGCCGCTGCTGCCGGATCGGTCTCCGGCAGGGTCAGTTGATCGGCCGCGGCATCGGCGAGGTCGACGGGTTCCGCGGCGCCTTCGAGCACGATCGGCGAGCCCGGCACCTCGGCGCCGGTATCGGCGCTGCGCAGATGCAGGATATGGGTGCCCCCGGACAGCAGTTCGGGGTCGAGGGTGATGCTGAAACCGTGCTGCCCGTCGCCGATCCCGGACAGGATCAGCCCCGGCCGATCCTCGCTGGCGACCACCGTCGCCAGCCGGGTTTCGCCTTCGATCAGCTCGAGGCGGATCCTTTCGCTCGGCGTCTGCGGATCCCACACCCAGCCCTTGATGACTGTCGCCTCGATTTCGTCGATGTAGCCGTGCAGCGGGTGGGCCGACGCGAGCCCCGCCTGGCCGATATCGGATAGTCCGTTTTCCTGCCCGATGTCTTGCCGCACCGCCGCCTCGACGAACGCGGCTTCCTCTACCGCGACCGCTGAAACCCCGGCATCGGCACCCGCATCGCGACCATTGGAAGCCAGCTCGGTGCCGACGAAGAGCGCTACTGCCTCGGATGCCACTACGGCCTGCGGCGCGGCGCCCCGTCTCCTGCGGTCTTGCGAAGTTCTCGCCATGCGATCCTCAGACAACACGAATTCCAAAAGTTAGGGACACGGCGCCGAGCCGCACCACGGCCGCGGTTGCTAGACCTGCGCGGCGCTCAATTTGACGAAGGCGAGGCCGAGTTTGCGCAGATCGTCGCCCAGCTCCAGCTCGCTCGGCGAGATCGCGTTCGGCAAGACAAAGGATAGGCGGTTGGCGCGCGGGCTGATGATCTCGCGCGACACCGTAAAAGCGATCTCCGAGGGAGCCGTAATCGAACAGAAATGCACCATCAGACCGTTGACGTAGACCCAGCAATCCTGCTTCGCGATCGGCGCGCCGTCCGGCAGGAACGGGAATACCTGCACGGTGATCCCGAGATCGCGGCGCAGGGGCGGCACCCGAAAGCTCAGCTCGACGAACGGCTTCTCGCTCCAGGTGCTGACCTTGTCCGGCCTCGGGCTGAAGCCGGCCGGGCTGAACTCCTTCAGGTTTCCGGTCACCCCAAAATCGATACCGGTGTTGAAATCGAGAACTTGCACGCGTCACCTCGGAAGATACTTGGCGGCATGACGCGTCCCACCGGCTTTCTTTGCCAATGACGCGCGCACGCCGGTGTTAGGTTTCGAATCTCGTCGGCCGGCTGCTTTGCTCTGAAGCGGGTCGGGGCACGCCGGATATTGCCCGGAACAGGCTGCTAATACCTGATCACCCGGCCAACACGCAATAAGAAGCGTCGATATCATACCAAAGTATGCTGAATTTCATGGCGATATCTCGGCAGCCGGAGGTTTGGGACTGGCCGCCTGCGCGGCGCTATGTCGCGGAGCGTGCAAAGAATAGGCAGCGTGACTGCTATGCCGGTTGCGGCAAGATCCGTAAAAGTAGGGAAAAGCCGGTGACGGACCGGTGGATTTAAAGCATTATTCAGCATTCGATGCTCGATTTAGTCGGCGATGCGACGGGCCAAGGCCGAAGCCTCGCCGACATCCATTAATTTTGCTATAATGTCAGGCAAATAATATGGTAATTAAGGAGTTCATGCGGCTCCCTACAGGAGTTAAACTGGGGGGAGCGGTCGTCGCCGGGGTGACGGTGCCGCAGCCGAGTCCGCGTATAAGGCGGGTGTTGCGGCGGCCTCATTGGGTATCGGTAAGCCGACTGGCTTCGGAAAGTCAGGAATAAAACAGCATGGTTGAAGTGACCGAGGCAGGGGTCGACCCGTCTTGGGCAGCGCGCGTAACGGCCGCGGAGGCGGCCAGCGACGCCAAACAGTGGCAACGCGCCGCCGAGCTGTGGGACGCGCTGCGAACCGACTTTTCGCATCAGGCGCGCTGTTGGCTTAAAGCGGGCGAAGCGTTCTGCGAAGCCCGCCTGCTCGACGACGCCGAACGGGTCCTCGCAGAGGCGGTCGCCTTGTTCCCGGACGACCGGTGGATCGGCTATCAGCACCTGATCGTGGCACGGCGGCGGGCGGATCGGGCGGAGGCTCTGCGCCGCGCCGAGACGCTCCGCGCCGCATGGCCGAATTTCTGGCCGGCCTGGGTCGAATCCGCCGACGCGCTTGCGGCTTTGGGCCGCATCCCCGAAGCGGAAGAACGGCACCAAGCGGCGGTCGAGCGCTTTCCCGATGCTTTCTGGCCCAATTTCGGCGTCGCGCGGCTTGCCTCCCAGCGTGCCGATTGGGCGGGCGCGATCCGCATCTGGTCGGAATTGCTGGCCCGCTTTCCCAACCAATCGGCGGCGGTCGACGCGCTGCAGGCCGCCGTCAGCAGCGCCGAGCGCCAAACGTCGGAGTTGCCGTCGACCTCCGAAAGCGGTGACCTGATGGCGAGCCAGCCGATGGCGGGTACCGGCGGGGCCCCAACCGCGACCATCCTGCCGGTCAGCGATGCGGAATACCGCTGCCCGACCGACCTCGCGCTGACCGCGGCGCCGCTCAAACGGGTCATGGTGATCGGGTCCTGCCTGAGCGCGTCGTGGCCGATGGTGCTGCAGGGCAAACATCCCGACTGCGTCGCTGATCATTTCCTGGTCAACAATGCCGCCATGCTGCCGGACCGATTGCCCGGCGCGGCCGAGGAATACGATTTCCATGTGATCCAGATCCCGCTGCGCCAAATCCTGCGGGAGCGGATGCATTTCGGCCTGTCCTATTCCGATACGGCGGCCTTCGAGCGGATGTTCGAAACGGCGCGGGCGCAGCTCTGCGAAACGCTCGCCGAGCTGATGCGCTGGAACCAGGCGCATGGAATCCTGACCTTCGTCTGCAATTTTCTGGTGCCGCAGCAGAACCCGATGGGGCGCCTGTTGCCGCGCTACGACCTGCGCAACTTTGTCTATTTCATCGAAAAGCTGAACGAGGCACTGGGTCAGGAGCTGCAGCAATACAAAAACGCCTACCTGTTCGATTACGATCAGGTCGTGAGCACCTACGGCAAGCGGCACTTTCAGGATGACGCGGTGTGGACGATCTCGCACGGCGCCGCGCTGGCCGACACCGGCTGGGAGGAGGATGACGGGCGTCTCGAACCGGTCGAGAGGATTTCCCGCTATTACCCGCTGTCGACCCACGATTTCGTGCTGCACGGCTGGGCCGAGATGATCGCGATGTACCGGACGATCCGCCAGGCGGACCCGGTGAAGCTCGTGCTGGTCGATCTCGACGACACGATGTGGCGGGGCGTCGCCGCCGACGAGGCGGACGCATCGAGCATGGCGCGCGAGGGCTGGCCGCTCGGCTTTGCCGAGGCGCTGATGTTCCTGAAGCGGCGCGGCATTCTGCTCGGCATCGTCTCGAAAAACGATGAGGACAGGGTCCCCGGCATCTGGCAACGGATCTACGGCGATCTGGTGCGGCTCGAGGATTTCGCCGTCAGAAAGATCAATTGGCAGCCCAAGGCGGACAATGTCGAGGCGATCCTCGCCGAGGTGAATTTGCTGCAGAAGAGCGTCGTGTTCATCGACGACAACCCGGTCGAACGCGCGGCGATCAAGGCGGCTTTCCCCGACATGCGGGTGCTCGGACCCAACCCCTATCTGTGGCGCCGCATCCTGCTGTGGTCGCCGGAAACCCAGGTCGCCACGGTCACCGCCGAATCCGCGGCGCGCACCGAAATGGTGCAGAAGCAGGTCGAGCGCGAAGGGCAACGCAAGCGGCTCAGCCGCGCCGATTTCCTGGCGTCGCTCGAAGTGCGCGCGACACTGCATGAAATCGCCTCGATCAGCGACAGCCGTTTCCCGCGAACCCTGGAGCTGATCAACAAGACCAATCAGTTCAACACCACCGGAAAGCGCTGGACATTGCAGGAATTCCCCGGCTTTTTCCGCGATGGCGGCCGCTGTTTCGTGCTCGATGTGACCGACCGCTACACCGCCTACGGGATCGTCGGGGTGCTGCTGGTCAGCGGCAATGACATCACGCAATTCGTGATGAGCTGCCGGGTGGTCGGCATGGATGTCGAAATCGCCGCGGTCGGCGGCGTGCTGCAGGCATTGGCGGCGCGCGGCATCGCGGAGTACGGCGCGATATTGATACGCACGCCGGCCAATCTTTTGTGCCGCGACCTGTGGGAGCGATGCGGCTTTGTCGCGGCCGGCCCGGATCGCTATCGCCGCGCCGCCGACCCGTTTGCGATGCCGGCTCATATTGTGCTGCGGACCGAAATGTTGCAGCAGCCAGCGCTGTCTGCCGCCGAGTGACGCTATCGGAAAGTCGTCAGCCAACTGCCCATGTTGAACATGCCGTGAGTCCAGCAACAGACATAGTCGCGCCGGCGACGACGGCCGGCTCGCGAAGCAAACACGCTTGGCTGGCGGCAACCGGGCGCTACGCCGTCGCGGCTGTGTCCGTCGCCGCGGCGATCGGGATCTCGCTGGGACTCCAAACATGGGGCGTTCACGTCTTCCTGTTCGCGTTTTACGCAGCCGTGGTCGGCGCCGCCTGGATCGGCACCGGCCCGGGCTGCCTCGCGGTGGTGCTGTCGGTGCTGGCAGTGCAGTATTTCTTCACGCCGCCGGAATGGAGCTTCGAGGTAAACCCGGAGGACGTGCCGTTCACGGGCAGTTTCATCATCTGCGCCATCATGACCCTGGCCTGGAGCTGGCAGCGCAAGCGCACCGAAAGCGCGCTGCAACAGGCGCGCGACACGCTTGAAGTCACCGTTCAGCAGCGCACCGCCGAATTGGTCGACGCCAATGCCGCATTAAAGAACGAGAACGCTGAGCGGCGTGCCGCGGAAGAGGAATTGCGGCGCAGTGAAACCCTGCTCGCGCAAGGACAGAAGCTCAGCCGGACCGCGAGCTGGACCCTGCAGCCCACCACCGGAGAGATGCGCTGGTCGGCCGAGCTGTTCGACATATTCGGGACCGAGCGCGCCGCCGTGATCCCATCCTTTCAGCTGTTCCGCGACAGAGTGCATCCCGACGACCGCGCCCGCTTCGACGCGGCGGTGGCGATGGCAGTCGAAGGCAGCACGAACTTCTCCTGCGAGGTCCGCATTATCGTCCGCGGCGGAGCGGTCAGGCATGTGCATGCCTTGGGAGAGGTCCAAACCGATCCGCTCCGCGAGAAGGAAGTCATCGGCACGGTCATGGACCTGACGGACCGCAAGCGCACCGAGCAGGCCCTGCACGATGCCGAGGCCGAGCTGGCGCGCACCTTGCGGCTGGCGACGATGGCGGAGCTCACGGCCTCGATCGCGCATGAGATCAACCAGCCGCTGGCCGCGATCGTGGCCAATGCCAGCGCCTGCGTACGCTTCCTGGCGCGGCGTCCGGCGGCGGTCGGCAATGCGAGGGAAGCGGCCGATTGCATCGTCAGCGACGGTACCCGGGCGGGCGAGGTGATCGCCCGCGTTCGGGCATTGCTCAGCAAACAGGGACCGCGTCACGTCGCCGTCGACATCAACGGCATCATCGCCGAGGTTCTCGAACTGTTGCGCGCCACGCTCGACCGCCAACGCATCGCGATCCACACCGAACTGGTGGAATCCCTTCCGCCAGTGATGGGTGACGCCGTGCAATTGCAGCAAGTGCTCGTCAATCTCGTCACCAACGCCGCCGAGGCGATGCGCGAGATCACCGACCGGCCGCGGGTGGTCACGATCGGGTCCAGGATCGACGCGACCGGTGCGGCGCTCGTCACGGTTGAAGATACCGGGGTCGGCCTCGACCGACAGGAACTCGACCGCATTTTCGACAGTTTTTATACGACCAAGCCGGAGGGGATCGGGGTCGGGCTGTCGATCAGCCGGTCGATCATCGAGGCTCATGGCGGCCAATTGTCCGCCCACCCCGCCCTGCCGCAAGGCGCACGCTTCTGTTTTGCGTTGCCGGTCGCGAACGCGCCCGAAAAGCGTCCGGCGGCGGCTTCGGCCATGCGCGACCATCCGCGTCAATTGGCCGGCTCGGCCGAGCGCTAAACCAAAGTCGCCGCGGCGCTATCCTTGTTGCTATCCCGCTGTCCCCCCGTTCCGTCGAAGGATCCCGGCGAGCCGTATAGTCTCGGGAGCCAAGCCGCATTGTTTGACCGGTCGATGGAACCGCTGATTTCGATCGTGGACGACGACGAGCCCGTGCGCGAGGCGCTGCGCCGCGTTCTAGCCGCGCATGGTCTGGAAACGGCCGTTTTCGCGTCGGGTAAACAGCTTCTCGCTTCCGATCAGCTGCCGCGGATGTCTTGTCTGATCGTCGATGTTAAAATGCCTGGGATGACCGGGCTGGCGCTTCACCATCGGCTGATGGCGGAGGGCCATCATATCCCGACCATCCTGATCACCGGCGGCGCCACGGCGAGCGGCCGCAAGCGCGCTCTCGCGGAAGGCATTCTCTCGTATGTTCCGAAGCCCCTCAGCGAGGAAACCCTGCTCGACAATGTTCGTCTGGCGCTGGCGCGCAGCGCCGCCGGCAATGGCCGGGCGATGGTCGGACCGCAGCCCCTCGCGCCGGGCAATGGCAGTCGAACCGATGCCGGTGAGCTGATGGCGCGCCGTCCGCAACTGTCGCCGCATCTGAGACGGCTGCAGGCGGAGTCGATCGCGATCCTGCGCGAGGTCGCGGCCGAGTTTCGCAACCCGGTGCTGATGTACTCGATCGGCAAGGATTCGAGCGTTCTGCTGCACCTCGCGCTGAAGGCGTTCTATCCGGCGAAGCCGCCCTTCCCGCTGTTGCACGTCGACACCACCTGGAAATTCCGCGAGATGATCGCGTTCCGCGACGCGACCGCGAAGCGGCTCGGGCTCGACCTGATCGTGCATGTCAACCAGGAAGGGCTCGACCGCGGCGTCGACCCAGTCGCCTCCGGATCGGCATTGCACACGCAAATCATGAAGACCGAGGCGCTGAAGCAGGCGCTCGACCAGCACGGGTTCGACGCGGCGATCGGCGGGGCGCGGCGCGACGAGGAGAAAAGCCGGGCAAAGGAGCGGATCTTCTCGTTCCGCAATCCCGGGCATGTGTGGGACCCGCGGCACCAGCGCCCCGAGTTGTGGCGGCTCTATAATACGCGGCTGCGTCCGGGTGAATCGATGCGGGTGTTCCCGCTGTCCAACTGGACCGAGCTCGATGTGTGGCAATACATCGAAGCCGAAGGCATCGAGGTGGTGCCGCTCTATTTCGCCAAGCCGCGGCCGGTCGTGCAGCGCGGCGGGGTGTGGATCATGGTCGATGACGACCGCCTGCCGCTGGAGCCGGGCGAGACGCCCGAATTGCGCCGGGTGCGGTTTCGGACGCTCGGCTGCTATCCGCTGAGCGGGGCGATCGAGTCGGAGGCCGCGACGGTTGGCGAGATCGTCGCCGAACTGCGCCAGGCGAGTCGCTCCGAGCGGCAGGGGCGGCTGATCGACAATGACTCCGAGGCGTCGATGGAGCGCAAGAAGCGCGAGGGCTATTTCTGATGCCCGACGACGCCATCGCGCGGCCGGTCGCGGCCGAGCGCGGTTTGTTGCGCTTTCTGACCTGCGGCTCGGTCGACGACGGCAAATCGACCTTGATCGGCCGGCTGTTGTTCAACGCCGAGCTGGTGCTGGCCGATCAGATGGAAGCGCTGGAACGGGAATCGCGGCGCTTTGGCACGACCGGCGGCGACATCGATTTCTCGCTGCTGCTCGACGGGCTGGAAGACGAGCGCCAGCAACGCATCACGATCGATGTCGCTTACCGGTTCTTTGCGACACCGCGGCGTTCGTTCATCGTCGCCGACACGCCGGGGCACGAACAATATACCCGCAACATGGTGACCGGCGCCTCGACCGCGGATCTCGCGGTGCTGCTGGTCGATGCCCGCAAGGGCGTCCTGACGCAGACGCGGCGGCATTCGCTGGTCTGTTCGCTGCTCGGCATCCGGCACATCGTGCTGGCGATCAACAAGCTCGACCTCGTCGGCTACGACCGCGCGGTGTTCGAGCGGATTGCCGAGGATTATCGCGAGGTCGCCGCGGAGCTTGGTTTTGCCTCGCTGGCGGTGCTCCCGATCTCGGCGCGCGAGGGCGACAACATCACCGAACGCTCGCCGAACATGCCCTGGTACGAGGGCCCGAGCCTCCTCGAATATCTCGAAACGGCGGAAGTCGAGGATGGCGCGGGCGGCCGGCCGTTTCGCTTTCCGGTGCAGTGGATCAACCGCCCGGATCTGGATTTCCGCGGTTTCGCCGGGACCGTCGTGGCGGGCTCGGTCGCCCCGGGCGATCCGGTCGTGGTGATGGGCTCCGGCCGCCAGTCGCGGGTCAAGGAGATCGTGACCTTCGACGGCCGGCTGAAGCGGGCCGCCACCGGCGACGCGGTGACGTTGACCCTCGAAGACGAGATCGACATCTCGCGCGGCGACCTGCTCGTCGCGCCGCAAGCGCGTGCCGAGTTCGCCGACCAGTTCGCCGCCACCCTGGTGTGGATGAAGGAAGAGAGCCTGATACCGGGCCGCTCCTATTGGCTGAAGCTCGGGACCCGCACCGTGGCGGCAACGGTGACGGCGCTCAAATATCGCGTCGATGTCGATAGCGGCGCCCATCTCGCGGCGCGCTCCCTGGGCAGCAACGAGATCGGCTTCTGCAACGTCTCGACCGCGACCCCGGTGGCCTTCGACGCGTATGCCGCCAACCGCGAGACCGGCGGGTTCATCCTGATCGACCGCTTCACGCAGGAGACCGCGGCGGCCGGGATGATCGCGTTCGCGCTGCGGCGCGCCAGCAACATCCACTGGCAGGATTCGACCGTGACGCCCGGCCAGCGCGCCGAACTGAAAGGGCAACAGACCGCGGTTCTGTGGTTCACCGGCCTGTCGGGCGCCGGCAAATCGACGATCGCCAACCGGGTCGAGCAGAAATTGCTGGCGCTGGGCTGCCATACGATGCTGCTCGACGGCGACAATGTGCGGCACGGGCTGAACCGCGATCTCGGCTTCACCGACACCGACCGGGTCGAGAACATCCGGCGCGTCGCCGAGGCTTCCCGGCTGATGTGCGAGGCCGGGCTCGTCGCGATCTGCGCGTTCATCTCGCCGTTCCGCGCCGACCGCCAGATGGCGCGCGACATCGCCGCGCCGCACCCGTTCATCGAGGTGTTCGTCGACACGCCGATCGAGGAATGCATCCGGCGCGACCCCAAGGGGCTCTACGCCAAGGCCAAGGCAGGCGCGATCCCGAACTTCACCGGCATCGACTCGCCCTACGAGCCGCCCGAGGCGCCGGAAATTCACCTGGCAACGATCGACGCCGACGCGGAGGCCCTGTCCGACCGGCTGATCGAGGAATTGCGCCGGCGCAATATGCTCGGCTGATTGACGTGACCCGGAACCGCCCGGAAATTTCTGCGGCGACCGCTGGTCAATACTCAGAGGGCAAGCGGCCTTCGGCGTAGCCGTTACTGAGGAAATGCTCGGTCGCACTGACGATCTGGCCCTTCTCGATGCCGTCGGCGACGTCCGGATAGGTCGTCAGGTACCACTCCTCGTCGACTTCGAATAGCGCCGGCCGGCGGCCCTCGAAATAGCCGTTTTCGACGAAGTGATGCTTGGCCGATTTGAACATCCCGGCGTGGATCGCTTCCGACACATCCGGGTATTGCTCCAAGTACCACGGCTCATCGACCGTGACGCCACGCAACAGCAGCTTCACGATGTCCAGCAAATCCCGATGCATCAAGGTGACGCGATCACGGTCGGCGTTTGCCGTAATCTTGTACTTCTGTTTAACAAAAGCAAAGGGAGGCAAATAACTCACCGGCAAACCCCACGATCGCAAGATGTTTTGAATGTGGCGGCGAACTCTAGTTCGGGCGCGCCGAATTCGTCAATGCGCGCCGGCTGCGGCGCTTAGATTAAACGTCGGGTCGGGCCTATGACCGCGCCGATCGGTCGACGATCCGCAACTGCAGCCCTTCGAGCGGGTCGTTGGCCGCCGTCGACAGGCAGGGCGCTCCGTTGCGCGCCGGCCCGGAGACCGCGCCGGATTGAAAGTACCCGGAATATTCGCAATCGAAGCGGGCGCCGGCAACGCCGGCTTTCTGCCGTACCGCGAAGCCGACGAGCGGAGTGCTCCGGCCGCTGGTGCCGCAACGCGAGCCGCTGGGGAGCCAATCGGTCTCGACGCCGCTGGCGGAGAGGCCTTTGTATTCGATCGCCGAGGCGGCCAGCGCGTCGCGCGGCAGGATCGCGAAGGCCTCGACCCACGATCCCGCACCGACCCGGCCGGCCCAGCCCGGCTCGAAAAAATACACATCGCCCCGCCCGCGAATGTGCAGGAGAATTTCGAGACCCACCTCCTCCTGCGAGCGCACGGGGATCTCCGGCATCGCCAGTGCTACCGTCATGATCGGAAGTTCGGCCGGCGCATCGAGACGGCGGATCGCCAGCGCGAGCGGCGGGCCCGAGGGATCGCGCCCGAGATAGGCAGTGACCAGGGCGGCGGCGCCGCCGGCCGGCGAGCGCACGAACAAGCTCTCGGCCGGGCCGCCGAGCCATGCGCCCGGCTTGCCCGACGCGGTGGTAATTTCGAGCGCGCCGTCCTGACCCGAGTGAAATGGGCAGACATGAACCGCCGGCAATGCGAGGCCGGTTGCGGCGCCATGCGAAGGGGCGCCGCCGGTAATGCTGAACGCGAAAAGGCCAGGCTCGAGATTGACGAGCCGGGCGATCGCGCTCGGGGCCGCGGATTGCGCAATCCCGGAACCCGGATCCGCCGCGGATGCAGCCTCGGCGACTTGGTCGGACATCGTCACGCGGTGACCGCGTGACGCGTCGCGGCCGCGCGCCGTTGGCGCCGGCGCGGCGTCGGGGGCTCGCCGGTCAGCTGGCGGATCAATGCCAGATGGGCAGGCAGACATACCGTCTTCAGATCGTAGTGGGCGAGCACCTGCTCGCGCGCCTTTGTCCGAA
>Ga0208990_1000091_pt1 | contig 14989 bp, 16 predicted proteins | sample MedBloCARef_M3_FD_187854 | JGI IMG/M metagenome (GOLD analysis project Ga0208990, IMG submission 187854) | Forest soil microbial communities from El Dorado National Forest, California, USA - Mediterranean Blodgett CA Ref_M3 (SPAdes) (version 2) | ecosystem: Environmental > Terrestrial > Soil >...
CAGCGGCGAAAAATCTGCCGACCTATCCTCCAGCTATAATAGAGGCGAAGGCCAGAAACCGGTGTCTCAAGCTTATAAGGATAACTGGAACCTGATCTTCGCGAAGAAGAAAAAGCGATAGCCGAGCCGGGCGTCACGCTCGCTGGATGGACTGACTACTTTTCGAGCGCCTCTTTGATCTTCGCGGCAGAGTTGCCGTGCTTGTCGACCAGGCGTTGCAGCTCTTCCTTCGAGACGCCAAGCGCTTTCGTCCAATACCTGACCTCGTAGTCCTCGTGCATATTGATGCGGCTGCGATCTGCAGGGCCTCGGTTCGAATGGTCATCAGCCATCGGGCGCACTCCTTGTTTGTGCCGCGATGACAACGCTTTGGCCTGATTATTGTTCATGTCAGGGGACTGCCCCCGGCGGGTCACTGCTCGGGCGAATCTCGGGATGGCACGGCCGCCCGGGTCGACGGTGACGGCTGCGCCGGCCGCCTTCCTCTTATGCGGCGTTCCACACGCGAGTTCATCAGCCTCATGCTGTGTCGCGCGGGCGCATCCGCGGCCGCCCGCACCTCCGCCATCCGTGACTTGGTGCACCCATGGCTGAATGCTGATGCCCAAGTGCAAAAAGAAACCGCTCAGATAGAGCAAGAATTGGCTGGTTTATTTCTTCAAGCCCTCTGTTGCGGCGTCCTTCGCCTCTCCGGCGACGTCGTGGGAGGCGCCGATGAGCTTGTCGAGCTTGCCTTCGGCGTCCAACCTATAATCGCCGGTCACCTCGGCCGCGATCTGCTTGAGGGTGCCTTGGACCTTCCTTGCGGCGGCCTTCACGTGCTCTCGATTCATGTTTCAAGCCTTCCTGAACGCCAAACGCTCCAGAGCGAGGCTCGTTCCGGACCTACGCGCTTCGTATGGAACTCTGAACATGCGACTTGGTTGGTTGCATTGGATGAGGCCGTGCGAGGATTCTTGCTGGGAGAGACGAGTGTGGGTGGAAAGCCGCTTCCATTGCCGGTCTGGGACCGTGACGCCCGCAAGCTCTTCAACGAGTTCATGGACGATCATCCAGCCACTTATGACAGCCGGCCCCGGCGCTCGCTCACTCAATGGCTGGAATCGCGCCGCCTCTACGACTGGATGATCGCCGCCTACCAGGGCAGCCGCTGGAGCGTGCGCGAGATCGAGCCCTTCATATCAAAGCACCAGATCGACATGTCGGAATTCAAGCCGGTCAAATTTACGTCCTTCGCCGAGTTTTTCGATCGTGAGTTTCTGCCCGGCGCGCGAAAATTTCCTGCCGCCCCCGACCAAATGGGCGCCTTCTCCGAGGCGCGCTATTTCGCCTGGAGAAGGCTGGACCCTGACCAAAAATTTCCCGTGAAAGGCCACTCGCTCAGCGCGGCGCACATCCTCGGCAACGACAAGCGCGCAGAACCCTTCATGGACGGGCCTGTTATTCTCGCGCGCCTTGCGCCGGTGGATTATCATCATAATCACTATCCGGACGATGGCGTCACGGTCGACAGCGCCTGGCTCGGCGGCCCGCTCTGGACCGTCAACTGGCATGCGCTCCTCCATCAGGAAGACATTCTTTTTAAGAATCACAGGCAGGTGAACATTCTGGAGACGCGCCACTTCGGGCGGATCGCCTTCGTCGAGGTCGGCGCGATGTCGGTCGGCCGCATCCAACAGGTCCATCCGCTGGAGACGCCATTCTCGCGAGGCAATGAAAAATCCGTTTTCAAATTCGGCGGCTCCGCCATCGTGGTGTTCGGGCAACCTGGCGCTTGGCAGCCTTCGGAGGATCTCCTCGACAATACCAACAAGGGCATCGAAACCCTCGTCCGGCTGGGCGACGTCGTCGCAACCTCCGGCCAAAAGTCGGCACCGGCGCATTGAGCCGAGGCAACAGGACCTTCGGCCACAAAGCCGGTTCCACCATGGCGGCGCGTAGCAGGGGCGTGCGCCTCGAGACCGGCAACTTCAAGCAGAGCCGAGCCATGTGTGGGCCCGCCTGCTTGAAGATCGTTCTCGCCTATTTCGGCAAGCGGGCGTCGGAGAAGCTGATCGCAAAGGCCTGCCGGGCAAGTCGGCTCACCGGCACGTCCGGATCCAACCTCGTGAAGGGCGCCAGGCGGTTCGGCTTTCGCGCCGAGCTCATGGATCACGCCGATTTGCGGACAATCGAAAAATGGCTGCGACGAGGGGTGCCGGTCATCGTCGATTGGATGAGCACCGTCGCGGCCCGCGGGACTTCGACGGCTTGCGGGCACTACTCCGTCGTGTGCGCCCTCGACAAGCACCACATCCTCTTGCAGGACCCGGGTATCGGACGGCGCCGTCGTCTTTCGCGCCGAACTTTTCTCAACGTTTGGTTTGACTTCAAGCGCGTCTTCCCAAAAGCCCAGGACGACCTGATCATCAGGCGCTTGATCATCGTGGCTCCGCAGGAATTCTCGAACCATCACCGGAGGCGGAGCGGGTCGCGCAAGTCGGCGCCGGCCGTCGTGCTGCCGAACGCGCGGCCGCCGGGAGTTGCGTCGCTATGAGGGCGGTGGCCGGGTGTCCGGTCGCACGCAGAAGCGCGCGTCCGCCGCGTGTTCTCGTCGCAGCATTGGTCGGGTTGCCGACACAAACTATGCAGTGTCGTCAGCAGGTTGCGTGCATCCATGCTGGAACAGCCGCGCGGATCAAACGTTGTTCAGGGCGCCCTGACAGGGAAGGCACTCAAGACAAATTTGTAGGACGGACATGTGCGGCTTCTGCGGAATCATCAGTTCGAAACCTGACGCAGAGGCGGCGCTCATCTCGAAGATGCTCGCGCCCCTCGAGACGCGCGGCCCTGACGGCACGGGCGTTTTTGTCCAGGGAAAATTGGGCTTCGGGCATCGCCGGCTGAGTATTCTGGACCTCGCCTCGACGTCTCAGCAGCCCATGATCGACCCGGAGCTCGGGCTGGGCATCGTCTTCAACGGATGCATCTACAACTTCAAGGAGCTGCGGTCCGAGCTCGCGGCCAAAGGATATCGATTCTTCTCCGACGGCGACACCGAGGTCATCCTCAAGGCCTATGCGGCCTGGGGATCGCGTTGCGTCGAGCGCTTCTTTGGAATGTTCGCATTCGCGCTGTGGGAGCGCGACAGCGGGCGCGTGGTTCTGGCGCGCGACAGGCTTGGGATAAAGCCGTTATATCTCGTCGACACGCCAAGCGGCCTCCGATTTGCTTCTACTCTGCCGTCCTTGCTGCAAGGCGGCGACGTCGACACGTCGATCCACCCCGCGGCCCTGCACCACTACATGAGCTGGCACGCCGTCGTGCCGCCCCCGCTCACGATACTCAAAGGCGTGCGCAAGCTCGCGCCCGCCACCATCCTCACGATCGAGCCGGATGGACGCCAGAGCGAGCAGACCCACTGGAAGGTGGAAGTCGGCGCTCCCGCGTCGGGACATTCTGCCACAGAGGCCGAATGGCGCGAGAAGGTGTTGGAAGTCCTCGACACCGCCGTCCAGCGCCGCCTGGTGGCGGATGTGCCGGTCGGGGTCCTGCTGTCGGGCGGGCTCGACAGCTCGCTGCTGGTGGGGCTGCTCGCCCGGCAAGGCGCGCGCGAGATCAAGACTTTCTCCATCGGATTCGAAAGCGTCGGCGGCCTGAAAGGCGACGAGTTCAAATACTCCGACATCGTCGCCCGCAGGTTTTCGACCGATCATCATCGCATCCACGTCAGCGCCCAGGAGGCATTCGACGCGCTTCCCGGCACGATCTCGGCGATGTCCGAACCGATGATGAGCCACGACGCAGTCGGCTTCTATCTTCTGTCGCGCGAGGTTTCCAAGCACGTGAAGGTGGTCCAGAGCGGCCAGGGCGCGGACGAGGTTTTCGGGGGCTACCACTGGTATCCGCGCTTATTGGACTCCAATTCCATCGCGAGCGACTACGCCGACTTCTATTTCGACCGCGATCACGACGAGATGCGCGAGGCGCTCGATCCGCGCCTCATGAACGGCGATTACAGCCGCGAATTCGTCGACGCCTTCTTCGCCCGGGCAGGCGGCAGCAGACCCGTCGACAAGGCCTTGCAGCTCGACACCGAGGTGATGCTGGTCGACGATCCCGTCAAGCGGGTCGACAACATGACCATGGCCTGGGGACTCGAGGCGCGGGTTCCATTCCTGGACCACGAGGTGGTTGAGCTGGCCGCCAAGATTCCCGCGGAGCTCAAGGTCTCGCACGGGGGAAAATACATCCTGAAGGAGGCGGCGCGCGCGATCGTGCCGCCCGAGGTGATCGACCGTCCCAAGGGATATTTCCCGGTCCCCGCGCTCAAGTTCCTGCGCGGCCCCTTCCTCGCGTTCGTTCGCGACGTCCTGCACGATCCGCGGGCGCGGGGCCGGCGGCTGTTCAATCCGGATTATGTCGCCCGGCTGCTTGCCGATCCTGAAGGCTCACTGACGCCGAAGGGACATTCCAAGCTCTGGCAGATCGCGCTCCTCGAATGCTGGCTGCAGACCCATGGAATTTGAGCTCAAACCACGGCGCATCGCGCGGGTGAGTCCGCTGGGCTCATTCCAGTTCGGCATCGAGGAGGAATACTTCCTGTGCGATGGCGCGACTCTGCAGCCGGCGATGAGCACGCCCGAAACTCTCTTCGCTCACGGCGATCCCGGCACCGGCGCGCGTCTCAACCGGGAAATGCTGCAGGCGCAAGTCGAGGTGGCGACACATCCGCACACGAGCTGCCGGAGCGCCCGGGACGAGTTGATACAGCTGCGCCATGTCGCCGCGGAGGCCGCAGCCAAGCACGGCTTGGCGATCCTCGCGTCCGGCACGCATCCCACCGCCGATTGGCGGCAGGCCGTCCACAGTCCCAAGCAGCGCTACGACGAGCTGATGCAAGGGCTGCAGATGGTCGGCCAGCGGAACATGCTCTGCGGCATGCATGTGCATGTCCAGGTGCCCGATCCGGACACCCGCATCGACGTCATGGCCCGGATGATTCCGTATGTCCCCTTGCTGCTCGCCTTGTCGACGTCGTCGCCGTTCTGGCGCTCTCGGCGCAGCGGTCTCAAGGGCTACCGGCTGACCGCCTATGACGAGCTGCCTCGAACCGGAATGCCGGAACTGTTTCGCTCGATGCAAGACTACGAGGCTTACGTCTCCGCACTGGTCTGCTCCGGCGCCATCCCCAACGCCACCCACGTGTGGTGGGCGATTCGGCCATCGGACAAGTACCCGACCCTCGAGCTCAGGGCCACGGACTGCTGCACGCGCCTCGACGATGCATTGGCGATTGCGGCTTTGTACCGCTGCCTGGTCCGCCATCTGTGCCGCCGGCCCTTTCTCAACGCCGGTCTGGATACGGTCGATCGTGCCATCGCGGTCGAGAACAAGTGGCGTGCCCAGCGCTACGGCGTGGAAGCTTCCTTCGTGTCACCAGCCGGGGCTGTTTCCATGACGGAGCTGCTGGACGATACCCTGGAAAAAATCGCGCCCGACGCGGAAGCGCTGGAGTGTGGGGACCACGTGCTTCACTGTCGCACCATCGTCCGCAGCGGAAGTTCGGCCGACGCGCAGCTGCGCATGTTCGCCCAAGAAAACGGAGCGGATGAGCATGGCCACCTCGACGCCGTGCTGCGCTGGATCGCGGCATCCAGCTTACCGTGACTGCTGCTCGCCGCCACGCAGCGTGTCTCTGCGCGATCGCTCTCGCCAACTCATCCGGAATCGTTTGGTCGAACTTTCACGCCTCTACGGCCAAAGCCATCCTTTTATAACGCCCTGCTTGGGGCTGGTTGCCCGCACGCAACTGTCCGGTGACGGCGCCATCCGCCAGTCAAAGTCTCGCTGTGCCGGCCCCGATGCGGGCGGCGCCGGCCCGGTCGCTGGCGCGCAGCGACCAACCGCCCAGGACGCTAAATGGCGCCGCTCCGTCCGGTATCAAACATAAGTAATGACCTGATGTAGCGCTCCCATTGTCGGGACGGAACGCGCTTACGCCAACAACGTTGGTCAAAGGACCCCGCCAGTTTCCTCCCCTCTTTCCACCGTGGCTGGCGGCCACTAGTCGCGATCGGTAGAAGTGCAGATCGCGACTTTTCTTTGCGGCGCATCCGCCTGCCGAAGATCGGGCAGCTTGCGAGCGAAGGTCGCCATGAAGCTCGCTGAGACGGGGCGCGGACGGCTTATATCCGGTACCGGACATAGTATAACCTAATGCTCTCGTTTTATCGGAACCCTTTTAGCGGATCGCTCGTTTATCGCCTGCTGGCCAATGATCTTCCTGATCGCGTATGGCCGGCCAAGTCGCGATCAGCAGAAATGTTGGTCGCGACTTTTCGCATTTACGGCTAGGCGATAAAGGATTGCGAATTGACTCGCCATTCGACCGCGAGCACCCCACATGAAATATATCATCGGCCAAGGCACTGTCCGTAGGCGCCGGTGACTGAGAGTGGGTAGTGCTCCCGCCTGCCAGGCAAGAGGGAGAGCACATGCCCCATCATTCAAACAATCGCATTCTGTCGACAGTCAGCGCCGAGGACATGGCAGAGCTGCAACCGCATCTTCGGCTTGTCGAGCTGGAGCACGGCCGGGTACTCGCCGAAAGCCGTCAGCGCGTGCATAAGGTGTACTTCCCTCATGGCGGCATTCTTTCGTCGGTCGTCGAGCTCAAGGCCGGCTGGGGGATCGAGGTCGGTATGATCGGCAAAGACGGTGTTTTCGGCGCTGCGCAAGCCATGGACGACCGAATGTCGCTGAACAAGATCGTGGTGCAGGTACCGGGGTGGGCGTCCGTGATCGATGCGGAGGTCGTCAAAGAGTTCGCGGGCTCGTCACCCGAGTTTCGCGGCCTCCTCGTCAAATACGATCAGTTCTTGTCGGCGCAGGTGCAACAGACCGCCGCCTGCAATGCGCTTCACACTGTGGAGCAGCGCATGTGCACGTGGCTTGTGAGGATGCACGATCTGGTCGGCACCGACCTGCCGCTCACCCAGGAGTTTCTCGCCCAAATGATGGGCGTACGACGTACGAGCGTGACCGCGGTTGCCGTCCAAATGCAAAGCGAGGGCCTGATTACGTATCGCCGCGGTCATATCCGCATCGTGAACATGGCGCTCATTCAGAAGCGCGGCTGCGAATGCCACGAAAGCGTTCGCGAATATGCCGCCGACATCTTCGCCGATGCAGCCGAGCCGACACCTTTCCATCCTACGCCCGATATGGGACAGCCTTCCGCCGGCGAATGATCGTCAGGTGGGCTCACGCAAACGAAGCCCGCGCGGAAGTTTTGGCGCCGATCGCCGCGCCGTGTTTTTCGGATTGCTGACGCGGACCCGGGCGACGAACGGCAACGAACGGCGCGGCACCGTCAGGCTCCTGCGATGAACCAACCCCAACGCGATGGCAGCCAAGCTGCTGCCCGGCCATGGAAAAAACGCCGCGGCGGAACCGGCCAAGCCATCCGCCGTTGATTGGTCGGGCGTTAGCGCGGCGCCGCCTCTATTGCGGCACCCCCGGGAGCCAGGTCATGCGGACCGACGAAATCCTTCAGACCATGCTGATGTATCTCATTCTTCCGCTGTGGCTGGCGGCCGGCTTTTCGGACTACCTTTGCCATCGGGCCGCCCATATCGAGCGCACCAGCGGATGGCCGGAATCCGTGCTGCATCTGCTGGAAATGGCCGAAATGGCGATTCCCGTGATGGCCGCGTTGTTTCTCGAGATCAATGCGGCGGTCATCCTCCTGATGATCGTTTGCTTTCTCCTGCATCAAGCGACCGCGCTGTGGGATCTGTACTACGCCGCAGCCACGCGCGAGGTGGGCCCGATCGAGCAACACGTCCATAGCTTCCTGGAAATGATCCCGCTGATGGGTCTCTTACTGGTCGTCGCTTTGCATTGGGACCAGTTCATCTCGCTGTTCGGCTTTGCGTCCCCACGATTTGATTTCGTCCTCAAGCCGAGACCGCTGCCGTGGATCTATGTTGCAACAGTCCTGGGTGCCGCCGTCATCTTCGAGATCCTTCCCTATCTGGAAGAACTATGGCGCGGCTGGCGCGCGCGACGCGCCACCCGACAATCGCCTATTCGGCTGCAATAACTCCCGGCGATGGCCGATATCGAGCGTTGGGGCACGCTCACCATCGGGACAGGTCTTGGCAATGCCCAATTCAGGAATCGTCCAGGCCGGATCGAACGTAAGCGCGGCTGATCTCCGCGCGGCGTCCAGGTTGGAGTTTCGGTCGCATTTTCCACGTTGAAGCGGGGACTGCTTCACCGGGAAATGCCCTAGCCGACTTTCTCCAAAGGCGCGATTGCGGGACCATTCAGTACTTCGCCGTCCGGCCCCAACTTGGGGCGGCAATTGATTCCGTAGAATTTGTTAAAAAGGCACTCGACAGGCAAGTACCCGCAACCGACCGCGGGGAAGGCCCTGCCTGATGTTTTCTGCGGTGCGTGAATCCGCTTCTGGCCCTTCTCGGACCGAAACGCAAAGCGCCCGCGCAGGCTTCCCGGCGGGCGCAATTCCAACTGTGGATTTTCTCCTATACCATTTTGGACGGGTCGTCAAAAAAGTACGTGTCAAGAGTCATGATTGAGCTGACCACAAATCCTGCGCGGCAGGCCACGGGCCGCTCAATTCGGAACGGCCGGGGCGCCCTGTGCTCCGCCTCCGAATGCCTGGCACTGTACCGTGGGCTTCAGGTCTTCGGCGTGTCGTCGTTGTTGATGATCGCGACGCGACGGCCGCCGCTCCATAGTTCGACCTTTTTGCCGCGAGCGATGCCCTCAGCGGCCTCAATCGCCTCGTCGTCATCCTTATAGGTGACCTCGGCGGCGCTCTTGAAATGACCGTCAGGGCCGACAAAGTATATCCGGTAGTATGGCACACCCAACCCCCGACACATCCCAGCGACGCGGATCGTCCTTCCATCCAAATCCTGACCGCGATCCCAATCTGTCGCCGCGGTTTTCGCGTGGGCGATCAACCGGCGACATCGGCCGCGCAACAATATCGGCTACGCACTAAGCTCGTCTGATTCATTCAGAGAGAGCAAGACCAGATCCCGAATGCGCTCCGGATCGCGCTCGCCCGCACGGGCAACCTCAACAACCATTCGCGCCACGATTTCCGTTACGGCGTCGGTCCGATTGAGCAATTGAAGGGATGCGCAAACACCTTCAAAGGCGGCCGACATGGCCTCAACGGCCTGGGGATCAAAATTGCCTCCTTTTAAAAAAGGGGTGAGCGGCATTGAGCACTCCAGTTCGCGCACGACTGAGACTTAGCCGGCCAGCTTAGCCGCCGTCGGGGCAGGCTGTCGGTAATGTACATTACCAAAGCCGCACCGCCGCCAACGGGCCTAGGGATATGTTTTGGGAAGATGAAAAGCGACGCGCTCACGAACCAACCGGTAACATTCGCACGAGGCCTTCGTCAGGCCCTGCCGGTCGATGATCGTGACCTGCCGGCGGCCACGCTCGATCAATCCCGCGCCTTCCAGCTCCCGGGCAGCGTTCGTGACGGAGGGCCTCTGGGCACCCAGCATTTGGGCGAGAATATCTTGCGTAATCAAGAGCGTATCATCGTCGCCACGGTCACGCATCATGAGGAGCCAACGCGCCAGCCGCTCCGTAAGGCTGTGGGCGCCGTTGCAGGCGACCGATACCATGACCTGTTCGAGAAAGGCCTCGACATAATCATACATGAGGGCTCGGAAGGAGGGCATCGATTCCAAGGCCCGCGTATACGCCGCCCGCGACATCTTGGCCGCGCTTCCCGGGATTTGGACCAAAAGCCTGACCGAGGACATCCTGGCTCCGAGGAGAGCTTGCACGCCGCTGCATCCCTCTCTGCCAATGGTCGCCATCTCAATGGTGCTACCATTCGCATACACCGCGACCACCGAAATGACGCCGACATGGGGAAAGTAGACATAGTCGAGTGAGCTATCCGCCTCCATAAGAACCTGCCCGCTCGGGCAGCGGATGTGTTCGAGCTCGGGCATAAGCCGCTTCAGAATGCGGGTTGGCAAAGCGAGTAGAAGTCGATTGCGGGGCGTGTTTTCGTCCATACCCTGCAACCGCGCCGGTTCGCATTGGTTCCCATTTGGCAGGAAGGGGAGGAGGTGGGAGGGCCCGATCCCTAGTTGCGCGGGCTTGCCTTTCCGCCCTATCCGTGTCGCAGATGGGATATTCCATTACCCGCTCGGTCGCCGTCCGTGTTTCGGCATCGATTCAGAACTGTCTTTAGCGCGGCCGCTCAAACGCAACGCGGCCGCGCGGGCGTCCCGGCGGGCGCAATTCCAACTGTGGATTTTCTCCCATACCACTGGGGGCCGACTCGTCAAAAAAGTGCGTGTCAAGAGTCATGATTCTATTCGCGAGCGATTAATCGTCGGGGGAAAGCCCGGGGGTGGGACCGAGAACTTTGGCGCGACCGCCACAATGAAAGCCCCCGCGTCCGACGCGCCTGATCTTTAGTGCCCGTGATGCCGCTGATGCGCGGGCGCTGCCGAGGCATTGCCTGTGTAACCGCGCAATTCTCCGTACCGTTGGATCTGCGCGGCGGAGAGAATTGCGGCGGTCGCAAGGTGATATTTAAGATGCGCCGCCCGTAGCGTCGCCTGCGTTGCCCCGATCTGTTGCGTTGCCGTCTCCAGGCTGGCGAGCGTCACCGTGCGGGCCGCAAAATCGTCATTCAGGCTGCGTTCCTGGACAATCAACGTCGCGCCAATGGGAATCGTTTCGGACTTCATCGCGGCAAAAAGTTCGTTCAGTTTCGCAACTTGATCGCGAGACAAGTGAAGTTGCTCCGCCAGATCGATTGCATGACGCGGACCGGGATAGCCGTTCAGCTCGCCAGCGAGCGCAAGGCCCATTCCGTTGCCTTCCTTCAAATCCGCGATCTGCTGATCGGACAACGTCTTGATCGCGCGGCTTTCCATCCCGGCGTAGGGCTGCTGTTGTTGGGCCCGGACGGAGCCATACGATGCTTCAAGTGCCACGACGCCAGCAGCCGCCAGCAGCCCAAGGGCGGTCAAAGCTCGTTGCATGATAGTGCCTCCATCGAGAATCCCCACGCCACTTTAGCGCCTATCCATGCCCGTGCGCGTGGCCGTGCATGGGCCTGTTCATCATGCGCAGCATGTCGGGCCCGCCCGTTTTCAAGAATCGCCACACCAGCAGCGCCGCCACGACCAGAAAGACGATGTTCAGCCAAGTCGTATAGTTCCAGGTGATGGACGCTTCGACCACGCGGGCCTCCCGCTGTTGTGGAATGAGGCCCAGCACCGCGAACACCCCCTCGACCACCAAGGCCGCGCCGGCCATGGCCACGTAAAACGTGACCAGCAGGAAGGCCATCATCCGCATTCCGTAATATTTGCGGTAGATGTTCAGGATCGGAAGAATGATCAGGTCGGCGAAGATGAACGCGATCACGCCGCCGAAGCTGATGCCGCCGTTCCACAACACGGCCGCGAGCGGGATGTTGCCGACCGAGCAGACGAAGGAAATCATCGCCACCAGCGGGCCCACCAGGGGACCCCAGATGGTGGCAAGCACGGGATGATCGAACAGAAAGAGCCCTTGCCAGAAGGAGTTCGGGACCCAGGCCGCCAGCGCGCCGGCGATCAGCAGCCCGCCCGCGATGTCGAGCCAGACCGACGCCCAATCCATCACGAAATAATGGCTGATGGCCGTCAGGCCGCGCGGCGAGGTGATCCGCTGCCACAGCGGACCCTCGGTGACCGACATGTCCATGTCGGCGTGTCCTTCCATGCGGCCCGCGATGCCGCGCTCGGCCTGCTCCCTGGCTTCGGCCTGGAGGCTGGGTGACAGGAAAGCGCGAAACAACACGACCAGGATCGCCACCATGACGATGGCGCCGACCGCCTCGGCTGCCATGAAGCGCCAGCCCATGAGGACGATCAGGATGATGCTCAGCTCGGCGACCAGATTGGTCGAGGCCATCTCGAACGCCATGGCGGCCGTGAAGTTCGCGCCCTTGCGAAAAAGCGAACGCGCCAGCGCCACCGCCGCATAGGAACAGGAGGACGACGCCGCGCCGAGTGCGAGCGCGGTCGCGATCGACCGGGGCCGGTCATCCGGCAGCAGGCGGCTCATCTCCTTGTGCGAGACGACGGCTTGCACGACGGCCGATAGCGCGAAGCCCAGGATCAGCGGCCACAGGATTTCCCAGGCCATGAGAAAGGCCATCCAGAGCGCCTCGATGACGGCATCGATCACCGACATTAGGACCTCCTCGCGCTTGGTCTTACCTTTCCTTCCGGTAGAGCTTGTGACACCCGCCGCAGACCTGATTCATCGTCCGGAACTGGGCCCGGATGGCATCAAGGCTTCCGGGCTCGGTCTGGGCGAGCTTGGCGCTTTCCGCTTCCAGCGCCTTGGCCTTGGTCTCGAAGTCGGCCCAATTCTGCCAGAGCGAAGCCTTGGCGTCAGTAGGCGGCTGGGTGCTCCCTGCGGGAAACAACGTGGTCATCTTCGCGGCATGGGCCTGGATGCTCAACGCGTCCTTCTTGACCGCGGCAAGATCACGGCTCGCCCTCAGCCGCTCCTTGATGGCCTTCACGGACTTGTCCATGCTTTCCATGGCATCCATGCGTTCCTTCACGATCCCGGTGGCGTGGTCATGTGCCACCGCGGCGGAGGCGAGCGCGAGCACCGCTATCGCGGCCATGCGGATGATCCCGATGGCGCGCATCACGACACCTTCAGGCGAAAGAACAGCATGTAGCTCGTCGGGTCGCTGGTGTAGAGCGGCACCAGTTCGGTCGGCACGCCGTATTTGCTGACCAGTCCGCCGACGCCGAATTTGAGGTGGTCGGCCAGGTGGAAGTCATAGATGCCGCCGAGCGACACCTTGCTCACCGTGAAGATCGCAGAATTGTTGCCGGCAAGCGCGGCCGGAATGCTGATCGCCGGCGTATTGTCGAGAAGCTCGTCCTCCCTCACCCGCTCGGCGCGGAAAAACAGCGTGTAGGTGTCCTTGAAGATGAACTCGCTCTCCAGCAGATAGCCGTCGAGGGTGTTGCCGGGGTTATTCATCTTCCGTCCCCAGGCGGCCGTCGTGCTCCACACATTGCCCGGGCCGAAGGGCTGCGTGTAGGTCGCCGACGCCGTGATACGGTTCTGGTTGACGTCGGGCATGAGCTGCTCGGGCGAATGCAGGTGTCCATAGGAGACCTGCATCGAAAGCTCCTGGATCGGGTTCCAGGTGATCCGTCCCGAAAAGCTGTCGAGGGTCGGCGACTCGATGTCGTAACGGAATTGATTCGGCTCCCGCCCGCGGAAAGCGGAGGCCTCGATCTTCCACTTGTCCAGAACCGCGCCCAGGGTCACGACCCCGAAGGTGATGTGCGTGCTGTCCAGCCAATGGTGGGTGATCGGCGCTTCGGGAATGTCCGCGCCGCTGGTGCGGTGCATGAAGGCGCTCGGCCCGAGCGCGGGCTCGCCCGGCAGGCCGGCATAGACGAAGACGCTCGAGTTGGCGGACAGGTTGTAGCTGTAGGAGCCGGCCAGCTCCATGAACAGCTCATGCGGATGCTGGCGATCGATCAGCGTCGTCCGCCCGTCCGCTGTTTCGCCGCTTGCGAACAAAAGCGGATAGCCTCTTGGTCCCATGAACGGGTCGGGCGAGACCATGGCGCGAAATCCGAGCGTGCCGTCGCCGAGCTGGCGCTGCGCCATGCCCATGAGCATGCCGCCCGCGAAAGCCTTGTCGCCGCCGCGTGGACCGCCCTGGTGGTCATAGACGCCGTTGATCAGCGCATGGCCCATCAGCATCCAATCGCCGATCGCCGCGTGCACGCCTTCGTGCGGCGTGCTGTCGGGCAACCAGCTCGTCCCTGATCCTTCGCGTGTCATGGCGTAGGGACCGAGGAACCCCTTCATCTCCATCCCGCCGTGCTCGTGCGACATGCCGGACATCGCGCCGTGGTCCGCTCCCGATGCAGGCTTGCTGTGATCCATGCCCGGCATCGCGCCGTGCTTCATGCCCGCCACCGGCCGATGCGACGGCGGATGCGCGGCGGCTTTCTTGGCCGGCTTCTTCTGGGCTGCCGGCGCTGCGGCGGCGGGCTGTGTCGCTCCCTCATGATGCATATGGGCGTGGTCCATCGGCATGGCGTCTTGTGCCGTGGCTCCCGTCAGGGTCGCGCCCAGGAACAGGGCAAGCGGAATCACATATGATGTGCAGCGAAACATGGGTCGTCCTCGATCTCGAATTGCACGGGAGCGCAAACCGGTCGCGCTTGTGCGCGACCAGCCCGCATCGGCCCCGGTTGCGTTTGCGACCGAGGCGGCTCAAGCCGTGCGTTTTGGTATCCCGGGATCGATGGCGACCGGCCGGCCGGCGAGGCGTTGAGACTCCAGCGCGTACCGAATCAGTGATGGCGCAAATGCGCTCGTTCCCGTCATCGGGGGCGGACTGACCCCCGCGGTGGACACGCAGACCCCGCAGCACTTGGCACACGCCGCATCCTTCTTCTGTTCTGGTGTGCCGTGGTGGTGATCGTGTTCCGTATGCGCCGCAGCGGCCGACTGGGTCTGTGGGCTGCTCAAGGGACACGACCCGTCCGCCGCAGCGACCGACTGCTGCACCATGCCCGCCACGAAGGCGAGCGCGGTGACGAGAACAAGCAGCTTGCGGAGCCGGCGGCGCATAGGGGAAAACTACAATGGTCCGCAGGGAAACTCCAGCATAGTTTCGCCGATATTGTGCAGCTTGACGTGACTCGGTCTATCCTCGATTCCGGGCATACGCTCCTGTATATGAGGCAAATGGTCGACCGCCAACATACAGAGCAGGCGCACGTCCACGCGCCCAGGACTTTGGGCTGACTTTCGCGATCGTCGTCACGCTCAACATGGCGCTGGTTGTTTTACAAGCCGCATATGAAGTTGCCGGGGTGGCCATTCCTTCATCTTGCGATTTCCTTTGGCCCTGGCGTTGTCAGTTGAATTTCGCCTGGGCGGTTTT
>Ga0208990_1000094_pt1 | contig 14773 bp, 16 predicted proteins | sample MedBloCARef_M3_FD_187854 | JGI IMG/M metagenome (GOLD analysis project Ga0208990, IMG submission 187854) | Forest soil microbial communities from El Dorado National Forest, California, USA - Mediterranean Blodgett CA Ref_M3 (SPAdes) (version 2) | ecosystem: Environmental > Terrestrial > Soil >...
GCCGCAGGTAAAGGGCATGCAACCCTTCAAGATGCCGGCGCGCTAGCTGCTCCAAGACATCCTCGTCACCGGGCTGGTCAACGGCGGCGTCTACGCGCTGCTGGCGACCGGCTTTTCGCTGATCTTCGGCGTCGCGCGCATCGTCAACATCGCGCACACCGCCTTTTACATGCTCGCCGCGTACTGCTTCTACACGCTGATGGTGAAGGTCGGGCTCGGCTTCGTGGTGTCGGCGCTCATCGCAGTCGGGGCGGTGACGGCTCTTTCGGTGATCTGCTACCGGCTGGTCATCGAGCCGGTGCGCGAGCACGAGGCGGCGGTGCTGATCGCGACCATCGCGCTCGCGCTCATTTTCCAGGAGCTGATGCTCTACAGCTTCGGCGGCCACTACCTCGGCATCCCGTCGACGCTCGAGGGCGGCGTGCGCTTTTTCGGCGTCAGCATTCCGTACCAGCGGCTCCTGATCCTGGTGGTGGCCGCCGTGATGCTGGTTTTCTGCTGGTTCGTCCTGTACAGGACGCGCCTCGGGCTGGCCATCCGCGCTACGGCGAATGATCTCGAGGTCGCCAACCTGATGGGCATGAACGTCAACCGGATCGCGATGGCGACGGTGGCGATCTCGGTCGCGCTGGCGGCGATCGCCGGCGTGGTCGTGGCGCCGGTGTACGTGGTCGACCCGTTCATGTGGCTCGCGCCGCTCGTCACCATGCTGGCGATTGTCGTGCTTGGCGGCCTCGGCAGCCTCAAGGGCAGCCTGATCGGCGCGCTGATCATCGGCTATGTCGAGGCGATCACCGTGTTCGCGGTGCCGGCAGGCGCATATCTCAAGGGGGCAGTCGCGCTCCTCATCATGGTGATCGTGCTGCTGGTGCGGCCGGAAGGACTCTTCGGGGTCGTCTTCGAGGAAGAACGCTGATGTACTGGCTGCGCAGGGCGTGGGCGGAGCTGCGCAACGAGGTGTTCGTCCTGCCTTCGCGCACGCTGGTGCTCGCATGGGGGGTGGCGCTGCTTGCGCTGCCGCCCGTCTACGGCGACGCGTACGTGATGCGCATCCTGACCATGACCTGCATCTTCGCCATCTTCGCCGCGAGCTGGGATCTTCTCGCCGGCTATACGGGCCAGGTGAATTTCGGCCACGCGCTGTTCTTCGGCGCCGGCGCCTACACCTCGGCGCTCGTTTCGCTCAAGCTCGGCGTCACTCCCTGGGTGACTGTATTTGCCGGCGCCGCGGTGGCGACGCTGTTCGGATTTTTGGCCGGCTACCTTTGCCTGCGGCTGCGCGGCTCGTATTTGTCGCTCGCCACCCTGGCGTTTCCGCTGATCGCGCTCGGGCTGCTGTTCGCGTTTCCGGATTTTTCGGGCGGCGAGCTCGGCATTTCCGGGCTGCGCCGGCTGACGCGGAGCGCGACCGGCAACTACTACGTCGCGGCGGTTTCGATGCTCCTCGTCGTGTTCGGCTTGTGGAGGCTGGCGGACTCCAAGTTCGGCCTGGTGCTGCATGCGATCCGCGACGACGAAGTGGCGGCGCGCGCCTCCGGCATCAACACGCCGCGCTACAAGCTGATCGCGTTCGCGGTCTCGGCGGCTGCAGCGGGCTTTGCGGGCGCGCTGTTCGCGCATTACCTGCGCGTCGCGGGCCCGTCCACGCTCGAGGTCGCCCTCTCGTTTCAGGTGGTGATCTGGGGAATCTTCGGCGGCGTCGCCACGATCTACGGCCCGGTGGCCGCGGTCTTCATCCTGTACCCCCTCACCGAGTGGCTCGGCAGCTTCAGGACCTTCGGCGAGCTCAGGCTGCTGCTGTTCGCCGTCGTGGTGCTGCTGGTGCTTCTGTTCATGCCGCGCGGCCTCGCGCCCTGGCTGCGCGACAAGATCGAGACGCAATGCCCGCGCTGCAAGCAAAGAAATACCTTTTACAGAAAAATCTGCAGATTGTGCGGCGCCGCGCTACAGGCCCAGGTACCCGGCGCGCAGCGTCTCGTCGGCCATCAGTGAGCGCGCGCTGCCCTGCGCGATGATGCGGCCCTGCGACAGCACGTAGCTGCGGTCGGCCATCCGGAACACCTGCCCCACCTCCTGCTCCACGAGCAGGATCGCGGTTCCGCCGCCGTGGATGCGCCGGATCGCCGCGAACAGCTCCTCGCGGATGCGCGGCGCGAGACCCAGCGAAGGCTCGTCGATGGCGAGCAGCCTCGCCTCGTACATCAGGGCGCGGGCGGTCGCGAGCATCTGCTGCTCGCCGCCGGACAGCGTCCCGGCGATTTGGTCCTTGCGCTCGGCAAGCCGTGGAAACAGGGCAAAGGAGCGGTCCAGACGGCGCTGGGTTTCAAGGCTGCTTTTCGATAGAAAAGCGCCGGCCATCAGATTCTCCAGCACCGTCAACTCGCGGAAGGGCCGCCTGCGCTCCGGGCAGTGCACCAGTCCCCGCCGGCGGATTTCGTGCGCCGGCAGGCCGTCGATGCGCTCCGCGCCGAACCGTACTTCGCCGGCGAGGACGATGTCGCCGCCGGCGCCGCGCTTCATCCGCGCCTCGAAGCGCACCAGCCCGGAGATGGCGCGCAGCAGGGTCGACTTGCCGGCGCCATTGGGCCCGACGATGCCGACGAACTCGCCGTCATTCACGGCGAGCGACACGCCGTTCAGGATCTGTGCCTTGTCGTAGCGCACGCCGAGATCCTTCACCTCAAGCAGCGGCATGCTCGCTCCCCAGGTAGGCCTCGATCACCTGCGGATTGCGCACCACCTCGGCAGGCGGCCCGTCGGCGATGATCTCGCCGTAGTCGACGACGATCACCCGGTCGACGATCGCCATCAGCTCCTTGAGCTTGTGCTCGATCATCAGCACCGCGGGACCCTCGGAATGCAGCCTGCCGAAGCGGCCGCCCTTGTGCAGGCGGCGGATCGACTTGGCGAGCAGCTCCGATTCGGCCGGGTTCAGGCCGCCGAGCGGCTCGTCGAGCAGCAGCAGCTCGGGCTCGGTGGCAATCGCGCGCGCCACCTCGAGCCGCTTGAGATCGCCTTGCGACAGCGCGGAGGCCTGCTCGAGCGCCATGTCCGAGATGCCGACGAACTCTAGCGCGTCCAGCGCCTTTGCCTCGATGCTCTTTACCCATTCGCCGCCGCGGCGCGCGCGCGGCGCCAGCAGCGGCACCATGACGTTGGCGATGATCGGCAGATGGCGGAAGGGCCGCATGTTCTGGAACGTGCCGGCGATGCCGCGCTCGACCACTTCCCATGGCCGCAGGGCGGTGATGTCCGCGCCGCGGAACACGATGCTTCCCGCATCGGGCTTGAGGATTTTCGTGATCAGCCGCAACAGCGTGGTCTTGCCGGCGCCGTTCGGGCCGATCAGCCCGACGATCTCGTCGCGCCGCACCTCGAAGCTGACCCGATCGACCGCCACCAGGCCGCCGAAGCGCTTGGTGAGCCGGTCGACCCGCAGGAGCGGCGCGGACATGCGGCTAGAATACCTCGTGGACGACAAGAAGTTCCTCGAGCAGATGGACGCGGAGCTCGCCGGCTGGGCAAATCCGGCCGAGCGATTGCACCAGGCGCTGGACAAAGACGAGTTCACGCTGTTCTGCCAGCCCATCGTGGCGCTCACCGGCGCCGAGCGCTACCCGATGGCGGAAATTCTGGTGCGCTTGCGCGAGGAGGAGCGGGCGCTGCTGCCGCCCGGCGAGTTCCTGCCGGTGTTCGAGCACTATCGCCTGATGCCGCAGCTCGACCGTTGGGTCGTGCGCACTACCGTCAAGCGCCTGGCTCGCGGGTCCCGCATTCCGCGCTTTACCGTGAATCTGTCCGGACAGACGCTGGAGGATGCGGACTTTCCGAACTTCGTCGCCGGGCAGCTGGCGTCGAACGGCGTGGCCGCGGGCGCGCTGCTGTTCGAAATCGACGAGAGCGACACGCTCGCGCGGCTGGATGCCGCGGTGCGCTTCGCGAACGCCTATCGCGCGCTCGGCGGCAAGCTGATGATCGACGGCTTCGGCCGCAGGTCCGTATCCTTCAACGCGATCGAGGCCCTCGGAGCGGAATACGTGAAGGTGGACGGCGCCATTACCCGCAAGCTCCTGACGAGCGACGTCGCCAAGGCGAAGATGAACGCGCTGCTGCGCGTGGCCGAGGCGCTCGGCTTCGCCATGGTCGCGGAATTCGTCGAGGATCAGGCGGTGCTGCTGCGGCTCAAGGCGCTCGGCGTGGGCTACGCGCAGGGCTTCGGCATCTACCAGCCTCACCCGGTCGATTCCTTCGCCACCGAGCCGGCGCGCTAAGAGCCCGTTTCTTCTCTCAGCTCCCGCCGCGACACCTTGCCGACGTCGGTCTTCGGCAGCTCGCCGCGGAACTCGACGATGTGCGGCACCTTGTACTCGGCGAGCTGCTGCCTGCAGTACGCCTTGATCTCGTCCTCGCTCAGCTTGCCGCGCGCGTCGGCCTGCAGGACCACGATCGCCTTGATCCGCTGCCCGACCGAAGGGTCGGAAACGCCGATCACGCCGGCCGCCTTCACCTGGGGATGGCCGTAGAGCACGTCCTCCACGTCCTTGGCGAAGATCGAGTAGCCCTTGCACTTGATCAAGTCCTTGGAGCGGTCGTAGAAGTGGAAGTAGCCTTCGCCGTCCATGCGTACGATGTCGCCGGTGCGCAGCCACCGCGTGCCGTCCTTCTCGACGAAGGCGCGAGCGGTCTCCTGGGGCCGGTTCCAGTAGCCGAGCATCACGTTCGGGCCGTCGAGCACCAGTTCGCCCGTCTCCCCCTCGGCGGCGAATTCGAGCGTCTCGGGATTGATCACCGCGGCCCGCATGTTGGTCACCGGGCAGCCGAAGCTTCCGGTCTTCGGCCGCTGCAGCGGATTGAGGTGGCTCAGCGACGCGGTTTCCGACAGGCCATAGCCCTCGATGATGGTCGACCCGGTGCGCCGCGCCCAGGCGCGCAGCGTCGATTCGTGCAGGGTGTCGGCGCCCGAGAGCACCAGCTTCAATCGCCGCCAGTCGACCTTGTTGGTGTCCTTGTGGTCCTTAAGGTACTCGTACAGCGTCGGCACGCCGTAAAACACCGTGGCCTGGTAGCGCTCCATCGCCGCGAGGATCGCTTCGGTGTCGGGGCTGGTGAGCAGGACCAGCAGGTTTCCCTGGCACAGGCCGTTCAGCATGATCACGGCCTGGCCGTAGATGTGGAAGAACGGCAGGAAGGCGAGAATCACCTCCTTGCCCGGCTCGAAGCCCGTGAAAGCCGCTTGAGCGCCGACCAGCGCGGCGACGAGGTTGTAATGCGTCAGCATGACGCCCTTCGGATTCCCGGTGGTGCCGCCGGTGTAGGGCAGCGCGGCGATGTCGGTTTTCGGGTCGACCGCGATGTCGGGGGGCCGCGGCGGATAGCGCTTCAGCAAATCCTGCAGCTGATGCGCCTGGGGAGGAGTTTGCATCTTCCTCGAGAACAGGCGTTTGAACGTCGGCAGGTACTCGCCGACGTTCGTCACTACGAGCAGGTCGATGACGACACCCGCTTTCGCGACCTTCTCGTAGAGGGCATCCTGGCAGATCACGGCTCTGGCGCCGCTGTCCTCGAGCTGGTAGCGCACCTCGTGGCTGGTGTAGACCGGGCTGATCGGCGTGACCGTGGCGCCGCACTTCAACGCCGCGAAATAGGCGATGATGAATTGCGGGCTGTTGACGAGGTACAGCGCGACGCGGTCGCCTTTTTTCACGCCGAGCTCGGCAAGCGCGCAGGCGAGGCGGTCGGTCGCCTCGCGCAGCTCGCGGTAGGTGATCGAGCGGCCATAGAACACCACCGCAGTGCGCTCCGGGGCGCGCTCGGTCGCCTCGTCGAACATCCGCGTGACGGACTTCAGGGGCACCTCGACCGAGGCCGGCACGCCCTCCTGGTAGTGCTTGAGCCAGGGACGGGACAAATAGCGCTCGCTTGCGCCCATACCTCCTCCGATCGAAGATTCTAGCGTGATGGACGAGCTCGTCGCGCGCAGCCTCGCCAAATGGCCGAACGTGCCCGCGGTTTACGGCTGGCTCGCGCTCGACCGGCGGGGCAACTGGCGAATCAAGGGGCAGAAGATCAGCAATGTGGCGCTGCGGGAGTTCATCGCCCGCAACTACGAATGCGACTCGCAGGGACGCTGGTTTTTCCAGAACGGCCCGCAGCGCGTGTACGTGAGCCTCGCGTATACGCCGCTCGTGGTGCACTACGACGCAGACCGGCTGTTCGACCAGTGCGGGCGGCCGTTCGGCTGCGACACGATCTATCAGGACGACGAGGGCTCGGTGCTGATCGCCGCCGGGGGGAAGATCGCCCTGCTCGACGATCGGGAACTCGCTCGTTTCGCAGACCAGGCCGAGGCTCTGGCGCACATCCCCCGCTCGGAGGTGCCGCTGCGCTTCCGGTTCATTCCCGAGCCGAAGCCGTAGCATTCACCGCTTTCCGCACCGCGAGTTTCCTTGCGCTGACCTGATTTCCTCTTTATAATCCGGCCTCTTTTTCGGCCCCGGGGCGGCTATTCAGAGTCAGCGAATGCCGCCCGGTTCGTTTCTGGAAACGTAAAAAACATGCCCACCGTCAACCAGTTAGTGCGTGCAGGGCGCGTCGCGAAGCGCGCCAAGTCGAAAGTCCCGGCGCTGGCCGGCTCGCCGCAGAAGCGGGGAGTCTGCACGCGGGTCTACACGACCACGCCCAAGAAGCCGAATTCGGCGCTGCGCAAGGTGGCAAAAGTGCGGCTCACCAACGGCTTCGAGGTGATCGGCTACATCGGCGGCGAGGGCCACAACTTGCAGGAGCACTCGGTGGTGCTGATCCGCGGCGGGCGAGTCAAGGACCTGCCCGGCGTGCGCTACCACATCGTGCGCGGCTCCCTCGACACGCAGGGCGTCAAAGACCGCAAGCAGGCCCGGTCCAAGTATGGCGCCAAGGCGCCCAAATCGGCTTAAATGCGCGGCCTAGGGGAGAGATAAAACATGCCGCGTCGCAGAGAAATCCCGAAGCGCCAGATCCTGCCGGATCCGAAATTCAATAACGTCGACGTTGCCAAGTTCGTCAACGTGCTGATGACCCGGGGCAAGAAATCGGTTGCCGAGAGAATCATCTACGGCGCGCTCGACACCATCAAGTCGAAGTCGGGCAAGGATCCGATCGAGGTGTTCACGCTGGCAGTGCAGAACGTGAAGCCGGTGGTCGAGGTGAAGAGCCGCCGCGTCGGCGGCGCCAACTACCAGGTGCCGGTCGAGGTGCGGCCGGTCCGGCGCATCGCGCTCGCCATGCGCTGGATCCGCGAGGCGGCGCAGAAGCGCGGCGAGAAGTCGATGACCGTGCGGCTCGCCGGCGAGCTGCAGGAAGCCGCCGAGGGTCGCGGCGGCGCGATGAAGAAGCGCGAGGAAGTGCATCGCATGGCGGAAGCCAACAAGGCTTTCTCGCATTACAGGTTCTAGGAAGGATCAAGGAACAGTGGCCGTGGCTCGCAAGACTCCCATCGAACGCTACCGGAACATCGGCATCTCGGCTCACATCGACGCCGGCAAGACCACGACCACCGAGCGCATCCTGTTCTACACCGGCGTCAACCACAAGATCGGCGAGGTGCACGACGGCGCCGCGACGATGGACTGGATGGAGCAGGAGCAGGAGCGCGGCATCACCATCACGTCGGCGGCGACCACCTGCTTCTGGAAGGGGATGGACCTGTCCTACCCCGAGCACCGCATCAACATCATCGACACGCCGGGCCACGTCGACTTCACGATCGAAGTCGAGCGATCGCTGCGCGTGCTCGACGGTGCGTGCATGGTTTACGACGCGGTCGCGGGAGTGCAGCCCCAGTCCGAGACGGTATGGCGCCAGGCGAACAAGTACCGGGTGCCGCGGCTCGCGTTCATCAACAAGATGGACCGCGTCGGCGCCAATTACTTCAAGTCCTACGAGCACATCCGCAACCGGCTGAAGGGCAATCCGGTGCCGATCCAGATTCCGCTCGGCGCCGAAGACACGTTCGCGGGCGTGATCGATCTCGTGACCATGGAGGCGATCTACTGGGACGACGCCTCCCAGGGAATGAAGTTCGACAGGCGGCCGATTCCCGCCGAGCTCGCCGCCGAGGCGAAGCAGTGGCGCGACAAGATGGTCGAGGCCGCGGCCGAGGCCAACGAGGAGCTGATGAACAAGTACCTCGAATCGAACGAGCTTTCGGTCGAGGAAATAAAGAAGGGCATCCGCATCCGCACCATCAATAACGAGATCGTGCCGATGCTGTGCGGCTCGGCGTTCAAGAACAAGGGCGTGCAGGCGATGCTCGACGCCGTGATCGATTACCTGCCCTCGCCCGTGGACATCCCGCCGGTGAAGGGAGAGAACGAGAAGGGCGAGCCCGATTTCCGCAAGCCCGGCGACGACGAGCCGTTCGCGGCGCTCGCGTTCAAGATCATGACCGACCCGTTCGTCGGCCAGCTCTCCTTCATCCGCGTGTACTCGGGGGTGCTGAGCTCGGGCGATACGGTTTATACCTCGGTGCGCGGCAGGAAGGAGCGCATCGGGCGCCTGCTGCAGATGCATGCCAACGAGCGCCAGGAGATCAAGGAAGTGCGCGCCGGCGACATCGCCGCCGTCGTCGGGCTGAAGGACGTCATCACCGGCGAGACGATCTGCGACGTCAAGAAGATCATCACGCTCGAGCGGATGGAATTCCCCGAGCCGGTGATCTCGCAGGCGGTCGAGCCCAAGACCAAGGTCGACCAGGAGAAGATGGGCATGGCGCTCGGGCGCCTCGCGCAGGAGGACCCGTCGTTCCGCGTGCACACCGACCAGGAATCGGGCCAGACCATCATCTCGGGCATGGGCGAGCTGCACCTGGAGATCATCGTCGACCGCATGAAGCGGGAATTCGGCGTCGAGGCTTCGGTGGGCAAGCCGCAGGTGGCCTACCGCGAGACCTTCAAGAAGGCGCTCGAGTCCGAAGGCAAGTTCATCAAGCAGTCGGGCGGCCGCGGCCAGTACGGCCACGTCTGGCTCAAGCTCGAGCCGCAGCACGGCAAGGGCTATGAATTCGTCGACGCCGTCAAGGGCGGACGGGTGCCGAAGGAATTCATTCCGGCGGTGAAAAAAGGCGTCGACGAAGCCCTGCAGGAGGGCGTGCTGGCCGGCTACCCGGTGGTCGACATCAAGGTCACGCTCACCGACGGCTCCTACCACGACGTCGACTCGAACGAGAACGCGTTCAAGATGGCGGCGATCTTCGCCTTCAAGGACGGCATGCGGCAGGCGAACCCGGTGCTGCTCGAGCCGATCATGGCGGTCGAGGTCGAGACCGCCGAGGAAAAGATGGGTGACGTGATAGGCGATCTGTCGGCGCGGCGCGGTGTCATCCTGGGCATGGACGATCTTCCCGGCAGCAAGGCGATCAAGGCGGAAGTGCCGCTTAACGAGATGTTCGGATATTCCACGACCTTGCGTTCACTAACGCAAGGCCGTGCGACGTACACGATGGAATTCAAGCATTACGCCGAGGCGCCCAAGAGCGTAACTGACTCCATCATCAACAAGGACGACAAGGACAAGAAGTAGGAGCGCAATATGGCAAAGAGCAAATTTGAGCGCACCAAGCCGCACGTGAACGTGGGGACGATTGGTCACGTGGATCATGGCAAGACGACGCTGACGGCGGCGATGACGCACATTCTGGCGAAGAAGTACGGTGGGGAGGCGAAGAACTACGATCAGATTGATGCGGCGCCGGAGGAGAAGGCGCGCGGGATCACGATCAACACGGCGCACGTGGAGTACCAGACGGCCAAGCGCCACTACGCGCACGTGGACTGCCCGGGGCATGCCGACTACATCAAGAACATGATCACGGGGGCGGCGCAGATGGACGGGGCGATCCTGGTGGTGTCGGCCGCCGATGGGCCGATGCCGCAGACGCGCGAGCATATTTTGCTGGCGCGCCAGGTGGGGGTGCCCTACATCGTGGTGTTTCTGAACAAGGCCGACATGGTGGACGACAAGGAGCTCTTGGAGCTGGTGGAGGTGGAGGTGAGGGAGCTCCTGTCGAAGTACGACTTTCCGGGGGACAAGACCCCGATCGTGATCGGCAGCGCGCTCAAAGCGCTCGAGGGCGAGGATTCCGAGCTGGGCACCAAGTCGATTCTCAAGCTGGCGGAGGCGCTCGATTCGTATATTCCCACTCCGAAAAGGGAAATTGATAAACCCTTCCTCATGCCGGTGGAGGACGTGTTCTCGATCTCGGGCCGGGGGACGGTGGTGACGGGCCGGGTGGAGCGCGGGGTGGTCAGAGTGGGCGATGAGATCGAGATCGTGGGGCTGCGGCCGACGCAAAAGACGGTGTGCACGGGCGTGGAGATGTTCAGGAAGCTGCTCGATGAGGGCCAGGCGGGCGACAACGTCGGGATTCTTCTGCGAGGCACGAAACGAGAGGACGTGGAGCGCGGCCAGGTGCTGGCCAAGCCCGGCTCGATCACCCCGCATGCGAAGTTCGAGTGCGAGGTGTACGTGCTCAGTAAAGAGGAGGGCGGCAGACATACCCCCTTTTTCAACAACTACCGGCCGCAGTTTTACTTCCGCACCACCGATGTGACCGGGTCGGTGGAGCTGCCCAAGGGCACCGAGATGGTGATGCCGGGGGATAACGTGAAGATGGTGGTGACGCTGATCACCCCCATCGCGATGGAGCAGGGGCTGCGCTTTGCCATCCGCGAGGGCGGCAAGACCGTGGGCGCCGGCGTCGTGGCGAAAATCATTGAGTAAAAGGGGCATAGCTCAACTGGCAGAGCGTCGGTCTCCAAAACCGAAGGTTGGGGGTTCAATCCCCTCTGCCCCTGCCAGCACTGCACGATGACCGACAAGATCAAGCTGGGTGCTGCTGCCGTGCTCGTTGCCGTCGGCATCTGGGGTTATTACTGGCTCGCCGACAGCGCGCTGTTACTGCGCATCCTGGCCGTAGTTGCCGGCATCCTGGCGGGGGCGGCCGTGGCGTGGACGAGCGAACCGGGCCGCCAGTTCGCCGTATTCGCCGGCGAGGCGATCGCCGAAGTCAAGAAGGTGGTCTGGCCGACGCGCAAGGAGACGATGCAGACGACGGCGGCGGTATTCGCATTCGTGGTGGCGATGGCGGTATTTCTATGGATCAGCGACAAGACACTGGAATGGGTTCTTTACGAGTTGATTCTGGGCTGGAAAAAGACATGACCGCACACGGAAATAAGCGCTGGTACGTGGTGCACGCGTATTCGGGCTTCGAGAAGTCCGTGCAGAGGGCGCTCGAAGACCGCATCAACCGCGCCGGCATGACCGACAAGTTCGGCAAGATCCTGGTGCCGGTGGAGGAAGTGGTCGAGATGAAGGGCGGCCAGAAGCACATGTCCGAGCGCAAGTTCTTCCCGGGCTACGTGCTGGTCGAGATGGAGATGAACGACGACACCTGGCACCTGGTGAAGAACACCAACAAGGTGACCGGCTTCGTCGGCGGCACGGCTACCAAGCCAGCCCCGATCCCCGAGAAGGAGGTCGAGGCGATCATGCAGCAGATGCGCGAGGGCGTGGAGAAGCCCAAGCCCAAGGTGCTGTTCGAGGTCGGCGAGATGGTGCGGGTGAAGGATGGCCCGTTCACCGATTTTCAAGGCACCGTCGAAGACGTGAACTACGAGAAGAGCCGCCTGCGCGTGGCGGTGACGATTTTTGGTCGCTCGACTCCGGTCGAGCTGGAATTCGGTCAAGTGGAGAAGGCTTAAATGGCAAAGAAAATCGTCGGCCTGATCAAGCTGCAGGTGCCGGCGGGCAAGGCGAATCCCTCGCCCCCGATCGGCCCGGCGCTCGGCCAGCGCGGCCTCAACATCATGGAATTCTGCAAGGCGTTCAACGCGCAGACGCAGAAGGTGGAGCCGGGGCTGCCGCTGCCCGTGGTGATCACGGCGTATGCGGACAAGAGCTTCAGCTTCATCATCAAGACGCCGCCGACCAGCGTGCTGATCAAGAAAGCCGCGGGCATCGAGTCGGGCAGCCCGCGGCCGCACACCGACAAGGTCGGCAAGATCACCCGCAAGCAGGTCGAGGAAATCGCCAAAGCGAAGATGCCCGACCTGAATGCAGCAGATCTCGAGGCGGCGATGCGCATCGTGGCGGGCAGCGCCCGCTCGATGGGCGTGATCGTGGAGGGCATGTAATGCCGAACATCTCCAAGCGCAGGAAGGCGATCGTCGGCAAGGTGGACCGCAACAAGTCCTATCCCGCCATCGACGCCCTCAGGCTGGTGAAGGAGACCGCGACCGCGAAATTCGACGAGGCGGTCGATGCATCGGTCAACCTCGGCATCGACGTCAAGAAGTCGGACCAGACCGTGCGCGGTTCGGTGGTCTTGCCGGCCGGAACCGGAAAGAAGCTGCGCATCGCGGTGTTTGCGCTGGGAGACAAGGCGCAGGCCGCGAAGGCCGCGGGCGCCGATCTGGTCGGCATGGAAGATCTCGCCGAGCAGGTGAAGGCGGGCAAGATCGATTTTGACGTGGTGATCGCGGCGCCGGAGGCGATGCGCGTGGTCGGCCAGCTCGGCCAGATCCTGGGTCCGCGCGGCCTGATGCCGAACCCCAAGGTGGGGACGGTCACTGCCGACGTCGCGGGGGCCGTGAAGAACGCGCGCGCCGGCCAGGTGCAGTTCCGCGCCGACAAGGCGGGCATCGTGCAATGCACGATCGGCCGCGCCTCATTCACGCCCGAGCAGCTGCGCGACAACCTTGCAGCGCTGGTGGAGGCGCTGAACCGCGCCAAGCCGGCCGCAACGAAGGGCAACTTTTTGAAGAAGCTCTCAGTGTCGAGCACGATGGGGGTCGGCGTAAAAGTCGATCCGGCATCGCTCTCGGCGCAGCAATGACTTTGGCAAGTGCTGTCAAAGACCGTAGGAGCCTGAAGCAGGGCTTAATCGAGTCATGTCCTACGCAGACGGCGTTCCTGATTCCAGGTCCGCCGTTTCAAAGCAGGAAGGAGGTAGACCTTGAGTCTTAGTCTGGAGCAGAAGCAAGCAATGGTCTCGGAAGTCGCGGCCAGGCTGGCGAACGCGCAGGCGGTCATCGTCGCGGAGTACCGCGGCCTGGACGTCCAGCACGTGACCCAGCTGCGCGCCCGGGCCAGGAAGTCGGGGCTGTACCTGCGGGTGCTCAAGAACACCCTCGCGCGCAGGGCCGTCCAGGGCACGCCGTTCGAGAAGCTGGCCGAGAAGATGGTCGGTCCGCTGATGTACGGCATCGCCGCGGATCCGGTCGCCGGCGCGAAAGTGCTGTCGGAATTCGCCAGGGAGAACGAGCGGTTCGTGATCCGCGGCGGCGCCATGCGCAACAGCGTGATGTCCGACAAGGACGTCAAGGCGCTCGCGCTGCTGCCGAGCCGCGAAGAGCTGCTGGCGAAGCTGATGGGCACGCTGCAGGCGCCGATGGCCAGGCTGGTGCGCACGCTGAACGAGGTGCCGGGCAGGTTCGTCCGCACCCTCGCCGCGGTTCGCGACGCCCAAGAGAGAACCGCTGCCTAACTAATCAGGAACCTTTTTACAGAGATTCGGAGAACAGCAATGGAACGAGCGCAGATCCTCGAAGAAATTTCCAAAATGACGGTCCTCGAGCTGTCGCAGCTCATCAAGGACATGGAACAGAAGTTCGGCGTGTCAGCCGCGGCTGCAGTGTCGGTGGCGGCGCCGGCTGCCGGCGCCGGGGCGGCCGCCGCTCCGGCGGAGGAGAAGACCGAGTTCACGGTAATGCTGAATGCCGTGGGCGACAACAAGGTGAACGTGATCAAGGCGGTCCGCGAGGTGACAAGCCTCGGCCTGAAAGAGGCCAAGGACCTGGTCGACGGCGCGCCCAAGCCGGTGAAGGAAGGCGTATCGAAGGCCGAGGCCGAGGCCGTCGCGAAGAAGCTCGGCGATGCCGGGGCGAAGGTCGAAATCAAGTAAGGAACTTCGACAGCCGGGGACGGTCACAAAGACCCTCCCCGGATTTTGCTTGCGAAGGTAAAAGCATTTGTATTGAAGTATTTAGGAGTATTCATGACCTATTCCTTGACCGAGCGTAAACGCATCCGCAAGAGCTTCGCGAAACGGGCCATCGTGCAGAAGCTGCCGTTCCTGATCGCGACCCAGCTCGAGTCCTATACCGGGTTCCTCCAGGCGCACGTCGCGCCTGAGTCGCGCCGGAACGAGGGCCTGCAGGCGGCGTTCACCTCGATCTTCCCCATCGTCAGCCATTCGGGGAACGCAAGGCTCGAGTTCGTGAGCTACTCGCTCGGCGAGCCGCCGTTCGACGTCAAGGAATGCCAGCAGCGCGGCCTGACCTATGCCAGTCCGCTGCGCGCCAAAGTGCGCCTGGTGATCATGGACAAGGAGGCGCCCAAGCCGACCACCAAGGAGGTGAAGGAGCAGGAGGTCTACATGGGCGAGATCCCGCTCATGACCACCACCGGCTCGTTCATCATCAACGGCACCGAGCGCGTCATCGTGTCGCAGCTGCACCGCTCGCCGGGGGTGTTCTTCGAGCACGACCGCGGCAAGACGCACTCCAGCGGCAAGCTGCTGTTCTCCGCGCGCATCATCCCTTACCGCGGCTCGTGGCTCGATTTCGAGTTCGACCCCAAGGACATCGTGTTCTTCCGCGTCGACCGGCGCCGCAAGATGCCGGTGACGATCCTGCTGAAGGCCCTGGGCTATACGCCCGAGCGGATCCTCAAGGAATTCTTCGCGTTCGATGCCTTCCACGTCGAGCCGAATCATGTGCTGTTCGAAGTCGTGCCC
>Ga0208990_1000095_pt1 | contig 14715 bp, 11 predicted proteins | sample MedBloCARef_M3_FD_187854 | JGI IMG/M metagenome (GOLD analysis project Ga0208990, IMG submission 187854) | Forest soil microbial communities from El Dorado National Forest, California, USA - Mediterranean Blodgett CA Ref_M3 (SPAdes) (version 2) | ecosystem: Environmental > Terrestrial > Soil >...
GATTTGTCACCCATAGCGATCAAGCAGAGAATCGCGAGCCCGAGGGCGAGCCCGCCACCTAAACCTCCGCCGGCAAAATAGGCTTTCTTCGGAAACGACGGTCGATCCGGCAGGTTCGGTGGATCGAGCACCCGGAACTGTTCGCTCTCTTGCTGGCTCTCAAGATCGCCAGCCACTCCCGCGTTCTGCCTCTTCTTCAGAAGATCGTTGTAGAAGTCCTGCGCTGTCTGATAGTTGCGGGTCAATTCCTTCAACTGCTGCTCGACCATGGGACTAGCCTGAACGCGGCTTTGTAACTGGCGAATTTCATCTTGGATTTGACTTTGTCGCTTGGTCAAGTCGGCGATGTTCATATCGTCCTGCCGTAGTTTTGCTCGGAGTTGTTGAATCTGTGGAGGTTCGGCCGCTGAAGCTTGCGTCGAACCACTCGCAGATGCGTTATTCTTCGCTGCCCCTGCCATCCGTTTTTTCAGTTCTTCAATCTGGCTCTTAAGCTTGATGACATCTGGATGCTCGGAAGTGTAGCGCGCCTGCAAACTTGTAAGCTGGTCTTGCAAAGCGCCCATCTGCTGTTCCGCGGTCTCAGGGTTTTGTCCTGTCTGTGATGCCTTCCAATTCGCTTCTTGCTGGCCGACGAGAGATTCATTAAAAGCTTTATCTTGGTGCGCGCGACTCAACGCCTGAGTATTGGCCTCTAGCTGTGCGTTCATCCCCGTCAAAATATTTAGGTTGCTTTGTTCTTCTTCCGGCAAAGACCCTAGATACTGTCGCTTGAACTGGGCAAATTTCGCATCTTGGTCATCTAAGTTCTTCTTAGCTTCCTCGAGTTGTTTGCTTAGAAAACTCGTGGTTTCATTTGCCTGTTGCTTGCGCTCACGCGCGTTCTGTTCAAGGAACATGGAGGTGATTTCGGTACATATTTGCTGAGCGATTTGTGGGCTATCGAAGGTTACGTCTACGTAGAAACCTGGCAGTTGTCGGCTCTGCGTACCAGGCGTCGGCTCCAGCGGCTTGATTTCCACCGCGGTTCGCAACCGCTCGACAAGATCTTCAATGTGAACCTGGCCTCGGACCCCCGCGTACAGTCCGAATTTCTCAATGATGGGTTGCAAGCGTGTCCGGCTGAGGATCTGTTCTTTCATGGACGCAAGACGGTGATTCAAGTCTTCGGTGACGACCGGTTTCACGTAGTCTGGACCAACCGCAGGCTGCGCAACTAGCACCATGGTCTGCGACGTATACCGCTTGGGAAGCACAAACGTGGCACCCAGGCCCATTCCTCCTAAAAAGAGCGTGGAGAGCGGGAGAATCCACCAATAGCGCCGCAAGGTGCGTTTTGCTTCTGCCACGCCAATTTCGCCATTCCGGACCATTATTACCTCGCCCTAATTCTACCTATATCCCCGCAGCGGCTTCATCGCGGGATGCAACACTCCTGGACTTCGACAATCCTGGCAGGGTCCAGGCGGGCCACTGCCCTAACTTTCAGAAAGCACGGGCTATGCCAGCTTGCCCTGCTCCTCGCCGTACCTATGTCGCATTTAAGTTGTTTTTTATCATACTCTTATGAAAGGCATATTTCGTCATTTCCCGTGGCGGCTAGTCCGTCTCTTCATTCGAGCGCAGGAAGTGGAAGTATTCTATCCATAATATCCGCTTAATTCTCCTTTACTGAGTTCCACTTCACAACAAATCGGCTCTAAGTCCGGCTCAAGGAGATTCAGATCCCTCCAGTGCATGAATATAAAGCCTTTGTAATTATAATGTTACGGAAAATACGAGGCCGCACTCTGAATGCTCATTCTCAGGGCGTAAAATTGCACCTCTGCTGGCGGATAGGGGTGGTTATCTGTGTATTTCTGTAAATCGACGCCTACTAGGCGCAAAGCGAGCTTTGTTCTGTCTTACGGTCTTTTCTTTCTCTTGGCCGCGCTTGTGGCTGGCTGCTCGGCCAATCCCAATGCGCGCAAACTGAAATACCTGCAACAGGGCGATCTCTATTTTAAAAAGGGTAAGTATCCCGAGGCCAACATCTCCTACAGTCGCGCCTTACAGATCGACCCACGCTTTGTCGAGGCTCACTACAAGCGCGCACGGTGTCTTATCAAGCAGAGCAGTTGGGCGGCGGCCTTCCAGGCGCTCTCCCGCACCGTTGAACTGCAGCCGGAAAACTGGCCCGCCCAGCTAGATCTAGGGCAACTCTTGCTCGCGGGTGCTAAACCGCAGGAGGCCAAAGATCGCGCTCTTGTAATCCTTCACGGCAACCCAGAACACTCGGACGCACAAATACTTTTGTCCGACGCGGATGCCGCATTGGGGAATCTTAATGACGCTCTCGAGGAAGCAAGAGAAGCTGTAAGAATAGCCCCGGATCGTTCAGCAAGTCTTATCAACTTAGGTCTGATCCAGGCGAAAGCCGGCGCCTTTGACGACGCAGAAGCAACTCTCAAAAAGGCACAATCCCTCGATCCCGCATCGGTGACTCCGCTGTTAACCTTAGCGAATCTCTATCAGCGACAGACACGGTGGGCCGACGCAGAGAATGTATTTCAAGCGGCGATCAGCCTCGCGCCCAAGTCAACCACGCCACGTATGGCTCTCGCGGGTCTCTACCTCGCTCAAGGGCAAGAGTCGCTTGCGGAAAAGGTTCTTGCAGACGTCAAACAACAATTGAGTGACGACCCAGCGGCGTACCGCTTGCTCGGTGATTATTATCTGACCCACGGAGAAAACGCCAAAGCCCTCGCGGAATTCGGCGCCCTCTCTGCGGTACATCAGAACGATCTGACCGTAAGAAAGACTTACATTCAGCTTCTGATCTTGAATGGAAGGATCGACGAAGCCGGCCAACTCAATGGCGCAATTCTAAAGAAAACACCGCAGGATGCGGAGGCGCTGATCCTGGAGGGGCAGATACAGCTCCAGCAAAAGAAAGTGGATGAAAGCGTTCAATCGTTACAGCAGGCTCTCATATACGCCCCCGAAAATGCCATGGGGCATTACCAGCTTGGTGCCGCGTTCCAGCAGAAGGGCAGCACTGAGCAGGCTAAAAGCGAGTGGCGCGAAGCGGCACGATTGCATCCCAATTTTTCTGAAGCGTGGCGGGCACTCGGCCTCAATGCTTTGCAACACGGAGACTGGAGAGAGCTCGAACCCATCGCTGATCAGCTCAAGACAATCGCACCGCGCTCCATAGACGGCTATCTGTATCATGCGACAGCTAGAATGAATCAAGGCGATGCGTTGGCCGCGGAAGCGGACTTGAATCAACTGCTCCTGATCGCGCCAAACAGTGCGCTTGGATACGTCAAGCTAGGCCAGCTGCGTGTGGCACAAAATCGCCTGGACGACGCAGAAAAAATGTACCGCCAAGGTCTTGCTCGAGATCCCAATTCTCTAGAGGCTCTCGAGGGACTGGTCGACCTGGATCTCCGCAACAAGAAGCCTGCGCAGGCTTTGCGGCTCATTCGAGAGCTACTCGATTCCAATCCCCAAAATGCGGCCCTCTATTTGTTGCAGGGTAATGCGCTGCTTCAAAACAAGCAGCCGGAGGAAGCTGAACACTCCATGGAACGGGCCGTGGAAATGGACGGACGGAACGTCAGCGCACTCGTCCTGCTTGCAGGATTAGATTCATCACTTGGAAAGTTTGATCAGTCGATTGCCAACTATCAACGAGCCATTGCAGTTGCGCCCAATGATGTCCGGCTCTATGTCGCGTTGGGCGGCGTTTATGAGAGCCAGGGCAATTGGCAGCAAGCCCAGACCCTCTACCAGAAGGCGTTGGCGATCCAACCCGAAGACGCGCTCGCAGCGAACAACCTCGCTTACATCATGATCGAGCACAGGGAAAGTGTGAATGTAGCGCTTACGCTTGCTCAGACCGCTCGGCGCGGACTGCCGAACCTGCCGAATTCCGCAGATACGCTTGGCTGGGCGTATTACCATAACGGAGCGTACTCGGTTGCCGCGCCCTTCTTCGAAGATGCCGTCAAGAAAGTCCCGGGGAACTTGACTTATCACTACCACCTCGGTTTGACTTATCAAAAACTCAATGATTTGGCCAGGGCTCGCACGGAGTTCGAGAAAACTATTAGCCTCGACCCGAAATCGCCGCTTGCCAACGAAGCGCGCCGGGCGCTGAGCCAAACCACGGGTACGTAAGCGTATTTCTCGGGCGCCCTGCTCGTCCAAGTGATGGTCTGGTGGTATGCGACTCACAATTGGCGCTTGTCGCCAAGGTCCCGCGCGGGAGTTTCACGCTCCCACCAACAACCGTAAACAATCAGGAATTTCACGGCCACTACGGAATTTTCGCGGAAACCTCATTCGAATAGACGCTTTCGATACCGCTCGAATCGACAGCGGTCGTCACATAGTAGTACGTCAGCCCGTTCTGCACAGACGAGTCCAAATAGCTCAGTCCGCCCACGAATGATCCGTTCATCCTGGTATATGACTGCCCGCTGACGGTTGATCGGTACACGTTATACCCCGCAACCGCCGACGTACTCGCGATCCAAGATAGCCCAACCGTGTGCGTCACCTGGGGGCTGGCCGTGAAATTCACACTAGTAACATTGGCTCCGTTGACCGTCGCGCTCCCGTTGACAGGGCTGAATGTATATCCTGTATTGGTTGGAGTTACCGTGTAGGTCCCGTTTGCCAATGCAGCGAAAGTGTAATTGCCCGAGCCATCTGCAATCGTGCTGCCGCTCGCTGCCCCGCTGAGCGCGACCATCGCCCCGCTCCCACCCGCTGTCGGACTGATTGTCCCAGAAATGCTATACGTCGAGCCGGTTTGCACGGCGGCGCTAAAATTGATTCCCGAAATGTTGGCCCCATTAACCGTCGCAGCCTGCGTGCCTGGGCTGAAAGTGTAGCCCGTGTGGTTTGGAGTAATCGCGTACGTCCCGTTGGCCAAGCCACTGAAAGAATAGCTGCCCGAGCTGTCTGAAATTGTGCTGCCGCTTGCTGCTCCGCTGAGCGCGACTGTCGCCCCGCTCCCACCCACTGTCGGACTGATTGTCCCGGAGATGCTAAATGTTTGCGCCGTTGCGGCGAAATTTATTCCTGTAACATTGGCTCCGTTGATCGTTGCGCCTAGGCTGTTGGGGCTGAAGGTATAACCTACGTGGCTAGGTGTTACCGTGTACGCTCCGCTAGCCAAGCCGGTGAAAGTGTAGTTCCCCGAGCTGTCTGCGGTCTGTGTGGCAGATGTCGCTCCGGCTAGCGTTACCGTCGCGCCGCTCCCGCCCGCGAATGGAGTAACCGTCCCCGAGATGCTGTAGGTCTGCGGAGGCGGCGGTGGCGGTGGAGTAATGGCCGGTTTTCCGCTTACGACACCAGAGCACCCCCAAAGCACAGCCATCGAGGCAAGCATACCTGTCAGCAAAAATGCTAGCCGCACGCGAAATCCCCGGTTCCGGCAACGAGCAGGCTCCTCCACTCGCTTCCCAAGCGGTCTAAGGCTCATTGGTTCAAGCAGCTCCAAAGTCTGCCCAGACGACAGCATACGGGGCGGCGAGGGTTCGGTAACACTGATTGTAAGGCCAGTTAAGGTACAGGTAGTTGTCCTGTACTGCAAGCCCATTAAGTTGCCCGGCCTTTTCGCCAAGCCTATACCATAGCGGAATTTGAATGAATTTCCGGCTGCCCGGGAAAGCGTTAGCGTTCCCGGAGGAGGCGTGCAGAGAGAAGCAATTCAATTGGTAATCAGACGAATAGAGAGGAATCCGGCAGGGGGAAGATTTCTGCGCGGATCTTCCTAGTCCGCGGAGGAATGGGGAGGGCCTACTGCGTTTTCTCGCCTCGATGCTAAATTCTCCACGCCCCGGGCGAGCAGGCCTACATTGCGGATTTTATATAGCAGTGCCCGATAACTGATCCTCAGAGCCTTCGCCGTCTTGCGGCGATTCCATTGGTTGGCTTGCAACGATTCCAGGATGTAGTTTTTCTCTCTCTCCCGAACGGCTTCCTTAGCGATCTGTCTTAGAGGGATTGCGCCCGCGGCGACATGATTCGCCGGGGTGGTATCGCGCTGCCGAAGGATTGGTTCCTGAACAAAGCTGGCCTCCGGGCCGATGAGCACATAGCGCGCAATACCGTTGGAAAGCTCACGGATGTTTCCAGGCCAATCCAGGTTCTGCAGATATCGCTTCATCTCTTTGCTCAGCGGTTCCGCTTCTTTTTCAAATTGTTTCTGAAACAGGCGGAGAAAATATTCGGCCAGCATGGGGATGTCTTCCCCGCGCTCACGGAGTCGGGGCAGCTTTAAGCACACTACATTGATCCTGTAATACAAGTCAGCACGAAATCTTCCCAAATCGATTTCGCGTTCCAAATCCTTATTCGTCGCGCAAAGCAGGCGGGTCTCTACAACTGTTTCTGTCTCGCCTCCAATTCGCGAGAAGCGCCCATCTTGAAGAAAATGCAGGAGCTTGCTTTGCAGCCCCATATCCAAGTCCGCAATCTCATCGAGAAAGAGGGTTCCTTGGTGAGCAAGTTCCACTCGTCCCGGCTTCAACGCGTGGGCTCCAGTAAACGCGCCCTTTTCATAGCCGAATAGTTCGCTCTCCAGCAGTGTCCCAGGTATTGCAGCGCAGTTGACCTTCACGAACTGGCCGTTGCAAGAAGCCGAGTGTTTATGGATCCACCGCGCCAGTACCTCTTTGCCTGTTCCTCCGTCGCCCTGCAAGAGCACAGGTACGGTCGTGCCGCAGACCTTTGCGGCGCGTTGCCGCAACTTCGTCATTTTCGCCGACCAGCCAAATAAGACTTCATCCGGTGGAAGGAAGTCCATCGGTTCGGTGTGCGTGTTCTTCTTGGATCTTGCTACAGACATAGTTAACAGAACGCCTTACTGTGTCGGAACTGCACAACACGGGCCACAGGGTGTGACCCGGTTAAGACACAGCGGGTACCATCATTTTTAGCTAAATCATTTGAATTGAATGCGTTAAGGCCAGCCCTGATGAGGTAGTCATAGTACCAACCAAGAAGTCAAGCCCGGTTCACAGTAACCGTAGAGCAAAAATATCTCCTACATCACAAAAACTTTTCTCTCCTCGGCCCCTTGCCGGTCGAGGGAAGCCTGTAAGAGCCCCTCTTCCCATTCACATCCTAAATGGTGGTCACATCCTAAATGGTGGCTTATCTTGACGGAAAGATGAACGACTCCAATAGGTCCGCGCGGGCCTTTTCGTCCGAGGCCACCACTCGCAAAATGTCGCTGACCGACAGCATCCCGCGGAACACTTGTCCTTCGTCAAGTACGATCAAATGAAAAATGGTGTTCTCATCCATCAAACGCAGGCAATCCTCCAGCGTCATCTCGGGCGTCACTGTAACCAGTTCGCGCGTCATGATATCCGACGCCTTCATCCAAGCGGGGCATTTGTTCTCTGCCGCGACTTTGTCCGAAACATCGCTATGCGACATCACCCCCACGAGCTTGCCGCCTGCGCTCACAACGCCGACCGCACGCACTTGTTTCTCGCGCAAATATTGCGAGGCCTGATGGACACTCGTGTCTTCGGTGATGGAATAAACTTCCTTGCGGGACCCGATGAGATCCGAAACTTTCACTGGACCCTCCGCGGGAGATTCTGGCCGGATAGTAGGCCTAACCCAGCCTCAATTGCAAGATGAATTCCAGAACATTCCCGCCAGGGAGGCGCGGGACAAAAGACCAGAGCGGAGATACTCGCGAACCGTCAGGAAGGATATAAGTCAGACCAGCAAACTTGGGTCAGGCCCGCGCGGCTTCCCCACGAATAATATCGTACCGTTCAATCACCGCGGCAATGCCCATCCGCGCACTGCCGTCTTCCATCCGGCGTTCGACTCGCACCACTTTGCCCAGGGCTCTCACAAAGACCTCTGAACCATGCGTTATTTCCGCAGGCAGCGTCAGCGTTATATCTACTTGCGAACCGGATTCCAGGTTCTGATCCACAACAAAATAGAGACCGCGAGTGGAGATATCGCGGGTCGTGCCCTGCTGCGAGTCTAACGTCCGTTCGGTGGGGAGACGAATAATGATCGGTAGGGACAAGTCATACCGTCGACTCATACGGCGTTCCGTCATTCCCCATCCTCCCCGCCATGCCGCGGATACACTGGCTTTCTGCCTGCGTTCCCGGAATCCATCACCGGAATTGCTGGTAGCGCTAGTCGCGCCGCGTCTCCACAACCTGTGCCGGATCTTCTACTGCTGTTGTGGAAGCTGCTTTCCTCGTCCGCGGCGTATCCAGGTTGAATTGCCGCATCTTGTAGAGCAGCGCCTTGTAACTGATCCCCAGCATTTTCGCCGCGTCCTTGCGGCACCAGCGGGTCTTTTCCAGCGCGTCGGCGATCGCTTCCATTTCGGCCTCATCTTTCAAGCCGCGCACCAGGGCCTTTAACCCCTGCTCCTTGGGCGGCGCGGGCTCCTCCCGCGGCGAAGTCCGTTGGCGCGTCGAGGACATCTCGACCAATTCGCGCAGGCTGCCTTCATCGTCTTCGAGAATCACATAGCGTTTTACGAAATTCTCCAACTCGCGCAGGTTGCCCGGCCAGGGATAATTCACTGCTGCATCCAGAAGATACTTGGACGGTCCCGGTGGCGTCTTGCCGAATTTCTCGCTGTACTTCTGCAGGAAATGACGGAAGAGAAGCGGAATCTCAGCCGTCCGCTCGCGCAGCGGCGGCACGTTGATGGATAAGACGTTCAATCGGTAGTACAGATCTTCGCGGAACCGTCCCGTCTTCATCGCCTCATGTACATCCACGTTTGTTGCGGCCAGCACGCGCACGTCGGTCTCCACCAGGTGCCGCCCGCCCAGCCGCGAATACTGATGATCCTGCAGCACGTGAAGTAGTTTCGCCTGCAAGTGCGTGCTCATCTCCGCGATTTCATCGAGGAAGATTGTGCCTTTGTTGGCCATTTCAAACTTGCCTGGTTTGCTGCGCACCGCTCCCGTGAATGCGCCCTGCTCGAATCCGAAAAGTTCCGATTCCAGCAGTTCGCCTGGCAATGCAGCGCAATTCACTTTCACGAACGCCTGGTTTCGCCGCTTCGAGCGCAGGTGGATCATTCGCGCAACCACTTCTTTCCCCACGCCGCTCTCGCCACAGATAAAAACAGGCACGTCTACCGGTGCGATTTGCAGGATTTGCTGGCGGATTCGCACCATCTGGGGACTGGCGGCCAGAAAACTCAAGTCTTCGGTCACCTGGTCGCAATAATCGCGCAGCGCCTGATTCTCCGTGGCCAGCTGCTTCTTTTGCCGCGACTTCAGCATCGCCGCGTCTAGCTCCGTTTTCTCGAACGGCTTGGTTAGATAATCATGCGCCCCGATTCGGATGGCTTCTACGACTGTGCCTACCTCGTTCGAGCACGAAAGCATGATGACGTTGAGGCTGCGGTCGACCTGCATCAATTCCTTCAACGTGTCGAGTCCGTTCAACTCCGGCATTAATACATCCAGGATGATGAAGTCGGGCCGCTCTCCCTTCTTCACCCTCTCGAGCGCCTCTCTCCCGGAGCTGACGGCTTCCACATCGAATCCGTCGACTTCCAGCAATGTCTGCAAGTACTTTCGAATGCTCGGCTCGTCATCCACGACGAGTATTTTTTCTTTCACGGCCATTGACCCTTCCCTTTCAATCAACGAAATTCGTGTGTTCTAACCCTGATCCATCGGCAATAAGAATGTAAACCTGCTTCCCGTCCGCGACTCGCTCTCCACCCATATCTTTCCGCGATGCGCCTGGATGAGCCGCTTGGCAATCGCCAGCCCCAAACCCATTCCGGAAGTGTTCCGGTCCACGCGCACGAAATCCTCAAAAATCTCTTGATGATGTTCCGCTGCGATGCCCGGCCCCGAGTCCGTTACGCTTACTTCCACGCTGTTCGGGCGCGGCAATCGAAACCTGCGCCGCTCTTCCACCGGAGCCAGGGCCGCCACACGCCGTTCCCAGAAATGCGGCGCCGCACGCAGCGTGACGCTGCCCCCGCTTGGCGTATGCTTCAACGCGTTATCAAGTAGATTCGCGGCCGCCTGCTGTACCTTCTGATAGTCGAATCGGAACGTCGGAATCGACGGGTCAAAGCGCGCATCCAGTTTGACGCCTTTCCGTTGAAACGCTTCCGACCAGCGTTTGGAGACTTCATCGAGACAATCTCGAAGATCGTTCTCTCGAAGTTGCAATACAAGTTTCCCGCTCTCCAGCGCCGAGTAGTTCAGGAACATGGACACCAGACGCACCAGGCGTTCGCAACTGTCCTTCGACTCTTCAAGAATGTCCTGCTGCTTGTCCGTCAAGCGGCCAAGCGAACCCGCCAGCAGCAGATCGTAGTAACCCTTGATCACCGCCAGCGGCGTCTTCAACTCATGGGCTGCTGACGCCAGGAACACCGTCTTCTGCCGGTTCACTTCCTGCAATTTCAGGTAGGCGGCCAGGAGATTCCGGTAAGTAATCTCGCGCTCCTGCAGAAGCTCTTGTACCGTGAGTTGCGTTGCTGGATCCGGTCCCGGCGGCGCTTCCGATTTGTTCTCAATCTCTACCACCAGCCAGTCCGGCTCGGGCATCCACTGGACCCGCACCCTGGATTTCGCTTCCCCCCGCTGGATCTGCAGGTCCACCTCGTGTTCGCCCTTCTCGATCCCGCCGAAGATCTTCCGTGAATCCACCCCCAGAAGATCGCTAAACAGATTTATCCCTTGAATTGTCGCGTATCCATGAGCTTCCAGGAATTGCCTTGCGCGGGTATTTACAAGCAGTAGATTGCCGCTTCGCTCTGCCACGATCAGCGGTTTTTCTATCGTGTCTAGCAGTCCACGAACGAAGCCAAGCGGGAGAACCACCCGATTCTCTTCCGACATCGGAGGCATAGCGATCCGTCCGGCCATCAGGTGATTCCGTCCCTCGTTAGGAGTGGTAAAAGTTTTCCCTAGGGGCATCGTTACAGAGGGACCTCGAAGAGTCAATGGTAAAAGCGTTCCATTTGCACATTTGTGGAAAGGAAGTGGATATCCCAAGGTATGCCCATGTCCCAACGAATTGTTTCTGTTGATATATACCTACAATCGTCTTATATTAAAGAACTTATTGAATCTCCCGGTTGTTCCCTCTGGCATTCCAGATGCACAGATCCGTACTAGGTCCTTGGTACTAAGATAGAGGGAGCACTTGCAGATCAACGTTCTCAAACAGAGGCAGCTCGTGGATTTTTCGTCAACCCGACGCTCGCCGCGTATCCGCTTGCAGGTGCCCGTCTTCCTGAGGGGGACCGATGTCTCCGGCGTCGAATTCATAGAACTCACCAAGACCCTCAATATCAGCTCCACTGGCGCTTGCATTACCTCAACGCATATTCTTCGGCCTGATCAGACTGTCCATTTGACCATCCCCGCCCCGTCGCCCGCCTCTTCCAGCCTTGTTCCCAGCGAGACTCCACCGATCGTCGCCAGGGTTTTGCGGCAGGAGTCAGCGGGTGAAATGCGTCTCTTCGGCCTGGAGTTCCTTCGCACGCTTGAGTAAATCCCGGCAATTTCTTGCCTCCTCCTTCTCTTTACCCGGGTAGTTTTGTTACATAGCACTCGCCCTTTCATATGCGCTGCACTTTTTCGTACCCCATATCCCGCTTTTGTAATACGATACGCCCGCATTTCGGGAGGTAAGATTCCCAAGTGGACTTGACTGGGTCCAGTAAGTATGGACTCTTGGTTGCTCCACATATATGTACAAAACTTAAATCGCTTTCCCCAAACCCCGCGGGGATAGGCAGAGGTTAGGTCTATACCGGTTATGCCCAGCCCCGGCGCCCTAGCGCCCCCGCGCTTGCCCATTGAGGATTCCTATTTCGAGCTGCTAGCAGACACGCTCGAGAGCCTCGATTTGCCCGCGCGTGGCCAGTTCCTCCAGCGATATTTTCGTGCGATCGCTCACCTCGATCTGCGCGAAACCCAAAGTGTACAAATTTGGGATGACATGCTTTCGCGTCGCCGCGAGCTCACCGATCTTGTCGGTCGCCAAGTTTCCCTGAACACCGCGCTCATGGATGTCCTTTCGTCCTCTGGTCTTCTTCGTGTTCCCATCCTCATCGAATATGACGAGCTGAAGAGGCTGGAACTCAATGCCGTGACTGATCCCTTGACGGGCCTCTACAACCGCCGGCTCTTCGCGGAAACATTCGAAAAGGAACTCAATCGCGCGCGGCGCTATGGCCAGCCTCTCGGATTGGTTACCCTCGATCTGCACCGCTTCAAGGAAGTGAACGATAAGCACGGCCATCCGCGCGGTGATGACGTATTGCGCGCTGCAGCGGCCACCTTGAAGAAAGCCTTGCGCACTTCCGATTCCGCTTTCCGTATCGGCGGCGATGAGTTCGCCTTATTGCTCCCGCAAACGGATTCTGCGCAGGCACTGGCGTTGAGTCGTCGCGTCCAAACGGTTTTTGCCGAGATGCTCCAACCGCTGCAGCTTTCCGTCACCGTAGGTATGGACCCCGGCGTCGCGATTTTTCCCCAAGACGCTGAACAGGCTGACCAGCTGATTCGCATCGCCGATGAGCGTCTCTATCACCTGAAACACGCGAACCACAGCAAGACCGCCAACGGCTCCGCGCGGACCGCGCCCCCGTCTGCCCCTGAAGCGGCGGCAGCTCCCCCTCCAGACCGCGCTGCCCCCGCACCACAGCCGATTTCCATCGAAACCAGGCGGCCACCTGAAAAAACAGAAACAACCATTGCGGCGGCTGCCTCTGCTACTTCCGCGGCGATCTCCGGGGAACTCCCCCAGGCCCCTTCGCGGGTCTTCGCCGTTCAGCGCAAGGCCGAGCGCGTATCCATGACTGGTACGAATGCCTACGCTGTTCTTGGAGACCAAGGTGTCCGGCGTGCCCGCGTCCTCGATCTTGGCTTTGGCGGCGTCGCAATGGAACTGGATTCGCTCGAAGATCTTCCGGAAAATCTTCTGGCCGTTCTGCACGTGCCTATTCTTCCGCCGGTTCGCGTGAACCTGAAGCCCGTGTGGAAACAACAGACCGCTCAGGGTGGTTTCCGTGTTGGATGCGCCTTCGTTTCCTGAGCGTCTCTGCAAATTTCCCTAACAGCTTTTACTCCTCCTCGAAAAAAAAGGACTTGGAACTTCTCAGCTCGCCCCTCCAGCCCTGATACAATTCCGCTGCATTTCCGTGCCCCGATAGGAGTCGCCATGATCGAACCCAAGGTGAGCCGACCTTACTGGCCCGACGCCTTGCAGAAGCCATCCAGCGAGACCACTGGCCTCAAATCCTGGCCATGGGCCCTCGAGCGCCTCGAAAAATCACACAACTATTGGATCTCCACCTCTCGCCCCGATGGCCGGCCACACCTCATGCTAGTCTGGGGCGTCTGGTGGCAAAACGCGTTCTGGTTCAGCACCGGCCCGCGTACGCGCAAGGCAAAAAACATCGCCGCCGACCCTCACTGCGTGATCGGCACCGAGAAAGCCGACGAAGCCGTAATCCTCGAAGGCCTAGCTGAAGAAATCAAAGATCGTTCCATCTGGAAGCAAATCGCCCAAGTTTACAATCGCAAATACGGCGGCGACGTCGAACCTCTCCTCATGGCTTCCGACAGCTGCGTGTTTCGTGTCCAGCCCCAGGTCGCCTTCGGCCAGGACGAGCACACGGAAAATTTCACCGATTCCGTAACTCGCTGGAATTTCCCGGAGAACTAGCATTCCCTATTCCCCATTTGGCGGAATTTGACACTTCGCGTATGATTAAGAATTGCCTCGCGACCTAGCGACGCGGCTGTAGTCCTCTGGCCTTGCCAGGGAGCCGTGCAGACCGGACGCGACAGAATGGAGCCTCATGAAACCCGGTATTCACCCCGATTATCACGCCGTAACGGTGCATTGCGCCTGCGGCCACAATTTCTCCACTCGTTCGACCATCAAGGGCGACATGCTGAAGGTCGAAATCTGCTCGAATTGCCATCCCTTCTTCACCGGCAAGCAGAAGCTCATTGACACCGCCGGCCGCGTCGAGCGCTTCACCAAGAAGTACGCCGACGCTGCTGCCAAGGTCGAAGCCGCAAAAGTCGAATCCGCCAAGAAGTAAATTTTGGAGTGCGGCAGCTTGCTGCCGCTTTTCCGCCCTCCAGATACAGTTCAATCTCGACTGCCTTGCCTTTCGTCATCTCAATGGCTCGAATTCCTAGGTGGGACAGCCAATCCTGGCTGTCCCTCTTTTCTTTCCCCGCCCTAGGATTGTGAACTCCTCCCGGGCCTCTCTGCGCTCCTCAGCGCTCTCTGCGTCTCCGCGTCATCTTTTCTTCCCTCCTTCTTTTTTCTGTCGTTCTCTTAACTTGCAATTTTAACTTTCGACTTTCAACTTCCTTCGCCCTTCCGCCCGTGTACAATGAACTTCCATCGTGGCTACTCAATCCCGCATGTTTGACGGCGCGCACCCCGGCGAACTGATCGAAACCGCCCCGCCGCGCGTCACTCTCCGCAATGCCTTCGCGCATCCTTTCGATTCCGCCATCGCCGCCGCCCGTACCTGCTACGCGTCCCGCCTCATCGGCCCCGAAGAAATCACCGACAAGCAGCGCCTCAATATCGGCGCCGCCACCTTCTATAGCGGCCATCACACCGTTTACCAGCACGCTCATTTCGAATTTGGCCTCGAAAACGTCAGCCGCCAATTCGTCTGGTCCTTCCTCCACGCGCATCCCTTTTACA
>Ga0208990_1000097_pt1 | contig 14691 bp, 8 predicted proteins | sample MedBloCARef_M3_FD_187854 | JGI IMG/M metagenome (GOLD analysis project Ga0208990, IMG submission 187854) | Forest soil microbial communities from El Dorado National Forest, California, USA - Mediterranean Blodgett CA Ref_M3 (SPAdes) (version 2) | ecosystem: Environmental > Terrestrial > Soil >...
CCCAGTCAGGATGCGCGCCCTGGCGCGGGTCGGAGTGCTCGTAAAGATGGGTCCCATCGAATTGGGCGAGGCCGTGCGTGTCGCGCGGGAAATGCGCAGGCGTCCAATCGAGAATGACGCCGAGGCCAGCTTGGTGACAGCGATCCACAAATTCCATGAATTCGGCGGGAGTGCCGTAGCGGCTGGTGGCGGCAAAGTAGCCGAGAGTCTGGTAGCCCCAGGAGCCGTCGAAAGGGTGCTCCATGATGGGAAGGAGTTCGATGTGCGTGTAGCCGAGGTCCTTGACGTAGGGGATGAGCTGTTCGCCGAACTCGTGGTAATTGAGCCAACGATTGTGGTCTTCGGGGATGCGGCGCCAGGAACCGAGATGGACTTCGTAGACGGAGATCGGCGATTCGAACCAGTTTTTCTGCGCGCGGTGGGAGATCCAGTCTGCGTCGGTCCATTTATGGTGATCGAGACGCGCGACGACGGAGCCGGTATTGGGACGGAGTTCTGAGCGGAAGGCGTAAGGATCGGCTTTGAGCGGGAGAATGTTGCCGCTCGGGCCGACGATTTCATATTTGTAGATGGCGCCTTCGTCGAGCTCGGGGACGAAGATTTCCCAGAGACCGGAGGAGCCGCGGGCGCGCATGGGATGGACGCGGCCGTCCCAACGATTGAAGTCGCCCACGACGCTGACGCGTTTTGCGCTGGGGGCCCAAACGGCGAAGTGAACGCCGCGGACGCCTTCGAGAGTAATCACGTGGGCGCCGAGTTTTTCGTAAGTGTCGAAGTGGCGGCCCTCGCCCATCAGATACAGATCGAACTCGCTGAGCACAACGGGAAAGGCATAGGGGTCGAAGATTTCGAAGGACTCGCCGGTGTGAGTGCGCCCTTGAATCTTGTAACTGCCCGGGGCGGGCGGAGCGGATTGGTTCGAAGGCCAAGTGGCTTCGAAGAATCCTTCGGGGCGAAGCTTGACGGCGTCGGTAACTTTCGCGGGGGGGAGGGTGGCGCCTTCAATGGCGGGAGGTCGCAAAGAGATGGAAGCTGTTGCCGCCCAGGGAAGGAAAAAACGGACAGCCCAGTTGCCGTCCGTGGGATGCGGGCCGAGGAGAGCAAAGGGATCGGCATGGCGCGCAGCGAGGAGAGCATCGATCTGTGCGTCGAGGCGCGGATCGCGGGAAGCAATCGGTGCCGCGTGCTTCATGGATGGACGCTGCTCAGCCAAGTTGATGGTCTCCGAGACGTAGCAAGCGCGGGATGGACAGATGAGCTTAGTCCGAAACCTGACCCACGTCCCTTGAATTCTAGGGCGTTGGGGGGACAAATGCCAAGCAATCTGTGATTGGAGTATGTACGCAGTAGTTGTTGGACCAAGAGGCGAGTGCACTCGAGGGGAAGCATTGGGCTTTAGGGAATGAAATTGGCACTGGAGGGATCAAGGTGCTTGCGGGTCTCTTTCTCACGGGTTAGAGTGCGGGAGCTCGGGCGCGCAACTTCTGCGCGGATGGGGAGTTTAGGCGAATTAACAAAGGAGCGGACCAAGACGATGCGGATTTTCCCCAGACTGCGCATTTTCGTATTTGTTCTTAATGGAGCGGCAATATTGATGACCGGTCAAGTGAGCGAAGGGCAGGACCGCTCGCAGGGGCGGTCGATGGTGATCTCGCGCAATGGGATTGTTGCAGCAGAATCGCCGCTGGCGGCGCAGGCGGGGGCGAGGATATTGGAGCGCGGCGGGAACGCGGTGGATGCGGCGATCGCCACGAACGCGATGATGGGTGTTGTGGAGCCGATGATGAATGGCATCGGCGGGGATTTGTTCGCGATTGTTTACGATGCGAAGTCGAACAAGCTGTACGGATTGAATGCGAGCGGATGGGCGCCAAAGGAACTGACGATCGAGTATTTGCAGAGGCAGGGAATACGGAGCATGCCGCAGCAGGGAGTGAATGCAATCACGGTGCCCGGAGCTGTGGATGGCTGGCAGAAGCTGGCGGATAAGTTTGGAAGAAAGAAACTCGCGGAGGATCTGGCGGCGGCGATTCGAACGGCGCAGGACGGGTTTCCCGTTCCGGAATGGACGGCCGCGTACTGGGCTTCGGAGGTGGATTACCTGCGGACCGATGAGACGGCGGCGAAGACCTATCTTCCAGGAGACCGCGCCCCGAAAGTGGGCGAGGTGTTTCGCAATCCCGAACTGGCATGGTCGCTCGAGCAGATCGCGCAGTACGGCAGGGAGGCTTTCTACAAAGGCGAAATTGCCGCGAAGGTACTGGACTCGATGAAGCGGCACAACGGGCCGATGACCGCGCAGGACCTGGCCGAATACTCCAGCGAATTTGTCGAGCCGATTTCCAGTACCTATCGCGATTGGACGATCTACGAGCTGCCGCCCAACGTGCAGGGCATCGCGGCACTAGAGATGCTGAACATCATGGAGACATTTCCTTTGGGGCAGAAGGATTGGGGCTTCGGCTCTACCAAGGCCCTGCACGCCATGATGGAGGCAAAGAAGCTGGCATACGCGGATCTTGCGAAATACATCGGCGACCCGAGGAAACAGAAATTGCCGGTTGCGACGCTGCTTTCGAAGGAGTGGGCTGCGCAAAGGGCCAAGTTGATTGACGCAGACAAGGCGAACTGCGAGGCGACGGCGGGGGAGATACCGGTTGGGAAGGACACGACGTATCTGAGTGTTGTCGATCGCGAGGGAAACATGGTGTCGCTCATCCAGAGCAATTATCAAGCTTTTGGATCGGGGATCGTTGCAGCAGGCACCGGGTTTGCGCTGCACGATCGCGGCGGGCTCTTCAGCATGGATGCAACTTCACCCAATGCGCTGGCGGGAAGGAAGAGGCCGTTGCATACTCTCATTCCGGCGTTCGCGCAAAAGGGAGATGTTCGTGTGGCGTTCGGGATCATGGGCGGCTGGAATCAATCGCAGGCGCACGCGCAGTTTGTTGCGAACCTGGTGGACTTCAAAATGAATATTCAGGCGGCGCTGGAGGCACCGCGGTTCAGCAAGCATACGTTCAGCGGTTGCGACGTGATGATGGAAAATCGCTTCGGGCAAAATGTGCGGAACGAATTGACGAGCAAAGGCCACAAGATCGAGGTGAAAGGAACATTTTCCAGCGGTATGGGCGGGGGGCAAGCGGTTATGAGGGATTCTTCGGCGAGAGTGAATTATGGAGCTTCGGACCCCCGGAAGGATGGTCAAGCGGTGGCGGAATTGCCGTTTGAATAGGCTCCGGACCGGATTAAGAAAGAAAAGAGGCGGCCTTTTCGACGATGCAAAAGAGTTCCCTCTTGGACAGGTGATGGAGCTGTATTGGACACCCAGCCCAACCCTGGCCGGTATGCCAGTTTGCAAGTCATTGTAAATAAATGCTTTACTGTTAGACGTGTTGGTTGCTGAATTGCACCTGTACCAATGGCCAGGGACCGCCGCCCGCAGCGAAGCGACCTGGATGTGGAGATCCCCATGCGGTATGCCCGGGTGGGCTTAACTTTGGCGCGTTGCACAGCGACGGTTGCCCTCGCACTTTTCCTTACCCCTCAGAGCAAAGCGCAAACTGTGGATGTTTCCGGGCGCTACCAGTGCGCCCAGGCGAAGATGCGCGGGAAAGTGGTCCCGTGTAAGGCGGCGCCGCTGATTCTAAAGAACGATGGGCGCTTCGAATTGCGCGGCTGGGAAGGAAGTTATCTGGTGAATGGGGAGTGGGTGGAGCTTTCGGATTCCCTGATCAAGACACGCGCGAAGATTAAGCCCGGACATAAAATCGTGTTGCGCTATTACGGAAAGCACGGCCTGGTGGAAATGACGTATGAGCGGCGAGTGGCAGAGATGGGGAAGACTGCTCTGATCTAAGAGCTTTGCGCTGGCTCGTCAGGATCGAATATTGATCGCTTACAGCAGCTCTTCCGCGTGCAAAGCGCATTCCGGGGTTTCTTCGTGTTTGAAGTAGGCAAAGACTTCACCTTTTTGGGCAAGACTTAGAACCTTCTGTTTGAGTAACTTGCGAGCCTTGTCTGAGTATTCCTCCTTCCGCATGCGCATATAGGAAAAATCAGCGGTGTGGACGTCGGGCGTCTCCAATTCCTCGCTCTCCGCAAGGCATAGCGCCACATTTGATTTGCGCAATATTGTGAAGACGCCCTCTTGAAACCAGGAATCGTGTCGAAATTCAAATGCACTGCGTACGCCCTGCGATAATCCCGCCAGGAAGTCCGTCAAAAGTGGCAGATCACATTTCAGGTTCGGGGGCAACTGGAACAACACCGGGCCGAGCTTGCCCGCCTCCTTCAACGGCAGCAACGAATCGATAAATTCAGAAGTTGCCTTGTCTGCGCTCCGGAGGCGCTTGATGTGAGTGATTGATTGATTCGCTTTAATGGCAAACTTGAAGCCCGGAGGCGTTTCCGCCATCCAGCCCGCAAGCAACTTTTCTGTCGGCAAACTTCGAAACGTGTAGTTGACTTCGACGGTGTTGAGACGGCCGGCGTAGTAGTTCAGGAATTTGGGAGAACTGAGCTTTGCAGGGTAGAAGCCCGGCTTCCAAGTCGTGTATGCCCAACCCGATGTACCGGCGTAAATTCCTTTCATTGAGTCCCCCAATTCAAGGTGCTTCTGGGTGCCAGCCGCGGCCGCGCAAGATGCGGCCGGCAGTGGAGCCGGTTAGCTTCCCGTGATCGTATTCGACTTGGCCATTCACGATGGTGAAGTCGATGCCGTCAGACAGCTGATCCGGCTTTGTGTACGTGGCATGGTCGATGACGGTTGCGGGGTCGAAGATGGCGATGTCGGCGAAGTAGCCCGGTTTTAAAAGGCCGCGGCTCTCGAGATGCTCGCGCTGGGCGGGGAGAGAAGTGATCTTGCGAATTGCGGCTTCGAGGGACAGCAGATGTTCGTCGCGGACGTAGCGGCCGAGGAATCGCGGCATGGAACCCATGGCGCGCGGATGGGTGTGCGCTTCATAGAGGGGACCGTCGAGAGACATTTCACCGGCGTCGAGGCCGATGCTGGTCCAGGGCTGGCTCAGGCCGGTGCGGAGGTCTTCTTCGCTGGCCATGAAATAGATCGCGCCGGTTTGTGCGTTGTCGGCGAGGACGAAATCCATCAACGTGTCTTCCGGTGACTTTCTCCAAGATTTGGCGACGTCGTCCACCGTCTTGCCTTCGAATTGTTTCAACTCAGGATTCTGGACGGAAGAGATGAGAACTCCTGCGGCGCCGCCGCAATCGTAGAAAAGATTTTCCCAATCGGGGTGATCGCCGGCGAGATCTTTCTTAATGCGCGCTCGGCTGGCGGGATCTTTCAAGCGCTCGAGCAATTTCTGTACTCCGCCATCGGCGGCCCAGGGCGGAAGCGCGGAGGCAAGCGCCGTAGCGCCGGCAGTATAGGGATACATGTCCGCGGCAATATCGAGGCCGGAATCGCGCGCGAGTTGGATGGCGGCGACGACGTTTTTCATGCTGCCCCAGCGAGGTTTACCGCTAACTTTGAGGTGAAAGATCTCAACCGGCAGATTTGCTTCTCGGCCGATGCGGATGGCTTCGGCTAGGGCGGGCATTTCCGAAGCTCCCTCGCTGCGCATGTGCGTGGCATAGAGTCCGCCGTATTTTGAGGCGACTTGGGCGAGAGCGATGAGTTCATCGGTCCTCGCGTAGATGTTGGGCGGATAGATGAGCGCGCTGGAGAGGCCGAGAGCGCCGTCCTTCATGGCCTGCTCGACGAGGGATTTCATCTGATCGAGCTCGGCAGGTGTCGGAGCGCGATTGTCGTCGCCAATGACGGCTTCGCGGATCTGCGCGGAGCCGACATAGGTGCCGATGTTGAGCGGTGTGCCTTGCTTTTCGAGGCGGCGGAAATAGCCGTCGAGGGTGGTCCAGTCGATGGTGAGATTGTAGTGGTCGAGAAACGGTTTTTGGGGCGCGATGGTCTTTTCATTTTGCGGAGCGATGGAACCGCCTTCGCCGGTGATTTCCGTGGTGATGCCTTGCGAGAGTTTGCTGAGGGAGCGATTGTCGATCAAGAGAGAGGCTTCGGACTGGCCGAGCATGTCAATGAAGCCGGGGGCGACGATGCGGCCCTTGGCATCGATTTCGCGCTTGGCATGGGCTTCGCGCAAATCGCCGATTGCGGCGAGCCGATCGCCGCTGACGGCAACGTCAGCGGTATACCAGGGATTGCCAGTGCCGTCGATGATGTGACCGTTGCGGATGATGAGATCGTAGTCGCCCGCACTCGCTGCGGCATCCAGGTTGGCGTCATAGGCGGCTGCGGCAATTTCTCCGAGGGCTTGACCAGCCACTTGCTGCGCGGCTTCCGAATCAGGAGCGAGCGAGACGTGATTGACGTAAGCGGCGAAGGCGAGTTTCTTTCCCTCTTTGGTGATGACGTAGCCGGCGAGGCCTTTGCCGTTAAGCATCATTTTGCCGCCCAGCTTGTCTTCGGAGCCGAAGGTGCCGGTTTTTGCGAAGACATGGCCGGCGCCGGGGGAAGAAGTTTGAATTTTCGCGAGCGTGCCGTCTTTGCCGAGAATCGGGAGCGCCTTGAAAAAAACTTGATAGTCAGGGCGGGTAGTCCAGTAAGTGAGGTAGTGGACCATGAAGTCGGGGCTGAAAAGATCAGCCCAATCGCCACCGGCACCATCGCCCTGCGCGGCGCCGGAGAGATCGAGCTTGGCATCGGTCAGGAATGCGTTTTCGACAACGAAGCCGGCATGAAGGGGATCCTTGGTATTCTTGGCGACCAGAAGGCCAAGGAGATAAGAACCCATTCCTGCATGGAGATTCTGGCTGACCTTCAGAGTAACTTTGATTTCTTCGGAGAGTGGCGGGGAAACGTGCTCGGCGACTTGGTTTTCCGGCGTGTAAAAACGTTGGTAATGCGCGAAATCTAGTATGGGTGGAGTTGAGAGATTTTTTTCGAACTTGCCGGGGATGCCTGCGGCGAGAAGGGCTTCGTTGAAAGCGAGGCTGGCGAACATCGTGGGTGAAGGAACGGGGTAAGCGATGGTTTGCGGTTCGCTGCCAGCAGGGATGGTGCCGTCCAAAGTGACTGTGATGATGCCGTTGGCGATGGTCACAGGATCGGAAGTGCCGAGTTTGAGCTGCGAGCCAGGCTCGCTGGTGGTCAACTTATTGACGAATTCGATCGAGCCGGTCGGCGGCGAAACGGTGAGTTGGACGGGATCGCCTGGCTTGGCGCCAGGTTTGGCGACTAGATCGATGACGTTGTCGTTGATCATGATGGAAGACATGACGACGCTGGTGCCGCCTTCGCGACCTGCATCGGGAAGCAGAGTGGCGTCGACGTAGACTTGGCCTTCGATCTTGCGAATCCCTTTTGCGAAGACATCCTTGGCGAGTTGTTTGATGACGGCCAGGGGATCACCTGGAAGCGCGGGGCCGTTGTAGGAGTGGTCATGGTCGACGAAGGCGAGAGTGCCGTCGGGCTGGATGCGATTGGAAAGATTGGGATCGCCGCTGGCGACGAGGATGAGGTCGCCGTTGAGTGTGCCGTGCTTATCGATTGAGCCTGTGCGGTAGACGCGGGTATGGAATCGATAGTCGGCGCCAAGCTTCGCGAGGAGTGTACCTTCAGTGAGAATTTTCGTGGTTGAAGCGGGCACGAACAATTTGTCAGCGTTGAGCGCATAGACGACCTTGCCGGTGTCGAGCGAGTAGAACTCAATGCCAAAATTCGCGTGGGCAAATTCGGGGCGGCTGATGACCTTTTGAATGCGTTGAGCCAGAGTGGATTGCGACTGCGCGCGGGCCGGCGCGAGCTGGATGCAGAAAAGGAGCGCGGCGACCAGGGCACCACAAAGACGAAGGACGCGCGAACTTTTTTTCAAAGCAGAATCCTCCAAGGATGATTCAACCGCTTGCGGTGCCATTGCTCACATGAAGATGCGAAGATCGATTTGCGGTAGACAGAACCGGATTCAGATCATCGGACACGCCAGGTTTCCTTTTCGGTGGTCCAGCGTTCAATCAGGTCGCGGCGAACATGATAGCCGAGTCCGGGCGAGGTGGGGACCTGAATCGTGCCGCGGGGCGAGACTTCGACGGGCGGGTCGATGACGTCCTCTTCCCAATATCGTTTGCTGGCCGAAACATCGCCGGGCAGCGTGTAGCCGGGCAGGGAAGAGACGGCAATGTTGTGGGCCCGGCCGATACCACACTCGAGCATGCCGCCGCACCACACGGGTATGTTGCGGGCGAGGCAGAGAGCCTGGATCTCGCGAGCGCTGGAGTGGCCGCCGACGCGACCCACTTTGATGTTAATGATGCGCGCGGCGCCGAGGTCCAGAGCGGTTTCAGCATCGCGGACGTGGCGGATCGACTCGTCGAGGCACAGGGAAGTTTTCAGATGCCGTTGAAGCTTTGCATGATTGGCGATGTCATCCCACCAGAGAGGCTGCTCCATCATCAGGAGGTTAAATTCGTCGAAGCGCTTCAGATGCTCCAGTTCCGCAAGCGTATAAGCTGAATTGGCATCGACGGACAGAAGAATGTCGGGATGGGCGTTGCGGACGGCGCGTACAACCTCGAGATCTTTGCCCGGTTTGACCTTGAGTTTGATGCGCTGATAACCGGCGTGAAGCTCAACGGCGACTTTTTCGAGAAGCACTTCGGGAGTGGCTTGCAGCCCTAAGGAGACACCGCATTTGATCTCCGATTGCGTGCCGCCGAGCAATTGGGAGAGTGAGAGATTTTTTTGCTGGGCCTCGATGTCCCAGAGAGCATTTTCGATCCCCGCGCGGGCCATCTCGTGACCCCGAATGGCCGCAAAAATACCTGGAATTTCCGAGGCGGAGCCGACTTCCTTGCCAAGAATGAGGGGAACGAGAAATCCGCGAATGATGAGCCATGCGGTGTCCCCGGTTTCGGAATTGTAGAAAGGACCTTCCGAGGCGGTCACTTCGGACCAGCCGGTTAGGCCGTCGGCGAGGAGTTCAACGAGAACGACGGTGCGGTCATGGGTGATGCCAAAACTAGTTTCAAAGGGGGACTTAAGACGCATCTTGAGCTTGCGAAGGGTGATCGATTCGATCCGCATGGGGCTCCGCGAAAAGGGTTAAGGTCTTCTGTAACAAACGATGCAGACCGAAACGAATTGCCACTCCCCAACAGTAAGCAGCCTAAAAATACTTGTCAAGGTCACCGGGATAAAGACTTTGTTAGACGCCGGCAGTGAAATATTCGTTTCAGGGGCGAATGAAAGGACGGTGTCACGAAGGGTACCAGCGGAATCCTTTGCGCTGTTCTTCGGCGATTTCCTTGACCATGGCGAGTGTTTGCGCCCGGCGATACTGGCCGACAGCAGCGAGGATGGCATTCATCAAGGCAATCGGAGCGGCGTAGGAAGCGCCGAAGGAAGTTGATTCGATCGAGGCCAGGAAAACTTCGTCACATTCGCGCGCCAAGGGAGAAAGATAGGTGTCAGAGATGCCGACGCAATAGGCGCCTCGAACGCGTGCTTGCTGGGCCCCGTCGATGGTCTGTCGAAGTCCGCGGCGGAAGCTGATCGCAATTACCAAGTCCTGCTTATTGACGGAACGCACGAGATGCAAAACCCTCCCTGCCGAGGTGGCGGCAAAAATCGGGAGACCCAGAAGACTGATCTGATACTCGAGGTAGTGCGCGAGGTGAACTGCCAGGTCGCCGGCGAGCAGAACGACGCGACGTGCCTCGTAGAAGCGTTTTGCCAACGCGACGAGGCGCTGAGCATCGAGGCTGTTTTTTAAGCCCTGCAGGTTTTTCAAGTCCTGCTCGAGCGAGTCGCGTACGTGTGACGGCATGCTCGCATCACGGCCGCCGGACTGCATGGTGTCCAAGGAGGTGGCATAAGCGAGAGAAAGCTCGTGCAAATGACGTTGAAATTCGCGGTAGCTACCGAAGCCGAGCCCGCGGACAATACGGACGATCGTCGCGGGATCTGTCTGAAGGCGCGTGGCCATGGCGCGCACGCTCAGGAGCACGAATTCGCGCGGGTGCTCAAGGATCGGCCGGATGATTTCCTGACGCTTGATGCTGAGCTGATCGATACGCTCAGCGAGGTGCGGCGTGATTGCCTGAGTCGAGGCCTCTTTGCGTTTCATCACGCGAGAGGATTGCCCAATTCCAGCCAAGTGTCAACCAGGGTACAGTGCGGTAAATAAACGATGCGCCAGTAGACCATTCGAAGTTTATTTTTTCGACGCGGCCGCTTTGTTCTCGAGCCCCGGCGCGATTACCGGCTGCAGGAATGGCATCATGGCGCGAAGTTTCGGCCCGAGTTGCTCGATAGCGTTTTGCTGCTCGCGTTGACGCGTGGCGAGGAAGTTGGGGCAGCCTTTTTCATTTTCTTCGATCCAGGCTTTTGCGAAAGTGCCGTTGCGGATCTCCGCGAGGATCTTGCGCATCTCTTCTCGCGTCTGCTTGGTGATGATGCGCGGTCCGGCGGAATAATCACCCTGCTCGGCAGTATCGCTGACGGAGTAGCGCATGTAGCTGAGGCCGCCGCGGTAAATCAGGTCAACGATGAGCTTAAGCTCGTGGAGGCATTCGAAATAGGCGACCTCGGGCTGGTAGCCTGCTTCCGTGAGCGTTTCGAAGCCCGCTTTGATCAATTCACTCACGCCGCCGCAGAGTACGGCCTGCTCGCCAAAGAGGTCGGTTTCGGTCTCTTCGGTAAAAGTGGTTTCCAGAACGCCGGCGCGCGTGCAGCCAAGTCCCTTGGCATAAGCGAGGGCAAGCGCTTTCGCCTTACCGCTGGCATCCTGTTCGACGGCCAGGAGCGCGGGTGTTCCGCCGCCTTCGGTGAATACCTCGCGAACGCGGTGGCCAGGGGCCTTGGGAGCGATCATGGAGACATCGACGGCGGCAGGCGGTTTGATCGTGCCGAAACGGATGTTGAAGCCGTGCGCGAACATCAGAGTCTTTCCAGGCTTGAGATTCGGCTCGATGGCGTCGCGATATACCTTGGGCTGCTTGGTGTCCGGGACGAGGATCATGATGACGTCGGCCCAGGCAGCGGCTTCTGCGGGTAAGTTGACAGTCAAGCCTTCCTTTTCCGCTTTGGCGCGCGAGGCGCTTCCTTCGTGGAGTCCGACGCGGACGGAGACGCCGCTATCGCGGAGATTGAGAGCGTGCGCATGACCCTGTGAACCATAGCCAATGATGGCGACCTTCTTTGCCTGGATCAGTGAAAGGTCCGCGGAATTGTCGTAGTAGAGATTTGCCATTCTTTTCCTCTCGCCGGCCGCCGTGCGGCCAAGCACTTGCTGCGATCGCGCGGGATTATTTTAGGGACGCCCACGCTTGGCGTCCGGATATTTGGAATGTTTGTTTCGGCTCAAGAGCAATCACTTAACAATCGATCCTGTGGATTCGAGTTCGGAGCTTGCGGCTTCCCGAGCCGGCGGCTGCAGCAAATCGCCGCCGCGGGTCATGGAAATCCGCCCGGTGCGGGCCATTTCAAGTACGCCGAAAGGCCGAAGTACTTCGAGCAGGCCGTCGATCTTATCGACGGTCCCCGAAACTTCGATGATGAGCGATTCGGGAGCCACATCAACGACCCGCGCGCGGAAAACTTTGATCAATTCCATCAGGTGGGGGCGATTTTGCTGATCGGCAGAGACTTTGATCAAGGCAAGGTCTCGCTCGAGAAGCGCGCGAGTGGAGATATTTTCTGCAAGGAGGACATCGACGAGCTTTTCGAGGCTGGCTTCGAGGCGATGCGCGCCTCTTTCATCGGTATGCGCAACGATGGTCATGCGGGCGATTTCTTCATTCTCAGTTGGCCCGACCGTCAGTGAATCGATATTGATGGCCAAGCGCCGCGCAAGAGAGGAGACGCGGTTGAGGACACCGGGCTTGTTTTCGACATAGGCGACAAGTGTTTGCATGTTTTTATCCATTTTTCCTATGGCTCCGTTGCCGTTTCGACGAGGGGACTGTTCGGGCGGCGAATCATGTCGCTTAAGGAAGCGCCAGCCGCAACCATGGGATAGACCGAATCTTCCTGTTCGACGCGGAAGTCGATCAGCACGGTTTCGGCTGACTCACGCGCGGAGCGGATCGTGGGAACCACTTCAGCGCGTTTGGTAATGCGCTCGCCTCGAATGCCGAAGGCGTTGGCGAGCGCGGCAAAATCCGGCGCCACGAGCGGAGTGGCCACGTAACGCTTGTCGTAAAAGAACTCCTGCCACTGGCGGACCATTCCCAGAAAGCCGTTATTAATGATGGCGATCTTGATGTTGATTTTTTCCTGGACGATGGTAGCCAGTTCGCTCATGGTCATCTGGAATCCGCCATCGCCCACGACGACCCAGACTTCGGAGTCGGGCTTCGCGAACTTCGCGCCGATAGCGGCGGGAAGAGCGAATCCCATGGTACCGAGTCCCCCGGACGTGATCAGCGTGCGCGGGCGATTGTGGTGGTAATACTGCGCCTCCCACATCTGGTGCTGCCCGACGTCAGTGACTACGATGGCCTCGCCGCGGGTTTCCTTCCAGATATCGTTAATGACATGCGCGGCGTAGAGGTGGCCGTTGTCGGGCAAGCTCTGGATATCGCGCACTGCCGAATCGCCTTTCAGTTCGGCGACATGCCGAATCCAGGCGCTGTGATCGCAGGTCTGGATGTGGGGCATGAGTCTTTCGAGTACCTCACGCGCATCGCCTACTAGGGCGGCGTCAACCTGTACGTTCTTGTTGATTTCAGCGCGGTCGATCTCAATGTGGATCTTGCGGGCGCCCTTGGCGTAAGTGCGCAGGTCGCCGGTGACGCGGTCATCAAATCGCATGCCGACGGCAATGAGCAGGTCGGCTTCCTGTATCGCGTTATTGACCCAGGCTTCGCCGTGCATGCCCATCATGCCGAGGTTGAGGGGATTATCGGCAGGGAAGCAGCCAATGCCGAGGAGCGTCATGGCGACGGGAAAATTGCCGGCGCGGACGAATTGTTCAAAGGCGCGCATCGCGCCGGAAACCATGATGCCATGGCCGGCGAGAATGATGGGGCGCTTGGCGGTGTTGAGCATCTCAACAGCGCGGTCGAATTCGGCCTGATCGTGATTGTTGCGCCGCCGCTTGGGCGGAAGTTTTGGCGCAGACGCTTCCCAGTTGAATTCAGCGGAAGCTTGTTGCGCGTCCTTGGTGATGTCGACAAGGACAGGGCCGGGACGTCCGCTATTGGCGATCAGAAAGGCTTCACGGATGGTGCGCGCAACGTCCTCCGCTTTCGTGACCACCACATTGTGCTTGGTGATGGGCATGGTGATGCCCGTGATGTCGATCTCCTGAAACGCGTCCGAGCCCAAGACTTTGCTGCTGACCTGGCCGGTAATACACACGACCGGAGAAGAGTCCAGCATGGCGGTGGCGATGCCGGTAACCATGTTCGTTGCGCCCGGACCAGATGTGGCCATGGCGACGCCGATGCCACCGCTGGCGCGGGCGTAGCCATCGGCCATGTGTGTGGCGCCCTGTTCGTGGCGGACAAGGACGTGGTGCAGCTTCGATTTACCAAGTGCGTCATAGACCGGAAGAATGGCGCCACCTGGATAGCCGAAGATCTCGCGCACGCCAAGACGCGTGAGCGATTCGCAAAGGATTTCCGCACCGGTGAGCTTCATAGAGTCCTCGCGTTCAAAACAGGTTGAGCCGTTCCTGAAAAGGAAGCAGGAACGACAGCGACTGCGCCGAGAGAAGCAGAAGAAACCAGCAAAGCGTACTTGGCCATGACACCGCTTGTGTAGCGCGGGGCAGGCGGCTTCCATGTAGCGAGACGCTTCTGGATGTCCGCGGCGCTGAGTTCGACATTCAATTGCCTGTTGGGAATGTCGAACGCGATGATGTCCCCGTCCGCGACTGCCGCTATGGCGCCGCCGTTGGCGGCTTCGGGGGCGACGTGTCCGGCCATGAGTCCGTGGGTAGCGCCGGAGAAACGGCCGTCGGTGAGGAGAGCGACGGAATCGCCGAGACCGGCGCCCACCAGAGCGGCGGTAACGGCGAGCATTTCACGCATGCCCGGGCCGCCTTTCGGGCCCTCGTAACGAATGACGATTACATCTCCCGCCTTGATGATGCTTTTGTCCACGGCGGTGAAAGCTGCTTCTTCGTTGTCAAACACGCGAGCGGGGCCGCGGAAATTCTGCAGATTGTGGCCGGCAACCTTTACTACGCAGCCTTCCGGGGCAAGATTTCCTTTGAGGATGACGAGCCCGCCCGTCGGCTTGAGCGGCGCGTCGAGCTTGCGGACAACTTGCTGTGCGGGCGCTTCCTTGGCATCTGCTGCTTCTTCGGCGAGGGTGCGTCCCGTAACAGTGATGGAATCACCGCGAAGCAGTCCAGCTTCAAGCAGGCGCTTTGCGACCAGCGCAGTGCCGCCTGCTGCGTAGAGATCGGTTGCGACAAAACGTCCTCCGGGTTTGAGATCTGCAATGATCGGCACGCGCGAACTGATGCGGTCGAAATCGTCGATGGAAAGCGAGATCTTCGCTTCGTTGGCGATGGCCAGCAAGTGCAGCACGGCATTCGTCGACCCGCCGGTTGCCGCGACACCTGTAATGGCATTCTCGATCGCCGTTTTGGTGATGATTTTCGAGGGAGTGACATCGCGGCGAAGAAGATCAAGGACCAATTCGCCCGCGCGATGACCGGCGTTTGCTTTTCCGGCATTCGTGGCGGGAACGCTGGAGAGTCCCAT
>Ga0208990_1000101_pt1 | contig 14522 bp, 13 predicted proteins | sample MedBloCARef_M3_FD_187854 | JGI IMG/M metagenome (GOLD analysis project Ga0208990, IMG submission 187854) | Forest soil microbial communities from El Dorado National Forest, California, USA - Mediterranean Blodgett CA Ref_M3 (SPAdes) (version 2) | ecosystem: Environmental > Terrestrial > Soil >...
GCGCGTCATGATTCAATCCAGCGATCGGCTCTGATGTCCCGTTCTCAATCCTTGCAAGGCTCCATGAACCAGCACCAGCATCCAGAACCCGTACCATTCATCGACATTGCCGCGCAGCGTCGTCGGCTCGGCAAATCCGTCGATGAGGCTGTCGGTCGGGTGCTCGCCCATTGCCAGTTCATCAACGGTCCGGAAGTGACACAGCTTGAGGCGGCGCTCGCCGCTTTCAGTGGGGCAAAGCATGTCGTGACCTGTGCCAGCGGCACTGACGCGCTGCTGATGGTGCTGATGGCGAAGGGCGTGGGGCGCGGCGATGCAGTGCTTTGTCCGTCATTTACGTTTTGTGCAACCGGCGAGGCGGTGGCGCTGACCGGCGCGACGCCGGTGTTCGTTGATGTCGACGAAGCGACATTCAACATCGACGCAAATTCACTGAAGCGCGGCATCGCGACCGCGCAAAAGCTCGGCCTCAAGCCGAGGGCGGTGATTCCGGTCGACCTGTTCGGGCAAAGCGCCGACCATGACGCCATCGGGGCGATCGCGGAAGCCGAAGGCATTTTTGTGCTCGACGACGCGGCGCAGGCGCTCGGCGCAAGCTACAAGGGCCGCCGTCTCGGCACCTTCGGCCTTGCCACCGCGACGAGTTTTTTTCCTGCCAAGCCGCTGGGCTGCTTTGGCGACGGCGGTGCGATCTTCACCGACGATGGCGAACTGGCGGAGACGCTACGCAGCGTCCGCGTTCACGGCCAGGGTTCCGACAAATACGACAATGTTCGTCTCGGGCTCACCGGGCGGCTCGACACCGTTCAGGCGGCGATCCTGATCGAGAAACTGAAAATCTTCGACGACGAAATCGCCGCGCGCAACAAGGTTGCGGCGCGCTATGCGCAGGGGCTTGGTAACGTGGTGACCGTTCCGCGTATCGCCAGCGAGTGCACCTCGGTCTGGGCGCAATATACCATCCGGCTGCCCCATGGCAGCGACCGCGACAGCTTCGCCGCCAAGCTGAAAGCGCAGGGCATTCCGACCGCGATCTATTATCCAAAATCGATGCATCAGCAGACGGCCTATCGGGATTTCCCGGCCGCAGACGGCGGCTTGCCGGCAAGCGAAAGCTTGTCCTGCGATGTGATCAGCCTGCCGATGCATGCCTATCTCGACGAGCCGACGCAGGAGCGGATCATCAAGGCTGTGCGCGGCGCGTTTGGCGCATGATCCCGAAAAGTGGCGTCCGGTTTTCGGAAAAGATCATGCGCAAACAGATATTTTCTGCTGATTTCGCCGTTTTGAAGCGCCGCCGCATGCTGTAGAAGCGGCTGATGCTCGGTCGTATTTTCACCGTCGGCGGCTATACGCTCCTTTCGCGGCTGACTGGCTTCGCGCGCGACATCATGCTCGCGGCGATCCTCGGCGCCGGCCCGATGGCGGACGCGTTTTTCGTGGCGCTGCGTCTGCCCAACCACTTCCGGGCGATTTTCGCGGAAGGCGCATTCAATGCGGCGTTCGTACCGGCCTACGCGCATATCCGCGGTGAGCGCGGTGAAACGTCGGCGAAATTGTTCGCCAATCGTATCTTTACCCTGCTGTTTTTCTCGCAACTGGTTCTGCTCATCGCCGCCTGGCTGTTCATGCCTCAGGCCATAAGCATTCTCGCGCCTGGCTTCACCGACGATGCGGAGCAGCGGCGGCTTGCCATCGAACTGACGCGGATCACCTTTCCCTACCTTCTGCTGATCACGCTGGTGACGCTGTACAGCGGCATGCTCAATGTCATGCATCGTTTCGCCAGCGCCGCGGCGGCGCCGATTTTTCTCAACATCTCGATGATGGCGACCCTGGCTTTGGCTGCACTGTTTCCCGGAGCAGGCCATGCGGCAGCGTGGGGAGTGCTGATTTCCGGATTTCTGCAATATTTTCTGCTGGCCGGCGATCTTGCGGTTCATGGCGGCCTGCCTCGGTTCGCGCCGCTCAAGCTTGACGACGACGTGCGCTCGTTCTTTCGTGCGCTTGGGCCCGCAACGCTTGGTTCGATGGGGACGCAGGTCGCGTTGTTTGCCGACACGATCATCGCGACGTTTTTGCCCGCCGGGGCGCTTTCCGCGCTGTATTATGCCGACCGGCTCAATCAGCTGCCGATCGGCGTGATCGGCATCGCGATCGGCACTGTATTGCTGCCGGAAATGTCGCGGCGGCTGACGTCGGGCGATCACCCCGGCGCGATGGCGTCGCAGCGGCGCGCTTTCGATTTTACGCTGCTGTTTTCGGTGCCCTTCGTTGCCGCCTTCCTGACCGTTCCAGACGTCATCATGCGGGCGATGTTCGCGCGCGGCGCGTTCTCGAAGACCGATGCCGCGGCCGCCGGCGCCACGCTCGCCGCCTACGCGGTCGGATTGATTCCGTTCGTGCTGATCCGCAGTGCGGTTGCGACCTTTTACGCCCGCAAGGACACTGCCACTCCGGTGAAGGCGGCGCTGACCGGAGTCGCTGTCAATGTCGCGTTGAAAATTGCGCTGGTGGGTGCGCTGGCGCAGGTCGGTCTCGCGCTCGCGACCGCAGTTGGCGCCTGGGTCAATCTGCTGCTGGTGATCGGGTTTGCGGTGCGGGCCGGGTACCTCGATCTCGATCGCGCGCTGATGCAATCGCTGGCCAAGTTCGTGGTTTCCGGTGCCGTGCTCGGGGCCGCGCTCTGGTTTGCCGCCAAGTTCGCCTCGGTGCACTTTGCGCAACTGAGCACGCTTCGCGATGAGGCCGCGCTTTTGCTGCTGATCGTCATCGGCGCCGTCGTCTATGTTGGCTCGATCCTGCTGCTGTTTGGCCGCAGATGGTTGGCATCTTTGGTTCGTTGATCCAAAGTTCCGCTGACAATTCAATAGCATGTGGGTAAATTCGCCCGCCCGAGATGCGACCGGCTGTCGCACTGGGCTATTTCTGCAACATTTGCGATCGAAATGCCGAAGAGGTGGAAGGGTGAGTCCCTTCAGTTCGGATTTCCCGCTAAGGTAGCGCGATATTTGAATTAATCTTAGGAACAGGGGCTCATTATGCGCGCTTCGACATTCAAAGTAATTGCGACCGCCGCGTTCGCCGTGGTCACTGCGATACCCACGGCGTCTGCGGCAGATCTCGCCGCACGGCCCTACACCAAGGCGCCGCCTGTCATGGTTGAGGTCTACAACTGGACGGGCTTCTATATCGGCGGCAACGTCGGCTACAGCTGGGGAAGGTCTCGTGACACCTCGACGCTCACCAACACCGCAGGGACGGTTCTCTTTACCAGCATCGACCGTTCTGATCTGAACGGCGTTGTCGGCGGCGGTCAGATCGGCTACAATTGGCAGGTGCAAAATTGGGTGTGGGGCCTCGAGGCCGACATTCAAGGCACAGGCGAGCGCAGTAGCCGCAACTTTGTCTGTCCCACCGGTGTTTGCTCGCCGCCCTTCGGTGTGCTTGCTGTTTTCCCAGGTGCGGCGGTTCCGGTTGCCCTGGATCAAAAGCTCGAATGGTTTGGAACGGTTCGTGGCCGAGCCGGCGTTCTGGTGACCCCGAAGGTGCTGTTGTACGCAACCGGCGGCTTGGCTTACGGCGAAGTCAAATCCACCGAGACGGTCGGGGTACTGACCGGGTTTTCGAACTCCGACATTAGGGTGGGTTATACGGTTGGTGCAGGTGTCGAAGGCGTGATCGGGGGCAACTGGACCGCCAAGCTCGAATACCTATACGTCGATCTCGGAAAGGTGTCCTCCTCGTTCTTGACGACGGCCCCCGCGTTCGGCGGTGGTGTGCTCACCAGCAATTTTAGCTCGCGTATCACCGATAACGTGTTGCGGGTCGGCATCAACTACAGGTTCGGCGGACCGGTGGTCGCGAAGTATTGATCTCCGCACGACTGTTACTGTTACTCCCGACAATCAAAGCCCCGGCATCGCCCGGGGCTTTTTCGTTGCGGAGCCTGCCGGGGGTGTTTCATTCGGGGGGCCATTCGGCCAGTGTTGCGGATTCCCGACCGAAAGTGAGTTTGCGCTGGCAGCCGAACCGCTGCAATATGCAACGCCTTTCATTTTGTAATCGGAGATACGATGGCTCCCATCAAATTTGGCGTCGGTCAAAGCGTCCTTCGCAAGGAAGACGATGCGCTCATTCGCGGCAGGGGCCGCTACACCGATGACCATGCGCCGTCGGCGACGATGCACGCGCTGGTGCTGCGCTCGCCTCATGCGCACGCGAAATTCACCATCAATGCCACCCGCGCCGGCGGGCTGCCGGGGGTCGGTACGATCCTCACGGCCGACGATGTCCGTGATCTCGGCGATCTTCCGTGCCTGTTCAATCTGCCGGAGAATCCGTTCACCGGCCCGCCCTATCCGATCCTGGCGAACGGCGAGGTGCGGCACATCGGTGACGCCGTTGCCTTTGTCGTGGCGGAGACGCTCGATCAGGCTCGCGATGCCGTGGAGGCCATTGAGGTCGAATGGACCCCGCTGCCCGCGGTGATCGGCGTCGCCAACGCGGTCAAGAATGGCGCCCCGCAGGTCTGGCCCAGCCACCCCGGGAATGTCCTGTTCGACGTGCCGATCGGCGACAAGAAAGCCACCGAAGCGGCGTTCGCCAAAGCGCATGCCGTGGCCGAAGTCTCGATCGTCAATCCGCGGGTCATCACCAATTACATGGAAACGCGCGCAGTGGTTTGCGAATACGATGCCAAGCGCGACCATCTGACGCTGACGATCGGCAGTCAGGGCAGCCACCGGCTGCGCGACATCCTGTGCCAGATGATCCTGAAGATCCCGGTCGAGAAGATGCGGGTGATCTGCCCGGATGTTGGCGGCGGGTTCGGCACCAAGCTGTTTCCCTATCGCGAATACGCGCTGGCCGCGGTTGCCGCGCGCAAGCTACGCAAGACGGTCAAGTGGACCGCCGACCGCGCCGATCACTTCGTGGGCGACGCTCAGGGGCGCGACAACGTCACCACGGCGCGGATGGCGCTCGCCGAGGACGGCAAGTTCCTCGCGATGGACGTCGATCTGATGGGCGACATGGGCGCGTATCTGTCGACATTCGGGCCCTACATTCCCCACGGCGGCGCCGGAATGCTGCCCGGCCTTTACGACATCCAGGCCTTTCACTGCCGCGTTCGCACGGTCTTCACCAATACCGTGCCGGTCGATGCCTATCGCGGCGCCGGACGCCCGGAGGCCTCCTATGTGGTCGAGCGGCTGGTCGATGCGGCAGCGCGCAAGCTCGGGATGACGCCGGACGCGATCCGGCGCAAGAACTTCATTGCGCCGCGCGCGATGCCCTACAAGACCGCCACCGGCAAGATTTACGATTCCGGTGACTTTGCCGCGCATATGAAGCGCGCGATGGAAATTGCGAACTGGAAGGAATTTCCCAAGCGCGCCAAAGCGGCGAAGAAGCAGGGCCTCGTGCGCGGCATCGGTCTCTCCACCTATGTGGAGGTCTGCGGCACGATGGGAGAGGAGGCCGCCGAGGTGCGGCTCGATCCCAACGGTGACGTTTCGATCCTGATCGGCACCCAGTCGAGCGGACAGGGCCACCAGACCGCCTACGCGCAACTCGTCGCCGAGCAGTTCGGGTTAGCGCCCGAGCGCGTTCACATTTTTCAAGGTGACACCGATCAGGTCCCGACCGGCCTCGGCACTGGCGGCTCAAGTTCGATTCCGTCGGGAGGTGTCAGTGTCGAGCGCGCGACCCGCAAGCTCGGCACGAATTTACGCGAGATCGCCGCCGAGGCGCTGGAAACCAGCGCCAGCGATCTCGAGATCGATGAGGGTACTGTACGTATCGCCGGCACCGACCGGTCGGTCAGCTTTGCCGATCTTGCAAAGCGTCAGGGCGTCGATCCCTCGAAGCTGAGCGCGAGCGAAAAGTTCAGTGCCGTGGACGGCACCTTCCCGAACGGCACCCACCTTGCCGAAGTCGAAATCGATCCTGCCACCGGTATCATCAGAATCGTCAACTATGTCATCGTCGATGATTTCGGGGTGACGCTGAATCCGCTGCTGCTCGCCGGCCAGGTTCACGGCGGCGCGATGCAGGGGATCGGCCAGGCGTTGATGGAGCAGGCGATCTACAGCCCGACGGACGGCCAGCTCGTCACCGGAACCTTCATGGATTATGCGTTGCCGCGCGCGGCCGATGGCCCGTCATTTGTTTTCGAGACCCACAACATCCCCTGCAAGACCAATCCGCTGGGCGTCAAGGGCGCGGGCGAGGCCGGCGCGATCGGTTCCTGTCCGGCCGTCGTCAACGCGATCATCGAGGGACTATGGCGCGAATACAAAATCGATCACATCGATATGCCCGCGACCGCCGAGCGGGTCTGGATCGCGATCCGCGAGCATCAGCGTCGGCATAGCCTCTGATATCTTCCGCGCGCGGGGAATAAAACGCCGCGTCCGAGGTTTTGATAGTTAGCCGCGGCCCGCGCAAGCGAGTTCGCGGCGTCGTTTGGAAACGCTTGCGAGACGGAGAGCTGGCCGATGATACGAATGGTTGTTGTTGCGGGAGCCTTGTTGCTCGGTGCCGGCGCCGTCATGGCGCAGCAGGATATCGCCGTTAAGCAGGATAATTTGATGAGGGCGCAGGGCAAGAGCATGTACGGGGTGATCTCGAAAACCGTGAAAGGTGAGATCCCCTACGATCAGAAAGCGATCGATTCCGCCATTGCCCAGCTCGAGGAAAGCGTGCCCACGATCGCCAACGTCTTTGCGACAAATCCCAAGGAAGATGTGGTGGACTCGAGCTATGGGTCATCGCAGAAAATCTGGCAGAACAAGGCCGATTTCGACTCCAAGATACCGCCCGTCACCAAGGCGATCGCGGACGTCAAGGGCAAGGTCAAGGATAAGGCCAGCCTGAAGGTCGCCTACGACTCGATCCAGGCCAAATGCACCGACTGCCACGAGACTTATCGCGTTAAGCTTAAATAGTTCGTCTCAAAAATCCGCTACAGTCCGACAAATAGCAAAGGGTGGACGCCGTCAGGCGATCCACCCTTTGTCTTGAGATTTTGCGAGCTTGGGATTTCCGCCGGGACGGGCAGAATTCCAGAAGTTACTTCGTCACTTGACCGCGGATTTCGCCGCCCGGATTGGCTGCGGTGTGGACGTTGACGTAGTACTTGCCAGCCACCAGATCGGCAGCCTGCGCGTCCGTCAGCGTGGCGCTGCCCTCGGCGGGGCTTGCGGCGGCATTCGGGATCGCGACAGCGACACCGGCGTTCTTGCCGGCTTCAGCCGGCCCGTGGAAATGCGCAGCGGTCGCGGGGCCGGAAAGGCCCGAATAGGTCAGCTTCCAGCTCAGCTTCTTGGTGGCGGGATCGTAGTCGATGTCGGCGGTGCCCTTGCCGGGGCTGGTGACGGCGGGCACTTCGGATTTGCCGTCCAGCGTTGCCTTCATCTTGTCGGCGAAAGCGGGTCCGGCGAAGGCAACGGTCGCTCCCAGCACGAGCGTAGCAAGCACGGTCTTGGTATTCGGCATGGTTTTCTCCCTGTTCGCGTCAAGTGATGGTGTCAGTTTCAAAACTATGAGTTTTCGGTTTTATTCCCGGAATCGGCCTAAACGTCCTTAAATTTTTCACGCAGCTTATGGCTGGAATAGCAGCCATACTAGCCATAAAGTTCTAGCGGATAGTGACGGACCGGTGAATGCTGCGACGAATTTTCCTAGCTGTCGTTGTTGCCGCCGCCGTTGGCTTTACGATTTTCTGGTGGCTAACGATTCCGGCGGTTGTCCCGTCGAATTTGCTCCCCGCTTACACGCCGAACCTGGCCAACGGCCTCACAACGTTCAATGCCGGAGGGTGTTCCTCCTGCCATGCCGTGCCCGGCCAGCCTGATCGCACCAGGCTCGGCGGCGGGCTCGCCATCCCATCGCCGTTCGGGACATTCTACGTGCCCAACATCTCGCCGGATCCGGTTGATGGCATCGGGCGCTGGACCGAGGCCGATTTCGTGACCGCGGTCGTCAAGGGTACTTCCCCTGCCGGGACGCATTACTTTCCTGCTTTCCCGTATACGTCCTATCAGCACGCGAAGGTCGAAGACGTCCGTGATCTCTTCGCCTACCTGAAAACGCTTGCGCCGGTGTCCGGCAAGGCGCGCGATCACGCCGTGCCGTTTCCTTTCAATGTCAGGCGCAATATCGGGATCTGGAAACTGCTGTTTACGGACGGCAAGCCGATCACACCGGACGGCGCGCGTTCAGCGCGGTGGAATCGCGGTGCGTACCTCGTCAACAGCCTCGGCCATTGCGCGGAGTGTCACAGCCCCCGAAATTTCCTTGGCGGCATCATCGCCGCGCAGCGCTTCGCGGGCGGACCGAATCCGGAAGGCGAGGGCTGGGTACCTAACATCACCCAAAAAGGACTTGCGGAATGGAGCGAGAAGGACATCGCCTATTTCCTCGAAACCGGGGAAATGCCCGACGGCGACACCGCCGGCGGCTCGATGGCCCGCGTGATCAAGAACACCTCGCAATTGTCATCTGAGGATCGCGAAGCAATCGCCGAATACCTCAAATCGCTGCCGCCGGTGGACGGGCCGCCGCGGCCCAAGAAGGCGACGAAGGGCGGCGCCAAGTCCTGAGCTGGGGCGTGTTCTCATGGATCAAATCCATGAGCGCCACTTGGCTGATGTCTGCTTTAGCCCGCACTACGGACGCAAAGCAGAGATCGCACTATGTTCGAAACAATAGCGATCGTCTCGATTGCAATTGGGAGGCCTAGGTCAAGGGCCGCTTTCCACTAACCATCGCGAGAACTGTGCAAGCGAGATCAACAGTTGATTCCACCAATTGATCTGCGCCAGCGCCTTCTAGTTCATCTCGGGTACCATAGCCCCAGAGTACTCCAAGACCGCGCATTCCAACCGCATGGGCGCCAGAGATGTCGTAGCGGCGGTCCCCGACCATCAAACTGCGCGTGGGTGTAATATTATGCTCCGACAAGATATGGGCGAGCAGCTCAGGCTTGTGGTCCAGCTCTCCGCCCGGCACCGAGCCGTGGATGCCATCGAAATATGCCGCAAGCTCCAAATGCTCCAGGATACGACGCGCGAATGCCTCCCGCTTCGATGTTGCCAAATATAATCGCAATCCTCCTTGCTGCATCTCTCTTAGAGAATTGCCTATTCCCGGGTAGGGCTCGCTTCCGAGAAGGCCGCTTTCACCGTAGTGCTGACGAAAGGCCAATACTGCCTCAGCAATCCTGTCGTCCCCATATGGCTGCAGCAAGAATTGCATCACGTCCTCGAGCGGCGGCCCGATGACCCGCTTGATGTCGAGGATTTCGTTCGGCTCGTGTCCAAGAGTGCGCAGCGCCGCGAGGCAACTTGCCAAAATGCCGGGCTGCGAATCAATCAGGGTGCCGTCGAGATCGAGAAGAACAGAGCAAGGCGGGGCCATGGCTTCAGCATAGTGATCGCAGCCAAGCGAGTAAATGTTCGACTGATTCGAAGTCCGCTATGGGTCATTCGCTACAACTGTAGTCTCTTCGGCATCCGCGCAATGTAGGTCGGCAAATCCGAGCGCTGCGAATGCCCGTTCCGGGTCAAAACAATCCTGAGGCACTTGAAATGGGATGTCTATGTTATCTCCGAAAGCAGACATCGATCAGCTACCCTTGCAGGTGGTTTGACTGGGTCCACGCCCTAGCTCGTACCGAACGCCTTGAAGGTGATGATGGTGTGAGTGTCCTGAATGCCGGGAATGACCTGCACCTTCTCGTTGACGAAATGGCCGATATCGGTGTCGTTGTCGACGTAGAACTTTACCAGCAGGTCGTAATCGCCCGCGGTGGAATAAATCTCGGATGCGATCTCGGCCTCGGCAAGCGCGTTGGCGACGGCATAGGACTGGCCTAGTTTGCATTTGAACTGGACGAAGAAGGGAACCATCGCTGTCGTCTCCGAAAGGGCGTCGCTTTGGGGTCAATATAGCTGGCAAGAACTTGCTGGCAATAACACGTCGCGGTAGGGAAGGGATATGACCCGGATCGGACGGCTGAAATTCCTGCAAGCAGAGCGGTGACGATGCCTATCGCGCTCACCATCGCCGGCTCGGATTCGTCAGGCGGCGCCGGCATCCAGGCGGACCTGAAGACGTTTGCTGCGTTCGGCGTCTACGGCGCGTCTGTCGTCACGGCCCTGACCGCGCAGAATACCCGTGGCGTGACCGGTATCCATCTTGTGCCCGCTGATTTCGTGACCGCGCAGATTGACGCGGTTTTCAGCGACCTTGCCGTGAACGCCGTCAAGATCGGGATGGTGGCGCAGGTTGCGACGATCGATGCCATCGTCGCAGGGCTGACGCAGTGGTCGCCAAAACACATCGTGCTCGATCCCGTGATGGTGGCGACCTCGGGAGACCGTCTGCTGGCGACTGACGCCGTTGAAGCGTTGCGAACCAAACTCATTCCGCGCGCTTCACTGATCACGCCGAACCTGCCGGAAGCAGCGGCGTTATTGGACGAACCGGTCGCTTTGAGCGAGGCCGCCATCGAGAGCCAGGGCAAGCGGCTGTTGGCGCTGGGTTGTCCCGCGGTGCTGATCAAGGGCGGGCACGGGCAGGGCACTGAGAGCATCGACTACCTCATCGGAGGCAATGGCATCATCGCGCTCGTTGCGCCACGCATCGCAACCAGAAATACCCACGGCACCGGATGCTCACTATCTTCCGCCATCGCCGCGGGTCTGGCGAAGGGCGAGGACATGGAAACCGCGGTTCGTAATGCCAAGGTCTGGCTCAGCGCGGCGATTGCGGCAGCCGATCGCCTCGAGGTCGGCCACGGCAATGGACCGATCCATCATTTTCATGGATTTTATTAAGACACTGCAAGCCAGCCGCAAAAAAATCACTGCAGGTCGTCGCGGTGAACGCTGGTGAACACCTGTCGCTTGGTTGTCGCACTGCGCTGCTATTCGCCATTCAGCTTGGACAGACGACTGATTCGTCGTCGGGCTGCTTGCTGGATGACGCATGAAAACCAGGGATCTCGAGCGCAGCATTGTTGAAACCGCCTATGCGCGGTGGGCGCCGATCTACGACGCCGTGTGCGGGCCCGTCATGGTGAAGGGCCGCCGCGCCGCGGCAGCGGCGGCGCGCGCGGTCGGCGGCAAGATCCTCGAAGTCGGTGTCGGCACCGGCCTGTCATTCGACGATTACGACTTAACCACCGAAATCACAGGCATCGACCTCTGCGCGCCGATGCTGGCGAAGGCGTGCGAGAAAATGGCGAGCGGACGCTATCCCTACGTCAGGGACGTGCAGCTGATGGACGCCCACCAGATGGCGTTTGCCGATGCCACATTCGATTGCGTGGTGGCGCAGTTCGTCATCACGCTGGTGGCCAATCCCGAGCAGGTGCTTTCCGAATGCCACCGTGTGGTGAAGCCCGGCGGGCGGATCATCCTCGTCAATCATCTCTATTCGGAAGTCGGTGTCGCCGCGGCGGTCGAGCGATGGGCCGCGCAGCGCACCCGGGCGCTAGGCCTGCGGCCCGAATTCCCGTTCGCGCGACTGCAGGCATGGGCTCAAGCGAACAAGGATGCCACCCTCGTCGAGCGGCGCAAGGTGGCGCCATTCGGGATCTATACGCTGGTCTGTTTCGAGCGAGCGGTTCCATTGGCGGCGTGAAACGTCATCACGCTGTCACGGGAGTCTGCTAGCTGCTCGCGCATGGGAAGTCACGCTATGAGTGAAGAGTGTCCCGAACGACGCTTTCGCACTTTGTTTATATCCGATGTCCACCTCGGAGCACGCGGCTCACAAGCCGAACGATTGCTGGACTTTCTCCGCAGCCATGATGCCGATACCATCTATCTCGTCGGCGATATCGTCGACGGCTGGGCGCTGCAATCCAACTGGTACTGGCCGCAATCGCACAACGACTTCGTGCAGAAAATGCTGCGCAAGGCGCGCAAAGGCGCCAAGGTCATTTACGTCCCCGGCAATCATGACGAGTTCTTGAGGAACTATTACGGCACGCACTTCGGTGGCATCGACGTCGTGGAAAATACCATCCATGTCGGTGTCGACGGACGGCGCTATCTCGTGATTCACGGCGATATCTTCGATCTCGTAGTGCAGAACGCGCGCTGGCTCGCTCATCTTGGCGACAAGGCCTACGATTTCGCAATCCAGATGAATCGCCTCGTCAACTTCTGTCGGCGCTGGTTCGGCGTGCCCTATTGGTCGCTTTCGCAATGGGCGAAGCTGAAGGTCAAGAACGCCGTGAATTATATCGGCGCCTTCGAACAGACGCTGGCCGCCGAGGCGCGGCGGCACGGTGCCGATGGAGTGATCTGCGGCCACATCCATTACGCCATCATCCGCGACGAACATGGCATTCGCTACATGAACTGCGGCGACTGGGTGGAAAGCTGCACCGTGCTCGCCGAGCACGAAGATGGCCGGTTTGAAATTCTCACCTGGACCGATCCGCTGCGCCGGGTGATCCCCGTTGCCTCGGTAGCGGCGCGTGCCGCCTGATGCGTATCCTGGTCGCGACCGATGCGTGGCATCCTCAGGTCAACGGGGTGGTGCGGACGCTGACCATGATGGCGGAAGCGGCGAAGGCGTTTGGCGTTGACGTCAGCTTTCTCACCCCACAGTCGTTCCGCACCTTCGCGATGCCGAGCTACCGGGATCTGCGCGTGGCGTTGCCGGGTCCGGCGAAAACCGCGCAACTGATCGCTGAGGCGCGGCCGGACAGCATTCACATCGCAACCGAAGGGCCGATCGGACTATTGGTGCGTCGCTATTGCCGCAAGCAGGGATTGCCGTTCACCACGAGCTTTCATACCCGCTTTCCGGAATACATCTCCGCGCGCTTACCCATCCCAGAGTCGTGGATTTGGGCGGCGCTGCGCTGGTTTCACGGACCCAGTCAGGCGGTGATGGCAGCGACGCCGGCGCTGGCAAGCGAATTGCGCGCGCGTGGGTTTCGCAACGTGGTGTTATGGCCGCGCGGAGTTGACGCCACGCAATTTCATCCGCGCGCCGTCGACCTTGGGCTACCACGCCCGGTCTTCCTTTGTGTCGGCCGTGTTGCAGTGGAAAAGAACCTCGAGGCGTTTCTCGACCTCGATTTGCCCGGCACCAAGGTGATCGTCGGCGATGGACCGGCGCTGATGGCTTTGGCCCGAAACTATCCGCAAGCCGTGTTTCTTGGCGCGCGGCAGGGCGAAGCATTGGCGGAGGCCTATGCTGCCGCCGACGTCTTCGTGTTTCCGAGCAAGACCGATACCTTTGGCCTGGTGCTTCTGGAGGCCCTTGCAAGCGGCCTGCCGGTGGCCGCGTTTCCCGTGACCGGGCCCCGCGACGTGATCGGTGCGGCGCCCGTCGGCGCGTTGAACGACGATTTGCGGGTAGCCTGCCTGTCCGCGCTAACAATTTCGCCGCAAGCCTGCCTCGAGTTTGCCGCAAGGCATACCTGGGAAGCCTCGGCTCGCGCATTCGTCGACAATATAGCCGGTGTCCGCAACCTCGAATCGGAAAGCGACCCTGTAGAATTCACGGCGGAGTACCCGCGTTTCATCGCCTGATCCCGAACATGCGTCTTGCCCGCATGTTAGGGTACGCGATACAAGTCGCGCATGACGGAACTATCCTCAACCCTGCCTGTCAGTTCTGTGGATATCGATGCGGCCGCGCGCGTACTTGCACCGTTTGCGGTGCGAACGCCGTTGTTGTCCTCGCCTGCGCTCGACGAACGCGCCGGCACGAGAGTGTTTCTGAAACCGGAAATGCTGCAGCGAACCGGATCGTTCAAGTTTCGCGGCGCTTTCAACAAGCTGTCGTCGATCCCGCAAGCCGCGCGCGGCGGCGGCGTGGTCGCGTTCTCGTCCGGCAACCACGCCCAGGGCGTGGCGGCGGCGGCGCAAATCCTGAACATGCAGGCGACCATCGTGATGCCCGCCGACGCACCGCTCTCCAAGCGTGAACGCACCAAGGCCTATGGCGCGGAGGTGGTGCTGTACGATCGCGACCGCGAGGATCGCGAAGCCATCGCCCGCGACATCGCCGGCAAACGTGGCGCCACGCTGGTGCGGCCTTACGACGATCCGATGGTGATCGCCGGCCAGGGCACCGTGGGGCGGGAGATCGCGGAGGATATGGCTGCGCTTGGCATGACGCCGGATATCGTGGTTGCGCCGGCTTCCGGCGGCGGCCTGATCGCGGGTGTCGCAACGGCGGTCAAGGCGCGCTTTCCGCAGGCCATGCTGATGTCGGGCGAACCGGAAGCATTTGACGATCACGCGCGCTCGCTGCGGGCCGGAAAACGCGAACCGCATCGCGCCGAAGGCCGGACCATCTGCGATGCGCTGATGGCATCGATCCCCGGCGAAATCACTTTCGCGATCAACAGCCGGCTGCTCACGCAAGGCATCACCGCTTCCGATACGGAAGTCGGGATGGCGGTCGGATTTGCATTTCGGGAGTTGAAACTCGTGGTCGAGCCGGGCGGCGCGGTTGGCCTTGCCGCACTTCTAGCCGGTCGCATC
>Ga0208990_1000105_pt1 | contig 14356 bp, 12 predicted proteins | sample MedBloCARef_M3_FD_187854 | JGI IMG/M metagenome (GOLD analysis project Ga0208990, IMG submission 187854) | Forest soil microbial communities from El Dorado National Forest, California, USA - Mediterranean Blodgett CA Ref_M3 (SPAdes) (version 2) | ecosystem: Environmental > Terrestrial > Soil >...
GCACCGAGCGGCCCTCGCGGCAATCGCTTCGGAGCCGCGTTCCCTAGAAGCGGACGCGGTCGTAGCGGAAATTGTCGGCGTAGCTTTTCACCTTCGGCCGGCGCTGATGCGGTTCGATGATCGTGTATTGCAGCCCGTGCTTGTCGGCGAACGCGACCGCTTCGTCGAGCGTGTCGAAGTGCAACTGCACCTCGTTCAGCGTGTCTCGGGCGCTCGACCAGCCCATCAGCGGGTCGGGGTCGCGGCGGGTCGCGGGCTCGAATTCCAGGAGCCATTTGCGGGTTTGCCGCCGGCCCGACTGCATCGCCGTCTTGGACGGTCGGGAGATGCGTGCCAGCGCCATGAAACGATCTTCCTCATTCCGCGGTCGGACCGCCCGCATGCTTCGCGGCCGGCGCGGCCGTGGTCGGGGCGAGAGGATTCGAACCTCCGACATCCTGCTCCCAAAGCAGGCGCTCTACCAGGCTGAGCCACGCCCCGGACCAGCGACGCCGCGGGTTTTAGCTGATCGGAAACCGCCGGACAATGCTGGCCGGCAAGTCTGTTAGATTGGGTCGGGTCTGGACAGATCCAGGTCGAGGCGGCTGCGGCGCACCAGATCGGCGCCCGGGAGGCTGTCGCGCTGCAACAACTCGAAGACGCAGCCCAGCAATTCCCGGCGATGGAACGGTGCGGCGATGAATTCGTCGCAATCGCGGCTGCTCCAACGCGGGCCGCGGGCGAACTCGCCGGTAAACAGTGCTTTGAGCCGGGGCTGGCGAGCCCGCAGCCGCCGCACGGTCGTGACCCCGTCGAGCGTGCCCGGAAGATCGACTGCGGCGATGATCAGCGCAAAGCGCCGCTTTCCGGCGGCCCGCAAGGCGGCGAAGCCTTCCGCCACCGCGGTGACCACGAACCCTTCCTCGGCAAGGATCCGCTCAATAGATTGCCGCCGACCGAGATCGTGATCGACGATCAGAACGTTCTGCCCATCCGGGTACATGCGCATCTCCGGCCGACTGCCGACCGTGGGGGGTATTGCTCCTATACTGGACCAATCGAAGTCGGATCCGCTAACCTTTTCAGAAAGTTTTATTCGTTAATTTATCGAGATTGTGGAACTTAACCACGGGTTGAGCATGATTTTGATCTTAGCTCCATATTTACTATGCCGTAAAACCTCTATTTTGCTTTTGGGGGTGCGCCCCAGCGACTTATGCGGGCAGGGCAAGAACGATGTGGCAGACGGCGTCGAGCGCCGCCTCAACCGAATCCATCGGGCGCACGCCGGAAACCGCCGGCGCATCGAGCAGCGTCAGCACCGGGCGACCGAACTGCAGCGCCAGCGCGATCTCGGACAGCGTGCCGTAGCCGCCGCCGAGTGCCACCAGCGCCAACCCGGCGCGGGCGATGATCGCGTTGCGAGCAACCCCGATCCCGGTTGCGATCGGTATCGTCACAAAGCGATTGGCGGCCTGCCATTCGTCATCCGGCAGAAGGCCGATCGACATGCCGCCCGCTGATGCGGCGCCTTCGCAGGCCGCTTCCATGACACCGCCCTTGCCGCCGCACAACAGCACGATGCCAAGTGCGGCGAGACCGGCGCCGACGGCAAACGCCGTCCGCCGCTCGGCGACACTGGCATCGCGCGACCCGATCACGGCGACCGGCACCCGGCACGGACTGCCGCTGTCGGTCTGCAGCCAGCGCACGGCATCGCGCAAGCCGACAGGCTCTCCAGCCGGCTCTTTGGTCGCGGTCCAGCGCCGCGCAGTGGGATCGAACACGGTGCCGGTCCGAAAAAGAAGCCGGCGGTCGCGGTCAAGGGAGAGACCGTTCGTCATCGCCGCTCAGATAATGTTGTCTTCGCGCAATGGCCGGCCGTTTGGGATCCGCTCGTAGCCGAGCGGCGACAAATCGAGGCTTAGATAGCGGCCGCCGGTGATCCATTCGGCGACAGCGCGGCCGACCGCCGGCGCCTGCTGCAGCCCATGTCCGCTGAAACCATTGGCCAGGATGAAATTGTCGAGGCCCGGGGCAGGACCGACGATCGCATTCTGGTCGAAGACATTGTAATCGTAATACCCAGCCCAGGCGCCCACCAGCTTGATTGCGGTGAAGGCCGGGACGCGGCGCGCCAGCGCCGGCCACACCTCGGACTCGAAGCGGTCATGTTCGACCTCGAGCGGCGGTTCGTCGGGGTCGGCCTCCGGCAGCGCCGGCATGCCGCAGATCGTGTAGGCTCCCTCCGGCCGAAACCATAGACCTGACGGATCGATCGTCAGCGGAAAGCGGGCTGGCCGCTCGCGGCAATCGACGACGTAGACCGAGCGGCGGCGCGGCCTTACCGGCAAATCGATGCCGGCCCAGGCGGTCACCGCGGCAGCCCACGGGCCGGCAGCGTTGACCAGGACATCGCAGGGCAGCGTATCGCCGGCGGCAAGCCGCACCGCCGCAATCCGAGATCGCTGAGTTTTGAGCCCAATCGCCTCGTCAGTAACGTAGCGGGCGCCGGCGGCGATGGCGCGCCGCCGGAACAATTGCAGCAGGCCATAGCCGTCGAACCATCCTTCACCCGAAAGGCCCAGCGAGCCGAGGGCGAGGCCGGTCGTATCGAGCCATGGGAAACGCCGCGTCAGCTCGCATGGTGAAAGCAACGCAACCGGCGCGCCGCACTGGCGCTGCCCGGCGTGCTGGCGTGCCAGCACGCCGCGTCCGGCATCGCTCGCCAGATACAGATAGCCCGCTTCGACGAGGCCGACCTCGCCGGCAACGGTGCGCAAAAACGCGATCCCGGCCTGCGACAGCGCAATATTGATCCGCGTCGAGAATTGCTGCCGGATCGAACTGGTCGACAGCGCCGAGGAAGCGCGACGATAGGTCGGATCCCGCTCGACGATTGTGACGTTTCGCCCGGCCTGTCGCTCACCAAGAAAAGCGGCAATGGCGCTGCCGATAATGCCGCCGCCGATGATGACGATGCGCCGCGCCGGGTCCATTGCCCCATTGTTGCGCGGATCGCGCGTCTTGCGAACTCTGGCTGCGCGATCTCGCGGAGCCGGCGCTCTGCTCGGCTCCGGTCTCCGCGAGACCTATCGCGCGGTTTAAGCTCCGGCCGTATCAGGCAGCGCGGCGTGGTTGCGGGACCGGGCGCCGGCGCGTTGCGAGGGCATTGCTGTCGCGCGGGTGCGGCGAGGTCGAAGGCGCTTCGTCGTCGCCCATATCCATCAGCCGGCGCAACTGGTCGCGGCCCCGCGATAGACGGGATCGCACGGTGCCGACTGGCACGCCTAAGATGGCGGCAACCTCCTCGTAGCGCATGCCCTCAAGGCCGACGAGCAGGATGACTTGGCGCTGCTCCTGCGGCAGTCGGGCGATCGCGGCTTCGAGATCGCGCAACTGCAACACGGCGATCGCGTTGGATTGAACGGTCAACATCGGGGCCATTTCCTCGACCGCGACATTGACGCCTTCGCGAACCGAGCGCCGCACGTCATTGACATGCTGATTGTGCAGGATCGTGAACAGCCAGGCGCGCAGATCGGTGCCGGGCTGCCACAAATGCTGTTTGGCGACCGCGCGGGTCAGGCAGCTCTGGACGAGATCGTCGGCGCGTGCCACATCCCGGGTCAGCGCGCGCGCATAACGGCGAAGTCGCGGGATTTCTACCTCGAGCAGCCGAGCGAAATCGTTCATGGGGTTTCCCTCTTCCTTGCTTTCGTGCCCCCGCAAGCGGGGTTCGACGATTGACGCAAGATATGAGGGATCGATGTAACCCCATGATGTACCGAGAATCTCGCGGCGGTAAAAACTTGTAACTTTTCGCCAGCGCCGGATTCCGGCGAGTTAAGAACAGATCGGTTTGTAACGGGCTCTCCAGGCAACCGGGGCTTGTTGATTGACCCGATGCCGCCGGCTGCCTATTTTCCGGCGGCTAGCAGAGCCCGTAGCTCAGCCGGTAGAGCAACTGACTTTTAATCAGTAGGTCTCGGGTTCGAATCCCGACGGGCTCACCACGAAATCCGCGAGATCGTGCAGAAATGGCGCCGCGCCGCCGGGCATTTCGCTCCGGCAGCGCGGCAGCGGCGATAGCAATTATTGGATTTGGACCGCCGGCGTCCCGCCACAGCTCTCGTATCGTGGGCTGCGGACGGGACGCCTTGCCGCCGGATCGCCCGATGCCGAACGATCCCATGCGGCGCGGCGGTAACCGTTAAACGACGTGAAACACGTACAGCAGAATGATGATCGGGATCGGAATACCCAGCAACCAAAGTAGAACTCCGCGCATGGCTTCCTCCTTCTGTGCGATGGCAATTGCACGAGATGTGCTGATCGATTTGCGCATTTCCCGGCTCATCGGCGGTCTCCCCGGACAGTTTGGCGATTGAGCACGTCAGGCAGCTTCGGCGACCCGGGCGGACGGCTCGTCCATATCCAGGAGCTTGCGCAGGGCCTCGCGGCCGCGGAACAAGCGCGACCGTACGGTTCCGATCGGCACGCCGAGGATCTCCGCCGTTTCGTCGTAGCGCATGCCTTCGAGGCCGACGAGGAGGATTACCTCGCGCTCCTCGTTGCGCAGGCGAGCCAATGCGTTCTCCAGCTCACGCAATTGACAGGACGCCGTCGGATCGGTCGTGGCGACCAGCATCGACGACATGTCGTCCGTATCGAGCTCGACTGCTTCGCGGGCAGGCCGGCGCACGCTGTTGACATGCTGGTTGTGCATCAGGGTGAAAAGCCAGGCGCGAAGATTGCTGCCGGGAGCCCAGAGGTGCTGCTTGGTAAGAGCGCGCGTCAGGGTATCCTGGACAAGATCATCGGCGCGGTCCATGTCGCGGACCAGCGCTCGCGCGTAACGCCGCAACTTGGGGATCTCGGCTTCAAGTAGGCTGTGGAAGTCCGACATGGCTTTTCCAATGCTTGCCGTTCGATCGATCTGCAAACACCGGTCACCACTATTGGGCGACTGTCCTTTTGGTAAAAACTTGTAAGGTTTTCTGCAATCGGTGCGCTTTGATTATCAGAAATCCCGAAGCCGATGGTGGTTCGCCGGGCTTTCTTACAGATCCGACAAGAATTGATAGAAGCTGCGTGTCAGCCGCATCGAAGCGCAGCAAAACTTGTCTGTCGTCGCAAGGCGATATGCGTCAGTCGCGAGCGGCGATCTCGAAAAAGACCGCGACCACATTCGCGAGCTCGAAGCGGCCGCGCCGCAAATCATGTCCGGCTCCTTCGATCGGCAGGACGCGCGTCGTTGCCGGAATGAGCGGGGTGGCGGCGCGCAGTTCGGCGATTGAGCCGAACGGGTCGGCGGTGCCCTGAACGAACAGCGCCGGCACGTGCAGCCGCGGGAAATGCTCGGTCCGCAGTCGGTCCGGCTTTCCCGGCGCGTGCAGTGGATAGGAGAAGAGCAGCAGAGCCGCCAACAGCCCAGGCTCGTCCGCCGCGAGCATGGTGGCCTGCCTCCCGCCATAGGACTGACCGCCGAGGAAGACCGGGCCCGGCACGACGCCGCGCAAGGCGGCCACCGCTTCTTTGAGGCCGGCACGATCGGCGGCGGCGCCGGCGGGCGACGGCGGACCGGACGGGCGGCGCTGGCGGAACGGCAAATCGCAGCGCAGCACGGCAAGACCGGCGGCGTTGAACGCCTCGGCCGCCGCGATCAGCAAGGGCGCGCGGCAATTGCCGCCGGCGCCATGCGTCAGCACCAACCCCCGATCGCCAGCGCCGCTCGGCGGATGCAGAAAACCGCTGACCCCCGCCTGTTCAAACCGGACGAACGCGGCCACGACGCCTTATTGGGCGCGGGCGTAACGCCGGCATTCGAAGCGCAGGTGATCGCGGAAATGCGGTCGCATGCGTTCGGTCCACGGCGTGTTAGCCGCGGTTTTCCAGGCACTCGAATAAGGGACGTCGGGGTTGGCGAAATGGTAGATCGCCGCATAGCGCTGCGTCGCGCCGGCGCCGCGGTAGCGCCGCGCGCACAGCGTCCCTGGCACTGAGCCGAGCGCCGGGATGTGTTCGGTGTTGTACCATTCGTTGAATTCGGCGTCCGCCTCGGGGACGACATTCATCGCGATCAGCAACAGCGCCGCGGCGTTGCTTGGGGCGGTCTTATCGCCCGGGAACAGCTGCTCGCCCTCGAAGCGCATCAGCCCCTTGCGAAAGCGGGCGGTGCGCTTTGTCCAGGGCGAGGAGTTGGCGCCGGCGATCGCCTGGTAGGGCGGGCTCTGCAACACGCCCGCATTATCGAGATCGTAGGTCGCGACGGAGATCTTCGGATCCTTGCTGCCGATCCAGCGCTCGGCATTGAGAAAGCCCGGAATGCGCAGCCGTTCCGGAACGTGCTCCAGATCGTACCAATCGTTGAACTCGTCTTCCGGCCCGGCCGAGAAATCCATCGCCGCGATCAGGATGCCCTTCGCCATCTTTCCCTCCCTTTTGCTCGCCGCATCATCGCCGAGTGTGTGCGTCGTTTCCAGCGCTGCGGCAGCGGCCATGCGGCAACGCCGGTTGACAGCGGCCGACCGGCGCCGCGAAGCTGGCTCAAGTTATTCTGAGGAGATGCCGGATGGCCCTCGACCTGTTGATCAAGAACGGCACCGTCGTGGACGGCTCGGGAATGCCGCGCTATCGCGCCGATGTCGGGGTCCGCGGCGGCAAGATCGTCGAGATCGGGCGCATCCGCGCCGCGGCGGAGCGGGTCATCGACGCTGACGGGCTGATCGTCGCGCCCGGCTTTATCGACGGTCACACTCATATGGACGCGCAGATCGCCTGGGACCCCCTCGGCAGCTGTTCGTGCTGGCATGGGGTCACCAGCGTCGTGATGGGCAATTGCGGCTTCGCGCTGGCGCCGTGCAAGCCGGAGGACCGGGAGTGGTTCGCCCGCTGCCTGACCGCGGTCGAGGATATCCCGACCGAGGCGATGCTGGCTGGCATCGACTGGAATTGGGAGACCTTCCCCGAGTACCTCGGCACTGTCGAGCGCCTGCCGAAGGGCCTCAATTACGGCATGTATATCGGCCATTCGGCCTTGCGCATGTACGTCATGGGCCGCCGCGGTTTGGACGAGCGCGCCAGCGAGGATGATCTGCGCGATATGGAAGCGGCGGTCGCCGAGGCGCTGCGCGCCGGCGCCTTGGGCTTCTCGACCTCGCGGGCGACGACGCACATCACGCCTGACGGCACGCCGGTCGCAAGCCGCATCGCCGATTGGCAGGAGATCGACCGGCTGGTCGGCGCGATGGCCAAGCTCAACGCCGGCATCTTCCAGATCGGCCCCGACATTTCCGGCGGCGAACCGCAGCGCGTCTTTTACGAGCGGCTGCGCCGGGTCGCGCTGGAGAGCGGCAGGCCGATCATGTTCGGTACGCTGGCGACGAAGCAGGGGATCGACCCGAACCCGTGGGACTACACGACCCACTATATCGACGAGACGGTGGCGTTGGGCGGCCGCATGTACGGGCAGGCGACGACCCGCTCGATCAATGCCGTGTTCTCGCTCAGATCCTATCTGCCGTTCGACGGGCTGCCGGCCTGGAAGGAGATCCGCGCCCTGCCGCTCGCCGAACAGAAGCGGCGTCTCGCCGACCCCGAGGTGCGGCGCCGGCTGATCGCGGACGAAGCCCGCATGAAGCCGAAGAGCAGCGAATTGCAGGGCGGCGGCGCGGCGACGACCGACCCGCGGAAGCCAGATTACGCCAATCTGTTTCCGATGCTCGATGTCGATTGGGACGATCCAAGCGTCGCCGATCTAGCGGAGCGGCAGCAGAAGCATCCGGTCGAAATCATCATCGATCTCGCGCTGGAGAACGACAATCGTGTCTTCGTCCAGCCGCTCGTCAACGAGTCGCCCGGGGATGTCCTCGGCATCCTGAAGCATCCGCGCACCTTGGCGACCTTCTCGGATTCCGGCGCGCATGTCTGCCAGGAGATGGGCTCGTCATTGCAGACCCATCTGTTGAGCTATTGGGTCCGCAAGCGGCAGCAATTCACGCTTGAAGAAGCCGTCCGCATGCTGACCTTCGACAATGCCTCGGCCTGGGAATTGCCGGAGCGCGGCCTCATTCGCACCGGCTATGCCGCGGATCTGGTGGTGTTCGACGAGGAGCGCATCCGGCCGCGCCTGCCGACCGTCGAGCAGGATCTGCCGGGCGGGGCGCGGCGGCTGGTGCAGAAGGCCGACGGCATTGCCGCGACAATCGTCAACGGCGTCGTCGCGATGGAAGGCGGCGAGACGACCGGCGATTACGCCGGCCAGGTGCTCAAAGGACCACTCGCTCGGTAGTCATCTTTCACTGGAGTAGGGCGGGTGAGCGGAGCGTAACCCGCCAATTGCTCCGAGTGCGGTGGCCGGCGGGTTGCGCTGCGCTCCACCCGCCCTACGGGCTTTGCTTACACCGACAGCTTCCGCATGAAGCCGGTGCGCTGCGCGGCGCCGGCCATCAGGAACTGCGCATCCTGGCCGGACAGGATGAAACGCGCGCCCATCTCGACATAACGCGGCATGATCGCCTCGTTGTAGATCCCGGCCATGCCCGGGAACTTGCCGTGCTCCCGGCAGGCCGCGATCGTGGTCCGATAGGCCTGCGCGACGCGCTCGTTTCCGAAATCGCCGGGAATGCCCATCTCGGCGCACAGATCGTTTGAGCCGATCAGCAGGACGTCGATGCCGGGCACCGCGGCGATTTCCGCGGCATTCTCGATCGCGGTCGGCGTTTCGAGCATGACGATCGTCAGGTTGGCGGCATTGAGGGCCTGCGCCGCCTCGCCGGTCGAGACCGAACGCAGCCCGTAATGCGGCCCGATGCCGCCCATCGAGCGATGCCCGATCGGCGGGTATTTGAGCCGGTTGACGACCTCGCGCGCTTCGGCGCCGGTGTCGACATGCGGCATTACGATGCCGAGCGCGCCATTGTCGAGGGCGCGGGTCGCGATCGCATATTCGCCGTTCGGCACCCGTGCGATCGGGGCGATGCCGGCGTCGAGCGCGGCGGTCGAGATCTGGGCGCACGCCTCGAGCGACATGACGCCATGCTCCATGTCGAGGAACAGCCAGTCGAAACCGGCAACCGCCATTGCCTTGGCGATCTCGACGCTGCGGGTCATGCGGATGCCGACGCCGAGCGCCAGCTGTCCCTGTTCGAGCTTCTCGCGGGCAACGTTGCGGACGGCACTCATCGGCGGCTCCCCTCAGACTGGTGTTCTGTGACGCAGCGTGCCGTTTCGCAGGGAATTGGGCAAGCAGCCCAAAAAAACATCCCGGCGGAGGCCGGGACCCATAGACCAGCCGCTCGTGCGTTCCTGGAATGGGTCCCGGCCTTCGCCGGGATGACGAGTAAGTAGAGTAGGCGCGGGGAGGGGATCAACCCCTCCCCGCAACCCAATCAGTCTTCGCCGGCCGCGAGCTGCGGCGTTTCCGCCTCGGCAGCCGCTTCCTGCTCGGCGGCGAGAGCGGCCAGCACGCGATCGCGCTCGGCGGCGACCTCGCGCAGATGCGCGACGACGCTGCCGGTGCCGGCCGGGATCAGCCGGCCGACGATCACGTTCTCCTTCAGCCCGGTCAGCGAGTCGATCCGGCCGGAAACTGCCGCCTCGGTCAGAACGCGGGTGGTCTCCTGGAACGAGGCCGCCGAGATGAACGAGTTGGTCTGCAGGCTCGCCTTGGTGATGCCCTGCAATACCGGATGGGCAACCGCGGGCCGCAGCCCTTCGCCTTCGACCTTGGCGTTCTCGCGGTCGAATTCCGAGCGGTCGATCTGCTCGCCGGCAAGGAAGGTCGTCTCGCCGGGATCCTCGATCTCCACCTTCTGCAGCATCTGGCGGACGATGACCTCGATGTGCTTGTCGTTGATCCGCACGCCCTGCAGCCGATAGACCTCCTGGATCTCGTTGATCAGGTAGCTGGCCAGCTCTTCGACCCCGAGGATGCGCAGGATATCGTGCGGCACGCGGTTGCCGTCCAACATCAGATCGCCCTTCAGGACGTAATCGCCTTCCTGCACACTGATGTGCTTGCCCTTCGGGATCAGGTATTCGACCGACTCGCCGCCATCGTTCGGCACCACCACGATGCGCCGCTTGGTTTTGTAGTCCTTGCCGAATTCGACGCGTCCCTCGCTTTCGCTGATGATCGCGAAATCCTTGGGCTTGCGCGCCTCGAACAGCTCGGCGACGCGCGGCAGACCGCCGGTGATGTCGCGCGTCTTCGAGGATTCCCGCGGGATCCTGGCGAGGACGTCGCCGGCCTTGACGTGCGCGCCGTTATCGACCGACAGGATCGCGTCGACCGGCAGGAAGTAGCGCGCCTCAAGCCCATTCGCGAGGGTCAGCACCTCGCCCTTCGCATCGCGCAAGGTAACGCGCGGGCGCAGATCGCCGCCGCGCGGCTGCTGCTTCCAGTCGATGACGACCTTCGAGGAGATGCCGGTCGCCTCGTCCAGCACCTCGCGCATCGAGACGCCTTCGATCAGGTCGACATAATGTGCAACGCCGTCCTTTTCGGTGACGATCGGGATCGTGTATGGATCCCACTCGGCCAAACGGTCGGTGCGCTGAACATGCGCGCCTTCGTCGGCCAACAGGCGCGCACCGTACGGCACGCGGTGCCGCGCCTTCTCGCGGCCGGCGTCGTCGAACAGCACGATCTCGGTATTGCGCCCCATCACGACCGGCAGACCGGACGAGTTGATCACGACGTTGCGGTTCTTAACCTCGACCTTCGCGTCGAACGCCGCCTCGATCGAAGATTGCTCGGCACCGCGCTGGGCCGCGCCGCCGATGTGGAAGGTCCGCATCGTCAGCTGCGTGCCGGGCTCGCCGATCGACTGGGCCGCAATGACCCCGACCGCCTCGCCCATATTGACCACGGTGCCGCGGGCCAGATCGCGCCCGTAGCATTTGCCGCACACCCCGGTGGCTGTCTCGCAGGTCAGCACCGAGCGGATCAACACCGCATCGACGCCGGCACGCTCGATCGCATCGACTGCGTCCTCGTCGATCAGTTCGCCGGCGGCCAGCACGACCTCGCCGTTCAACGGGTCGAGGACATCGACCGCCGCGCAGCGGCCGATGATGCGGTCGGCCAACGGCGCGATGATCTCGCCGCCATCGACGACGGCGCGGGTCAAGAGGCCCCGGGTGGTGCCACAATCCACCTCGGTGATGATCGCGTCCTGGGCGACGTCGACGAGCCGGCGCGTCAGATAGCCGGAGTTGGCGGTCTTCAGCGCGGTGTCGGCGAGGCCCTTGCGCGCGCCGTGCGTCGAGTTGAAGTACTCGAGCACGGTCAGCCCTTCCTTGAAGTTCGAGATGATCGGAGTCGCGATGATTTCGCCCGAAGGCTTGGTCATCAAGCCGCGCATGCCGGCCAGCTGCTTGATCTGCGCCGCCGAGCCGCGCGCACCGGAATCCGACATCATCCACACCGAGTTGATCGGCTCGCCTGGGCGCTGCGCGCGGATGACCTTGACCATCTCCTCGGCGACCTTCTCCGAGCAGCTGGTCCAGGCGTCGACTTCCTTGTTGTATTTCTCGCGCTGGGTGATCAGCCCGTCCTGGTACTGCTGCTCGTACTCCTTGACCTTCTCCTGCACCTCGGCGACGAGGCGGTGCTTGGCTTCGGGGATGATCAGATCGTCCTTGCCGAACGAGATGCCGGCCTTGCACGCCTGCTGGAAGCCTAGCGCCATCAGCCGGTCGCAGAAGATCACGGTCTCCTTCTGGCCGCAGTGGCGGTAGACTTGGTCGATCAGGTCGCTGATCTGTTTCTTGGTCAGCAGCTGATTGATCAGATCGAAGGGGACGTTGGGGCTGCGCGGCAGGATCTCCGACAGCAGCATGCGGCCCGGCGTCGTCTCGACGCGGCGGACGACCGGCCGGTTGTTTTCGTCGACGGTCGCGTAGCGGGCCCGGATGCGGGTGTGGAGCGATACCGTCTTTGCCGCCAACGCCTGCTCGATATCCCCGATGCTGATGAAACTCGGCACTGGGGCGAGGACGACGTGCTCGTCGTTGACCGCGCGTTCGAGCTCTTCGAGTTTGCTCCAGGCGAACGGTGTCTCCGGGTCTTCAAGATTGAAGATCGTGACATCGCGGCGCTCCAAGCTTTGCTGGAACGCCTCCTTGGCGGCGTTTGCCGCCGCCTTTTGAGAGCCGAAATCGGGCCAGCTGACCCGGGGATGGATCGCGATCTCGCCGTTCAGAATCTTCTGCACCACCGGCGAGTCGGTCTTGGCCAATTCCTTGGCCAGACGCGAAGGCTTCTCTCCCGGGGCGTACAGGAAGACGGTCCCGGCCTTGATGGCCTTCTGCAGGCCCGCAAGGATATCGTGATCGTTGCGCGCGAAGCCGCCGAACGACAGCGCGAGCCCTGGAATATCCCGGCGCTCCATCGTGATGTGGTAGAGGCCGAGGACGATGTCCTGCGACGGCACGATGATTGGCTTGCCGTTGGCGGGGCTGAGGATGTTGTTCGTCGACATCATCAGGACGCGCGCTTCGAGCTGCGCCTCCAGTGACAGCGGCACGTGCACCGCCATCTGGTCGCCGTCGAAATCGGCGTTGAAGGCGGTGCAGACGAGCGGATGCAGCTGGATCGCCTTGCCCTCGATCAGCACCGGCTCGAACGCCTGGATGCCGAGGCGGTGCAGGGTCGGGGCGCGGTTCAGCAGGACCGGGTGCTCCCGGATCACCTCTTCGAGGATGTCCCAAACCTCCGGCCGTTCCTTCTCGACCATGCGCTTGGCCGCCTTGATCGTGCTGGCGAGGCCGTAGAGCTCGAGTTTCGAGTAGATGAACGGCTTGAACAGTTCGAGCGCCATCTTCTTTGGCAAGCCGCACTGATGCAGCTTCAATTCGGGGCCGACGACGATTACCGAGCGGCCCGAATAGTCGACCCGCTTGCCGAGCAGGTTCTGGCGGAAGCGGCCCTGCTTGCCCTTCAGCATGTCGGACAGCGACTTCAGCGGCCGCTTGTTGGCGCCGGTGATGACGCGGCCGCGCCGGCCGTTGTCGAACAAGGCGTCGACCGCCTCCTGCAGCATGCGCTTTTCGTTGCGCACGATGATATCGGGCGCGCGCAGCTCGATCAGGCGCTTCAGCCGATTGTTGCGGTTGATGACGCGGCGATACAGGTCGTTGAGGTCGGAGGTCGCGAAGCGGCCGCCATCCAGCGGCACCAGCGGACGCAGCTCGGGCGGGATGACCGGCACCACTTCGAGGATCATCCATTCCGGCCGGCTTTGCGACTCGATGAACGCTTCGATCAGCTTCAGCCGCTTGACCAGCTTCTTGCGCCGCGCTTCCGATCCGGTGTCGCGCAATTCGTCGCGCAACCGCACCTTTTCTTCCTCGACGTCGATCGCCGACAGCATCGTGCGCAGGGCCTCGGCGCCGATCGAGGCGGTGAACTGGTCGTCGCCGTAATCGTCCTGTGCCTTCAAGTACTCTTCCTCGCTGAGCAGCTGGTGCAGCTTCAGCGGAGTCAGGCCTGGCTCGATAATGACGTAATTCTCGAAATAGAGGACCCGCTCGAGATCCTTCAGCGTCATGTCGAGCAGCAGGCCGATGCGGCTCGGCAGCGACTTCAGAAACCAGATATGCGCCACCGGCGAGGCGAGCTCGATATGGCCCATGCGGTCGCGCCGCACCTTCGACAAGGTGACCTCGACGCCGCATTTCTCACAGATGATGCCGCGGTACTTCATGCGCTTGTATTTGCCGCACAAGCACTCGTAATCCTTGATCGGACCGAAGATGCGGGCGCAGAACAGCCCGTCCCGCTCCGGCTTGAAGGTGCGGTAGTTGATCGTCTCAGGCTTCTTGATCTCGCCGTAAGACCAGGAGCGGATGCGCTCCGGGCTGGCGATCGAGATGCGGATCTGGTCGAAGCTTTGCGGTCCGCTGACCTGCCCGAAGATATTCATCAACTCGTTCATCGAGGACCCCTCTCGAACAAACCGTGAGCCAGGCTCGTCCCTATCGGGCGAGCCTGGCGACGGGACGGCTTCGCCGTCCTGTTAATCCTGTTATTTGCAGGCTGGGAACAGAACATCAGTAGTTGCGCTGCTCCAGCTCGACGTTCAGGCCAAGCGAGCGCAGCTCCTTGACCAGAACGTTGAATGATTCGGGGATGCCGGCCTCGAAATTGTCATCCCCGCGGACAATCGCCTCGTAGACCTTGGTGCGGCCGGAGACGTCGTCGGACTTGACCGTCAGCATCTCCTGCAAGGTGTAGGCCGCGCCGTAGGCTTCGAGCGCCCACACCTCCATCTCGCCGAAACGCTGGCCGCCGAACTGCGCCTTGCCGCCGAGCGGCTGCTGCGTGACCAGGCTGTACGGCCCGGTCGAGCGCGCGTGCATCTTGTCGTCG
>Ga0208990_1000106_pt1 | contig 14338 bp, 8 predicted proteins | sample MedBloCARef_M3_FD_187854 | JGI IMG/M metagenome (GOLD analysis project Ga0208990, IMG submission 187854) | Forest soil microbial communities from El Dorado National Forest, California, USA - Mediterranean Blodgett CA Ref_M3 (SPAdes) (version 2) | ecosystem: Environmental > Terrestrial > Soil >...
TCCTGCTCAACAACTCGCTCGGCCGTTTCGAAGCCGAACCATCCGTTGATGCGCGGATGCGATCGTTCGATGATTCGATCCGTCAGCTGTTGTGGCCCGAGATGCGCGAGATGGACACGAAGTTTGGGGCCGCTGCATCCGGCCTGATCGACCGCCTGCCCGGGCCTGCCTACCTCATGGTGCCGGCCGGACACTTGCCTGGCCCGCTCAAGGCGATGCTGCCCGCGTTGGCGTGGGCGCTCCCCGCTGTGTTCTCGAACGGCACCGAACGGATCGAATTTACCGGCTCCACCACACAGGGAAGCGCGGCGATCGCGAAGGTGAGCACCGCATCCCTGATCGCGACGTTCAGCGCGGGAGCGCCGGTTTCCGGGCCCCGAATTCCGAGCGGGGCGCGCGTCGTTGTCTTCGATGCCGCGACCCAAACGCTGACCATCGATCAGCCTGCAACCGCCACCGCGCAAGGCGTGGCGCTTGCGACTGATGCTCCCGACGCAGGCTTGAAGCTGGGTCCCATTCCGGCAGGTACGCCGATCTCGCTTTTTTCCGGTGTCGAGCTGGTGCCGGAAACGGGCGGCGTGATCCCAACGACCCTCCACGAACTCGGCCTCGCGTGGAAATTGATCAGCCTTCCCGGCACGCTCCGCCAGATCGGCAATGAAACCGACCCGGGCAAGCGTGAGCGCTTGGCAAGCGACTTTCAGTCTAAGCTGTACTCGGAAAACAAATGCCCGGACTTCGTGGTTAATCGCGGACATTATTTCGGCGCGGATAAGTTTGGCGAAGAGCCCGGCCTCAGCGATCAAGACAAGGAAGCGCTGATCGCTTTCCTCAAGACGTTCTGACGTTAGGCGCTCTTGCGACAACGTGCGCCAGCCGCTTGATGTTCAGCAGGCTGTGATACGACACATTGTCGGTGGTCGAGTTGCCGCCGTAGGTTCCGCACCCCAGCGTGAACGACGGAACCAGTCCGGTCGTCGCACCGCTGATCCCTTGCGCGCCCGGCGAATTGATCAGGATGCGTCCCGCCGGCATTGCAATTCCAAAACGTTCGGCGAGTGAACGCGAAGCGGTGTGGATGATCGCAGTATGGCCGGCGCCCTCGTGCTTGAGAAGCTTGAGGCTTATCGCGAATGCTTCGTCATCGTCCCGCGCCCTTAGCAACGAGACAATTGGCGCAAGCTTTTCGGCAACAAGCGGCGACGCCTGCTCCACATGCTCGGGCGTCGCGGGCGCGACGATCAGCTTGATCGTATAGGGCCGCTGAAATCCGATAGTCGCAGCGATCGCTGCCGCAGACTGGCCGACGAGACGCGGATCGACGTGATCGCGGCCCGGCCGCATGGCGCCCGTTTCTAGTTTCGTGACCTCTTCGGCGTTCAATACCGCGGCTCCGTGGCGCTCGAGCGCGGCAGACAATCTATCGTAAAGGCTGCCGTGAACCACGAGATTGTGCTCGGCGCCGCAAATCAATCCATTGTCATAGGACTTGCTCGCCACGATGCTCGCCGCAGCCTGCTCGATGTCGGCATCCGCCGCGATGTAGACCGGCACGTTACCGGGACCGGCACCCAGCGCGGGCTTGCCGGAACTGTACGCAGCGCGGACCATTCCCGGGCCGCCGGTGGCGAGGATGAGCGACACGCCGGGGTGGCGCATGTATTTCAGCGTCTTGGCGCGGGTCGAACGGCTGCGCACCCATTGAACGATATTGGCCGGCGCTCCGCTCTCCACGAGCGTCTTGGCGATCAGCCCGCAGGAGGCATTGCCCACCTGCATACACGACCTGTTGAAGCTAAGAATTAGCGCGCATCGCGCTTTGATCGAGATCAACACCTTGAAAATAATGGTCGCCACCGGATTGGTCACCGGGACGAGGCCGAAAACGATCCCGACCGGACCTGCAATCTGCGTCACCTGCGTTGATGCATCGACATCGACGATGCCGGCCCCGACCTTTCCGACGAGAAAGTCGAATACACCGAGGCTGGCGTGAAGATTCTTCAAGGTCTTGTCGGCGACGTTGCCGAGACGGGTTTCGCTCACCGTCGCGGCCGCCAGCGGTTCGGCATTGGCCGCCACGACTTTCGCGACGGTTTCGAGCAGGGCGTCGATTTGCTGCTCAGACCACGCGGCCAATTGTTCTTGCGCGATCGCCCCTCGCTTTACGGTTTCATCGATCTCATCGTCCGAGTTATCAACGACGATATATTCGCCGAGCCGCTCGTTCGTGTGGCGCAGTTTCTTGGCCGCATCGCGCGCCAGCGCCCGCACGATGCCTGTGCCAATCACCGGACGCTGATCGCAGATCGCCGTAATCGCTCCGGCAGGCAGATGCGCCGCCACAACGGGCGTTTCGGCGTATGCGGTCACCGAGCGTGGCAACCCGTCCAGCAACGCCAACTCGCCTAGGATCGAACCTAGGCCGATGAAACCGAGCACGCTGTCGGTGTCCACATGCTCGCGCACAAGCTCGAGCCGGACTTCGCCGGATTCGATCAGGTAGCAGCCATCGCCGGCATCGCCTGCGCGAAAGATGCATTGGCCTGCCGTGAAGGTGACGGGACGCAGATTCTCCCGGACGATTCGCTGCTCTTCAGGTGAGAGCGTGTCGAGCGGTGACGGCAGATCCATGACCAGTTCCACTGCTCCATCGCGCGATGAACGCAACCGATCCCGGCGTCGCCGGGGTCCGACAGATCTCGGGCGGACGCGCGAGACTGCGTCCCTGCGGCAGGCTTCGGACATTACCAAAATCAGACCATCCACGCTCGTGCGTTAGGCGATTCTCTTCAGCCCCGGAGCGCGTGCGACTTCCCCTAGAAGCTCCGCGAAGTACGGCGTCAAGAGACGATCGGTCGGATCGCACTTCCGGCGATACTCCGCGAATTTTTCGAGCCGCGCCCCAAACGCCTTCGTCACCTGCTCGCGGGTGAGAAATGGCGACTGATTGAACAGGGGCGCGGCACCGTTCCTGATGCAGAACTCATTATATTCAGCCAGGAACTCCCGCCACCCTTTGGCTGTGCTCGCGACAGGATCGATCGTGATCGCGGTCCCATTGTAGGTATACGAAAGGAGGGAATTGGTATCCTTTCCGACTCTGTAGCCCACATCCATCACGTCGATACGGTAGCCCGTGCGCTTGTAGTAGTCCGCGCTGAACTTCGCATACTCACGCAGGACGGTTGCGAATTTTTCTTCCGGAAAGCCCCAGAGACTGAACGTGTATTTTCCTGCCCCGCCGCGCTCGCCATAGCGGATCATTTGATCGAACGGGTAGCCCTCCTTATGATGCAGCATCTTGGTCAACGCCCACAGCTGCATGCGCTGCGACAGATTGAGCAGGAAGTTGCGGAGCCGGCCGATCGGCATATAGTTCGTACAGAGACTTGAGAATCCTGGCCCATATAATGCCCAAACGCTGTTTCGCACCTTCCATCCCCAACGCGACGCCTTGCCTTGGGGGTTATCCGCTGGCCTTGTGAACTCCACGGTGATTTTTTCGAGTTGCGGACTTGCGAAATACATCATCGCGTCGTCGCGCTTTCTGATCGCTGGATACGCTTTCTCAAACTCGTCGAAGGTGTAGCTGACGTGCTCGACGCGCATGAGCTGCCTTGGCCGCGCCCGGATGGTTGCTTCGTAGACGATGCCAAGGAGCCCGTAACTCGATCGCATAGCCTGCATGAGTTCCGAATCTTTTTCTTGCGTGACCTCCATGAGTTCGCCGGACGGCGTGATCAGCTTGATCGAGGTCGCATAGGCGTTCACCTGCCCGAACTGCTCCGGGAGGGAACCGTCCTTGGTCCCGCAGCACACGCCGCTTCCGATAGTCAGGTTTCCGAGCTCGATATTGACATAGAACTGCAGGCCATGCTTCTCGAGCTCTTTGCCAACGTCAATATAGAGTGCACCGGCCTCAGCGGTCACGTAGTCCTTCCCAATTTCCACGATCCGGTTGAGCCCAGTCATAACGATCACGGTACCGCCGTCGGCGATGGCGCACCGGGTCGTGGAGTGATTTGAGCCCACGGCACGGATCGGCGAGGGATATTTGTCGGGGTTCCTGAGGATCTGGACAATTTCCTCGACGGTGCTCGGCTTGACCACGACCTGTGGCTTGGACGGAAAGTCGCCGAACCAATTCGAGATTGGTACTCCGCCGAATTGTTGATCCATATTGAGGAACCTTCTTCCAGAGCGTTTCACTATTTAGGTATGTGCAACCGGCACTAACGGCTACACGTCTGACTGGATGCTGTGCGGTCCGGCATCGTGCAGGGCCCGCCTGTTATCTAATCGGGTATCTCGTCGATGCTGGTTGGCTCCGTCAGCGGCATAGCGTTCATCTTGTGCCGATACGCGGACGCCGCGAAATAGACTTGCCGCCGTACACGCATGAGGGATCCGAGCGGCTGATGCTCCTCGATGCAATGCCAGGGGCTCCAGGACAGGACGTCGTCCACGTAGACGCGGCGCGTCGGGGTGTAAGCTTCCTGCGCCGGGATGGTGATCTTTCCGAATGCGCGATACGGACTTTCGTCTTCCGGCCATTCGACCGAACCGTCCTCAACGGGCATTCTCTTCAGGTCGGTGCAAAGCTGCGCGCGAAATTCATATTCGACCGAGTTCTTGCGAAAGAACTCAACGACCATGTCGCGCAAGACATTCTGGTTGCTCATGCCGGTCGGAACGCCGCGCAGTGCCTTCAGGCTGTCTGATACAGGCTCGACATTCAGTTTTGCGACATAATCGCCGAAGCGCACTGGCGCCGTCGTGTAAAATGAGTTGCCGAGGATATGCGTCAAGGGCAGCGCTTGGCCCGCACAGCCGCCGACATAGTCCGAGCCGAAGGCTCGCAACGTCGCCGCGACAGCACGCATGCCAATCGTGGCGATCTGCGCAACGCTCTGAGGCAGGCTCATGAGCTTATCCCCGACATAGACTTGTTTCAGATACGCGGAGACGTTGACAGTGGGGAGGTTTTTACCATTGGCCAGGATAAAGTCCTGTGTAACTGCGTCACGCGCATTCGGCTCCGGATGCAGCTTCTTTCCCGGCACGCCGATGAGCTTGATCGCAAAGCCGCGGTACGCCGCGATTGCATCGCGATAGATATCGGGCGGCGAGGTCGAAAAACGAATAATTACGGGATACGTCGTCGGAGCTTTAGCAATCCCCTGCCGCAGTTCTTCCGGCAGATTTTCGTAAATCTTCAGCTCACCTTTCACGAGGCCATGGCTCTTGGCGTGCGCGCCGCGCAGGGCGTATCGATGCCTTTCATGAGCCCTTACCTGCATCCGCTTGAGCACCTCGAGGCAACTCTGGATGTCTTGGTCTTCGTTTGGTTGTTTGACCTCCACGGAGGTCGAATATGGGACGTACCTTCCCTCTCCGTTCGGCATTGTCATCACCCCTGAGGCCCGCACCTGACCCTGCGGATCATTGCAAACTGAGATTCTCCAGATGACCCCCAGTTTCGCGTGAATTTTGTCGCTTTCACTTCGCTCTGGCAAGACAATCTTGCCGGCCCGGGATGACTGCCATCACCGTTGACGCTCCGAACGGCGGTAGAGGCTCTGATCTGCGCAGGCATCCCATCGGTTGCTTTGAACGCGTGACCATGATCGCCTCATGCCGGCGAAGTGGGGAGGCTGCGGCCGGAGTTCGTCGATCAGACGCAAAATCTCGTGGAACATTTGCCGGGGATAGCGACCTCGGCCATCTAGAAGGCGACGTAACGGCCGTTGACGACCCTCCCGCCAGTCCTGATCAGCTTTTCATTCAGGGCTCGTCAGCGACAAGTCTTTGATTGGTTCGGGCATCGCCAGCGTGCGCAGCAAGTTACCGAGATTGTAGGCGAGCGCATGAGGCTGGAGCCGAACGACGTTGGGCGCTCCGGACCGCCCTTCCTGGCGCAGCGGGGCTCGTGGGTGAGCTTTTCCGGCTTGGTAAGATTTTTAGACCGAGGTACCTTGGATTGCTGGCGCCGTTCCTTGGCCCTCGCGCTGCCCCGCGCCCTTCTTGGCACAACCGACACCTGCAACACCATTATCGATCTACCGTTACCAGCGCCCGGGGCCAAAGCCCCGAAAGGCGCAGAAAGCATAGCGGTGGCTAAACATGACTGAATCCATAGCGCCCATTCTCAAGGCACCGGTGATCGTGGGTCGCGCCATAGGACGCCACTTGGCCCTGCCGCGACTCCAGCGCCGTCGCCAGCACCAGTGTCCTCGATGTCAGCCTGCCGAGTCACGACGTCGGCCCGGTTCTGGCGGGACAACCCCCCAAACCCGATGGCCATGCCACCAAAACGCACCAGCGGCCTCCTAAGGGCTGTGGGCACCCATTCAAACGAGGTCGAGGTAGAGGTAGAGCATGACGAGGTTGAGAACCGCTCTCCGCTCGCGGCGTAACCATGGCTGTTGTAGTTGACATTTTCGGCCATTTCGACTGACACTGAAGACCGACGTTCCTCGTGAAGATGTTGTTTCAGTAGGTAAACTGGTTTGAAGCGCGTTGAACTTGTCGATTCGCCGACGGTGCGGCCTCTTCATTCACATAGCCGCCCGAAGCGATGGAGATGCCTCGCCTTCGTACGTCCAGCGAAAGAGCCATGACCACGTCACAAGCGAAGCCTTCTCTGCCGCACGTCGTTGCGTTGGGCGGCGGCTTTGGGTCGATGTACCTCTACAAGACCCTCTCCCGAATGGCCCGCCGGAAGAAAATCCGGCTGACCGTCATCGATCGAAACAACTACAATTGTTTTCACGGCCTCGTCCCTGAGATGCTAACGGGCAAAATTTCGCCCAACAGTCTTTTGAATCCTCTGCGGAGTGTCTTCCGCGAGGCGCAGTTCCGGAACGGTACGATCGAAAAGATCGATCTAGATAAGAAGGAGGTTCTCTTCAGCCGCGGCCTGGACGGCAAGCAGTTTCAGGTCACTTTTGACCACCTCTTTCTAAATCTCGGCTCCGTGGAGAACTTCAGTCTTTTTCCGGGTATTCGTGAACACACGCTCCGTTTGAAGTCGTACGCCGATATCCTGCAGGCACGCCACCATCTGATAATGATGCTGGAGTTGGCGGATATCGAGGAGGATCCGGTCGAGGTCGAGCGCTTGCTGAATTTCGTGGTTGCGGGTGGGAATTACGCCGGGGTCGAAGTTGCAAGCGAGCTTGCGGATTTTCTGCCACGAGTCGCGCGCAAGCGTTTTCCCAACATCCCGGTCGACAAGATCCGGGTCACCTTGATTCACTCCGGCGATCGTATTTTGCCCGAACTTGGCAACCAATTTCCGAAGCTGCGCGCCTATGCGGAACGCCTCGTCATGGGCAATCCGCACATTCGCCTCATGACGAAAACGCGGCTCGCATCCGCGACGCAGGAAGAAGCGGTACTCAATACGGGCGAGCGACTTCCTAGCCGCTCGATCATCAGCTGCACCGGCACGATCCCTTCTCCTCTGCTTGGCACGCTTCCCTTCAAGCGCGATCGTAGCGGGCGGATCATCACGGATGAATTCTGCCGGGCGGAAGGTTCTGAGTTCGTATGGGCCAGCGGCGATTGCGCGGCAGTTCCGCGCAGCGACGGGACCTACTGTCCCCCCCTGGCGATTTGGGCCATTACCACGGGGCGTCAGGCCGCCATCAACATCAAGGCCACCCTGACTGGCCGCCGTCTCAAGCCGTATCGCTTCAACGGTCTTGGCGATGCCTGCACGCTGGGCAATTGGCGGGCGGCTGCGCACGTGAAGGGTATTCCGCTTTATGGACTGGCCGGTTACCTCTCCTGGCGAGGATTCGTTTTGGCTTACCTTCCGGTGTGGGAGAAAAAGGTTCGCCTTCTTTTCGACTGGCTGGTCGCTCCGATTTTCGGTCGCGATCTCATAAACATGAATGTTCACCGTTCTGTCGGTGTCACGCCTGTCATGTTCGAACCGGGGCAAGACATCGTGCGTGAGGGTGATGTTGGTCAGAGCCTCTACATTATTCGTACGGGCGAAGTCGAAGTGCTCAAAAGAGCCGAGAACGGCGGACCGCCCGATCTGCAAGCCACGCTGCAAGCGGGCGACCATTTTGGCGAAGCGGCTGTCTTCCAAGGCGTACGACGGACTGCCACCGTCCGTGCCAAAACACGTGTCGAGCTGCTCCACGTGATGAGAGAGGCCGCTCTTGCCTTGAGTGATTCGAGCCCGTTCATTGCGGAACGGCTGTCTTCTTCGCCTGCGGATAGTTCCGATTGACATTGAGATACATCGTTCGATCGTTCCGATTGTCGCGTTTGCACAATGTCCGCAAGTAAGAGGCGACCCCGACCTCGTACCGGAGCTCTCCTGTCCGCTCTTGATGCTGTATGCGGTTCCTTGACCAGCACGTGAGTGCCATCGAGGATCTTCGACAAGTCAGTTTCGCGTTCAGCGAAGTGCCGGCGCAGGGTGAACTACATGCGGACGATCGGCCGCTTGAGGTGGCCGGACTCGAAAGATGGAATTCGAATACGACCCGCGTCATCCGACGTCTCCCAGATCTGCCGCCTTTGGCACTGGTAGCTTGAACCAAGCAACATAAAGCGCAGGAAGAAAGACGAGAGTGAGAAGCGTAGCCACGGCGAGCCCGCCGATCATGGCATATGCCATCGGCCCCCAAAACACATCCAAAGCGATCGGCAACATGCCGAGAATGGCCGCAGCGGCGGTCAGCACAATCGGCCGGAATCTGTGCATCGTCGCATCCAGTACCGCATCCCAGGCATTTTGTCCGGCCTTGATATTTGTCTCGATCTGATCAATCAAAATCACCGAGTTGCGGATGATGATGCCGATGAGAGCAATCACGCCCAAAGTCGCAATGAACCCCATCGGCGTCCTGGTCGCAAGCATCGTGGCGACAATCCCGATGAGTCCGAGCGGCGCTACGCTCATCACTAGCAAGACCCGCTGGAAACTTTGGAGCTGCATCATTAACAGGATCAGCATGATGATCAGCATGACCGGCATGACAGCCACCACGGAGGCTTGGGCGCGGGCACTGTCTTCGACAATGCCCCCCACTTCGATGCTATAGCCATCCGGTAACTTGGCCCGCAGGTCGTTCACCTTCGGCTCGAGGCGCTTTACGACGAATGCGCTTTGAGCCCCCGCAAGGTCCGCCTGGATGGTGATCGTGGGGAGCCGCTTACGGCGCCAGATGACCGGCTGTTCGTCGATGTATTCGATATCGGCGAGGTCGCTGAGCGGGATTGATTGCCCTTTTGGCACCTGAATTTGCAGGTCACGGATTGTGGCCAAGTCAATCCGCTCGGCCCTTTTCGATCTCCCGATGGTGTCGACGAGATAGGTTGCATCCCGAACCTGGGTAACCACGATGCCCGTCAGCACCGAATTCAGCGCACGCGCCAAGACATCCGACGAAATGCCGACCTGATTGGCCTTGTCCTGATTGATATTCACACGAACTGTCTTGATCGGCTCGTTCCAATCGAAATTGACGTCCCTAACAAACGCATCCGAGCTGATGACCTTCGCCACCTCGAACGCCAGATGGCGCACGACTTCGGGCTCTTCACCGCTAACGCGATATTTAATCGGCCAGCCGACCGGGGGCCCCAGCTCCAGGGGAGCCACACGGGTGACGAGGTCGGAAAATTGCTCGCGTAAGGCAACCTGGAGTCGCGCCCGCACCTGTTCGCGCGTACGGACATCCTTCGTCACGACCACGGCCTGGGCTATGAACTCGTTCGGAAGAGGGGGTTCCAGGGGCAAATAGAAACGCACGGGTCCGCGCCCCAGATAGAAGGTCCGGTGAACGATGTCAGTTTCGTTGTCCAGGAGCCTGTCAATCTCCTCGACGGCGTGCTGCGTCGCGTACAACGATGCGTTTTGAGGCAACGTGATCGAAAGAACCAGTTCCGGCCGGTCGGAGGCTGGAAAGAACTGGTCCTCAAGCTTGCTTGCAGCCAGGACGGATGTCGCAAAAAGAACGACGGTAACTCCGATCACCGAATACCGGTGACGCATGCACACGAGCAGGGTTCGACGGAATAATCGGGTGAACCGCCCAGCGGCATGCTCCTTTTTCTCGATCTGTTTCGGCAGCACGTAAACGCCAACCACTGGCGAGAACAGAATGGCAACAACCCAGGACGCCAACAGCGCAATGGCAATCACCCAGAACAGAGAGCTGCTGTATTCGCCCGCATCGCTTCGCGCAAATCCGACAGGAATGAACCCGACCGCGGTCACCAGCGTTCCCGTCAGCATAGGAAACGCAGTGGTGGTGTATGCAAAGCTAGCCGCCCTTACGCGATCCATCCCTTCTTCGAGCTTTGCAATCATCATTTCGACGGTAATCATCGCATCATCGACCAGGAGGCCGAGGGAGATGATCAAAGCGCCGAGCGACACGCGCTGCAACGCGATCCCGGCGACAAACATCACCGTGAATGTGATGGCAAGCACAATAGGAATAGCAACCGCGACGACAAGACCCGCGCGCAGTCCGAGCGCGAGGAAGCCTACCCCCAGGACTATGGCAATGGCCTCGAACAGCGCCTCCATGAAACCATGGACCGCGGTGGTGACCACCACCGCCTGATTCGCGACGAGATGCAAATCCAGCCCGATTGGCAGCCCAGCCCCTACAACGGCGATTTCTCGTCGGATTGCTTTGCCGAAACGGAGAATGTCGCCGTCAAAAGACATTGCCACGGCGAGGCCGATCGCGGGTTTCCCGTTGAAGCGAAACATCGTAGTTGGGGGATCAGCATACCGCCGGACCACCGTCGCAATGTCTCCGAGACGAATGAACCCTCTGGGCGTGTGTAGATTGATGCGACTCACATCCTCTTCATTGCGGTAGGCGCCGGATACGCGGATGACGATGCGTTCTTTGTCGGTGGTCACGACCCCGGCCGGCAGGACTGCGTTCGGTGCCTGAATGGCGCGTACGATGTCGTTCGCGTCGAGGCCTAGGTTAGAAATCTCGCCGACCGAGAACTCAATATAGATCTTCTCGTCCACCGTGCCGACAAGATCGACCTTGTTGACCTCAGGTACTCGCAACACGCGGGCACGGATTTTTTCAGCGTAGTCCCGCATCTGTCTATGAGTGAAACCGTCGCTGGTGAGCGCATAGATAATTCCGTAGGTGTCTCCAAATTCGTCGTTAAAGAAGGGGCCTTGGGTACCGGCCGGCATCGTATGCCAAACGTCCAATACCTTCTTCCTGACTTGGTACCAGACGTCAGCAACGCGCTGCGGCGCAATGGAGTCTTTCAGATTGACGTAGATCGTGGTTTCTCCGGCCTTCGTCTGACTCCGCACGTAATCGAGATTAGGAACTTCTTCGAGTTTCTTCTCAATCGTATCCGTAACGATATTCATGGTTTCGGTGATCGTGGCGCCGGGCCAGATCGCCTTGACGATCATGGTTTTCACCGTAAAGGGAGGATCCTCGCTCTGACCTAGCCCTATATAGGCCAAGACTCCTACAACGGTGCACAGGATCATTAGAAAAAAAATCAACGATCTGTGCGCGAGAGCCCATTCGGACAGGTTGACGCCGCGGAGGTCAGGCTTGCTCACGTTAGCCACGCTTTCATTCTCACCCACAGCTTTTAAACCAGCAAATACCCCCGCGCTCGCCCGGCGAGCCCGTCAACCACAAGGACTCGATCTGGATCGTAACGCAAGCAATAAGCCGAGATTCTTCAGATGACTCCCAGTTTCGCGTGAATTTTGTCGCTTTCACTTCGCTCTGGCAAGACAATCTTGCTGGCCCCGGATGACTGCCATCACGGTTGACGCTCCGAACGGCGGTAGAGGCTCTGATCTGCGCAGGCATCTGGACACACTCCTCACGCGCTGATACGCCCACAGATCCAAATCGCGTGACACAAACTCGGTGCCTTGATCGACCCGAATCGTTGCCGGGGATCCCACTTGCCGGCCGCACTGCGGATTCCGATGAAAGCGGCCAGTGATTCCGATCGATTGCGGACACCATTCTGATGATCGCGGACAGGCGCCCCGTCGACGGCCGCAAGGGGGTCATGGCGCCGGGCTGGCGTCAAGCCCCGACCGTTTGGCTGCCGCCTTGGGCATGCTGTCGCCGTTGAGCGTGAGCCTGTGGGCATTGTGGACGAGCCGGTCGAGGATGGCATCGGCGACGGTGGGATTGGCGATCGCCTCGTGCCAGTGGATCGACCGGCAGCTGGCTGGTCACGATGGTCGAGCCGCGATTGTGCCGGTCGTCGACGATCTCCAGCAGATCGCGCCCTTGCTCGTGCGTCGGCGTGACGAGCCCCCAGTCGTCGTGGATCAAAAGCTCGACGCGTGCCAGGGTCTTGAGCGATCGGCCATGACGGCCGTCGACGCGCGCCAGCGCCAAAGCGTCGGACAGCCTCGGCACGCGCTGATAGGACACGGAGCGGCCGTCTCGGCAGGCCTTGTGGCCGAGCGGCCTTAGCGACACGATCAGCACCGACGCGCCTGCACCTGAAATAATTTCAACGATCACGGGCTGAAAATCTCTCTCCGAAAAATCGAGCGACAAAGTCGACGGGCCCAGCCGGGGTATACGCAACGATGATGCGCACTGACCGCGTCGGATAGCCTTGCGCCTAAGCCAAGCGTGACACAGCTGGCAGCGTGGTAGCACTGGCTGTCAGACGGAGAAATTGTCTGCGCGGAAGTTTCATCTTGCCCCTCCCAGATGCGAGCGACGCCAGGCCCGGGTAACCCGCCTCGATGACGGTTGGGAGGTCGCCCAAGGCCGGGATCCGCTTCGGCGGCCCGGTGACGTCCACGTGGGTGCTGTTCCGAATGCTCTAGGCAGTTGACCAAGGCGGCTGGAGAATGCTTCGAACACGAGCCCTGACCGTCGGCGGCTATACTGTCACCCACCTTGGACTTCGACCGGCAACCGGGAGAATGTTCGAATCCAGTTCCACTCCCCCCTGCCAAATCACTTGTGAAGAAATACGCATTTCTTAACAAGTGCCAGTGGCAGGCCGCCTGTGCTCGCGGAATCGGCGCCTGAGGTACCGCCGGTATCTCGCGCCAGCCCTTGTAGATGCGTCCCATGACAACCTCAGGACAGAGGCCACGGATCATCTGCCAATAGTACGCAGGCTTCAGGAACTGATAGGACTCATAGCGCTGGTGAACAGACTCCGAGAGGTATGGATTGTCCTGGTGATGCGAGAAGATAAATTCTACATCCTCGACGCCCGGCTTTAGCGCGATGGTGTAGAAGCCGGGTGCATCAGGGCAGGGTGCGATGTCGAACCAACGGCGGATTATCCAGTGGTTCTTCGCTGGTGTGTTGAGCAGCAGGTGAATCTGCGACCCTTCGGTACGCAAGGAGTCGTCGAGCTGGCGGAACTCATCCTCGCCAATCTCCTCTGCTTCCTCAATGAAGGCATCGGTGTACCCGGCAAGAGACTTCAGCTTTGCAGTGCGATCAGATGAGGACTTTTTGAAACCGTGCGCATGGACGCTGTTTTGTCCGTGCTCCATTTCCATGGTGCTGTCAGCAACGCGCAACGCAGTCTCAATATTCCAGGTGTTGACGCGATCAGAGAGCTCCTGCCAAATTAAATGCCTGATATCCGCGTGGATGGCGCGCATGATGGCGGCACGAAAACGCCGCGTAGTCTGAAACAGCTTCGCCGTGATTTTCTGCGAGGCGGCGCAGCTGCCACCACCGGCATCATGTTCTGCGGTTGCGGCCTCATGCACCGCGCGCATGCACAACAGCCGGCACGCCAGACGCTGCCCGTCACGGTCGGCGGAAAACGCATCAAGACCATCGACGTCCACTCGCACTGCCACTTCCACGAAGCCGGCGCGCTGCTGGGCGCCGATGCCGACAAGCTGCAACTGCCGCCGGTCAATGGCGCGCCCGAGGCCTTTATCGAGGTCGAGAAGCGGCTCGCCGTCATGGACGCGCAGGCCATCGACATGGAAGTGCTGTCGATCAATCCGTTCTGGTATGATCGCGAGCGCGACCTTAGCGCGCAGATCGTCAAGATCCAGAACGAGAAACTCGCCGAACTCTGCGCCACCAAGCCGGACCGGTTCGCCGCGTTCGCCTCGCTCTCCCTGCAGGCGCCCGATCTCGCGGTGCAGGAGCTCGAGACCGCCGTGAAGAAGCAAGGTTTGAAGGGCGCCGCGATCGGAGACAGCGTCAACGGCCTGGAATTTTCTGATCCGAAATTCTTTCCCGTATGGGCCAAGGCGGAAGAACTCGGCGTGCCCCTGTTCATCCACCCGCAAGGCGTCGCGGAACTCAACAAGCGCCTTGCCGGCAATGGCTGGCTCGGCAACACCATC
>Ga0208990_1000107_pt1 | contig 14326 bp, 15 predicted proteins | sample MedBloCARef_M3_FD_187854 | JGI IMG/M metagenome (GOLD analysis project Ga0208990, IMG submission 187854) | Forest soil microbial communities from El Dorado National Forest, California, USA - Mediterranean Blodgett CA Ref_M3 (SPAdes) (version 2) | ecosystem: Environmental > Terrestrial > Soil >...
GAACGCCGCGACGAGGCCGCCGAACAGTGCCAGGATCGACACCCACAGCAGCATCGAGCCCTCATGATTGCCCCATACGCCGGTGATCTTGTAGATCAGTGGCTTCAGCGAATGCGAATTCTCGAAGACGTTGACGACGGAAAAATCCGAGGTGACGTGCAACGTAACGAGCGCCGCGAACGACACTGCCACGAACAGCAGTTGCGCGAGCGCAGTCGAGCGCGCGACATTCATCAGGGCGGGATCGCGCCAACGCGCGCCGAGGATCGGCAAAGTTGACTGGATCAGCGCGAGGCCAAGCGCGAGCACCAGCGCGTAATGTCCGGCTTCCGCGATCACTGCGAAACACCTTGTTTCGCTTGCGCCGCGCCCTGCTTTACCGGCGGCGCGCCTTGCTCCGCCCGAGGCGCCCCTTGCGCTTCGAGCGATGCCCCCTGGGAGCCCGCGGGCTTTGCGTTATAATCCGGCTTTGCGCCATAATCGTCTTTCCAGTGCCCCTGCTTCTTCAGCGCGTCCGCAACCTCCTTGGGCATGTAGGTCTCGTCATGCTTGGCAAGCACGGTGTCGGCCTTGAACACGCCAGAAGAGTCGAGCGCGCCTTCGGCGACCACGCCCTGCCCTTCGCGAAACAGATCGGGGAGAATTCCCTTGTATGAAACGGGCAGCGTGGCGCTGCCGTCGGCGACACTAAACGTGACCGCAAGGTTGTCGCCGCGCACCAGCGAGCCCGGCTGCACGAGGCCGCCCAGACGGAAACGTTTGCCCGCCTGGATATGTTTCTCCGCCACCATCGCCGGCGTCGAGAAAAACACGATGGAATCGCGCATCGCGTTCAGCACCAAGGCCGCCGCGACCGCGAGCACCGCGAGCGAGCCGCCGATTATCGTCAAACGCCGCTGCTTGCGCGTCATGCGTGGCCTTTAACTTGGAGCATGATGCGATCCAAAAACCGTTTCCCGCTTTTCGGCATCATGCTTATCCATCGAGCCCAAGATTTTTCAGGCCCTCATTCAGTTGTCGCAGCCGCTCCGCATCGTTGGCGACGGCCTGACGGGCGTCGGTCAGCGTGCTCTTCGCCTTGTCGCGATCGCCCATTACCATATAGGCGCGTACCAGCCGCAGCCATCCCTCGACATCGTCGCCGTTCTGCTTCAATCGACTGGCGAGGCGCTCGACCATGCCATGGATCATTGCGCCGCGGTCGGTCTCATTCATGTCTTTTGCCGCGGCCATCGCATCATCCGACAGCGCCGGAGCGGCGGAACCGCCGACCCGCGCCAACGCGGCCTGAACGAGCGGACGCCACGGCGCATCGGCCGGCGCCCTTGCGAGCATCGCGCGCCAGATCGATGCGGCCTCGGCGGTGCGGCCGTCCTGCTCGGCGGCAACGCCGAGGAAGTAGCTCGCCTTGACCTCATCCGCATTCAACGCGATGGCACGCTCGAATTCGGCCTTGGCCTCTGATGTGACGACGCCACCCGCCGCGGCGGCAAGGGTTTCGCCGAGATCGGCCCGGCGCTCGGCACTGTCGCCATTATAGGTAATCGAATTGTGATAGGCCCGGACCGCGTCATCATAGCGGCCGAGCCTCGCCAGCACCGGGGCCAGCACGTTCCAGCCACGGCCATCGGTCGGATTTTTCTCCAGGTGCGCTTCGACCTGCGCCACCAGATTGTCGAGCGGCTGGGTCACGTCAGGCGTGCGGGTGCGTTGTGCCAACGGAAAATCGCCGAGCCGCGGCGAGCCAAGGTGCAGGTAAAACGCAACCGCCACGATCGGCAGTCCAACCAAGGCTATGACTGCCGCCGAACGGCGCAACCTGATGTTCGATGCGCTGGGCGGAGCGCGCTGACTATCCACTGCCGCCAGCAGACGGCGACTGATTTCGACGCGCGCGGCCTCCGCTTCGGAAGAACCAATCAGTCCCGCGGCAACATCGCGATCGATTTCGGTGAGTTGATCCTTGTAGACGGCCGCCTCGCTGGCGTCGTTCTGTGGTCGGCGACCGCGGCTCAACGGCCAGAGCACGGCGAAGATCGCCGCGGCCGTCATTAGCGCGAACACAAACCACAACGTCATCAAGCGGGTTCCGACTACACGGCGCCCATACGCAAGCGCCAATGCGCCGCTTTACACCACGGGCGGCAAGCCGGGCAATTGACAATTCCCGATCCGCAAGTATGGCAAAACCCATAAACCCAGAGAAACTCTGGTGTTAGTTGACGTAGAACTCGATGCTTTGCGCCGCATATTCGCCGTGCCCGTTTAGCGCTTTTAGATAATAAGCCCCCGGTTTGAAGGATTCGGGCAGTCTGATCCTCAGCGAGCCGGTGGGTACCGGAGACGCAATCGTGATGATCGGATCGGACAAGTGTTCCCCGGTGGTCTTGCTGACGAGCACCACCTTCGCCCCGATCATGAGGTTTCGATATGTCGCCGAGATTACGCGGTTTTCAAGTTCAGCGAAATTGATGATTGGGTTCATGCCAAAGCGTACGTTGCCGCCCGGATCACGTCAATCATAAATTGTAACTGTTGGATATCACAACCTTTATCCGGCGCGCGATGGTTTGCGTTCGCCGCTTAGCGCGTTTTCAGCCGCCCTGCTCATCAGCGACGCGTAATCGTGGCCGAACAATACCTCGCAGAAGCGGATTGCGGCCGCGACCTGCATCTGCAGGTAGGCGCGTGTCCTGGCGTCGCCGCCACGCAGCGATTGCACCAGCGCCTCGGTGGAACGCTCGACATAGTGTTGCAGGTCCGAATAAGTCCGCAGCGTGACCTCATTGATCGCGAGTTCGCTGGCATATGTGCGGCACACCGCGACGAAATCGATCAATGCAACGGTTTCGTCGACCTCACTGGCGTTGAGCCTGGCGCCGGCGGGAATATCCTTGTCAGGTCGCTGACGCAGGAGACGCCGGACCCGGCCCGGCACGCTGTCGATTTCCGATTGCAGAGCGTTGGAAATATCGGCCCGGATCGATGCCAATTGTTTGCCCCACGCCGAATCGTTGCGAAGATCAAGTTCGGTGCGCAGGCCGCGCACGCCATCGTGAAGAGCTTTGAGATGCTCGCCGACGTTATCGAAATGGCCGCGCCTGATATCCGCCCGCAGGCTGGCCGCGAGAAAGAACAGATCGTGCAGCGCTATGGTGACGGCGACGCCGTAGGGAGTGGCGGCAACGCGGATTTCATCGTCGGACGCGGCCATCTTGATGGCGAGGCGAATGATTTGCCACGGCGCGGTCAGCCGCTGCATGACCAGCGACAGCGCGAACGGCAGCAGTTGCGGCGTCTGCAGGGAGGGAACGTTGAGCGCGGCGCCTACCGACGCGATCTGCGCATCCGCGAACATCCGCAAGAAGCGGGGAAGTCGGCCATTGAGGGTGTCGAGCGCTTCGCGGGCCTGCAAAACCGAGCCGATCGGCAGCAGATCCTCGATCACATTGGGTGGACCGACGCGGGCCAGCCCGCGCTGCTTGTCGCCGCCCGGCATGGGCGTGGCGATCTTGCAGATTGCATCAGCCGCGGCGTGTTGGAATTTGCGGATCGCCGGTTCGAGATCAGATGTCGTTCCGGTTTCCTCCACCTGGGCCAGCGCCGCTTCGAATTCACGCGCCTGGTCGGGTGCACCGTCGCGGACCAGCCATTGCCACACCGGCAGCAGCGAGGCGCGGCGGACCTGACCCGGCCGTACCGGAAAATTTCCTTCGACGAGAAACGGCTCAAGCGGGCGGAACAGTAGCCGCGCCGGATCGTCGGTGCGCGGCCGCGCCTCCTCGTGGGTTCCGCGCACGACCTTGCGCAATTGTTCGAGCACAAGGGTTGCGACCGTGGTGTCTTCGCCGCGTTCGATGACGCGCTCGAACTCCCGCATCAGCAGCGCCTGCGCCTGCGGCGGAAGCTGCACGAGATAATCCCTCAGCCGCTCGATCGATGTCTGGCTCATGCGCCCGGTATGCACATTTGTGTCGCGCGGACGGCGAAACGCGTCCACCGATCATCATAAAAGCGCTGGCGTTAAGAAGTCGTTAGGAATGGTGAAATGGCGGGCACTCACACCCCCGGCAGCACCAGCTCCGCCCGCAAGCCCCCGATCGGCGCGTTGCCGAGCGAAAGGCTGCCGCCGTACAAGGCCGCGAGATCGACCACGATCGACAGCCCCAGCCCGGAACCTGGCTTCGACTCGTCCAGCCGCTGGCCGCGGCGCGAGACCTGCGCGCGCTCGGCCGGCGACAGCCCGCGCCCGTCGTCGTCGACGATGATCCGCAGCATCGGACTGGCGCCGGGTTCCAGCGGCTGCTCCACCAGCACCTCGATTAACACTTGCGACGCCGCCCATTTGCAGGCGTTGTCGACGAGGTTACCGGCCATCTCCTCAAGGTCCTGCCGCTCGCCGCGAAATATCGCCTGCGCATCGGCCTCGACCTGGATGGCGATGTCGCGACCGCGATGGATCTTCTCCATGGTACGGCGCAGCGCCTCGATCGCCGGCGCCACCTCGGTAACCGTGCCGATGATGGTGAGACGAGCGGCGATGCGCGCGCGCTCCAGGTGGTGCGTGACCTGATCGCGCATCACGTCGGCTTGCTCCAGGACTTTTGCTGCGAACGGATCGGCGACACGGGTGGAAGCCTCGTTGACGATGACAGACAGCGGCGTCTTGATGGCGTGCGCGAGATTGCCGACATGGGTGCGTGCGCGCTCGACGATCTCGCGGTTGGCATCGATCAGCGCGTTGGTCTCGCGCGCCAGCGGCGCGATCTCGACTGGAAATTCGCCCTCGAGCCGTTCGGCGCGGCCGGAGCGGATATCGGCGATCGATTCTGAAATGCGCTTCAGCGGCGCGAGGCCGAAGCGGACCTGGAAGATCGTGGTCAGCAACAGCACGATTCCCAGCGCGGCAAAGGTGCCGCCGAGGTAATAGTCGAAGCTGCGCGTCTCGTCGAAAATCTCGCTGGCGTCGCCGGCCACGCTGACCAGAAACTTGCCATCGGCGCCGAGATCGACCGGCCGTTCCACTATCCGCAGGTTCTGGCTCTCAGGCCCATCGACATAGCCGAGGCGGATGCCGGCCGCGGTCAGATAAGCGCCGCGCTCTTCGAGCTTCGGCAGCTTCTTGTCCCACAGCGAGCGCGACGCGCGCACCTCGGCCTTCTCGGAGTCGGTACGGGTGATCTGCCAGTACCAGCCGGACAACGGCAGTTCGAACAGCGGCTCGCCCAGCGACTGGAACTGATGGTCGGGCGGCTCGTCGGGCGTTGCGACTTCCGCGATCAGGGTACGAAGGTAGAGGTTGAGACGGCGGTCGAAGGCGCGCTCGGTAGCGGCGCGGTATACCGACGACAGCACGATGCCGGTGATCAGCAGGATCACCACGACCCATGCAGTCGCAGACAGGAACAGCCGGGTGGCGAGCGAGCTACCGCGCATCAGAGCATGGTCCCCAAAGCATGTCCTCGGGCCACGACCCGATGGACGGATGCCGGTTTTCGGACAAGATCATGCTCGAACCAGAGGATAAACCTGGCGCCAGATCAACACCCTTGATCAGCTACCGGGCGATGGCGGCGTCAGCAGATAGCCGAGCCCGCGCACGGTCTGGATGATATCGACGTCCAGCTTCTTGCGAATGCGGCCGACGAACACTTCGATGGTATTGGAGTCGCGGTCGAAATCCTGATCGTAGAGATGCTCGACCAGTTCGGTCCGCGACACCACGCGCCCGGTATGGTGCATGAGATAGGCCAGCAGCCGGTACTCGTGCGAGGTCATCTTGACCGGATTGCCTGACACGCTGACCCGGCCGGTGCGGGTATCCAGTGACACCGGCCCGCAGGTCAGTTCACTCTGGGCGTGGCCGGTGGAGCGGCGCAGCAGCGCGCGTATCCGGGCCAGGATTTCCTCAAGATGAAACGGCTTGGCCACATAGTCGTCGGCGCCCGCATCGAAACCCTGCACCTTGTCGCTCCAGCGGTCGCGCGCGGTGAGGATCAGCACCGGCATCGCGCGTCCGTTGCGGCGCCATGCCTCCAGCACCGAGATGCCATCCATCTTCGGCAGCCCGATGTCGAGCACGACGGCGTCATAGGGTTCGCTGTCGCCGAGAAAATGACCTTCTTCGCCGTCGAACGCGCGATCGACCACATAGCCGGCATCGGTCAGCGCCGTGGTCAGCTGACGGTTGAGATCCGGATCGTCTTCAACGACGAGCAGGCGCAAGCTGGCCTCCGCAAAATGTTCCGGCAAAGTCGCCGCCATCTAAATGAGGCGACGCGGCGTGAATGCCGGATGAACGGCGATGAATAGGCATCATTACTTTTTCTTCACAACTGCTTTTACCAGATCGTGCCGGGCGCGCCCTGGCCGCGCCCTCCCACGAGTTCGAAACCCTCTCGACCGATCATGGTCTATCTCCAAAGAATTTGACGGGCGCCTTGGGCGCCGGCGGATCAAGCAAAGGCGGCATTCGATACCAACCATGCCGCCAGCAAAATGGCGATCGTCGACGACATGTTTTCCCTCCCCAAAGAGAATCAGCAACGCCGAACGATAGAATGAAACTTGGCGTCGAGCCTAGAATTTCGATGCCGCGACGCACTAATCTTCGGATCATCGGCACGCGCAAACCCAAGCTCTGAACGCAAGTGGATGTCGCAGACCTGATTGGGTTCGTTCTGCCAAAATCTGCGACAGTGGTGAGCTGTCGCATCGCCGAAAATGCAGCCAACACCGCGCGCGTTCCAAATCAGCGAATCATGGGGCGCTGATCTCTGAGTTTTACACGTGTCATTGCGTTACGCCTTAGCGCCACGCTAAATCGTATCGCTTGCGAATTCGTTCGGCGAGCTCTTCCGTGAAGTCGCGCCATTCCTGCGGATTGCGGATTGGCCCCGCAGCCGGCGTGATCGTCAACATCGCCCGCCAAAGTGTGGTGCCATAGACCGTCACCCGAAACCCGTTCTTGGGGCAGTCCGGATGCTTCGCGAGGTCGGCCTCAATCATCTGAGCCAACTCCGCAGCCGTTTTTATTTCCTTGCCTTTGGGCACATCGGTGCGGTCCGGGCGCGCTTCACCCGTGGTTTCAATCAGCTCCACTTCCGGGTGGACTTTGGCCGGGGCCGGCAGCGGGTCCGGGGTCGACCGACGCTGTCCGAGTAGTTGCTGAGCCAAACTAACAATTTCGCGGTCGTCTTCCATCACTCTCAGATCTATTTTGATGAGAAAGGCCATAGCGGGCAAGCTAAGCGACCTGCTTCTTACCCGGTAATTCGCTAGGCTAGCGCGTGCTCCGACGCAAGTGAGCCGCAGCCAAGCACACGAAAACCTCTCCGCTTCTTGAATCTAATTATTTGGCGCTGATGATCTGTAGTCCGGAAACCTGCTCAACGTGGCAGCCTTCAAGAACTTGAAATGCGTGATAGTGGTGGCAAGTTCTTTGAGGCGACGCTGCCCGTTGGCAATCTCGGCGCTGAACAAATCTTGGTGGTGGCTATCGAGCGGTTCGCGTTCCAGGTATTCGTCCGTTCCGTTTCCCATGGTCACGGCGGCCCGCGCCAGAACGTCCTCGACCCGTCGACCGAGGCCCGACTGTTCCTGCTCCGCTGCATGTAGAGCGTCTTCGACGGCCTCCAAAATGGAACTCACGCGCGACCGGTCGGTTTCAGCATCTCGATCGGCTGAACGTGCTTTGAACTCCTGGTCGCCAAGGCGGGTCTTAAAGTAGTTGTGCGCGCGAGCTCGCAAAAAAAGCTGAAACATCAATGCATGTCCGTTCCAAAGCCACGGTCACCAGGCGCAATATACTTCAAATCACTCTATCTTGGTTAAGAAATGTTAAACGCCACCCAACGGTCTGCGTAGGTTTTGACCATCCGCGCCGCGCGTTTTTGTCGACAAAATTCCGCCGGGCGAGTGCAGCGGGGGGCTAAATCCGGCAGAAGGGGAGCTTAGATGGGTAAGTTCAGCTTGCGGCGGATTGCCGCGCTCCGCTTAGAGAGTTGTTGGGACCAATCTAAGATTCTGCCGCTATCCGATCAATAAACCTCACGATATGTCGTAAGTTTCATTGATCCAGCCCCATGATCCCGCGATGGACTGGTCGCCTTCTTCCGCCGTCACGTATGGAAGAACACGAACCAGACCACGCCCAGGATCAGCACCGCCAGCCCGGTTGAGACCGTGAGGAGCGCAAGCACCGACGGCCCCCGCTCGGCCTGGCGTGCCTCGGTCGGGGTTTCGACGATCCGGTGGGGTTGTCTCGTTGCCATGGTGCCCTCGATTCCCGAATATTGCTGACGCCTTGCGGCGCGAGGTATCGAAAGCAACGCATGATTTCACGCGATGTTCCGGATTTTGGGACCGGGGATGTCAGGCCCCGGCGCGCTCGCAGATTGCAGCAGCGACCTCGCCGCCGTGTCTCAAACTCAACAGCGAAGCATGCGTGCCGGCGCCCACCACAGTTAACGCCATTGAGAGATTCCTCTCCCCGCTCGCTTTGAAACCCGGTTCCCCGGTGGTATCCTTGCCGGTCGTCCGTTGCGTTTTCGGAGTATCCCATGGCCCCCCGTGCCAACTGGAAAGGCTTTTTGCGCCTTTCGCTGGTGACCTGCCCGGTTGCCTTGTATCCGGCGACGTCGGATACCGAAAAAGTCAGCTTCAACCAGATCAATCGCAAGACCGGCCATCGCATCAAATATGCCAAAGTCGATGCCGACACCGGCGAGGAAGTCGCGTCTGAAGACATCATGAAGGGCTACAAGGTCGACACCGACACCTATATCGAGGTGTCCAAGGACGAACTCGACGACCTCGCGCTGGAATCGACGCGCACCATCGAGATCGACGAGTTCGTGCCCAAAGCTGATATCGACAACCGCTATCTGATCCGCCCCTATTATCTCGTGCCCGACGGCAAGGTCGGCCATGACGCCTTCGCGGTCATCCGCGAAACCATCCGCAGCATGAACAAGGTCGCGATCGGCCGCGTGGTGCTGACCAACCGCGAGCACATCATCGCGCTGGAGCCGCTCGACAAGGGCCTGATGGGGACGCTGCTGCGCTACCCCTATGAGGTGCGCAGCGAGAAGGAGTATTTCGACGACGTCCAGGACGTGAAGGTCACCAAGGACATGTTGGATCTGGCCAGGCACATCGTCGAGAAGAAGTCCGGATCGTTCGAGCCCGATAGGTTCGAGGACCGCTACGAATCCGCGCTGATCGATCTCATCAATCAAAAACGCAACGGCATACGCACCACGGCGAAAGCCGCACCGAAATCAAGCGGTAACGTCATCAATCTGATGGACGCGCTGAAGCGCAGCCTCGCCAGCGAGAAGCAGTCCGCCGCCCCTCCCGCAAAGGCCAAGGGCAAGAAGCCGCGCAAGCGCGTCGAGGGGCAGCGCGAGATGCTGCTGCCGATCAGCGGCAAGCGCGCCAAAGAAGAACCAGCGGTGCAAGAGCCGAAGAAGGCCGAGAAGTCTGCACGCGCGCCTGCCCGATCGAAAAAGGCGGGATAGGTGCTTAAGCCCTCGCGGCGGCGCGTGGTGATTCCAGGCAATAGCTGTATGGCTTCACGACCAGCGCTCCGCCCGGCCTGAGGATGCCGTGGTCGACGCCGTTCGATGAGCCGATTGCGCTGCGTGGCGGACGCAGGCTCACGACGCTGCAGCACGCCGCCGATTACATCATGAAGCTGCCGGAAGACGTGCAGCAGCAGGACTGTTGGCAAATCGCGGTCGAGAACCTGATCAACGCGGCGGAGACCGGCGGCGGCTGGCTGATGTTCGCGCGGATCGGCGTGATGCGGGCGCTGAACGGAGATGGACAAGGGCGGTGAAGGCGGTCTCAATCGCTGCAGCCGCCCCCGTCGCCATCGCCAAAATCAAATCCGCCGATATCGCCGCCGAACGACGATCGCTTTTTTCCGGCCCGCGCTTACTTCAGCGAGTCATTGACCGAGGTGAATTTGGTGCCGAGTTGGGGGCCGATGCCCTGAACCGTGACGATGATCGCGAGCGCGATACCGCAGGCAATCAGGCAATACTCGATGGCGGTCGCACCGGATTCGTCGCTCAGGAATTTTGAAGACAGCCTCCGCATTCAGAACTCCTTTCGACGTTCCACGGAATTCTCCCGCGCGCATGGCCCGGCGGAATCTAGGTTGGATTGGTTGCGAGCGCATTGAGGAACACGCTGAACGTCCGATTAAGGCTGAGACCGGTATTTGCTGAATATGTGACGGCATTCGACGTCGCTCGCCCGCAAATAGCAGGATTCTGTCGTCGCACCGGCATTCGTACGGGATCGAGAATACTTCCGATTTTACACTGACCTCCCATGCTTGCGCGATGGCGTCCCGTGGAGTGAGCGAACATGCCGGCGCAGGAGCGGGAATTGAGAGTAATTGTATCGGCATCCTAGACGACAAGACCGAAGAACAACGCGCGTTGAACCGCTGCTGAAGGCGATCCCGAGACCATACGCAAAGCGATCGAAGGTGTGCGGAGGGATTGTTGACCAAGCCGATCGACTTCACCTTGCTAGAGGAAATCGACGCCCGGCTGGAACGGGCTAGTTGAACCGCGAACTCACGGCTTGAAGAATGCGGGATCGTTGAGCGCCTTGATCATGGTGTCCACCATGTCGGCGGCGCCGTGATCTTCGCGCTCTTCCAGGAGCTCCCACATCTTGCGCAGATTGGCGCGCATCGGCGCCTTCAGCGAGGGATCGCGTTCGATCAGGGTACGCGCAATGCAGAAGGCGATGCCTTCCGTGCCCATCCGGGCCTGGTCGATGGTGGGTTTGCTCATGGCCGGTTCCTTGTCGATTTCGTTGTCAGACTTGCTGGCCGCTGTTAGATCAAATCGCTGACCGTGGATAGCCAAGGCAGCAGGGCCGCCAGTGCGGAAGGTGTCTCGCCCCCTACTCCGCCATCTCCACCGGCGGCGTGGCCGGCCCGGCCAGCGGCTTTTCTTCCATCAGGATCATGCACAGCGACGCGAAGGCGAGCAGTGCAGCGGCTGCGCCGAACACATAATGAAATGCCGTCATCATGTCGGCAGCTGCAATCGAACTCACCGGACCGCGATGCTCTCCGCCAAGCGAAATATCCGCACCTAAGGCCATCAACAGGATCGCGGAGAACGCTGCCACCGTGAACGACGACATCAGCGCGCGGAAGAAATTCATCGCGCCGGTGACGGTGCCGACCTGCGGCCGCGCCACCGAATTCTGCAGCGAGACCACGCTGACCGGAAATACCGTGCCGAGGCCCAGCGCGAACACCGAGAGCAGCACCAGCAATGCCCACAGCGGCAGCGCCGTGAGCGCAAGTACACTTGCTGCCAGCGCCGCGCACGAGGTCCCGATGATCGCAACCCGCTTATAGTGCTTTGCGTGCGCCATGGTGCGGCCGGCGATCGCGGCGCCGCCGGTTGAAACCGCCGCCAGCGGAATCAGCGCAAGTCCCGCCTCGCTGGCGCTGAGATGATAAACCACCTCGTAATAGAGCGGCAGATGCACGGTTAGCCCCAGCATCGCGCCCAGCCCGCAGCCGCCGGCAGCCATCGCGTAGGGCACCACCGTTCCGCCCATCAGCGCCAGCGGCAAAAAAGGCTCTTCGGCTTTTCCGGCATGCCACACGAACGCGAGCGCCAGTGCGACGGACGCACCGACCATCGCCATGATCGTTGGCGACAGCCACAGATAGCGATTGCCGCCCCACGTCAGCACCAGCATGAAGACGACCGCGGAAGCCATCAGCAGTACGCCGCCGAGCCAGTCGACCTTGCGCCTTCGGTGAAACACAGGGATCTTGCCCATCTTCGGCAGCAGCAGCGCCAGCGATGCGAGCCCGAGCGGCACGTTGATCCAGAAGATCATCGACCAGTGCAGATGTTCGGCGAACACGCCGCCGAGGATAGGCCCGCCTATACCTGCCGCGACCCATACGCCGCTGAAATAGGCCTGATACTGGCCGCGCTCGCGCGGCGTCACCACGTCGGAAATCACGGTCTGCACGATCGGCATGATGCCGCCGCCGCCGAGCCCCTGCAGCCCGCGCGCCAGTATCAGCACCGGCATGTTCGGCGCCAGCGCGCACAATATCGAGCCCGCGACGAACAGGCTGAGCGCTGTGATGATCATGGCGCGGCGGCCGTAGATGTCGCTCAGCGTGCCGAACACCGGCGCCACCGCGGTCGATGCCAGCAGATAGGCGGTGATGACCCAGGACAGGTTGGATACGTCCTGGAATTGCCGGCCGATGGTCGGCAGCGCGGTGGCGACGATGGTCTGGTCGAGCGCGGCCAGAAACATCGTCAGCATCAGGCTCATCAGGATGGTGCGGACTTCGCTTTGGGTCAGCGGCGCCCGCGGCGCCATCGGCGGCGAATCGCTGATATCGAAAACCTCAGCCGGCATTTGCGACAGATCGCCGGCGATGGTTTCGGGCACTGCCTGTTGGTCAGCCGGTTGACGGCTCTGCCGTTCGAACTTGTTCATACGGACGTATATTTATTTGGACAGCACGACGGGGGGCCGCGCGGAATCGCTACATCGGCAATAATGTAAGCGGTAGATCGAAGCTGCGGCAGCGGGTTGCGCGCATGGGTGCCCCCCGCGAAGCTACCATCGCAATCGTGCGAATAGCGTTGGCGGTATTCAGGATTGTGGCCGCTTTTTGAGACGCGCGCGCTTCGGCAGTAGCGCCGGCCATTGCACGATATGATCTTCGAGGTCGGCGTCCGCGATCTCGTTTTCCGTCCCCTGCACCCGCCCGCGCACGGAGACACCGGCTTCGTGAACCGTATTGGGATCGCCCGAAATAAGCGGATGCCACCAATAGAGATCGCGGCCCTCGGCCACGAGCTTGTAGCCGCAGCTCGGCGGCAGCCAGTTCAGGGTGCGGACATTTGCCGGGGTGAGCCTCACACAGTCCGGAACCAGGTCGGACCGGTTCGCATAATCCTTGCAGGCACATAGACCCGCATCCAGAAGCTTGCAGGAAACGTGGGTGAAATAGATCTTGCCGGTATCCTCGTCCTCAAGCTTCTCGAGGCAGCAGCGCGCGCAGCCGTCGCACAAGCTTTCCCATTCGGCGTTAGACATTTCCTCCAACGTCTTGGTTTTCCAAAAGAATCCCTCTTGATCCGAGGGCGGCGGGGATCGGACGGTCATGAATTGCAACGTTCCCTGAACGGCGTTGGCTCAAGCCCTCCATAGGGGGCTGGATTGGCCATGGTGCAAACGGCAAGGTTTGGCGGTAGCACAATGACCCGGGCGGGGTTAGCCCTGCTGTTTAAAATCGTAGCAGCACCATTGGTTTGTGACGCCCGCTCGGTTAGATATGACCGAGTCGCCACGGACGCAAAAGCGCCTTGGGTTTGCCGCAACATTCCCGCAAGACGTCTCTAGCGGCCCAGCCGGGTGCTAGAGCGCTGCGAACTGACCAAGGGTCCCGGTGCGCCTGATCGTACCACCAGAATGGAAGCAAAAAATCCGGCTCTGGCTGCTGGATTTCGATGCGCGCATTGACTCCACCCTGTTCTCCTCCGGCAAGGGCGCGCGCGAACTCTATGAGCGGTTTTCGACGTTCATGGACCGCTTCTATGTCGGCCGCTGGAAACGCTGGGTGTTCATCGAACCGGCGTCCGAAGCCGCAACCATCGGGCTCGGCGGCCTGATCATGATGCTGGCGCTGGCGGTGCCGGCATTTCGTGAAACAGCCGACGACGACTGGCTGAAGAAATCCGAACTCGCGGTAACGTTCCTCGACCGCTACGGCAATCCAATCGGCAGCCGCGGCATCAAGCACAATGACTCGATCCCGCTCGAGGATTTTCCGGACAACCTGATCAAGGCGACGCTCGCCACCGAGGACCGCCGGTTCTACGACCATTTCGGAATCGACATCGCCGGCACCGCGCGCGCGCTGGTGACCAACGCGCAGGCTGGCGGCGTCAGACAGGGCGGCTCGTCGATTACCCAGCAGCTTGCCAAGAACCTGTTTCTGAACAACGAGCGCACCATCGAGCGCAAGGTGAAGGAGGCGTTTCTCGCGGTCTGGCTGGAGACGCGGCTTTCCAAGAACGAGATTCTGAAACTCTATCTCGACCGCGCCTATATGGGCGGCGGCACCTTCGGCGTCGATGGCGCGGCGCATTTCTATTTCAACAAGTCGGCGCGCGACGTCAATCTTTCGGAAGCCGCGATGCTGGCCGGGCTGTTCAAGGCCCCCACCAAATACGCGCCGCATATCAACCTGCCCGCCGCCCGCGCCCGTGCCAACGTGGTGCTCGACAACCTTGTCGACGCCGGCTTC
>Ga0208990_1000108_pt1 | contig 14316 bp, 16 predicted proteins | sample MedBloCARef_M3_FD_187854 | JGI IMG/M metagenome (GOLD analysis project Ga0208990, IMG submission 187854) | Forest soil microbial communities from El Dorado National Forest, California, USA - Mediterranean Blodgett CA Ref_M3 (SPAdes) (version 2) | ecosystem: Environmental > Terrestrial > Soil >...
GCACATTGACCTGTTGCCGCAGGACCAAGTTTTCCGCTTCCAGCGTTGCTCTCGCCTTGAAGCGCCAAGCCAGGATACCGAAAATCAGCTTGAACAGATCGGTCATCAGGATGGGAGCTTACGCCGTCCGCTTGCTGCGTCTACGCCGAATCGAATTCGGTACGCACACCCAAGCGTACGGAGGCGGAGCATGCGAAATCGGTCTATGAAGCAGGACGATCCGCTTGAAGATTTCAGGGCCCGCGAGATTACGCTCGATGATGTCACCAAGTGGGTGCATGTGGCAGGCGTAGGGCCTGCGGTCATTGTGATGGCGGAGATGCCAGGCATCAGCCCCCATGTCGCGCGTTTCGCCCGCTGGGTTCGCGACGCAGGCTTCACTGTCTTCATGCCATCGCTGTTCGGTCGCGATGGCGCCGTCCCAGATGCCGAGGAAGGCGCAGCGTGTTTCAACGTGCCTGCGTGAGTGCCGAGTTCCGCGCTTTTGCTGCAAATGAATCCAGCCCAGTGACGAAGTGGCTGCGATCGCTGGCGAGATTTGCGCACGAGGAGTGCGGTGGTCCAGGCGTCGGCGCCATCGGGATGTGCTTCACGGGAAATTTCGCGCTGAAAATGATGCTGGAACCTTCGATGCTGGCGCCAGTCTTATCGCAGCCGTCACTCCCGCTGAACAACCCAGCTGGAATCGAGATTGCGCCTGATGAAGTCAAGGCGGTTCGCGAGCGGCTCGAGAGGGACGATCTGACCGTGATGGCCTATCGCTTCGAGGGAGACAAGTTCTGCATGGCTCAACGCTTCGAGGCCAATAGAGAGGCGCTTGGCGATCGCTTCATTGGCCGGGTGCTTGCGGATAGTGCAGCGAACACTGATCTTGCGCCATTCTTCGAGCGCTTTGTCACGACCCCTCATAGTGTTGTTACCGCTCATCTAATAGACGAAATTGGCCAGCCGACGATCGCAGCCCGCGATGAAATATTGGGATTTTTCAAGCAGCGACTGGCGTTCGGCCACCCTCAAATATGATGGCTTTCCGATCGCGGCATCGCGGATGGTCTTGGGAAGCAGCCACGATGGACAATCGATATGCCCCGAGTATACGAAGGTCCGCTTCGCGCCAAGAGCCGCCTTTTAGGTCGCTAACCAACCTGAATATCAATAGGCGCGCGCCCTGTTCGACTATGAGGCCGCGCTCAGCGCTTCACTCAACTTGGCGGAATTAAGCGGCACGCAATAGGCAGGTGTGTCCTTCTGGAACCGCCACCCTCCGGCAAGCGGACCAGCGTCCACGACGTCGAACCCGAATTGATCAAGAATATCCGCCACGATCTTTTTGGCAGCCGGGTCGTCGCCGGCGATCGGAAGCGCTCTCCGATCGGACGAGCCCTTCGGTCGCCCATCGCTTTCTATCTGCGATGCTTGGATGGCGTTGAACGCTTTGACGATCTTAGACTTCGGTAGGTGACGGCCCAAAAGCTCGCTCGTGGTCGTTTCGTTCCTATCCAGCTCGTCGATGTGGCCATCTCGTTCCGGATAGTAGTTATTGGCATCAAGGACGATCTTTCCTTCAAGGGGTGCGACGGGAATCGTTTTATAGTTCTTGAGCGGTATCGCGATCAGGACGACTTCACCGAAGGCTGCAGCTTCCTCAGGCGTACCGGCTTCGCACCCGAACGAGCCGATCAGGCTAAACATGGTGTCACGGCTTCGTGTGTTCGAAACCATGACCTCGTGGCCATGCTTGATCGCGACCGCAGCGACAGCGCGCGCAATCATTCCGGCTCCAACGATACCTATCTTCATCTTGACCTCCAGCTGCAATGGCTGGCCCGTTCCAGCCAGCAGTCGTCTTCCCAGATAGGTCTCTGATAGCTAAAATAGCAAGAACGTACGAAAAAGTATGATACCCACCAAAACGTAACTTCATGCAGGACCCTCCTGTGCCTACCGCAAATCAAGCCCGAGCATATTGGTGATGCAGTCCACCCAGGATCGGACGGGACAGAATGCGTCCCGCTGCCTCGGCGGCACGTGAAATCGGCGCGTCCTTGTTCAACGATAAGTGAGTGCGCGTGGCATTGTAGTAGTCCATGTAGGACAGCAGCGCATGGCGCAGATGGCGTTCGCCGAACACCACGATATGATCGAGGCATTCCCTGCGGATCGAGCCGATCAACCGTTCTGCGTATGCGTTTTGCCAGGGTGAACGCGGAGACGTCGGGCGGTCTCGAATGCCGATCGATCGAACGCGGCGGATAAATATCTCTCCGTATGCACCGTCGCGATCCCGGATTAGGTAGCGAGGGATTTGCTCCCAGCCGCAAGCCTCAGTGAGCTGATTGGCGATCCATTCGGCCGTTGGATGCGCAGTAACTCCGAACCACAGCAGTTGCCGCCGGCCATGACCCATAATCAGCAAGCCATAGAGCAGCCGGAAGGAGATTGTTGGCACCGCGAACAGATCCATCGCGGCAATCCCATCAGCATGGTTACGAAGGAAGATCCTCCATCCCTGCGAGGGAGGAACCCTCCTCCGCACCATGTATTTGGCCACGCTGGTCTGGCCGACATCGATGCCAAGCTTCAGAAGCTCACCATGGATCCTCGGTGCTCCCCACAACGGATTGGCAACGCTCATCTGACGGATGAGCTGGCGTATTTCGAGCGGCACCTTCGGCCGGCCGCCACGGCATCTCGACCTCCAGCACCAGTACAACCGGAAACCCGCGCGATGCCAGCGAACAATGGTGTCAGGCTTCACGATCGCCAACGCATCGCAAATGTTTGGAAAAAACCGGTAGAGACCAACGAATACCAAGCGATCGAAGACGCTGAACGAAACTCTCTTAGGAGCAGTCCGCCGCAGAACGTTTATTTGCTGCCGCAATGTCCAAATCTCTGCCTCGAGGGCTGCCCGCGACCGAAATAGATCGACAACTGCCCAACCAATGAGCCTGCAAAGATCCCTCATACACGACAGCACCGCCCGATTCTCGGTCAAGCGCCAACCGGATCAGGTTTCCGACAAGGACAGCATGAAAATCATCCACGTCGATCGCGAAGTGCTGATACTTCGGAACGACGTCCTCCAGTTCGAACAGATGCAGCTGCAACTCGCCGCAACGCAGATACCGGGTCTTGAATCCGAAATTGTAGGTTGGGATCAACTCCATGCCGAGCACCGACTGATAGAACCGCGCGGACTCGTTGAGGTCCTTCGCCCGACCGACAGATGATTGAAGCCGAGTACCTTCATGTTGCGCTCCCAACGTGCTATGGATTATGATTTATCGAATGATAAATAACGCGAGAGCGTTGTCAATGCCAACTTTGCCGCTCCGATGCACAATCGAAGGCCGCGACTGCGACGAGCTTGTCTGCGATCACCGGACCGGCGGGCATCGACATAACGTCGAGCAGGCAACGAACGTAAGCGGCGCATTACAGGCCCCCCGTTCGCCCCTGGTCGCGAGACAAGCAGCGCTCGCGCGCAGCATGGAGGAACATCGTCCGAGCCTGTATCAATTGCGACCGACGTCAAACCGCTCGATGGACTTTTCCATGCGCGCGTGACGACAAGACCCCCGCGGCCGGGCTGCTATTGCACGGCAACTGTCAAAATTTTTATAGGGGCCCCTCGCGCTTTCTTCCCCAGGGCCTTCTTGCCCGGGGAATCGCGTGCCTGGCTTTCAACTGCCGAGGTCACGACATGCGGGCGGCGGCAATTCCGACAAGTGCGCAGATTTCGTCGTTGTCCGACGTGTCGCCCGAAATTCCGACCGCGCCGATCACCACCCCGCCAGCGTTTCGGATCAGAACGCCGCCCGCGACGGGCACCATCCGGCCGCCGCTCGCAGCCGCAAGTGAATTCAAGAACGTTGCGATCGTTCGCCGAGTTCGCGCGAGTCGAATCCCATACCAAGCGCACCGAAGGCTTTGCCGATTGCAATTTCAACACGAAGAATACCGAATTAGTCCTCGCGCTTCAGTGCTATGAGGTGGCCACCGGGATCGAGTACGGCCACCGTCAGTGGGCTCAACTTCAACTCTCGCCCCTTTTGCAGGGCGGCGTCGACCACCACATCCGCTTGTGCAAGAGTCAGTGCTGTCATCCTGATGTTCTCCCTTGATACGCCAACTCCGCGGCGGCGTTTCAACTATAGCCGATTGCAGCCGCGACCGAAATCTGTTTATCGAATGATCATTAAATCTTCAGGTCCGCCGAACACGGGCTGACGCAGGCGTCATCGCAACGGGGAGCACCATCATGGACAAAACGGTCGGAATTATCGGGCTTGGAATCATGGGAGGCGCCATCGCCGCCAATCTGATGGAACGGGGCTGGACCGTCATCGGCTATGACGTGGACAAGGACCGGATGGCTGAACTTGCGGCGGCGGGCATGGCGACGGCCAACAGCGTGCAGGACGTCGCGAAGGCATCGGTCTACATTTTGACCAGCCTGCCAAGCCCGGGGGCGGCGTTCGACGTGGCCGACCAGATTTCGGCGTCAGGACAGTCTCAACGAATCGTCGTCGAACTCAGTACCCTGACCATCGCCGACAAGATCCGCTTCATCGATGTCCTTTCTTCCGCCGGACATATCGCTCTGGATTGCCCGCTGAGCGGCACGGGCGCCCAGGCACGGGTACGCGATCTGATCGTCTATGCGAGTGGCGACAGCGACGCGATTGCCCGGTGCAAGGCATTGTTTGCCGATTTCAGCAAGCAGAGCGCGGACCTCGGTGTCTATGGCAACGGCAGCCGGATGAAGTTCGTCGCCAATCATCTGGTCGCCATCCACAACGTGGCGGCGGCGGAAGCCATGGTTCTGGCACAGCGCGCGGGCCTCGACTTGCAGCAGGTCGTCGATCTAGTGGGTCCCGGCGCTGGAGGCTCCCGGATGTTTCAGATGCGGGCACCCATGATGGTGAGTGGCGTGTTTGAGCCCGCGACCATGCGGGTTTCAACCTGGAAGAAGGACATGGCCATCATCGGCGCCTTCGCCAATGAACTGGACTGCCCGACGCCGCTATTCAACCTGACTCAGCCCATTTACGCCGAAGCGATGGAAATGGGCCTTGGCGATGAAGATACCGCATCGGTGTTCAAGGTCATGAACAAGCCGTCTGCAGAAGCCAAGTAATCAGCAATCTGAGCGGACGATGCAAAGCCGGATCACGTCCTGCACCAATCATGCTTCTTGATGGTCAACAGTAAAAACTATCATGATGGCAATGGAATCCATCGACTAAGCTCGTTGACGCGGCCGGGGGGTGCAGATTTCCGACACCTCAGGACCACGGCGCTTCAGCGGTGCCAACCCCGTTCATCGACGCCGTCGAAAGGATAGACTCGTGTCACTCACCGATCGCATCCCCTATCAAGCACTCATCGATCGCCCAAGACTTCGGCTTCCCGGCGGAAAGAAGCTGGCGGTATGGATCATCCTGAACGTCGAGGAATGGCGCATCGAAAACGCCATGCCACGGACCGTGCTATCGCCGCCGATGGGACAGCCGCTGCTTCCGGACGTACCGAACTGGAGTTGGCACGAGTACGGCATGCGGGCCGGCTTCTGGTGGCAGTTCAAGGCTCGCACGGAGCGCAACATACCGACCACGCTCGCGATCAATGGCAACGTTTTCAATTCGTATCCAGGGTGGCCGCGGCGGCGCGCGATGCCGGCTTTGAGTTCATGGGTCACGGCTTCATTCAAGGCCCGACGCATAAGCTTGATAACCAGGCCGACGCGATTCGTAGAACCGTCGATGCCATCGCCGCCTTCACCGGAAGCCAGCCACGCTCCTGGGAAAGCCCGGGCCTCGCCGAAACCAACGAGACCCTCGATCTGCTCCGTGCCAACGGCATCGAGTACGTTGCGGACTGGGTGATAGACGATTTGCCGCAGGAAATTGAAACGCCTTACGGCATCATCACGACGATTCCCTACACTGTCGAGACAAACGACATAGTCATCCTCGGACTGCAACATTTGCCGGCCGAGCAATTCGCGCGGCGCTGCATCGATCAGTTCGATCGTCTCTATTTAGAAGGGGACGAAAATGCTCGCGTGATGGCACTGTCGATCCATCCCTATATTACGGGCGTTCCCCACCGCGCGCGATATCTCGAAGAGGTTCTGGACTACATCGTCGGCCACGACGGCGTGGCCTTGATGACCGCCAGCCAGATCGGGGACTGGTATCGCGACGAGATGCGCCTCAAGTAGCTGCGGTCATTTAGCGAACGCGCTGCCGCGAAGTCTGTGCGAAACAGTGCAAGTATCGGGACGTCGGACCTTATTAATTTTTCACTTGATAAATAACACCGTGTGGCGAATAGTTCATCGCAACGATAAAAACAAAGCGTGTGAAATTTCACTGCGGGAGCGCAAACGAGCAGTCCGATGCCGGCCATCTCACCCCACATACGTTTCGTTCACCGCACACCATTTTGCGGGTAACTGCCACTATGCAGTTTTGGATCATCCAGTCCTTGAACAGTCTTTCGCTCGGCGGATTGCTTTTTCTGCTGGCGTCGGGGTTTTCGCTGATCTTCGGTCTTATGCGGTTGGCAAACCTGACCCACGGCGCGTTCTTCATGCTCGGTGCGTATTTTGGTGCGGTGGCCTTGCGAACATTCGATGGCCTTAATTTCTGGGTTGTCGCCATCGGCAGCGGACTGCTCGTGGCCGCGTTGGGCGGGCTGTTCGAGCGTCTGGTGTTGCGTCGTTTGAACACCAATCCGCTCGGACAGGTTCTGGTCACGCTCGGAATGTCATTCATCATTGCGGACGCCTGCCTTATTATATGGGGGGGCGACCCGATCCCGGTGCCCACGCCCGCTTATTTTCAGTCGCCGACCCGGGTGTTCGGGTTTACTTTCCCCACCTATCGACTTGTTGTTGTCGCGTGTGCGCTGGCAGTGGCGATAGGCCTCTACCTGCTGCTGGAACGTACACGCATTGGTGCGATGATCCGAGCTGGCGTCGATGACAGGCAGATGGCACGCGCCGTCGGCATCCCCGTTTCCAGGCTCTTTACCGCCGTATTCTGCCTTGGCGCAGGTATCGCCGGAGCCGGCGGCGTACTTGGCGGGCCGGTGCTCTCCGCCTATCCGGGCCTCGACGCCGACATGCTGCCGCTCGCTCTCATTGTCGTTATTCTGGGTGGCGTCGGCAGCCTCCTTGGCGCGTTCGTCGGCAGCTTCATTATCGGCTTCATCTATACGTTCGGATCTGCACTGATTCCCGATCTCGCCTACATCATCCTTTTTCTCCCGATGATTGCGGTGATCGCGTTTCGTCCACGCGGACTGTTCGGACGGCTCAACACATGAAAAAACAAGCGCTTGTTATTCTAGTCGCGCTCCTGATCGCGCTTCCGTTGTTTGCGGGCGATTTCTACATCAATCTAAGCACCCAGGTTCTAATCGCCGTGGTGTTCGCCTGCAGCCTCAACCTGCTCGTCGGCTACGGCGGAATGACCTCGCTCGGCCACGCCTCATATATGGGGCTGGCATCCTACATAGTGGCGATCCTGACCACACGATACGGCATGGGACACGGCGCAACGGCGATCATATCAATCGTCGGCACAACCGCATCGGCCGCTTTGTTCGGCCTGATTGCCCTGCGTGCAACGGGGCTGAGTTTTCTCATGATCACGCTGGCGATATCGCAAGTTCTCTGGGGTCTTGCCTATCGGATGACATCCGTCACCAATGGCGACAACGGCATCACCGGCATCACCCGCCCGATGCCGTTCGGCGTCTCACTGGAAAGCGCATCTTCGTTCTACTGGTTCACGCTGATTGTGACCGCGGCGAGCTTCGCTGCCATGGCCACTTTCGTGCTTTCCACCTTCGGCTCTTCGCTCAGGGGCGTTCGTGACCAGCCCCGTCGGATGGCTGCGCTGGGCTACAATCCGTGGATGATCCGCTGGATCACGTTTATCTACTCCGGCTTCTGGGCTGGAGTTGCCGGACTGTTGTACGTTTACTACCATAAGTACATTCATCCGACATCGCTCTCAACAACGAACTCTGCGGAAGGACTTCTTGGCGTTATCGCCGGTGGATCCGGCACGCTTGGCGGCCCGGTGGTTGGCGCCGCCCTTGTGAGCCTGTTGAAAAACTATGCGTCCGGCTACATCGAACGCTGGAATATGCTGCTTGGCATTGTATTTCTGCTGATCGTTCTGCTGATGCCAACCGGCATCGTGCCCGGCATTCGCAAGCTTGTCGGGCGCATCAGGGGCGGCCAGAAATGACCACTCCGGAATACGCGCTTGAGGTCAGCAATCTCTGCAAATCATTCGGCGGACTTGCGGTTACGCAAAACGTCACGCTGAAAATACGCCCCGGCGAGCGACGTCTCATTATCGGGCCAAACGGCGCCGGCAAGACAACGCTGTTCAACCAGATCACTGGCGACCTGATGCCAAGCTCCGGCAAGGTACAGTTGTTCGGCAAGGACATCACCCGATTGCGGCCGGATCAGCGCGCGCATTTCGGGCTGTCGCGCACGTATCAGATCATCACGCTGTTCGCGCAGGATACGCTGGAACATAATGTGGCGCTGGGATTGATGGGTCTACGATCGGCTCGCTGGCACACCATCCGACCCATGTCCTTCTATAAGGATATCGCGCATGAGTCGCGCCGGATTCTCGGTTTGGTGGGGCTTGAGAACCGGGCATCGCTTCCCGTCTCGGATATCGCCTATGGCGAGAAACGGCGGGTCGAGCTGACCATGGCCTTGGCGCAAAAACCACGTTTGCTTTTGCTCGATGAACCGCTCGCAGGCCTGTCGAGCTCCGAGCGCACCACCGTTAAATCGCTGATCGCCTCCATTCCCAGGGAAACCGCGGTGGTGATGATCGAGCATGACATGGACACGGCCCTTGACCTGGCCGAGACCGTCACGCTGCTGAACTACGGCAAGGTCATTGTTGACGGCGAGCGCGACGCGGTCATCGCAGACGAGAAGACGCGGGAGGTGTATCTTGGCAGCTGACGCCCTTACCCTCACGAATGTTCATGCGTTCTATGGCGACAGCCATGTCCTGCACGGGATCAGTTTCACCCTCCAGGCCGGACAGGTCCTCGCGCTGCTGGGCCGCAACGGCGCGGGCAAGACGACGTGCATTTCGACGACGGTCGGCTTTCTCTCGCCGCGCGAAGGCGACATCCTCCTGTTTGGAAAATCGATCTCCGGGCTCAACCCCGAAAAGATATCGCGCCTCGGTATTGGCCTGGTCCCGCAGGGCCGCAGGATCTTCCCTTCCTTGTCGGTGCGCGAGAATCTCGTCGTCGCACGACAGCGACTGAACGAAACCGATCAACCTTGGACACTGGAGCGGATCTTTGACATGTTTCCGCGCCTGCGGGAGCGACACGCCCAATACGCCGGAACCCTGTCCGGCGGCGAGCAGCAGATGCTGGCGATCGGGCGCGCGCTAATGGGTAATCCGTCGGTGCTGTTGCTCGACGAGCCTTCCGAGGGCCTAGCGCCGCTGATCGTCGCCGAAGTCGGCCAGATCATCCGCAGGCTGAAGGCGGGAGGGCAATCCATTATCCTTGTCGAGCAGAACCGTCTGCTGGCGCTCGATGTCGCGGATCAGGCCGTCATCCTTAATACCGGTCGATGCGCATTCGTGGGAACGGCCGACGAGGTGCGGCGCGACGAGGAACTGGTCGCCAAGCACCTTGGCGTCTACCACGCGCACTAGCCACGGGTCGGCAACATGGAGCCTGCGAAACAATCGGACGAGATAACATGGTCGTTCAACGTTAACGGCAACGCCGTGAATGTGAAGGCATCGGCGGAGCTGTCATTGCTGACGGCGCTTCGACAGGATCTCGACCTGAAAGGCACCCGTATCGGCTGTGCGCAGGGCAATTGCGGCGCGTGTACCGTGTTGCAGGACGGTCGGCCGGTACAGTCGTGCACGACGCCGCTTTACACCGTCAATGGTCACGACATCGTCACCATCGAAGGCCTGCTGAACGACGGCTTGCCGGGCAAGGTGCAGCAGGCCTTCCTTGATGAGCAAGCTGCGCAATGCGGCTACTGCATCAACGGCATCATCATGACGGTGACGGGACTGATCGAGCGCTCGCCGGCGGCCAGCCGCCAAGAGATCGTCGAAGCGCTTGACGAGCGTCATCTCTGTCGCTGCGGCGCGCAAAGCCGCATTCTCCGTGCCATCGATCGGGTGATCGGCGATCAAACCGGGCGGCAGCCATGACCGCAAAGCTGCCTGCCAACCTTGCCGCAAATCCGCAGCTGAACCGTTGGGTATCGATCGACGCTGCAGGCCTTTTCACCATCCGGACCGGCAAGGTGGAACTGGGCCAGGGCGTGATGACCGCGATCGCTGCCATCGCGGCGAAAGAGCTTTGCGTCGATCTCGACCGCATCCGGATGTCTCCGGCCGATACCGGGATATCGCCCGACGAAGGCTATACGGCCGGCAGCTTTTCCATCGAGCGCGGCGGCTCGGCGATGCGCTGGGCCTGCGCCCAGGTGCGCGAATTGTTCGAAAAGAGAGCGCAGCAAATTCTCGGCGACCAAAAACTCATCGTGCAGTCCGGGATTTTCACAGGGGTCGGCCACAACGATGGCATCAGCTACTGGGAGATGGCGCCGGACATCGACCTGAACCAGTCGAGCACCGAACTCCCGTCGCCGGAAATGCTTGGCGGCAGTATCGATACCGGCATGCAACGGCTCGACCTCGGGGAGAAGCTGACCGGCCCGGCTTTCATCCAGGATATGACATTGCCGGGAATGCATTACGGCCGCGTGATGCGGCCGGGTCACCCGATGGATCGTCTTGTCTCGTTCGACCGCGTGCAGGTCGCGGCACTGCCTGGGGTTGTCGCCGTGGTGTTCGATGGCGGTTTCATGGGCATTGTCGCCCAACGCGACGACCAGGCGGTGTGGGCGGTCGAGGCAGCGACCCGGACGGCGCAGTGGCAGCGGGAGGCCGAGCTTCCCTACCCCGGCGATGCCAACGGGTGGATGGCGGCGGTGACGCCGCGGAGTACAACTTTCCTGACTGACGACGGACCCGAGCCGTCCCCGGCAAAACGCCACCATGCCGCCTATTCCCGTCCCTTCCTTGCACATGCCTCCATCGGCCCGTCCTGCGCGGTCGCATCCTGGGACGGTGGCGATTTGACTGTGTGGTCGCATTCGCAGGGCGTCCATCCGCTGCAACGTACGCTGGCGCGCGCGCTGCGCATCGATCCGGAGCGCGCACGCGTCATTCATGTCCAGGGCGCCGGATGCTACGGGCACAACGGCGCCGACGACGTGGCGCTTGATGCCGCGCTGCTGGCCCGCGCCGCCAACGTGCCGGTGATGTGCATGTGGAGTCGCGCCGACGAGCTGAGGTGGTCGCCGTTCGGTGCGGCGATGCGGGTCGAACTCGACGGCGCCATCGACGACGCGGGCAACATCGTGGCGTGGCGGCATGCGGTCTGGAGCCCGCCCCACTTGGCGCGGCCTGGCTTCGGGGCCGGCGTCAACCTTCTCGCCGCCCGGAGCCTGGCGAATCCGCTGGAGCCGAGCCCTCCAGACGACGCCCCCCGTCCCTACGGCGGCGGCGACCGCAATGCAGTGCCGATCTATAAACTGGGCAAGCGCACTATCACCCATCATCTGCTGCCACAGGGGCCGTTGCGCAGTTCCGCGCTGCGGTCGCTCGGCGCCCATTGCAACGTCTTCGCCATCGAAAGCTTCATGGATGGACTCGCGGCGCTGGCGGGGATCGACCCGGTCGCATTCAGGCTGCACCATCTGGACGACCCGCGTGCGATTGGCGTAATCCGCGGCGCCGCAGAACTCTCGAAATGGGACGCGACCGACCGGGGCGGAGAAGGCTTCGGCCGGGGCATCGGCTTCAGCCGCTACAAGAACCAAGGCGCCTATTACGCGGCTGTCGCGATCGTCGAGGTGACGGACAGGATTCACCTTCGGAAGGTCTATGGCGCGGTCGATGCCGGAGAAATCATTCACCGCGACGGCACGCTGAATCAGATCGAGGGCGGCATCATCCAGGCGGCGAGCTGGACCCTGAAAGAGCAGGTGGGCTGGACCGACAGTGGTTTCGCCGTTAGTTCTTGGGACGACTACCCCATCATGAACTTTTCCGAAATTCCGCATATTGAAACGACCATCATTGAACATGCCGGTGAGCCAGCGCTGGGCGTCGGCGAATGCGCCACGGGTCCATTGGCGGCAGCCATCGGAAACGCCATCGCACACGCAATGGGTGTTCGGCTGCGCGACATGCCGCTGACGCCGGAGCGTCTGGAATCCACCATCAACTCTCTATGAGCAGGGACTAGCTATGAACATCGGTATTTGCGGAACGGGCCGGATGGGAAGCGCGATCGGCCAACGCGTCATTGCGCAAGGCCACCAGGTCACGGTGTGGAATCGCGACGCCGGTAAAGCGCAATCGCTAGTCGATGCCGGAGCGACAAGGGCTGCCTCACCGGCAGCGCTGGTCGATGCATGCGACGTCACCATCGTCATGCTGCTCAATGACGCCGCTCTGTCGGCGGTCTACGGCGGTGAAAACGGGCTCCTCAAGGCAAAGCTCGCGGGCAAGCTCGTCATTGACATGAGCACCGTTATGCCGAAGACCATGATCGAGCTCGGCGCTGCGGTCAAAGCGGCGGGCGGAAGTTTTATTGAGTGTCCGGTCGGCGGGACGGTCGGCCCAGCACGGGACGGCAAGTTGTTTGGTCTTGCCGGGGGTACCGAAGACGATTTCGAGCGCGCCCGGCCGGTTCTTGAATTCCTGTGCCGCCGGATCGAACACGTCGGAGGTCTGGGAGCCGGCGCGGCGATCAAGCTCGCGGTCAACTTGCCTTTGCTTGTCTATGTCCAGGCCCTCGGCGAATCACTGGCGCTCTGCCAGCCGCTGAATCTTCCCGTCGAGCGCCTGATCGACATCCTGTCGGATACGCCGGGAACGCCGCCCGCCATGAAGATGCGCGCTGCAGACATCACGCGGCTGCTCGCACACGGAGAACGCGTTCCAGCCCAGTTCTCCATCAGCGGCGGCAAGAAGGATCTTCTGGCCGCTGTCGATCATGCAGCGACGCTGGGCGCGACGCTTCCCTTAGCTGCAAGCGCCGCGGCGTGCTTCCGGGACGCAGAGGCCGCCGGCCTTGGCGACGCCGACGTGATCAGCACCATTCCTGTTCACTGGGCGCTCCGGAAGGGCGGCCGTGCATGAACGGCGTCGATAGCAGCAAAATGCACGCCCAACATCATGCCACGGCCTGATGTAACAAGCCCCACGTTTTCTACAGCAGAAAGAAACGAGTACTGACATGATTGATCGCAAGAACCGCTACGGCCGAACCGCGGCCCGCATTCACGACGCCGACGGACGCGCCCGGCGACCGAGTTCGACCACCATCGATATCCACGCGCACATCGTGGTGCCGCAGGCTTCGGCCCATGCACAGCCCCATGTCGATATGACCCGGATTCCGCTTGCCCATTTTTCGGACCCGGCCACCAAGCAGATCAATGCGCTGCAGGATTCCGACATTAGCACCATCATGACGACGATCGACAAGCGCCTGTTCGATCTGGATGCCATGGGAATCGATATTCAGGTCGTCGCGCCTGCGCCGGGACAATGCTACTACTCGGTTGATGCCAAAATCGCCGAAGTCGCCCACCGCCTTGCCAACGACGGGGTCGCCGAATACTGCGCCCGCAGGCCGGATCGGTTTGTCGGTCTTGGCGTGGTGACGTTGCAAGAGCCGGAGATAGCGGTTCGCGAGCTCGACTACATCATGGGAGACCTGAAGCTCAAGGGCGTTGAGATCCTGACCAATGTCGACGGTCAGGAATTGTCCGATCCGAAGTTCCGGCCGTTCTTTGCCAAGGCCGAGCAGCTTGGAGCGTTCATCATGATGCACCCTAATGGTTTCACGCACGGCGATCGCCTGACGCACTTCTATTTCAACAACGTGCTCGGCAATCCGCTGGAGACAACGCTCGCTTTGCACAATCTGATCTTTTCCGGCACGCTCGCGCGCTTTCCGGAATTGAAGCTGATGGCCGTGCACGGCGGCGGCTACCTGCCGGGCTATTCGGGACGCATCGATCACGCGTGGGGTGCGCGCCAGGATTCGCACGGCGACCTGCCCTTGCCGCCGACGACGTATCTGCGGCAGGTCTATCTCGACACCGTGGTCTTCACCTATCATCAACTAGCTTACATGCTCGATTTGTTCGGACCGGACCGCATTGTCATGGGAACCGACTATCCGTTTGATATG
>Ga0208990_1000109_pt1 | contig 14306 bp, 8 predicted proteins | sample MedBloCARef_M3_FD_187854 | JGI IMG/M metagenome (GOLD analysis project Ga0208990, IMG submission 187854) | Forest soil microbial communities from El Dorado National Forest, California, USA - Mediterranean Blodgett CA Ref_M3 (SPAdes) (version 2) | ecosystem: Environmental > Terrestrial > Soil >...
CGGCTTTCAGCACCGCGAGCAGGGTCGTGGTAATCGCCGACAGGCCGGAGGGCGCAAGACCCACGCCCGCACATTGCGGGCCTTCCAGCGCCATCATCGCCTCCTGCAGCGCCTTGGTGGTCGGCGTTCCGTGGCGGCCATACTGGAACTCGCCGCGATGGGCATGCAGATCGTCCGCGGTCGGATAAAGCACGGTAGAACCATGGACGACCGCGGGATTGACGAACCCTTTCTGTGCCTTGGTATCGCGGCCCGCCGTCACCAGCGTGGTTTCTGCCTTCGGGCTCGATCGTTCGTCATCCCTGGAAAAATTCATGCGTCTGCCGCCACCAAAAGACCTTTTGCCGCAGCCGCGACGCCCCTTCAAAGCCCGCCGGGCGGCGGGTTCGGGCTGGGTTTGTTAATAACAGGACACAGAAGACGGCCGTCAACCCCTTGACCCGGCTCGCCAGTCGTTCTGTGATGCGCGGGAGCTATTCAGTCGCCGCATGTTGAGGGGCCTGCCGCGATCTTCGATCCTTCGCTTCACCGGACGGCGTGTCAAAACTGCCTGTCAGGCTGGCGTTTGCAGCAGTGGATCACAGGATTGGCCCATCGGCGCACGCGATGATAAGCAAACGTTCCCGGACGACCCTTGAAAGGCTTTAGCATGAAACGTATATCTCTGGTTGTTACCCTTGCCCTCGCTGGCGGTTTTTCGACCCAGGCCGCAACGGCGCAAACGCTCAAGACGGTCAAGGACCGGGGCATGCTATCTTGCGGCGTGAGCCAGGGCTTGCCGGGCTTCTCGTCGCCGGACGACAAGGGTAACTGGACCGGGCTCGACGTCGATGTCTGCCGCGCGGTTGCCGCCGCAATCTTCAACGATCCAACCAAAGTCAAATTCGTACCGTTGTCAGCGAAGGACCGCTTCACTGCGCTGCAGTCCGGCGAAATCGACGTACTCTCGCGTAATACAACCTGGACGCTTTCCCGCGACACCTCGCTCGGCGCCAACTTTACCGGGGTGACCTATTATGACGGTCAAGGTTTCCTGGTGAAAAAATCCCTTAAGGTCAATTCCGCGCTGGAATTGAACAGCGCATCGGTTTGCGTGCAGACCGGCACGACCACAGAGCAGAATCTCGCCGACTACTTCAAGGGCAACAACATGAAGTACGAGGTGATCGCGTTCGGCACCGCAGACGAAACCGTCAAGGCCTATGAGTCCGGACGCTGCGACGTCTTCACGTCAGACGTGTCGCAGCTTTATGCCGAACGTCTGAAGCTTTCAAATTCGGCCGATCATGCCGTACTTCCGGAGGTGATCTCGAAAGAGCCGCTCGGCCCGATGGTGCGTCACGGCGACGACCAGTGGTTCGATATTGTGAAGTGGGTGCTGTTTGCGATGGTTGACGCTGAAGAACTCGGCGTTACCCAAAAGAACGTCGATGACATGGCGAAATCGGACAAGCCCGAACTCAAGCGGGCCTTCGGGACCGATGGCAATCTCGGCGAACAGCTCGGCCTCACCAAGGATTGGGTATCGCGGATCGTCAAGGCAGTCGGCAATTACGGCGAATCCTTCGATCGTAACGTCGGCGCCGGCTCGAAGCTCGGGATCGCCCGTGGACTCAATCAGCTTTGGAACAAGGGCGGAATTCAGTACGCGCCCCCGATCCGCTGATCGCAGGGAACGGCTGCGGCGATGAGCATAGAGCCCCGAGCACCACCGCCGCAGTTTGCCGCTCGATTGCGGCGCGCACTCGGCGGCCGCGCGGGGTGGGGAGGATTTGCCCTTCAGATTTTGTTCGTCGCCGCTCTCGTCTGGATTGGCTATGAGATCGTGGCCAATGCCCGCGCCAACCTGCAGGCGCAGCGGATCACGTCCGGCTTCGGGTTTCTGGCGAACACGGCGGGTTTTGACGTCAGCCAAAGCCTAATTCCGTATTCCGGATCCGACACTTATACCCGCGTATTTGTGGTCGGTTTGCTCAACACGCTCTTGGTCTCGGTCATCGGCATCTTCTTCGCGACCGTGATCGGATTTCTCATTGGGCTCGGCCGACTGTCGCCAAATTGGCTGCTGTCGCGCATCTCCGGCGGCTATGTCGAACTGGTGCGAAATCTGCCGCTGCTGTTCCAGATCTTGTTCTGGTATCTCGCCGTGCTCAGCGCGCTACCGAACCCGCGGCAAAGCATCTCGCTGTTCGGCAGCTTCTTTCTCTCTAACCGCGGTTTCGTGATTCCGAAGCCGATCGCCAGCGCCGGTCTGGAGCCGTTCGCGCTCGCCGTCCTGATTGCGATCGTTGCCTCGTTACTGCTGCGGCATTATGCGCGCCGGCAGCTGTTCGAGTTCGGCAGACTGATTACCACCTGGCCCTATGTGGTCGGCTTGCTGATCGGTCTGCCGCTATTGACCTCGCTGGTATCAGGCGCGCCCGTCACGTTTGAATGGCCCGAACTCAAGGGCTTCAATTTCTCCGGGGGCTCGCGCATCATTCCGGAATTTGTGGCGCTGACGCTAGCGCTGTCGATTTATACCGCGGCATTCATCGCCGAAATTGTACGCGCCGGGATTCAGTCGGTTCACAAGGGCCAGATGGAGGCAGGCGCTTCGCTCGGCCTGGCGCGTGGCTCGACATTGAGGCTGATCGTGGTGCCGCAGGCGTTGCGTGTCATTCTGCCGCCGCTCACCAACCAGTATCTAAATCTCACCAAGAACTCGTCACTGGCGGTGGCGATCGGGTATCCCGACCTGTTTTCGGTGTTTGCGGGAACGACGCTCAGCCAGACCGGGCAGGCGATTGAAATCATCGCCATCACAATGGGCGTCTATCTGCTGATCTCGCTGGTGACCAGCGCGCTCATGAGCTTCTATGGATGGCGGCTCAGCCGGAGCCTTGGCGCATGAGCGAGATAACCGCTTCGTCCTTTGTCCGGCAGGAGCTCGTTCCCGAGCGCCCCGCGCCGATCAAGACCACCGGCTTTGTCGGTTTCGTGCGCACGCGTCTGCTCAATTCGCCGACCAACATCCTGCTCACCATCGTGAGCATACTTCTGCTGTGGTTCACCGTCATTCCGGCGGCGAAATTCCTGCTGATCGATGCAGTCTGGCGCGGGACAGACCGGAACGCCTGTCTCGCGGAGAATGCGGGACACGCGGTCGGCGCGTGCTGGCCATACGTGCAGGCCAAATTCACTCAATTCGTCTACGGCTTTTACCCGGAGCCCGAGCGATGGCGGGTCAATCTGACTTTCATTCTTGCCGCGCTGTTGCTGTTACCGCTCTTGATCCCGCGCCTGCCGGCCAAGGGCCTTAGCGCCGGCCTGTTCTTTATTGCATTTCCGATCGTCGCGTTTTTCCTGCTGCATGGCGGCGGATTGGGTGGGTTCGGCATTAGCTGGACGGCTAGCCTGCTCTCCGGATTTACCGAGAGCATTGGAGATGCGGGCCGCAAGCTGACAAGCGTAGGCGAGGCATCGGCGGTCATTGGACCGCTATTGCTGTTGCTGGGGAAGCTTGTCGTCCTGCTCAGCAGCGCCATTTCCTTTGTGATCTGGCCGCTGGTCTGGCTTCGCGATCAAATTCAGGCATCAGGCCGTGCGGTATGGGCCGACTTCGCGGCCACCGCCGCCGTCGTTTCGATCCTGTTGTTCGCCGTGAATGGCGGCATCCGCACCGGGTGGCGTTCGCTCATCGTCAGCCTTGCGACGTTTGCCGGCATCGGCATCGTGATATCAGCGATGGGCCTCGACCACGGCGGATTGCCTGTTGTCGATACACGGCTCTGGGGCGGTCTTCTGGTGACGCTGGTGGTGTCGGTCACCGGCATCGTCACTTCGATGCCGGTCGGCATCGCATTGGCGCTGGGCCGGCGCTCGACGATTCCGCTGATCCGGATTTTCTCGGTTGCGTTCATCGAGTTCTGGCGCGGCGTCCCGCTGATCACTGTGCTGTTTTTCGCAACCTACATGCTGCCATTGTTTCTGCCAGGAAATTTCACGGTAGACGGACTGGTGCGCGTCCTGATCGGCATCGCGCTGTTTGCCGGCGCCTACAATGCAGAAGTGATCCGCGGCGGTCTGCAGGCGATCCCGCGCGGGCAGGGCGAGGCCGCAAGTGCGCTGGGCCTGTCCTACTGGAAGACCACAGGGTTGATCGTGATGCCGCAGGCCTTGCGCCACGTCATTCCCGGCCTCGTCAACAGCTTCATCGCATTGTTCAAGGACACCTCGCTGGTCTCGATTGTCGCTCTGTTCGATTTGCTCGGACAGTTGCGGGCTTCGTTCGCCGATCCGGTCTGGGCGACGCCGACGACGTTGTTTACAGGCTTTGCCTTCACCGGACTGATCTACTTCGTCTTCTGTTTTGGAATGTCGCGCTATTCACTGTTCGTCGAGAACAGGCTGAACGCACATCGGCGTAGTTGAGTAAAATGACCATGACCGCGAAATCGATTGTCAACATTACCGGCCTCAACAAGTGGTACGGTGATTTTCATGTGCTGCGCGACATCAACCTCGACGTCGCGAAAGGCGAGCGCATCGTGATCTGCGGTCCCTCGGGTTCGGGCAAATCGACGCTGATCCGCTGCATCAACGCGCTCGAGGAATTTCAGGAAGGCCAGATCGTCGTCGACGGCATCGAGCTCGGACCGAATTTGCGGCGCGTGGATGAAGTCCGGCGCGAAGTCGGCATGGTGTTCCAGAGCTTCAATCTGTTTCCGCACCTGACCGTGCTGGAGAACTGCACGCTGGCGCCGATCTGGGTGCGCAATATTCCGAAGAAGGAAGCCGAAGCGGCAGCGATGAAATATCTGGAACGTGTAAAAATTCCGCATCAGGCGAATAAATATCCGGGCCAAATGTCCGGCGGTCAGCAACAGCGCGTCGCGATCGCGCGCGCCTTGACCATGAACCCGAAGGTCATGCTGTTCGACGAACCAACCTCGGCGCTGGATCCCGAAATGGTCAAGGAAGTGCTCGACACCATGGTTGACCTTGCCAATGAAGGCATGACCATGCTCGTCGTCACCCACGAAATGGGATTTGCCCGGGAAGTGGCTGATCGTATCGTCTTCATGGACGCCGGGCAAATTATCGAGGCGAATACGCCCAAAAACTTCTTTGCCAATCCGCAGCACGCCCGGACCAAGCTGTTCCTCAGTCAGATTCTTCGCTGAAAATTAGTAATTTCCGTCATGGCCGGGCTCGTCGCGGCCATCCACGTCTTTTCTACCCGCTATGACTGTTAAAACGTGGATGCCCGGCACAAGGCCGGGCATCCCGAGCTTGGCTATCCGCCCGATCACACCTTCTCGAACGGCACGTTGATTGCGCTGCGGTGCTCGAGCCATTCCGGCACCGGCAGGTTTTTGGAGCGCATGAATTCCGGATTGAACAGCTTTGACTGGTAGCGATATCCGGAATCGCAGAGCACCGTCACGATGGTATGGCCCGGTCCCATTTGGCGAGCGAGCCGGATCGCGCCGGCGACATTGATGCCAGTGGAGCCGCCGAGGCAGAGACCTTCGTGCTCGAGCAGTTCGTAAATGATGGGCACGGCTTCCTCGTCCGGAATGACATATGCCTCGTCGACCTTGGCGTCCTTGATGATAGGTGTGACGCGCCCGAGCCCGATGCCTTCGGTGATCGATCCGCCCGGCGAGGCCTTGGCTTCTCCGTGCTTGAACAATTCGTACATGGCGGCGCCGCGAGGGTCGGCGACGCCGATCACGATGTCCTTCTTCTTTTCACGCAGGAAGGCTGACGCTCCCGCCAACGTTCCGCCGCTCCCGATCGAGCAGATGAACGCGTCAATCTTGCCCCCGGTCTGCTCCCAGATCTCTGGGCCGGTCGAAACGTAGTGGGCCTTGAGATTATCCAGGTTGTTCCACTGATCGGCAAACAACACGCCGTTCGGTTCGGATTTACGGAGTTGATCGGCGAGCCGCCTGGCGACGTGCTGGTAGTTGTTCGGATTGCTGTAGGGCAGCGCCGGCACCTCGACGAGCTCGGCGCCGCAGAGCCGCAGCGTGTCCTTCTTTTCCTGGCTTTGGGTTTCCGGAATTACGATCAGGGTTCGATAGCCGCGCGCATTGGCGACGACCGCAAGACCAATGCCGGTGTTGCCGGCAGTCCCTTCGACCACGAGGCCGCCGCGCTTCAAATCCCCGCGCTTTTCAGCCTCGAGGATCATCCATTTTCCCGCACGATCCTTCACCGATTGTCCCGGGTTCATGAACTCGGCCTTGCCGAGAATATTGCAGCCGGTCTGTTCGGAAGCCTGCTTCAGCTTGATAAGCGGAGTATTGCCGATCGCTTCGACGACGTCGTTGTTGATGTTCATATGCGGGGAATCTTGCCAGTCTGTTGCCAATCTGGCAACGACCCTAGAATGCGATTAGCAAAAGTGAAAGCCGGTTTTGCGCCCGATTTGTGCGGTGCGAACTATTTGGACTTCGCGAACACCACCTGGCGGACGTCGATATTTCCCGACAGGAATCCGGCCTCGCAATAAGCGAGGTAGTATTCCCACAACCGCCGGAACCGGTCGTCGAAGCCGAGCGGCATCAGGTTCGGCCAGGCGGCGCGGAAGTTATTTCGCCAGGTCGCAAGTGTCTTGGCATAATCTTGCCCGAAAATGCGTTCGCGAATGACGGGAACGCCGAACCGCTCGCCCAGCGATTTCAGCACTTGAGGCGAGGGCAGCATTCCGCCGGGAAAAACGTAACGCTGGATGAAATCGACTTCGCGGCGGTAGGTCTGGAACAGGCTATCCTGAATGGTGATGGCCTGAATGCCGGCGAGGCCGCCGGGCAACAGCCGGTCGCGCAACTGCGAAAAATATTTGGGCCAGAACTGCTCGCCGACCGCCTCGATCATTTCGATCGAAGCGATGCGATCGTACTGGTCACGCTCGTCGCGATAATCCTGCAGCCTGATTTCGACTTTGTCGCCAAGGCTGGCGTTCTGGATGCGCTGCAGCGCAAAGTCGCGCTGCTCTTTGCTGATGGTAAGGCCGACCACATTGGCTCCAAAGGTTTTGGCGGCATATTCCGCAAAGCCGCCCCATCCGCATCCGATCTCCAGCAATCTCTGGCCGGGCTGCAGATCGATCGCTTCGGCAAGCCTGCGGTATTTGTTGTTTTGCGCGGCCGTCAGATCCGTGGTGTGATCCTCGAACAACGCCGAGGAGTAGGTCATGCTCGGATCGAGCCATGCCGAATAAAACGCGTTGCCGATGTCGTAATGCGCGTAGATATTGCGGCGTGCCTGCTGCTTGGTATTGCGGTTGAACCAGTGCCGGACAATCTGGACAAAGCGTATCAGCGGCTTGTCGTCGAGCATCGCCTGAATCAGGTCGTGATTGACGCAGAAGAGATAAAGAAACTGCGTCAAGTCAGGCGTGTCCCATTCGCCGTTCAGATAGGCTTCGGCTATTCCGATGTCACCGCCATTAAGAAGCCGCGACGCAAAGCCGTAATCGTAAAGGGTCATGGCCGCCGACGGGCCCGGCTCCACGCCGCCTAACCTGATCATGCGGCCGTCGGGAAGGGTCACGTCAAGGGTGCCGCGCCGCAGCTTTGAGCCGAAGCCAAGCGCCAACCGAACCACGCGCGGGAGGTCCGGAAGTACCTCGTCCACATTGTCTGATGTCACCGAGATCAAGTCCGGCATGGGCAGATCCATCAAATGATGTGGCTCTGTGTCCAAGCTCCGCGTGAGCGGTCGAACTAGCTTCGACCTTCCTGGACCAGAGTGCATTTACTCAAGTGGGCAAATCCTCGGGTGGGTAACGCTGGCCCAGTATAATCGTTGCGTTCGCCGATCTTCAAGGTGAGCAGCGGCAGCGAGAACAACGACCGCAACAGCGCCGCCGTGGTCAAGGCGCGGCGACGGCCGTTAAAAGTCGCAGCAAGCACGGCGCCCTCGCGGTCGGTCGCCAGCAACATCCGGCAACATGAAATCTTGGTAAGATTGCTGCATTCCCTGATGGCGGCAACAGCAAAAAGCCCAATAAAATATGGGAAAACTCCGCGGTTCCTGTCGCCACTTATCGTCCTCAATTCAACAATACCAACGGGGACAGAAGCGGAACAGGACTGTCCGCGCCGTGATCCCCCGGCTAGTATGGCGATCAGGTTCCAGAGGAAGCATCACCCCGGTGAACGTCTCGCAGACGGTCAAAAGAAGCGTCATCCGCGAATCGGTCTGGCGGTTCTCGCAGAGTCAGATGCCGGGCATTTTGCCCGGCGGAGGGCGGATGTGAGACACAAATTCACCGGGGTTGCCGTCGACGGCCTGCTTGCTGCCTTCCCTTGCGTGGATCGTGCGGCAAGATGGCTCGCGGTACTTTGCATTGTTGCCAGTTCTGCCGGGTGCCTTTTAACGAAGGATCTGCCGGATCCGGCGCTGGACATTCCCGATGGATACAAAGCCGCGCGGTTGACCCAGAAGGATGCGCCGCCAACGCTGGATTGGTGGCGCGGATTTCGGTCATCGGAATTGACGACGCTGATGGAGGAAGCCCAGAAGGTCAATCTGGACATTGCGGCGGCGACCGCGCGTTTTATTCAGGCCGACGCGCAGGCGCGAATCGCTGGCGCCGCGCTGCTGCCGAGCCTCAGCGGCTCAGGTTCGGAGGCCTATTCCCGGACATCCGGCTCAAGCGCCAGCGGATTGAGCATAGGCGGGCGTGAGGTCGTCAACTATTCGGCATCGCTCAGCGCCAGCTATGAACTCGATTTCTGGGGCAAGAACCGCGACGCCACGCAGGCGGCAGAGGAAACCGCAATCGCGAACCGTTTCGATCGCGATGTGGTGGCACTCACGACGCTCACCAGCGTCGCCAATGCCTATTTTCAGGTGCTCGCCTCGCAGGACCGGATTCGCACCGCCGAACAAAACATCGCTAGCGCGACACGCATCCTCGAGGCCATCAAGCAACGGTTCAAAGCCGGCACCGGGACCGATCTCGATGTGGCCCAACAGGAAGCGGTTGTCGCCAATCAGAAAGCCTCCGTTCCGCCGCTGCGGCAAATCCTGGCGCTGAACATCAATGCGCTGGCGACGCTGGTGTCGCGGCCGCCGGAAAGCGTAAAGGTGACCGGTGGCTCGATGAACCAGATATCGTCGCCACGAGTGACACCAGGTCTTCCGTCGGAATTGCTGACGCAGCGTCCGGATATCAGACGCCAGGAAGCGCAGCTCGCTTCTGCTACGGCCAGTGTCGGAAACGCCCGCGCGCAGTTCTTCCCAAGCATCCAGTTGACCGGGCAGGGCGGCTATCAAAGCTCGGCGCTGGTGTCGCTGTTCCAGCCCCACGCGGCGTTCTTCAGCATGGTCGGCGGCCTGACGCAGCCGATCTTCGATGGCGGAAGAATTCTTGGCAATTTCGAATTCACCAAGGCCAGGCAGGATGAATTGCTGCAGGCCTACCGGAAGACGGTGGTCTCTGCATTCGCCGATGTCGACAATGCGCTGGTTTCGATACGTCAGACCACCGAGAAGCTGCGGCTGCAGCGCGAGGTGGTCGCAGCGTCGCAACGGGCCTTTCAATTGTCCGAACAGCAGCTTCGGGCAGGGACTGCGGACATCGTAACTGTGCTAAACACCCAACTGACGCTGTTTCAGGCGGAAGATGTACTGTGGCAGGCCCAGCTTGCCCGATTGCTGGCGTTTGTAAGCCTCTACCAGGCGCTGGGGGGCGGTTGGGAGCCGAGAATGGAGAAGCCGGTCAATGCTCTTTAAGCCGGATCTGAACGAAACCGCGAAGGTCGCGGGCGACCGCGTTGCCCGCGTGGCCTCGCGCGCGCGCCGTCGAACCGTTTCGATAACGATTACACTGCTGATCCTCGGCGGCCTCGGCTACATCGCCTGGACATCACTGCAGAAGAAAGCCGCGAACCGGGCGACTCCCGATCTCCCCGTACCCGTGCTGGCTGCGACACCGCGCATCCAGGACGTGCCTGTTTATCTCGACGGCGTCGGCGCCGTCCGCGCGCTGAACAACGTGATGGTGCGCTCCCAAGTCGATGGAAAATTGATCGCGGTCAATTTCACGGAAGGGCAGGACGTCAAGAAGGGCGATGTTCTCGCCGAGATCGATCCTGTGATCTACAAGGCGCAGTTCGATCAGGCCGTCGCCAAGAAGGCGCAGGATGAAGCGCAGCTTGCAAATCAGCGCCTCGACCTGGCGCGCTATCAGCAACTTTCCGCCTCCAATGCCGGCTCCAAGCAGCAGTACGATACCCAACGCGCCGTCGTCGCCCAGCAGGAAGCGCTGGTGAACGCCGATCAGGCGGCGATCGACAACATGCAGGCGATGCTCGGCTACACCAAGATCATTGCGCCGCTGTCGGGCCGCGCCGGTCTGCGTCAGGTCGATCAGGGCAACATCATCCATGCCTCTGACGTCACCGGTCTAGTCGTCATCACCCAGCTGCAACCGATCGCGGTGCAGTTCAGTCTTCCGCAGCAGCAGATCGTACGGGTCAATGCCGCCTCCACCAAGGGCGCGCTGACCGTCGATGTCTTCGGCAATGACGGGATTACGGTTATCGATACCGGTACGCTGAAGGGCATCGATAACCAGGTCGACCAGACCACCGGGACGCTCAAGCTCAAGGCCGAATTTCCCAATGCCAATTTTCAGCTATGGCCGGGCCAATTCGTCAATGTGCGGCTCAAGGTCGACACCCTCTCGCAGGCGATTGTTGTACCGACCTCGGCGGTTCAGCGCGGTCCTGCGGGGACGTTCAGCTACGTCATTGGCGAGGGCGACATTGTAACAGCGAAACCGGTCGTGGTGACGCAGCAGAACGAAACGGATGCCGTGATAGCAAGCGGATTGTCGCCAGCCGATCGCGTGGTGACGACCGGCTTTGCCAACCTGTCCGATGGCGCCAAGGTCATCATCGGCAAGGACGAGCAGACGCCGACGGCCGATCTCGCACCGCGCAAAAAGAACAGCAGGGGCGCACAGGGCAAGGACGCTCAAGCCAAGGACGGTCAAGGCAAGGGCGGCCAAGGCAAGAAGGGCGAGCGCAGTCAGGGCGAGGGGGATCAAAAGGGTCAAACTGGACCAGCGCAAGGGAGCGATCAGTCAGGCAGCGGAGCGAAGTCGCAGCCATGACCCCCAAATTCGTCGCTTGAATGTTTGACTTCGCAGTCATGAGCACGCACCCATGAGCGTCTCTGAACCGTTCATTCGTCGTCCAATCGCGACCTCGCTCTTGGGGATCGCGCTGTTGATCGGTGGTGCGCTTGGCTATTGGGCCCTGCCGGTATCGGCGCTGCCGCAGGTCGATTTTCCGACGGTACAGGTGACCACCCAATTGCCGGGCGCCAGTCCCGACGTGATCGCCTCGCTGATTACCGCGCCGCTCGAGCGTCAACTCGGACAGATCCCGTCGCTTTCGTCGATGACGTCGACGAGTTCGTTCGGCGTCAGCCAGATCTCCCTGCAGTTCGATCTCAATCGCGACATCGACGGCGCCACCCAGGATGTGCAGGCTGCGATCAACGCCGCCGCCGGAGTGCTGCCGAAAAATCTGCCGTATCCGCCGACCTACGCCAAGGTGAATCCCGCGGACGCGCCTGTTTTGACGCTGGCGCTGACGTCGGAGACCATTTCGCTGCGCACCATGAGCGATCTCGCCGACACCATCCTTGCGCAGCGCCTCAGCCAGATTTCCGGGGTGGGACGCGTCGCGGTGCTGGGCGGCCTAAAGCCGGCGGTGCGGGTCCAGGCCGATCTGGCGCGGTTAGCTGCCTATGGCATTGCGATGGAGGATTTGCGCAGCGCGATCGCGGGCGCCAACGTCTCCGGACCCAAGGGATCGCTCGACGGCGCGCAACAGGCCTACACCATTGCCGCCAACGACCAGATCGCGGCGGCCGAGGCCTACAAGCCCATCATCATTGCCTACCGCAACGGTGCACCGGTCACCATCGGCGACGTCGCTGTCATCGTCGATGGGCTGGAGAACGATCGCACCGGCGGCTGGTACCAGGGCACGCCGGCGGTCATCATCGATATCCAGAGGCAACCTGGCGCCAACGTGATCGAAGTCGTCCGCCAGATCCGCGCGGAGCTACCAAAAGTGCAGCGCGCAATCCCGGCCGGTGTGAACCTGACCGTGGTCAGCGACCGGACGGTTACCATTCGTGCTTCCGTGAATGACGTGCAGTTCACGCTGGTTCTAAGCGTGGTGCTGGTCACCCTTGTGGTGCTGTTGTTTCTTCGCTCCCTGCGCGCAACGCTGATCGCCGGCGTGGCGCTGCCGCTGTCGCTGATCACCAGTTTCGGCATCATGTATTTTTCAGGGTTCAGCCTCGATAACCTGTCGCTGATGGCCTTGACGATCGGCACCGGCTTCGTAATCGACGACGCGATCGTGATGATCGAAAACATCGTTCGCCACATGGAGAACGGCGAGACCGCAATGGAGGCCTCGCTCAGGGGCGCCAGCGAAATCGGCTTTACGGTGATTTCGCTGACGGTGTCGTTGATTGCCGTGTTCATCCCGCTGTTGTTCATGTCGGGACTGGTCGGGCGCATGTTCCGCGAATTCGCGCTGACATTGACGATCGCGGTGGTGACATCGGCCATCGTATCGCTGACGCTGACGCCGATGATGTGCTCGCGGCTATTGAAGCACGTCGGCGAGGAAATTGCGGTCCCTGGCCTTGCAGCGACTAGCCGTGGCATCGACCGGATGGTCGGGTTCTATCATCGCACGCTATTGTGGGTGCTTGAGCGCCAGCGCGCGACGTTGATGGTCACCTTCGTGACGATTGTCGCAACGCTGATCCTGTATGTGGTGGCGCCCAAAGGCTTCCTGCCTTTGCAGGACACGGCGTCCATCACCGCGGTCACCCAGGCCGGTCCCGACGTTTCCTTTGCGGAAATGCAAAGCCGGCAGACCAAGGCTGCGGACGCGATCAAGGCCGATCCGGATGTGATCGGCGTCGTCTCCGTGATCGGCGCGGGTTCGGTCAACCCGACCACCAATGTCGGCCGTCTGGTGATGACGCTGAAGCCGCGCGGGGAACGGCGCGACGACGTTTCCGCCGTGGTCGCGCGCCTGAAGGAGCTGACAGCGTCGATCCCGGGCATGACGATCTATTTTCAGCCGGTACAGGACGTACAGATCAGCACGCAGTCCAGCCGCTCGCAGTACCAGTACACGCTGACCGGCACCGATTCCGCGCTGGTGACGCTGTGGGCCAACCATCTGGTCGCCGAACTGCGCCGCGATCCGTTGTTCCGCGACGTCTCTTCGGAAGCCCAGGATGGCGGATTGCGCGCGGTGCTCGACGTCAATCGTCAGCGCGCCGGTCAGCTCGGCGTCAGCCTGCAAGTGGTAACCGACACGCTGAATGATGCCTTCGCGCAACGGCAGATTTCGACCATTTACGGACAGGCCAACCAGTATCGGGTGGTGCTGGAAGCCCTGCCGATGTACCAGCGCGATCCGTCGATCCTCTCGAAGCTCTATGTTCCCGGCGCAGCCAGCGCCATTGTTGGTGGCCCTGCCGGGCAGGTGCCGATTTCGGCGGTCGCGACCCTGATACGTACGACGGCCCCGCTGGCGATTTCGCATCAGGCACAATTTCCGGCCGTCTCGCTCAGCTTCAACCTCGCGCCGGGTGCTGCGCTTGGCGACGCCGTCGACGCCGTCAAATCAATCGAAACGCGCATCGGCATGCCCGGCAGCATCGTCGGCATTTATGCCGGCGATGCCGCCGAATTCTCAAAATCGCTTGCCGGGCAGCCGTGGCTGATCCTGGCTGCGCTCGTCACCATCTACATCGTGCTCGGCGTGCTCTATGAAAGCTACATTCACCCGATCACCATTCTCTCGACGCTGCCGTCGGCGGGCGTCGGCGCCATTCTAGCGCTGATGCTGTTCGGACAGGATCTGTCGGTGATCGGCCTGATTGGCATCATTCTCTTGATGGGCATCGTCAAGAAGAACGCCATCATGATGATCGACTTCGCGCTCGAGGCGGAGCGGCACCAGGGCATGTCCGCGACGGATGCGATCGTGCAGGCCTGCCTCTTGCGTTTTCGCCCGATCATGATGACGACGCTGGCGGCATTGTTCGGCGCGCTGCCGTTGGCGGTGGAAAGCGGCACCGGCGCCGAATTGCGGTTCCCGCTGGGCATTTCGATCATCGGCGGGCTGCTGCTGAGCCAGTTGCTGACGCTCTACACGACGCCGGTGATCTATCTTGCGCTCGACCGGCTCAACCGGCGGATCGAGAGGGCGGTGCCGCCGGCAGGACCTGACCCACGACCGGTCCCGGGAGCTACC